>ERZ778022.4985-NODE-4985-length-11087-cov-5.380348_pt1 | contig 11087 bp, 5 predicted proteins | sample MGYA00375752_ERZ778022 | MGnify/ENA primary metagenome ERZ778022 (study PRJEB29350, sample SAMN05389826) | bioreactor metagenome | isolation source: Thiocyanate bioreactor | place: South Africa: University of Cape Town | collected 2014-04-04 ...
CCGGCGATACATGGGGATGCCGCGGTCGGCCTTGGACAGCACGGGCTTGGGCTCGTAGCGCTTGTTGTTCCAGATGGGCACGTCCTTCTCAAACTGGATGAGGGTGGCGAGCATGAGGGCCTTGGCAAAGACGGCGGGCACGGCGTGCGGCGTCCAGATGGAGTGGATGACGCGCAGCTGCATGGGCGCCACGGGCGTCACCGTCTCAATGACGACGGCGGAGCCGGCGGGCGTGTCCATGACGAGGAACACCTGCGAGGGGCCGCACTGCGTGATGCGCACGCGCACCTCGCCCGGCAGCACGCGGTCAAACAGCGCGATGGCCTCGTTCACCGTGATGTCCGCCGTGAACGGCCGCGACTCCGACGGCTTCCACGTCGCCTCCCACTTGTGAGTCAGCGCCCACGTGAGCGACGGCACCACAAACTCGCCGTGCAGCGCCGGCAGGTGCGCCACGTCGGCGCCGTTCTCCGGGATCTCAAACAGCACCGCGTTCACCACGTTCTCCGTGTACCCGTGGTACGTCCACGTGCCGGGCCCGTTCAGCTGCGGGAACACCGGGATGTCATACCACGGCCGGTTCAGGGCGCGCCGCTCCGGCAGCAACTCCCCCGCCGCCGCCTTCCCCGCAACGCGTGGGCCACAGGTGCCGTCATCCGCCACCGCCGGCGCGCCCGGCGCCGCGGGCGCCACCCCCGTCGGCTCGTACGCCAGCGCTACCTTTGCGCCGCCGCTGCCACCGCCACTGCTGCTGTCACCACCCTCCCCGCCGCTGCCGCCACCGGCGCGTGCCACCAGCGCGTCCAGGCGCGCCACCTCCTCCGGCGTCGGCGGCGCGCGCTTGTGCACCTGGCTGGACACCCACACCGAGATCACCTGGTTGCGCTCCATGGTGGGCCACGTCTTCATGTCGGCGCCGGGCGGGCAGGTGTCTGCGCCGGGCACCTCCTTCAGCTTGCCAGCGACGTCAAACTTCCAGCCGTGGAACGGGCACCGGATGCAGTCGCCCTCCACCCGCCCGCCGCCCATGCCCAGGTGCGCACCCAGGTGCGTGCAGTAGGCGTCCATCACGATGGGCGCCGGCAGGGTGGTGGCACCCGGCGCCGCCGCCGGCCGCCATACCACCAGGTTCAGGTTTGCCACCGTGACGGCGCGCGTGGTCCCCGGCGGCACCTCGGGCGACAGCGCCACCGCATACCAGGCGGGTGCCCGTCTTGCGCACATGCCGCACGCTGGTACCGGGGGTCGCCGCCGTGTCCAGGTGCAACCGCCGCACCCACACGCCCGGCCCGCTGGACAGCCATGCCACGCCCGCCGCCACCGCCGCCAGCACCACCGCCGCCGCCTGCCGCAATATGCTGCCGGACGCCCACGTCACCGCCGCCGCCGCCGCCAGCGCGCCCACCAGCGCCACGTCCACCGGCCGCACGTACCACCGCATCCTGCCTGTTTGGGGACGATAGGCCAGGAGAGGGTGGGTAGACTGCAGCAGCAGCTGGTGCAGTGCAGCAACAGCAGGAGTACTGACTGGAACGAGGGTGAGTGTGTGTGGCACTACTGAGTGTTGAGTACCGGGAGTGTACCACCGAGTGCGGTGTTGTCCACAAGAAGCAATCAACGCAGCAACCCCACTACTGTCGTAAACCACACGTAGCCACCTTCTGCAACTACAACTGCGTGTGATGCCACCCACCACCACGTTGGTGATTGGCATCATGACAGCAGCAGCGGAGAAAGCCAGACGAGCCATCGACATCGACATCGGTCCGCGACGGCAACGGAACGGAGAAACCCAACCGCCGCCTGGCCGCCAGGGCTGATACAAGAGTACAACGACCAAAGGGTGGGTTGGTGCCGCAATTGTTATATTGATACACACTGTGGGTTGCCAGTTGTGTTGGTGTGTGTATGCTACTATCTGTGCATTGCGAGTGATCATTGTAAGTAAATAGCCGATTGTGAGTTGGTACGGGTACCTGCGGACCGACCACCGCCTCTCCCTTCCCCTCTCCTCCCTTGCTCTCACACTGTCTGTTTTGCTGCCCCTTTGCTTGCTCCACCGCTGTTTGCTCCTGCTCCCTGCTGCTGGCCTCTGGCGCTATCTGCTGCTAGCTGCTGATCTTGATTGCCAGTGGGCCCCGCCGCCGTGCTAGTAGCAGCAGACAACGAGCAGTGCCGCGGCGTGGCCAACGGCCACCAACGTCTCGTCGTACCCATCACCTCCCATCGCTGCCCCCGGACCCCGCCCCCTCGCCCACTGCCACCCCAAAGATGAGCGACGCGGTGCCGTACCTGGCGCGCGCGGCGGCGGCGACGGTGGCGGTGGCGAGCGAGATCCACCGCGCGCGCGACGCGAACGCGAGCGACGCGGAGGCGCTGGAGTGCATCCGGGACGCGTCGCTGACGGTGGCGACGGTGGACCGCGTGCTGACGGCGTTCATTGAGCGGCTGCTGGCGGGCAATGGGGGTGGGGTCGGGGAGGGCCGCGGCGGCGGCGGCGGCGGGTCGTCTAGCAGTCTGCAGGCGCTGGTGCGGCGGCTGCAGGCGACGTCGGCGGCGGCGCAGTGGAAGCGCATGCCGCCGGGCGGCATCGTGTCGCTGCTGTACCACATCATCAGCGCGCTGGAGGACACGCAAGCGGCGCTGGCGACGCTGGCGCGCAGCCGGTGGGACTCCACCTCCACGTACGCGTACCCGGCGGCGGCGGTGGCGCTGTACTGGGCGCTGCGGCACACGCGGCTGCGCAACTGGAAGCTGCGCCGCTGGTCCTCCTTCTTCCTTGGCATCGCCGTCGCCGCCGCGTACGGCGCCATCAACGCCAAGCTGTCGGCGCGTGCGCGCCTGCGCCGCGTCAACGCGCAGCTGCTCATCCTGGTGCGCATGTGGCTCATCGCGGCGGACACCTTCGAGTCCGCCAACCTGAACCGCAACGCGTCGTACAGCGTCATGCTGTCGGCGCTGTCTGACATGGACTACGACGACGCCGCCAAGCCGGTGGCGCGCGCGCTGCTGGAGTCCACCTCCCTGCCACGCGGCGCCGCCATCTGGCCCACCAAGGGCTGGCGCCTGGGCGGCCTGAAGCGCGGCCTGGACACGGTGTACGCCGCCCTGGAGCCGGGCTTTTACCTCATGCAGGGCAGCGGCTGGCTGGGCGCGCTAGCCGCCCTACCCGTCACCGCCGCCGCCGCCACGCTGTACCTCCTGGCGCCCTCTGCCGCCGCGGAGCGCGCACGCACCATCCTGGACAAGCCTGACATTGACTACATCAAGTTCATCTGGCGCCTGGTGGACTCGCCGCCCGCGCGCTGGCTCGCCAAGTTTGCATGCACCGCCCTGCCCTCGCGCCCCCTCCTATCCGTCGGCGGCATCCCGCTGCACCTGTTCCCAAATGTTGCCCTGCCTGCCGACCTGCCAGCCACCCTGCCGCCACCCGCGCCGGTGCGGGCTGCTGGCGGCATGGCATCACCGCCGCCGCCGCTGTTCGCCGGCGGCCACCACCACGGCGGCCACCACGGGCACGGCCACCACTATGACGGCGGCAGCGGCCGCCGGTTTGCGCCGCTGCCCACCGTGCTTGACGACGGCGACAGTGACAGCCCGGTGGTGAAGGGGATGCCAGCGCCGCCGGTGGGTGGCGACATGCTGCTGCCACCCATGGACCTCCCCGCTGCCGCCGCTGCTGCCGCGGGTGCTGACGTGCTGACGGGCGGGCCGCGGTCGTACGCCTTGGTGGCAGCGACGGCGGCTGGAAGTGGCGGCGGTAGCAGCAGCAGTGGGTTGACCAATGGCAGCAACGGTAATGGGGCGCCAGCGCTGGTAGGTAGTGGCAGCAGCCGGCCCCGCATGTCGTCGCCGCTGTCCCGCACTGCGGCGGTGGGTGCACCAGCGGCAGCGCCCGCATCCGTGGCTGCCGCCGCAGCGGCGGCGGCGTCGGCAGCGGCACCAGCAACACCGGCGGCCGCCGCGTCGGGCGTCAGTGGGGAGCCGTGCCTGCCGCCGGTCATGATGTACATCCATGGCGGCGGGTTTGTGGGCAGCTTCTTTGCCACCGACGCCATCATGTTGACGCAGTGGGCGGCGGCGGCGGGCGCGCCGTTTGCCATCGCATACCCGGAGTACTCGCTGAGCCCGGAGGCGCAGTACCCCACCGCGCTGAACGAGGTGCTGGAGGTGTACCTGTGGTTGCGCACACGGTCACCGCGCGTGATTGTGGCGGGCGAGAGCGCGGGCGGCAACCTGGCCACCGCACTTACGATGCGCCTTATTGATGCTGGGCTGCCGCCGCCCGACGGCCTGGTGCTGTGCTACCCCGCACTGTGCCTCAACCCCTCACCCTCGCCCTCCCGCTCCCTGCACATGAACGACCCCCTGGTGCCTGTCTTCCTCCTCCTCAAGTGCGCCGCCGCGTACATTTCGCCAGACCGCATGTATGGCGTGGAGGGCGCTGGCGGCGGCGGCGGTGGCGTCGGCGGCGGCGTTGGTGGTGCGGGGGTAGGGTTGCTGGGGGTGGGTGAGGCGACGGGCATGCATCGCAGTTCTAGCGCCAGTGACCCAGCTACTGCGGACGGCGGCGGGGCTGGGCGTGGGTGGGGTGGCCACGACCCCACGTCGCCGCACAACACGAGCGGCGTCAGTGGCGGTGGCGGAGGTGGCGGCGGCGGCGGCGGGGATGAGCACGGCGGACACCGCGCGCCGCGCCGCGGCTTGATGTCGTCACGCCGGCTGGGCACGTACGAACTGAACAATGACCCGTTCATCCATCCGGTGTACGCGCCGGACTCCATGCTGCGCCACTTCCCCACCACGCACATCATCAGCGGCGGGCTGGACCCTCTGCTGGACGACGCCATTGACTTCAACACGCGGCTGCGGCGGCAGGGGGTGGCTGGCGAGCTGACCGTGCACCGCTCCCTCCCGCACGGATTTCTGTACTTCCCCATGCTGCCCACCGCCACGGAGGCAATTGAGGCGTGCCGCGTCACCTGCCTCACCCTGCTTGGCGTGCCGCCCCACCCGCCCGCTGCCGCCGCCGCCGCGGCCGCACCGCCGCCGCCGTTGAACCTGGCCCCCGCCCCGCCGTCGTAACCAAACTGTATTGTCCCTGCGCGCCATTGTTACAATTAGTTATTGCTTGCCGCTGAGGGCCAGGCCACCATGCTCGGCGGCTGTCGCTTGTTATTATTGTTTCGATTGAACGCTGTATCCTACGAAATGAGAAACACGACGATGATGAAAGCGGATTGATTGTAGCGGCTGACTGACACACACGGCATAAGATGATGACTAACTGCACCACCTGCCAAACAATGAGCGACTGTGAGCGTGCACACGACACGACTAACGATAAAACACCAGGGTGGTACCGGTAAGGCAGGCTAGCTACACGCGCATGGCGGCGGCAGGCGCGGTGGCAAAATCCGTGGACATGCCAGTGGCCGGTGGGATGACGGCGCCGTGGTGAATGGGCACCACGGACGCAAGCTGGATGCCGTTCACGGACGGGATGACAGCATGGGAGCCGCCGCAGCAGCAGGAGCAGCAGACGAAGCAGTCGAGGGCGGTGGCACAGGGCCCCGCCCTGGCGTCGTCAAGGAAGCGCGCCGGGAAGGCGGTATCAAACGGCAGCACCTCGCGACGCGGGTCGTCGGCGTACTTCACCACGCGCGAGCGGCAGCACGCATCCAGCGCTGTCGCCCACGCGGACGCCAGGAAGAAGGCAACCACGATGCCTGCCAGCGCGCCAATGACGTACGCCGCGGTGGCGGGCGACGACCACGTCAGCACGCTGTACAGCACGTACCCGGTGGAGCGCACATACGCCGCATTCCAGACCACGTACCCCAGCGCCGCCAGGAAGGCTATGATGGCATGGCGGTCCGGCATGGAGGTGCGCGACAGCGTGAGATCCAGCAACACAATGGCAGCTGCCGCGCCGTGCTTGGAAAGGTCATCAAACCAATCCTGCGACGTCACGTCGTCGCCCGAGGCATACACCAGCGACCAGTACAGCGTGATGACCACCACCTCAAACGGCACGCTGCGAGTGTAGGGAGTGGGTGTGGGAGTGGGTGGGTGGGTGGGGTGGCACTGGCTTGTTAGGGGCAGGCAACACCAGTACAACGCGCCAGGGAGCTACGTACGCTATGTCCATCAACGTCTGCGCGATGCGGCGCACCTGGTGGTGGATGTGGTGGCGCATGGTGACACGCACGCCCGGCTCCGGCTCCTCGCCCTCCAGCGTCATGAACGAGTTGATGGCACCCATAAGCAGCGCGCTGATGGTGAGCCACAGCGCTTGCAGCGTCAGGTACGAGATGTGGCGCAGGTTGTCGGACGTCCTGCAGCGGTTGGTGGGTGGCGGGTGGGTGGGTGGTGGGTGGTACGTGTGAGCGGGCGCCACATAACAGCCACGTCTCCACGCCGCGCGCACCAGTACGCACTGGGCAGCGTTGTAGGCAGCCACGGCGCCCAGGTACCCCACCCCCGCAATGCGTCCTAGCAGCAGCAGGAGGGCGCCAAAGCGTGGCGTTGGGCAGCAGGCGCGTGCGCACCGCCCGCGCCGCCGGCTGCCACATCGCGGCGCCGCCAGCCGCCGCAGGTCCACATCCGCCCAAAACCAGGCGTCCAGCCCACACATGGTGGCAGCCCTCTGTCGCCGCTGGCAAGGGAGCCCCCTATATCCCGCCCCGCCGCCGCAGCTGCTGCTGCTGCACCCGGCACCCAGTGGCTGTAGCGGTTAGCGTGTGGGCGCGTGCACACGAGGGCGGCGTGCACCAGCGTCGTGTGACTCTCAAGTTGCCACACAAAAATCAAATCAGCGACCCAATGAATGCAATGAAATGCACGTCGCAGACGGCGCAGTAGACTGTAATCTATGTGGTTGCGTTGCAAGTTCGCTGCGATATCTGCCGTGTTACACTACTTGTGCAAGTCCCCAACTACAAGTGGCAACGGTGCGCTCCACTTTCGAGGTTCGCACTTTCGTTTCGTGGTGCGGGCGGCCAGGCAGCCATGATGGTGGCTGGTGGCGGGCGTGGCACGGCGTGCGATATTCGCCGAATCGCCTTCAACACGCCGCCATGACCGCAGCTGACGGCTGGAGTCGCGGCTGGCCGTGTGGCTGCGCTGCGTAAACTGTGTTGTCACAATGCACTCCTAACCACCTTGAAGAGATCGGCCGCACGGCGCCTCAAACGGCGGCACCGCACGCCACACACATGGGTTGGCTGCGCACGCAAACTGTGAGCAGCAACAACGCCATGGCGGCGCACACAAGATGGACACGCTAACGCCATCATACAACATATCGGCTGCCTACTGCAACTTGCCCGCCGGCGCAGCGGTGATGGGCAGGCCCGCCTCCGCGGCGTCGCTGTCGACAGCGAGTGGGAACGCGAAGTCTGCGGCGTCGGGCGCGGTGGGTGCGACGGCACCACCGCTGCTCACTGCTGCTGCTGCTGCGGCTGCTGCGGCGGCTGGCGCGCCGAGGACCAGGGGCATCGGCACCGGCACAGCATCGGTACCGGCAGCACTGGAGCCGCCGGCAGCGGCAGTGCGCGCAACTGCGCGCGCCTCCTCCACGTATGAGATGGCGCAGTCGACGGTGAGGAGGGAGAGGACGGCGGGCTGGCGGCTGCCCTTGTGCAGGTTCACGCCGTACCGCGCCATCATGTCGCGTGTGGGGCCCGGCAGGCCCACAAACAGCAGCAGCACGCCCTTCGCCTTGCACGTCTGCACCAGGTCGCGCAGCGCCAGGCAGGCGGTGCCGTCCGCCGACACGATGCGCACGCAGTCCAGGATGATGGCTGCCACCGCGTCGTCCCGCGTGGAGGCCACGGTGGTGACGGGCAGCGTGGGGTCCGTAGCGGCCGCCGCGGGCGGTGCAGCGGCAGGGATCAGGGCACCCGCACCGGGAGCATCGCCGCCGCCGGCGCCGGCGCCAGTGCGGATGGCAAACACGGCGCGCGGGCGGTCCAGGCTGGTGAGCGGGGAGGCGGGGCGCGTGCCGCTCACGCGCTCCTCCAGCTCTGCCACCAGCACTTCCTCCGCATCGGCGGCCGCCAGGAGGGAGGCGGTGGCAGGCAGCAGGGGTGCAGGCGGCGGCGCGGCGGCGGCAAGAGCGGTGAGCGGCTCCACGACGCGGAACACGTTGCCAAAGTTGAGCTCGCCATCCAGGCGGAACACCTTGGCGTACGGCAGCGGCGTCGCCTGCGGGTAGCGGTACAGTGCCACCCACACTGAGGTGCCGGGCAGGCGGCCCAGCTCGGTGAGGCGCGGCGTGAAGGAGCGCCACAGCATGAGCAGCAGGCCCAGCAGCACGCCCGCCAGGATGCCGTACTCCAGGCCCAGCGCCAGCACAAAGATGGTGGTGACGGCGGACTGCATGAAGTCGGACTTGTTGTTGCGCCACATGGCGCGCAGCTCCGACACGTTCACCAGCTGCAGCGCCGCGGCGACGATCATGGCGGCCAGCACGGAGGTGGGCAGGTAGGAGAAGATGGAGGAGACGGCGACGGTGGCGATGAGCATGAAGGTGGCGGTCCACAGGATGGTGGCGGGCGTCTTGGCGCCCGCCTGGTTCTGCACCGCCGACCGCGTGAAGCCGCCGCAGATGGCGTGCGAGGAGAAGCAGGAGCCCACGACGCCAGAGGCACCCAGCGCCAGCAGCTCGGTGGTGGGGTTCACACGCTCGCCCACCTTCTTGGCCAGGAACAGCTCCACCGACACCGTCTGCACGTAGTTGATGACGCCCATCAGCGCGGCGCTGGGCAGCATGGCCACAAACTCGGCCACATCCGCCAGCGGCGGCGCCGTGGGTGTGGGCAGGCCGGACGGCACGGTGCCCACGGTGGGGATGCCAAGCGCCTTGAAGTCCGCCGCCCACGACACCAGCACCGCGATACCCACGCCAATCAGCGGCACCGGCACCCAGCCAGGCAGCTTGCGGCCGCGGATGGCAATGCGCTTGGCCCAGTAGAACACGACAAAGAAGACGGCGGACACGATGATGACGCGCCAGCGCGCCGTCATGATGAACTCCAGCGCGCGCGCCACCTTCATGACGGCGTTGTTCTCGGACGGGATGGTGACGCCCAGCAGCGGCACCACCTGCGACGCGATGATAGTAAGTGCGGCGCCCGTCGTGAAGCCGCTCATGACCGGCCACGACAGCAGGTTGGCCACCACCGTGCCCAGCCGCACCACCGCCATGAGCATGAGGGACACGCCCACCACAAAGGCAAACGCGTTGGTGACGCGCACGAACTCGGGCGTCAGCGGCGCGGCGGACGTAAGCTTGGACACCATGCCCGCCATCAGGATGGCGCTGGGACCATTGGGACCCGGGCTGATCTGCGACGACGTCGTCAGACCGCCCATCACCGCCACCGGCACGATGGAGCTGTACAGACCGTACGCGGGCGGCACGCCCGCCAGCAGCGCGTACGCCAGCGCCTGCGGCAGCAGCATGGTGGTCACCACCAGCGCCGCCACCACGTCTGCCACCGCCTTGTGCCGGTTGTACCCGCGCACCCAGTTCACCACCGACACGTCCGTCCACCGCATGCGCAGCGCTGACACCACCGCCGCCGCCGCCGCCGCCGTCCACTTGGTCTGCGGCGCCGGCACCTCCAGGAACGCCGCCGTCTGCTTCACATACGCCGCTGTGCCGCCGCCGCCACTACCCCCGTCGTGCTCATGGGTATGACCATGGTGTCCATGGTGACCGTGGTGGTGTGGGTGAGGGTTGGGGTCGTCGACGCTGGTGGACGGCAGCCGCAAAGGCGGCGGCAGCCCAGCACCTGCCACTGCTGCGACCCCGCCTACCACCGGCGTGCTGACAGCAGCCAGTGACGTGGGCACCTCTTCGCCGCCTGCCGCGCCACTTGACGACCTTGGTGACTTGCCGCGTCCGCTACCGCCTCCACCGCCACCGCCACCACTCCGATTCGGCATGGTGGTGGTGTGTGGGGGTGAGGGTGGGAGGGCAAGTGGTACTCTGATGTGGTGTAACCAGCCGCCGCCGCAGCCAGCAGCAGCAGCAGCAGCAAGCTGCCTCTTGCAGCCTCTCACTGCTGCCTTGACTTGATCGCTTGTTAGTTGGTAGCTTTTGCCGCCTCCACTCGTCACTACTACTCGTCGTCCACCCGCCAGCGGCAGAACCAGCAGGTGCAAGCTGGAATGGCGGTATCCGCAACGCGGCGACACGCAAGAACGCCGGGAACCGACAGTTAACAACCGTGGAGCTGTAAATTGAGCAGTTGTGTGCAACAATTGCGTGACGGGGCTCGTGTTTTGTGGACAGAATCGCGGCCGCGCGTGGCGTCAGGTGGCCTGCGTGTGCGTGGCGGCGGCGTCAGATGATGCCATCAGCTGCGCGCCAGCAGCTGGGTGTGCACACGTGCACACGTGCGCGGCAGCTGCTCCACCGACAACGCGTAGTCACCGACAAGTAGCCACTCTTGAGAAAGCGCCAACAACACACGATTCAAAACGCGGCGCCGGCACGCGGGGGTCACTGTCACAGGAATAGGGGGTGTGGTGCCGCGGGCCTCCAGCACCGTAACCATCATCATCTCCACCATCATCACCACAATCATGCAAACTCGGCCTCCAGCGAGGCTGGCAGGCGGACGGTGGGCGTGACGCCGGAGGAGGAGTAGGCCTCCGCCTGCGCGTCCAGCCAGATGAGCGCCAGCAGCTCGGGCGTCGTGAGGTTGAGCGTCAGCTGCAGGTTCTTGTACGACACCGCCTCCGCCGTGTACCGCGCGTTCAGCGACGCCACCGTGGCGTCCGTCGTCAGCTGCAGCTGCTGCGCCGACACGGTGGCCTGCGACACGATGAGCGCCGCCTCCTGCTGCGCCGCCAGCACCGACGACGCGGCGTTGATGCTGGCCACGTTCAGGTCCGCCGTCGCGCGCTGCACCTCCTGCGTCGCCGCCTGCTGCCGCGCGCGCACGTCGTTGAACGCCGCCGTCACGCCCACGTCCAGCAGCTGGAAGCTCTCCACCAGCGCGCCCTCCGTCGACATGTCGGCGTTCAGCTGGATCAGGATGGCCGACGCGATTTGGGCTGCAGTGTGGTGAGGT
>ERZ778022.4987-NODE-4987-length-11084-cov-3.582827_pt1 | contig 11084 bp, 9 predicted proteins | sample MGYA00375752_ERZ778022 | MGnify/ENA primary metagenome ERZ778022 (study PRJEB29350, sample SAMN05389826) | bioreactor metagenome | isolation source: Thiocyanate bioreactor | place: South Africa: University of Cape Town | collected 2014-04-04 ...
CGGCAGCAAATGGATGAGCGACGACCTCCTCGCCCGCGCCGCCAGCATCGACAAAGCCATGCACATCGTCGAAGGCGCCAACCACATGGACCTCTATGACGGCCAGCTTTATGTCGCCGAAGCCCTCTCCGTCCTCGCGCCCTTCTTCACGGAGAAGCTCGCTGGTGGCGACACCGCCCGCCAGGCTGCGGAGTAACCCGTCGCACAAACGATAACCTGCTCGAAGTCAGGCATCTCGCGCTCAATCCGGATTCGTCGTCGATTCGGCTCTTCTCGCCTGCGCCGCCGGGCGCGGCGTCACCATGTTTCGCGCCCGGCCGACCCGGCTTTCCGGCGCAATCGCCGCGCTCTGATACGAGACGATGTTCACGAACGGCATCGCGGCCCATGACGCGGCCGGTTCCGGCGCGCCGAGGCATTCGACGCGGCCGTCGAGGCGATGAGCCTGATGGCGGGGCTCGGTTTCGAAAGCGGCGGCCTTTCGGTCCCGCATGCCCTCGGTCTCGACCAAGATGCGGATCTCGGCCCGGCCGTCGCCTTCCGCAAGGTCGACCTGACCGATACGGCCGCAAGCATCGCCGCACTGCCGGAAGGGCGGCCAGTCGCCGGCCTCGTCAACTGCGCCGGTATCCGATGATCTGCGGTGAGCCCTTTTGCCATTGCGCGATCGCGAAAGAGGATAAGGGGAACCATTCCGCCGCCGGCATTGCGGACGTTGAGCTTCATGAGGTCATCGGGCTGCATGCGCGCCCGGCCTTCGGCCTGCACGATGAACCACATGCCGAAACACGAGACAAGCAGCGCCGAACTTATGAGGACGTGGAGCCTGACCACCGCCGCGACGCTGGGATCATCGGTGCGCGCCAAGGGCATCCTTCTGGAGTTGAGGGCGCGACTGCCCGTTTCCTCCAGGAAGTCGCTGGTTCTCGAAGGCGGCGAGATCATGCTCGCGATGCCGCCGTCCGAGAAGGCGGAATTTCGGACCGCGGCGGCCATTGTCTCGGAAACCATGCGGGACATCCTCGTGATCAAGCCGGGCGAGAGGCATCGCTGGGTCTCCGACGGCCGTTTGCCCAGCGCGGGGACAAGGACGGTGCGCTTAGCGGGTCGCGCAAAGCAGATCACCTTCCATGTCTTCGATCCGCGTATCGTGGAAGACATCCTCGACCGGGGTCTCGTTGACGAATGGCGCGAAGAAGACATCGCTACGGCGATGGAGAACAGACGGAAAGCAGCCTATAAGGCAAAATTGACGCGCACCCTTAAAAAGGGGTCGAAAGCTAATTCGACGTCTCGTTGGAAACCGGACGATGACGCTGCTCAGCTGAACGACTGGGAAAAATTCGACCGAGACGGCCTGCTCCGATGAACGTGTTTGTCCCCAGGGCCTCGACACGTCACGGGAAAGTCAAACAACTGCATTTTCGCCCGACGCGTTAACGGGTCGTTTCTGTCACGGCTATAGGATGGCTTGAAGAAGCGAAAGTCTGCAATGTGATGGTAGGAAACGACGACCCGTCGCGGCACCAGAGTACCGCAAATCTTCAGTTGACCAGCTTCGTCGACCTTGACCCGAGAGGTGCCGTCACGTCGTGCAACTCCGCTGCCGGTATAATGCTTGACTGCGAGAGGCCAATCGGCCGGCTCTTCATCGATCTGCTCTATGACGCGTCAAAATTGGGTATAATCTCGAAGCTGGCGGTCGGACAGATTGTGGCCGCCCTTCAAAACGGATCGACAACGTTTCACTTGGAGGATGGCCGAAAATTCCTTTTGCAAAGTCAATGGAACGGCTGCGGCGGAAGACGTGTCGAGTGGACTGACATATCGAGCGCTCTGGCAACCGCCGCAAGCCACGACCCCGAGAGCGGACTTTTGTCACGCGAAGGCTTCACAGCCGCGCTCAATGGTTTACTCGGGCAAACGACGGGATCGCTCGTCTTTAAAATCGATATCGACGATTTCGGTGACCTCGCCGAACGTTACGGGAACGAAGTTGCCGGCCGCCTTGTCCGCCGGATCGCTGAACGAATTGCAGCTCAAACCGGCGATAAGAATGCCCATCTCGCTCGCGGTACCGGTGGACAATTCATGTTTTTCGCCCAGGAAGAGGACGCATCGACATTGACCGAAGCGCTCCTCGACATTTTGGGTCGGCCCCACCTCGTCGACGGGAAAATGGTCTACTCGACCGTGAGCATCGGCATTGCGCCGGCGGATGGCACAGACGCAAAAGCGGTGCTTCGCAACGCCGCCTTGGCGCTCAAGCAAGCCAAAGCCGAAGGTGGCAATCAGGCTATCGTATTTACTAAGCAGATGCAGGAAGCCGTGCAGCGGAGGCGAATGCTGGAGACCGAGTTGCGCAAGGCGCTGGCGCTGCGGCAGTTCACCGTTGTATATCAACCACAATATCAGGTCGAGGGTCGCAGGCTTGTCGGCTTCGAAGCGCTTTTGCGCTGGAACCATCCGGAACAAGGCTCCATCTCGCCCGCCGAATTCATTCCGCTTGCTGAAGAACTCGGCCTGATCGTTCCGATCGGAGAATGGGCGCTCAGAACTGCCTGTCGGAAGGCCGCATCTTGGCCTGAGGACATCTCGATCTCAGTCAACATATCGCCGCTGCAATTCCGCAGCTCGGTCATCGTAAAGACGGTGTCGGCAGCGTTGGAGAGCGCACGGCTTGAACCTACCTGTGAGATAGTGAATTCACACCGATGATGACATTGAGGTGGCGCCAAGAGACGGTTGGGATGATCCGACGACAGGGTGATGGACCTTCGTCGCTTCAGATAGCAGATGATCGTCCCGTAGCTTTGGCCCCGCTATAACGGTGAGTTCATCGCTCTGATCGGCAATGCGGCGTCGAGCCACCGGCGACAATGCGTCTTTGCGGACGGACGATTTGCAAAGGCCGCAGCGTTGTAAGGCAATGAACGCGCGGTTTGACATGTGATGGTGCCGAAAACGGCATTCCAATCGAAACCTCTCCGCATTTTTGTGGATGGCGGATGATCGCAATCAAGGTGATCGTCGCTGAAAAGCATTTGGAATCCGATGCGTGGTGTGCCGAAGCGTCGATCCAAGCTACGTCGTACCGGCCCCAAGAGTGATCGTGACAGAGCAATGACGTCGAACATCCACGAACTGTGCTGCTCTGAATTGGCCTCCCTTCTTTCCTCCGGCGAAGTGCGCGCCATCGAGATCGCCAACGCGCTCATCGACGAGGTCAGGAAATTGCCCGATGCCAATGCCTTTGTCGACTTCGACGCGGAAGCGGTCCGGGCGGAGGCGGAAAATTCGGACCGTCTTCGGCTGAGCGGCGGACCGGTCGGTCCGCTTCATGGCGTCCCCATCGCGTTCAAGGACAATATCAACGTCAAGGGGTATGCGACCACGGCCGGCACGGCGGGATTACGGCATTTTCGCCCTCGCGACGATGCGCCCGTGACCGCCAAGCTGCGGCAGGCGGGCGCCATCGTCTTCGGCAAGAACAACATGCACGAACTTGCTTATGGCACGACGACCAACAACGCCTTGTTCGGCGCTGCGAGAAACCCGTTCGACCCGGACCGCGTCTGCGGGGGATCGAGCGGGGGAAGCGCCTGCGCCGTCGCCCATCGCATGGTTCCCGCCAGCATCGGCACCGATACGGGCGGTTCGGTTCGCATTCCCGCCTCGTTCTGCAGCCTCTGGGGTTACAGGCCAAGTCCGGGACGGTGGCCGACATCGGGGATCGTGCCGATATCCAGCACGCGCGATACGCCCGGTCCCATCGCCCGCAGCGCCCGCGACCTCGCATTGCTCGACAGCGTCGTCGTCGGATACGAACCGGCATCGGAGCCTCGCGCCATCCGGGGTTTGCGGATCGGCATTCCGGACGCGTTCTTCTGGGATCTGGCCGATCCGAAGGTGGAGCGCCCCTGTCGCGACGCACTCGACCGCCTGAAGGCCGCCGGCGCGGTTCTCTTGAGGATCGATGCCGGGCGCCTGCTTGCCCATCATGCCGCCTCGACCAATGTCATCGCCTTTTACGAAGGCCGGGCCACGCTCGAACAATTTCTCGACGCGCATGATGTCGGGCAAACCTACGAGACGCTGGCGCGTGCGGTGGCGGCGCAGGATGTCCGATCGATCCTGCTCGACCAGCTTGCAAACGAAATGCCGGCTGTTCGGAAGCGATATCGGGAGGCTATCGATATCCATCGTCCGGCCTTGCAGGACGAGTATCGAAACCTGTTTGCGCAAAACGCTCTAGACGTCATCGCCTTTCCGACGGCGTTGATCACGCCGCCGCGGATCGGGGAAGAGACGAGCGTCGTTCTCAACGGCGTCGAGCAGCCGCTTTTCCCGACGACGATCCATAATACCGATGTCGGCAGCAATGCCGGCCTGCCGGGCATAACGATACCGGTGGGTCTGTCCGACGACGGGCTGCCGGTGGGTCTTGCCTTCGATGCCGCCGCCGGCGCTGACAGGCTGCTGCTCGATATCGCCCTATCGCTGGAGCCGCATTTTTCGGCGTCGAGGCCCGGATGGCTTTGAGCGGGGCGGCGTCGTCTTCGCAGTGCGGAACAAGCACTCTTGCGCGTCGAGGCATTGTTTGTTTAATTCGTAATGGCCTGAGGTAAAACGAGGCGGAAATGACCGGTCATATCTACGACATGTCTGCACAGGAGACGCGGCTTTTCGCCAAGATCATCGGCGTGCTTTCCTCCGGTCATCTCGATTTCGACGTGCGCGAAGAGGTGTTTCCCGACATCCTGACGCTTTTGCGGGGCGATGTCTTGGCGTCCTTCGAATGGAGCAACCGTTCGAATTGTTACGCCAACGCGTACACGATCAATCAGAATCCGGACAACGTCGCGCGCTATCACAAGTGGTTTCAGTATCGCGACCCGATGACCGAAAAGCTGAGGGGATTGCGCCGGGCCGCGCATGTCGAGGAAGTGATCTCGAAAAGCGATCTCAGCAAGACCGAATTCTACAGCGATTTCCTCGCCCGTGACGGAATGCATCACGGCGTCAATCTGTTCATGCAGGCCGACGGGCATGAGCTGGCGGACCTGCGCATATGGCGCTACCGCAATCGACCCGACTTCAGCGAGCGGGAAATCGACCTGCTGACGGTCATCGCACCGTTCGTGCGCCGCGCCCTGTCGATCACGCCGGCGGCCAGCCTGAACGCATTGACCGACCGGGAAAGGGATGTCGCCCTGCTCATCGCCCGCGGCTGTTCGGACAAGGATATCGCCCGCGTCCTGGGGATCGGTTTCGCCACGGTGCGGACGCATATCGGCAATTGCCTGCTGAAACTGCAATGTTCCAATCGGGCCGAGCTGGCTGGCCAGGTCTCCCGATTGTCGCACTGAAGCCCTGGCGGGTCATCGCCCATCGTCTCAGGATGCGATGGCCGGGCGCACGTTCAATGCATGGCTGAGAAGTTCGCGGCTGTAACCGGTCGCCGGGGCCGAGAAGATCGCCTCCGTCGAGGCGGATTCGACGACCGCGCCCTGCTGCAACACGATCACCCGGTCCGAAATGCTGCGCACGACCGCAAGGTCATGGGTGACGAACAGCATGGCAAGGCCGTCCGCCATCAGCCCGCGCAACAATTCGATGATCGAGGCCTGAACCGAGACGTCGAGAGCCGATGTCGGCTCGTCGCAGACGAGCAGGTCCGGCTTGCAGACCAGCGCCCGCGCGATGGCGACCCGCTGCCGCTCGCCGCCGGACAGTTCCGAGGGATAGCGGGACATCAGGTCCGGCGACAGGCCGGCCCGCTCGACCGCGACGCGCACGGCATCCAGGACATCCTGCCGTGAACCGGGAAAGAAATGCCGAACCGCAAGCCCGATGCTGTCGCCGACCGTCCGCCGTGGATTGAGCGAGGCATAGGGATCCTGGAAGATGTACTGGATGCGCCGGTGGGCATCGCCGTTGCGGGTCTCTGCCTTGCGCGGAAGGGTATCGCCGCAGAAGGCGATCGTGCCGTCGTAGTTGGAATGCAGGCCGATCATGCAGCGGGCCAGGGTCGATTTTCCGCTACCGGATTCCCCGACCAGGGCAACGCATTCTCCCTTGTCGATTTCGAACGACACGTCCCGCACCACATCGAGAGGGCCATAGCGGGCCACGAGGTTGCGAACCGCGCAGATTTGCTCGCCGCGCGCTTTCGCGAGCGGAAGCGGAACGATATTCGTCTTCGCCTCCACCGCGTTCGGCTTGTAGCAGCGAATGCTGGAGGCGCCCTTCACGACGAGCGCCGGCTCCACGGCCGCGCAGCGGTCGTCGCCGATCGGACAGCGGGCCACGAAGACGCAGCCCGTTCCCCGGCTTCTCAGATCCGGAGCCGTTCCCGCAATGCCCTCCAGCGGCTTGCGCCCGAGGGTCGTCGGCACGGCCCGCAGCAGGGCGTGGCTATAGGGGTGAGCGGGTGCGCCCAGAACCTGCGCGCCCTCCCCGTATTCCATCACCCGGCCGGCATACAGCACCATGACCTGATCGGCGACCGCCGAGATGACCCCCAGATCGTGGGAGACATAGACGCTGCACAGATGCATGTCCTTCGACAGGTCCGATACGAGTTTCAACACCTCGTTTCGGGTCGCGACATCGAGTGCGGTTGTCGGCTCGTCCAGCACCAGCAGTTTCGGCCGCCCGACGACGGCAATCGCCAGCCCGATGCGCTGCAACTGACCGCCGGACAGTTCGCTCGGATATCGCGCCAGAAAATTGCGATCCGTGGGAAGCCGCACGGAAGTCAGAACCTCGGCCAGCCGCTCGATGAGCTGCGTCCCGATCGCCAGGCCGGGATTGAGCGACATGCCGGCATCCTGCGGCACATAGCTGATGATCCGCCCGCGTCGCTCGCGCCGCTCGGCCTCGCTGAGGGCCAGTATGTCCTCGCCGTCGATGAAGACACTGCCCGAGCCGATCCGTGCGCCGGGTCCCGCGTAACCCAGCAAGGCCTTGGCGACGGTGCTCTTGCCCGAACCGCTCTCGCCCACCAGCCCCAGCACCTTGCCGGGCTCGATGGCGAACGACACGTCATGGACGATCCGCGTTCCGTCGAGCAGGGAAATTCCAAGCGAAGCGACCTTGACGCCCTTCATCATTTCGTACCTTCCGTTCGACCGATGGCCCGCGACATCCCCTCTGCGAACATGTTTCCGCCGATGGACAGCGTGGCGATGGCAAGGATCGGGGCCAGAACCGCCCATGGCTGAATGGTCAGCGCATTGCGGCTTTCATTGACCATCAGGCCCCAGTCGGCATTGGGAGGCTGGATCCCGTAGCCGAGGAAGCTCAGCCCGGCGAGCAGCGAAATCGACCACATCAGCCGCAGGCCAAGCTCCACCAGAAGCGGCGAGGTGATGTTGGGCAGGACTTCCGACATCAGGATCCTGCGCGTCGGAATGCCGACGGCCCTTGCCCACTGGACGTAATCCCGCTCCACGACGCCGAGCGCCGCGCCACGGGTGATCCGGGCGACGCTCGGCGCCTGCGACACGCCGACGAGGATCACCAGCAACAGCGGGCTAGGCCCGAGCATGGTGACGAAGAGGAGCGCGAAGACGACGCTCGGAAAGGCGAGCTGGATATCGACGAGCCGCATCAGGAACTCGTCGGGCATTCCCTTGAAGTAAGCAGACGCCATGCCGATGGCGATCCCGATCGACAGGCCCAGCGTCGTCGCCGCAATCGCCATCCAGACGAGGTTGCGCCCGCCATACAGAAAGCGGCTCAACACGTCGCGCCCGAGGCTGTCCGTTCCCAACAGCGTATCAGGATTGGGAATGTCGTAGGGTACGCCGACCAGCTCTGACGGCGAATAGGGCGCGAGCGCCGGCCCGACGATCGCCAGTGCGATGATGGCGCCGATCATGCCGAGCCCGATCAGCGATCTCGAATTCCGCAAGCCCCGGACGAGGGCCGATTGCGAGCCTGTTCTTCGCGATAGCGACGGTGTCAATTCCTGCCTCCTCTTCCCGGCGGCGTCAGCATGAAGGATACGATGTCGGTGATGATGTTGACGACGAAGAAGGTGACCGAGATAACCAGCACGGCGGCCTGCACGACGGGAATGTCCCGCATGCCCACCGCATCCGCCAGCGCCGTTCCAAGGCCCGGGAAACCGAAGACATACTCGATCACGACGACGCCGCCGACCGAAAAGGCGAAGATGGTTCCCGCCGCCTGGATCGCCGGAACCAGCGCATTGGGCAGCACATGACGAAACAGGATCCGGCGCGGCGACATGCCCTTGAGCGCCGCAAACTGAACATATTCGGTCTGCAGCACGTCGATCACCGTTCCCCGCACCAGCCGGTAGAGATAGGTGACCTGCAGCAGGATGAGGGTAATGACCGGCATGGCGAGGCGATCGGTCTGCGTCCAGATCGGCTTGCCCGGCGACAGCAGCGACACGGCGGGGAAGACATGAAACACGCTGGTGCTGAGCAACAGCACGAGAAACAGCCCGAGCACGAATTCGGGAAGCGCATTGACCATGATGGAGCCGGCCATGATCGTTCTGTCGGCCAGCCCGTCCTTGCGCGTGGCGGTCAGGACGCCGAGCGCCAGCGAGACCGGAACGGCGACGGCCATCGACAGCGTGACGATGAAAAACGAATTCATGATGCGCGGCAGGAGAATATCGGTCACCGGCACGCGCGACACGAGCGACGTTCCGAAATCGCCCTGCAACAGGGCGGTCAGCCATCGCAGATATTGCACGAGAACGGGCTGGTCGAGATTGAGCTGCTGGCGGACCATCTGCACCTGATCAGCGGAGGCTTCCTTGCCGAGGACGATCAGCGCGACATCGCCCGGCAGCGCCTGCGTGGCGCAGAAGATGAGGAAGGAAACGATCAGCAGCATGAGAATGGCCAGTGCGGATCGCCGCACCAGCCAGCCCCGGATCGTGCGCGAAGCCGCGCGCGACGCGTTTGTCATGCGAAGGAAACCTTTCGCAGGTGATAGAAGGGCGAATCGACCACATAGGGCTCGATGCCGGCAAGACCGGCCTTATAGGCGTTCAGCGTATTGGCAAAGCCCCAGATGATGTTGCCGCCGCGTTCGTATTCGGCCTTCTGCATGTCGTGGATGACGTCGCAGCGTTGATCGACGTTGGAGATGCTGACCGCCTTCTTGTAGAGGGCGTTGAAATCGGCGTCGTTCCAGTGCGAGGTGTTGAAGGTGCCTCCCGGCAGCAGGCTTCGCGCCACGACCGGCAGATAGGCGTCGCTGAGGAAATCGACGCCGAAGGTCCAGTTGCCGTAATTGGCGAGATAAGCTGCCTCTTCGGTGACCTTGACGTTGATGGTCACGCCGGCGGCCTTGGCCTGCTCGGCGAAGACCTGGGCGCATTCGACCATGCCGGACGTGCCGTTGACCGTCACCAGATCGATGGTGAGGCCAGCCTTGCCGGCCTCGTCCAACAGTTTCCTGGCCTGCGCGATGTCCTGCTTGCGCTGCTCGATCGGGGTCGGGCCGCACGGCGCGATCGAGCGTCCCTGCACGTCGTTGCCGACCGCGCCATATCCGGCCAGCGCGACCTTGACCATCTGCTCGCGATTGGCGATCAGGCGGAAGGCCTGGCGCACGCGAACGTCTTTGAACGGCTCGACATCGGTGCGCATATAGATCGGGATCGCCATCGCCGAGGGATTGTTCAGCAGCTTCATGGCCGGATCGGCCTCGATGATGCGGGCTTCGGCGAAGGGGATCTTGTAGGCCATGTCGACCTGTCCGCCGCGCAGCGCGTTGATCGAGGCGGCAGCGTCGGAAATGTTGACGATCTGCAGCGTCTTGACCTTGGCCTTCTCGCGGAAATAGTCGTCGAACCGCTCGAAGACCGACTCGCGGCCCGGCGTGAACGAGACGTATTTGAAGGCGCCGGTGCCGACGGGCTTGGCCGGGTCGAAGCCGACCGGAACCATGCGAAGATAGCGGTTCGCCCAGACGTCCGGGAACGGGCCGTAAGGATCCTTGAGCTTGAACAGGACGGTCGCCGCATCGACCTTGGTCACATTGGCCGGATCGATGAAGCTGATGAGCGCCGAGCCCTTGGTCGGATGCTCCTTGTCGAGAATGCGCTTGACCGAGAAGATGATGTCGTCGGCGCCGAAATCCTTGCCGTCATGGGTTTTTATCCCGGCTTTCAGCTTCAGCGTCCATTCGGTGGAATCGGCGTTGGGCGTGAAGCTTTCGGCCAGCGACAGGCCGACGCTGGCATCGGGATTGTATTCGCTGAGCCCGTCATAGATGTTCATGAACCGGACGATATCGGTGATCTGCCCTTGGGTCCGGTGCGGATCGAGCGAATCGGCATTGCTGCCGGTCGCGGCCACTCTCAATGTTACCGCATCGTCGGCGGCAAAGGCCAGGGAACCGGGCAGGACCCCCAGCGACAGGACGGCGCCCGTCGTTCCCAGGAGAAAATTGCGGCGGGTGGTGGTCAGGTATTCGATGGTTCTTTTGTCAGACATGATGATCCCCTTTTGATTTCTTGTTTGGATGCGACGTTCAGTTGCGGGCCTGCTTGCTGCGGGCCGCCTCGATTGCGGCCTTGGTCATCAGCGGCACCAGAACGGACGGGCCGCGCTCGTCTTCGTCCGGATCGAACGAGGAGAAGCTGACGGCGAGGATGTCGAAGCGATCCGCGATCAGTTCCAGGCCGCGCGAGACCTGCGCATCCGTCAGCCCGCCATCGGCGCAATGGCGATTGGCGCGCAGCACGCTCGGATCGAGGACGTCGGTGTCGACATGGACGTAAACCTGGTCGCATTTGCCGCTCAGAAGATCGAGCGCGCTGGCGAGCGCCCGCTCGAAGCCCAGCTTGGCGATGACCGGCGTGTTGACGACGGTGCCGATGGCGACGCTCGCATGCGCCCGGGGATTTTTGGAAAAGGCCTCGTGAATGCTGACCGACACGATGCGGTCATCGGGAATGACGCGGAAACCGGGGATCTGCTCGCGATATTTCGGCCAGCAATGACCGGCGATCGTGGTCGTCAGCATTCCCTCGATGAAACCGTTCGCCGAGGTGTCGGGCGTTTGGGCGTCGCCATGCGCATCGAACC
>ERZ778022.4994-NODE-4994-length-11071-cov-4.834150_pt1 | contig 11071 bp, 11 predicted proteins | sample MGYA00375752_ERZ778022 | MGnify/ENA primary metagenome ERZ778022 (study PRJEB29350, sample SAMN05389826) | bioreactor metagenome | isolation source: Thiocyanate bioreactor | place: South Africa: University of Cape Town | collected 2014-04-04 ...
ACCAGTCCTGGATGTTGTTCATCCACTGGTTGTAGGTGTTGACCCAGTTCTCGGGAACGAACTTGATCTCGCCCGAGGCGACGCAGTCGAGCGCCTTCTGCGTGATCGACGTGCCGTCGGCGCCGGGTTTGCTCATCGCGACGAACCACTGGTCGGTGAGCATCGGCTCGATCACGACGCCGGTGCGGTCGCCGCGCGGCACCTTCAGCTTGTGCTTGTCGGTCTTTTCGAGCACGCCGAGCGCTTCGAGGTCGGCGACGACGGCCTTGCGCGCGTCGAAGCGGTCGAGACCGCGATATTTTTCGGGCGCGTTGTCGTTGATCTTCGCGTCGAGCGTCAGGATCGAAATGATCGGCAGGTCGTGGCGCTGGCCGACCGCGTAGTCGTTGAAGTCGTGCGCCGGCGTGACCTTGACGCAGCCGGTGCCGAATTCGAGGTCGACGTAGGCGTCGGCGATGATCGGAATTTCACGCTCGCACAGCGGCAGCTTCACCGTTTTGCCGATCAGGTGCTGGTAGCGCGGGTCTTCCGGATGCACCATCACGGCGGTGTCGCCGAGCATGGTTTCCGGGCGCGTCGTGGCGACGGTCAGCGAACCGCTGCCGTCGGCCAGCGGGTAGCGGATGTGCCACAGGAAGCCGTCTTCTTCCTCGCTCACCACTTCGAGGTCGGAAACAGCCGTGTGCAGCTTCGGGTCCCAGTTGACCAAGCGCTTGCCGCGGTAGATCAGACCTTCCTTGTGCAGGCGGACGAAGGTTTCGGTGACGATCTTCGAGAGGCCGGCGTCCATCGTGAAGCGCTCGCGCTTCCAGTCCGGCGAGGTGCCGAGGCGGCGCATCTGCTTGGTGATGGTGTTGCCCGAGAACTCCTTCCACTCCCATACCTTTTCGAGGAACTTCTCGCGCCCGAGGTCGTGGCGCGAAACGCCCTGTGCGTCGAGCTGGCGTTCGACGACGATCTGCGTCGCGATGCCTGCGTGGTCGGCGCCCGGCTGCCACAGCGTGTTGTCGCCGCGCATGCGGTGGTAGCGAGTCAGCGCGTCCATGATTGCCTGGTTGAAACCGTGCCCCATGTGCAGGGTGCCGGTGACGTTGGGCGGCGGCAGGAGGATGCAGAAGGCGTCCGGGTTGGCGGTGTCGAGGCCGGCGTCGAAGTAGCCCTTGGCTTCCCATTCGGGGTACCAGCGGCGTTCGATGTCCGCCGGCTCAAAGCTTTTGGCGAGTTCCATAGGGGCGGGAAAGGTCACAAAGGAGAATGGCGAAAACCGGCAATTATACCGGATCGCCGAGGTGCTCCGGGCGCTGCCGGAGGCGGTCGGAGCGGCGCTGCGGGGGTGCGAGGTTCAGTTTGGTTTCAGTCTTGCCGCTGCGGTTCGTCGAGCGGCAGGCGCAACTGCTGGCGGCGGTCGAGGAAGTCCCGGAGCGCGGCTTCGGTGGCGGCGACGATGCCGCGCCGCAGGTCCTGCTCGAGGTTCTCGAGCGTGGCTTCGATCAGGCTGGGGATTTCGATGCCGAGGCGCTGCTCGATCGAGTGTGCGAGATCGGCGGCGAGGATGGAGACGAGGGTTTCGTCGAATCGGTCGGGGGCCGGTTCGGAGACGGCGGCTTCGGGCGGGACGGCGTCCGCCGGCACCACTTCAGTGAGCACCGGGATGTCCTCGTCGGCGGGAGGGAGGGCGCTCTCGGCCTTGTTTGCTTCCGGCGCCGGCGGGGCGGCGAGGAAGCTGCGCCGCCGGCGGCCGCCCGGCTGAATCAGCGAGTCGACGCGGTTGAGCACGTCGGCGTTGGCGCGTTCGGGGGCGGGAATGTCGGCCATCAGCTTTTTGCGGCGAGATCGAAGTAGCGGATCTCGTAGCCGCGGTCCTTGTAGAACCGGACGCGTTCGCGCCCGGCCTGGCGTTCGCCGTCCTCCTGTCCGACCACTTCGATCAGGCTGGCGAAGCGGGCGAAGCCGGGCGGCACGTCGGCCGCGAGGTTGATCAGGCGCTCGTCCTGCGGCGGGTTTTCGAGGTCGCCGGCGATGATCACCGGCGTTTCCGCAGCGAGCGGCGAGCCGGTGCGTACGTGTGGGATGAAGCCGGTCGGCGGCAGCATCCACAGCTGCCGGTCGAGTGCGCTGGCGACCTCGGCGTCCGGGGCATAAACGAGCAGGGGCTTCTTCTGCGCAAACGCCTTGCCGATCAGCGCCGCGCAGGCGGCGATGCGGTCGGCGGCGTTATGGTAGAAGAAGATTTGCGTCAATTGAGCTTCCCGGCCTTCTTCAGCAGGTAATGGGCGAGCAGCGGCACCGGACGGCCTGTGGCACCCTTGTCGGACCCCGACTTCCAGGCGGTGCCGGCGATGTCGAGGTGCGCCCATTCGAACTTCTTGGCGAAGCGCGAGAGGAAGCAGGCGGCGGTGATGCTGCCGGCGTCGCGGCCGCCGATGTTGGCCATGTCGGCGAAGGGGCTCTTCAGCTGTTCCTGGTAGTCGTCCCACAGCGGCATCTGCCAGGCGCGGTCGTGCGCCTCGTCGCCGGCGTGCAGAAGTTCGCGCGCCAGTCCGTCGTCGTTGGCGAAAAGGCCGGTGGCGACGTGCCCGAGCGCGATCACGCAGGCGCCGGTCAGCGTTGCGACGTCGATCACCGTGTCCGGTTCGAAGCGCTCGGCGTAGGTCAGTGCGTCGCAGAGGATCAGGCGGCCTTCGGCGTCGGTGTTGAGGATTTCCACGGTCTGCCCGGACATCGAGGTGACGATGTCGCCCGGCTTGCTGGCCGCGCCGCCCGGCATGTTCTCGGTGGTCGGCACGAGCACCGTGAGGTTGAGCGGCAGGCGCATCTGGGCGGCGGCCTTGAAAGTGCCGAGCACGCTGGCGGCGCCGCACATGTCGTACTTCATTTCGTCCATCCCCGGCCCCGGCTTGAGCGAGATGCCGCCGGTGTCGAAGGTGATGCCCTTGCCGATCAGCAGCAGGGGCTTTTCGTCGGTCTTGCCGCCCCTGTACTGCAGGACGATCATCTTCGGCGGCTGGTGCGAGCCCTTGGCCACCGAGAGCAGCGACCCCATGCCGAGCGCTTCCATGTCGGCGCGTTCGAGGATCTGGCATGCGACGGCGCCGTCGGCGGCGTATTCCTGGGCGATCTTCTGCGCGCTTTCCGCGAGGTAGGTCGGGGTGCATACGTTGCCCGGCAGGTTGCCGAGGTTCTTGGCCAGCGCCATCCCGTCGGCGATCGCCAGGCCCTGGGTCAGCGCTTCCTCGGCCGGCGCCAGCTCGTTGCGCCGTTCCACGGCGAAGGTCAGCTTGCGCAGCGGGCGGCGCACTTCATCCTTCTTGCTCTTGAACTGGTCGAAGCGATAGACGGTTTCCTGCGCGACGATGGTCGCCTGTCGGATGCGCCAGGCGACGCTACGCTTCTTGACCGCCGTCTCGGTGAGAAACAGCGTGCCGTCGAAAGATCCGGTTTCGTTGAGGGTTTTCACCGCGCTGCGAATTGCGTCGCAGTATTCCTTTTCGCGGAATTCCTTTTCCTTGCCCAGACCGACCAGCAGGACACGGTCGCAGAGGGTGCCGGGAACGTTGTGCAGGAGCAGCGTGGAGCCCGATTTCCCCTCCATGTCGCCGCGCCGAATGATGTCGGAAATGTAGTTGCGCGCCGCGTTGTCGAGCAATTCGGCCGGCAGAGTCAATTTGCGCGGTTCGAAGACGCCGACGACGACACAGGCGCTGCGTTGCTTTTCCGGGCTGCCGCTTTTTATGCTAAATTCCACTCGCCGCTCCTCGAACAGTGCTGTTTTGTTCAAAAGTCCGATTATCACTGCAGTTTTTCGTTAAAGTCAAAACATGATCTTTCAGCGCGCTGTCCGGCGCGAGTTCACGCAGGCGGCGGCCGGCATTTTCATCGCGCTTTTCGCGATTCTGCTGACTACCCAGCTGATCCGCCTGCTCAACGATGCGGCGCGCGGCCAGGTGGATCCCGAAGCCGTGGTGGCCCTGCTCGGCTTCGCGGCACTCAATTATTTGCCTGTTTTGCTCTCGCTGTCGCTGTTTATTTCGGTTTTGCTGACGCTTTCGCGCAGCTACCGCGATTCCGAGATGGTCGTCTGGTTCTCCTCCGGCCTGTCGCTCACGGCCTGGGTGCGCCCTGTCCTGGTTTTCGCCCTGCCGTTGGTGCTCGCCATTGCGCTGCTCTCGCTCTTCCTCTCGCCGTGGGCGATCTCGCAAAGCGCGGAATTCCGCCAGAAACTCAGTTCGCGCAGCGATGCCGGCCAGGTTTCGCCCGGCTCCTTCCAGGAGTCGTCGTCGGCCGAGCGCGTCGTTTTCGTCGAGGCAGTGGCCGACGACGCGAGCTACGTGCGTAACGTCTTCGTCAGTTCGGTTCAGCACGAGCGTCTGGGCGTCACGATGGCGGCGACCGGGCACCAGGAGACCGCTGAGAACGGCGACCGTTTCATGGTGCTGCAGAACGGGCGGCGCTATGAAGTCGAACCGGGGTCGCCCGAGTTCCGCATCCTCGAATTCGCGCGCTACGCGATTCGCCTGGAAACCAAGGAAGAGCGCGGCATCGAGCGTACGCCGAAGAATATGACCACGCTGGAACTGGTACAGGTCGATCAGCCGGAATACCGCGCCGAACTGCTCTGGCGCCTCGGCATTCCGCTTTCGGCGGTGGTGTTGGCGCTGCTCGCGATTCCCCTTTCCTTCGTGAATCCTCGCGCCGGGCGGTCGGCCAACATGCTGCTGGCGATCTTCATCTACATGGTCTACAGCAATCTCCTGTCGATCAGCCAGGCGTGGGTGGCGCAGGAGCGCATCTCCTTCGCGCTCGGCGTTGTCGGGGTGCATGTGCTGATGGCGACCTTGCTGCCCCTGCTGTTCTACCGCCGTATCGCGGTGCTCTCCTTCGCGCGGATGTGGCGATGAAAATCTATCGCAAGTATCTGGCGCGCGAGGTGGGCGGCGCCGTATTGCTGGTGCTGGGGGCCTTCCTCGCGCTGTTCGGTTTCTTCGACATGATCGGCGAGCTGAAGGACATCGGTCCCAGCGGCTATCAACTGCACCATGCCGTCGGCTACGTCCTGCTGCGTTTGCCGGGACGGGTTTACGAACTAATGCCGGTGGCGGTCCTGATCGGTACGTTGTATGCCCTGTCGACGCTGGCGCGGCATTCGGAAATCACGGTCTTGCGCGCTTCCGGACTGTCGACGCGCGGCCTGCTCGTCAGTCTGTTCCAGGTCGCGGCGGTGTTCGCCGTGTTGACCTTCCTGTTCGGCGAGTTCGTCGCCCCGCCGGCCGAGCGCGCCGCCAATCAGTTGCGCCTCAAGGCGGTCAGTGCGGTGGTCGCGCAGGAATTCCGCACCGGCCTGTGGGTCAAGGACGAGCGCAGCTTCATCAACGTCAAGACGGTGCTGCCCGATACTCGCCTGCGCGGCATCCGCATCTACGCGTTCGACGAAAACGCGCGCCTGCAGTCGGTCAGCGAGGCGGCGGAGGGTGAGTACGTGCCGCCGGCCGCCTGGCGCCTGACCGGCGTCGTGCAGACGGTGCTCGACGGCGAGCGCGCGACGGTGGAGAAAAAACCGGACATGCTGTGGGAGTCGGCGCTCAATCCGGACATCCTGTCGGTGCTGCTGGTGGTTCCCGAGCGCATGTCGCTGATGCATCTTTCGTCCTACATCAAGCACCTGTCGGAGAACCACCAGAAGACCCACCGCTATGAAATCGCGCTGTGGAAGAAGCTGATCTATCCGCTGGCGGTTTTCGTGATGGTCGCCCTGGCGCTGCCCTTCGGCTATACGCACAACCGCATGGCGGGCGTCAGTCTGAAGATTTTCTCCGGGGTCATGATCGGGATTTTCTTCCACATGCTGAACGGCCTGTTTTCCAGCCTCGGCGCCATCAACAGCTGGTCGCCCCTGTCCAGCGCGATCGCTCCTTCGGCGCTCTTTCTGCTGGCCGCCGTCGGTATGATCTGGTGGGTCGAGCGGCGCTAGCGTCTGCCGGGAACGCAGGGCGCGATCTCGATTAGTCGGGGATGATGCGCGTGCCGGCGATCCGGTCGTGCAGGAACTGGCCGTCGCGGTCGAACAGGGCCCAGAAAATCCCGATACCGAAGAAGCCCAGACTTGGCCAGCAGAGCAGGTAGCGCAGCAGGGCGCGCGCCGGCGTCAGCGTCCGTCCTTCGCCGCTGACCAGGCGCAGGCGCCAGGTCTTCATCGCCAGGGTGCGCCGCCCGGCGCTCCAGAACCAGACGAAGTACGCGAGCAGCGCCAGAAAGAAATGCAGCTGCAGGACGGACGGCGTGGCGATCCGGTGCGTGACGGTGCCGATCAGGATGTGCGGGACGACCAGCAGGAGTGCCAGTACGCCGAGCAGCAGCAAAGATTCGTAGAACATGCTGGCGAGCCGGCGCAGGAGTCCCGGCCGGGTATTGTTGTTGCTATTTTGCATCAGGGCTTTGTGCCGGCGTCGGCGGGTGCCGGAGCCGGCGCGGTTATTTCTTGCGGTGCCAGCGATGCGTTCGTCGGCGGCGGCGCGGGTGTGGTCGGCGTGGCGCTCGCCGGCGCGGTGGGCGAACTTGGGAGCGGGGCGGCCGCGGTGCTGCGGCCGGGTTTCGGCACCGGCTTGCTATTCGCCTGCTGCTTGAGCTTCTGCTTCTCTTCCTCGGGTAGCCGGGAATATTCCTGCCATTTTTGCTTCAGTTCGAGCTTCTTCTTCATCGACTGGAAGCTCGCCCGCGCCGCGTGCCGTTGCTCGGGCGTAAGTTTGGTCCATTCATGCATCTGGGTCTGGATGCGGCGCTGTTCCTCCGGCGTGATCGACGGAAAGCGCTGAGCGATGCCCAGCCATTTCTTGCGCCGGTAGTTCTCCATCGAATCCCACTCGCCGCTGAGCGGGGCGAGGATGGCCTTTTGCTGCGAGCTCAGTTCGGTCCACTGAGGCTGCGCGGGGGTCGCGATGGCGGACGGGCTGGTAGGCGCCATCAAAACAGACGGGTCGGACGTTGCCGCCCAACCCGTGGCTGCCAGCAAGCTGCTGAGCACTACTGCGCTGGCGAGCTCTTTAACCATGCATGAAAGCCCTTGTCGGTGAAGGCGTCGATCGGAAGGTCGTCGGCCAGCAGGGCGCTGTCGATTTCCTCAAGCTGCGCGATATTGTGTGCGGCATCCCAGTAGACGTACAGCCCGACGCAGGCCAGCACGGCGCAGGCGGCCAGCAACTGGCGTGGGTGCAGGTTGTCGAGGTGGTGGTGGGCGAAGTCGCCGATGCTGGCCAGCACGGACTGATGCGCGGCGACCTTCTGGTGCGCGAGCGCACCCGCGCGGGCCGCTTCCAGGCGCGCGGCGGTGCCCGCGGGCAGTTCGTGCAGGCCGCGATTCAGGTGCTGCCTGAGCCGGTAGGCGAAATGTTGTTCGTTCATAGCGTGATTCCTTTGGCTTTCAGGGCTGCGGCCAAGGTGTGGGTGGCGCGCGAGCAGTGCGTCTTGACGCTGCCTTCCGAGCAGCCCATTGCCGAGGCGGTTTCGGCGACGTCCATGTCTTCCCAGTAACGCATGAGGAAGGCTTCGCGTTGACGCGCGGGCAGTGCTTTTATCTCTTTTTCAATCACGCCAAGTACTTGCGTTTGCTGCAGTTGTCCGTCCGGCGTGTTCGGTGTCGCCGAGTCCGATTCCGCCGCTATCGTTTCCAGCGGGTCGTGGTCCTCGTCGTCGCTGGGGATGAGGGCCGACAGCAGGGTCGTCCACAGCGAGCGCACCTTGCTGCGCCGGTAGTAGTCGCGGATCGTGTTCTGCAGGATGCGCTGGAAAAGCATCGGAAACTCTTCCTGCGGGCGGTCGCCGTATTTTTCGGCAAGTTTCATCATCGCGTCCTGAACGATGTCGAGCGCGGATTCCTCGTTGTGCACGGCGAACATGGCCTGCTTGAACGCGCGGCGCTCCGTGGCGGCGAGAAAATCCGAGAGTTCGCGTTGGCTGGCCAGGGGGAGGGTCCTTCGGTGGTGTCCAGAGTACCGCTTGCGAAGCGTAAGCGCCTGTTTGGTCGGGAGCCTTGACCAATCGAGGTCTAACCTTTAACGTTACAGGTTTTTTCGAGCAATCAGCTTGGTAAGGCGACGGCGATGATAATGACCGGTGCGGAGATTGTAATCAGGTGCCTGCAGGAAGAAAAGGTCGAGTATGTTTTCGGCTATCCCGGCGGCTCGGTTCTCCATATATATGACGAGCTGTTCAAGCAGGACAAGGTCAAGCACATCCTGGTCCGCCACGAACAGGCTGCGGTGCATGCGGCCGACGGTCTGGCGCGGTCGACGCAGAAGGTCGGCGTCGCACTGGTGACCTCCGGCCCGGGCGCGACCAATGCCGTGACCGGCATCGCCACCGCCTACATGGACTCGATCCCGCTGGTCGTGATCACCGGCCAGGTGCCCTCCGCCTACATCGGGCAGGACGCGTTCCAGGAATGCGACACGGTCGGCATCACGCGCCCCTGCGTGAAGCACAACTTCCTCGTGCGCGACGTCAAGGACATCGCCTCGACCATGAAGAAGGCCTTCCATATCGCCTCCACCGGCCGCCCCGGCCCGGTCGTCGTCGATATCCCGAAGGACATCACCGCCGCCAAGTGCGAATTCGACTATCCGCAGACGATCCAGATGCGTTCGTACAACCCGGTGGTCAAGGGGCATCTGGGGCAGATCAAGAAGGCCGTCGAACTGCTGCTCAAGGCCAAGCGGCCGATGATCTACACCGGCGGCGGCGTGATTCTGTCAGACGCCGCCGATCAGTTGACGCGCCTGACGCGCCGCCTCGGCTTCCCGATCTGCAACACGCTGATGGGACTCGGCGCCTATCCGGCTTCCGACGCGCAGTTCCTCGGCATGCCCGGCATGCACGGTACCGTCGAAGCCAATATGGCGATGCAGCACAGCGACGTGCTGCTGGCGATCGGCGCCCGCTTCGACGACCGCGTGATCGGCAATCCCGACCACTTCGGCTCGCAGCCGCGCAAGATCATCCACATCGACATCGATCCGTCGTCGATCTCCAAGCGCGTCAAGGTCGATGTGCCGATCGTCGGCAGCGTACCCGACGTGCTCGAGGAAATGCTCAAGCTGCTCGACGCCGAGAAGTCCGCGCCCGATGCCGCCGCGCTCGCCGACTGGTGGAAGGAGATCGAGGGCTGGCGCGCCAAGCAGTGCATGAAGTACAAGCACAAGAAGAACGTGATCATGCCGCAGTACGTGATCGAGAAGCTGCACGAGGTGACCGGCGGCAACGCCATCGTGACCTCGGACGTCGGCCAGCACCAGATGTGGGCGGCGCAGTACTACAAGTTCGAGCAGCCGCGCCGCTGGCTCAACTCGGGCGGCCTTGGCACCATGGGCGTCGGCCTGCCGTACGCGATGGGCGCCGCTTTCGCGCACCCGGACAAGCAGATCGCCTGCGTCACCGGCGAAGCCTCGATCCAGATGTGCATCCAGGAGTTGTCGACGGCCAAGCAGTTCCGCCTGCCGATCAAGATCATCTGCCTGAACAACCGCTATCTCGGCATGGTCCGCCAGTGGCAGGAAATGTTCTACGGTAGCCGCTACTCCGAGTCCTACATGGATTCGCTGCCCGACTTCGTCAAGCTGGCCGAGGCCTACGGGCATATCGGCATCCGCGTCGAAAAGCCGGAGGACGTCGAGGCGGCGCTGCACAAAGCCTTCGTCGAGCACAAGGACGAGTGCGTCTTCCTCGACTTCCTGACCGACCAGAAAGCCAACGTCTTCCCGATGGTGGCGGCCGGCAAGGGGCTGTCCGACATGATCCTGGCCGAAGACCTGTAAGGAAGACAAGATGCGACACATCATTTCGATCCTGCTCGAAAACGAAGCCGGCGCCCTGTCGCGCGTCGCCGGCCTGTTCTCGGCGCGCGCCTACAATATCGAGTCGCTGACCGTAGCGCCGACCGAGGACGCCTCGCTGTCGCGCATGACCATCGTGACCTCCGGCTCCGAGGAAGTGCTCGAACAGATCACCAAGCAACTGAACAAGCTGGTCGACGTCATCAAGGTCGTCGACCTGTCCGAAGCCGCGCACATCGAGCGCGAGCTGATGCTGATCAAGGTCCGCGCCACCGGCAAGGACCGCGAGGAGATGAAGCGCATGGCCGACATCTTCCGCGGCCGCATCATCGACGTGACCGATTCGACCTACGTGGTCGAACTGACCGGCACCGGCGCCAAGCTCGACGCCTTTATCCAGGCGATCGACGCGGGCCTGATCCTCGAAACCGTGCGCACCGGCGTCAGCGGCATCGGCCGCGGCGACCGCATTCTCAAAGTTTGACCAGACAAAAGGAACCCACATGAAAGTCTATTACGACAAGGACGCCGACCTCTCCCTGATCAAGGGCAAGAAGGTCACCATCGTCGGCTACGGCTCGCAAGGCCACGCCCACGCCCAGAACCTGAAGGACTCCGGCTGCAAGGTCACGGTCGGCCTGCGCAAGAGCGGCGCCTCGTGGAGCAAGGCCGAGAAGGCCGGCCTCAAGGTCGAGGAAGTCGCCAAGGCGGTCAAGGGCGCCGACGTCGTCATGATCCTGCTGCCCGACGAGAACATCCCGGCCGTCTACTACAACGACGTCGAGCCGAACATCAAGAAGGGCGCCGCGCTGGCCTTCGCGCACGGCTTCAACGTGCACTACAACCAGGTCGTGCCGCGCGCCGACCTCGACGTGATCATGGTCGCGCCGAAGGGCCCGGGCCACACCGTGCGCTCCGAGTACCTGAAGGGCGGCGGCGTGCCGTCGCTGATCGCCGTGCATCAGGACAATTCCGGCAAGGCCAAGGACATCGCGCTGTCGTACGCCGCGGCCAACGGCGGCACCAAGGGCGGCGTCATCGAGACGAACTTCCGCGAAGAGACCGAAACCGACCTCTTCGGCGAACAGGCCGTGCTCTGCGGCGGCGCCGTCGAACTCGTCAAGATGGGCTTCGAAACGCTGACCGAAGCCGGCTACGCGCCGGAAATGGCCTACTTCGAGTGCCTGCACGAACTCAAGCTGATCGTCGACCTGATGTACGAAGGCGGCATCGCCAACATGAACTACTCG
>ERZ778022.4997-NODE-4997-length-11065-cov-5.986649_pt1 | contig 11065 bp, 10 predicted proteins | sample MGYA00375752_ERZ778022 | MGnify/ENA primary metagenome ERZ778022 (study PRJEB29350, sample SAMN05389826) | bioreactor metagenome | isolation source: Thiocyanate bioreactor | place: South Africa: University of Cape Town | collected 2014-04-04 ...
GTCGTTCAAGTCGCGCACCGACCTGATCGACTTCGCCGAGAAGCACCAGATCCCGATCGCCAAGGACAAGCGCGGCGACGCGCCCTTCTCGGTCGACGCCAACCTGCTGCACTCCTCCTCGGAGGGCAAGGTGCTGGAGGATCCGTGGCAGGAGCCGCCGGAATACGTCCACCAGCGCACCATCTCGCCGATGGAGGCGCCGGACGAGGTGACCGAGGTCGTCATCTCCTTCCGCAAGGGCGATCCGGTCGCCATCGACGGCAAGGCGATGTCGCCGGCCACGCTGTTCACCGAGTTGAACCGGCTCGGCCACGACAACGGCATCGGCCGGCTCGACCTCGTCGAGAACCGCTTCGTCGGCATGAAGAGCCGCGGCGTCTACGAGACGCCCGGCGGCACGATCCTCCTCATGGCGCATCGCGGCATCGAGTCCATCACGCTCGACCGCGGCGCGGCGCATCTCAAGGACGAGCTGATGCCGCGCTATGCGGAGCTGATCTACAACGGCTTCTGGTTCTCGCCGGAGCGCGAGATGCTGCAGGCCCTCATCGACCGCAGCCAGGAGGACGTCGAGGGCGACGTGCGGCTCAAGCTCTACAAGGGCAACGTCATCGTCACCGGCCGCCGCTCGCCGAAGTCGCTCTACCGCAACGACCTCGTCACCTTCGAGGACGACCGCGGCGCCTACGACCAGAAGGACGCCGAAGGCTTCATCCGCCTTAACGCGCTCAGGCTGCGCACGCTGGCGGCGCGGAAGCGCAACGGGTGAAGACCCGTCCCCTCCCCCCTCGAGGGGGAGGGTAAAAATCAATCCCCGTCGATCTGGCGGGCCATGATGGCGATGGCCTGCTGGTAGACGCTGGCCGAGTTCCAGCCGGCGATGGCGCCCATGTTGGCCTCGTAGCTCGCGCCCGCCTTCCAGCCGTGCCCCCTGAGGAAGTTGGCGGTGGAGGCCAGCGCCGTCTCGCGGTCGCGCAGGTTGCGGCTGCCGACGCCGTATTTCAGCACGTTGCCGGGCAGGAACTGGGTGTGGCCGACCTCGCCATGCGCCGCGCCGACCGACGTCGGGCTCAGCGCGCCGGAGTCGACGAGCTTGAGCGCGGCGATCGCGTGCGGCGTGAAGAAGTCGGGGCGGCGGCAGTCGTAGGCGAGCGTCACGATGGCCGAGATCGTGTTCTGGTTGCCCATGAAGGAGCCGAAGCCCGTCTCCATGCCCCAGATGGCGAGCAGCACGCCGGCGGGCACGCCGTAATTGCGCTCGATCTGGTCGAACATCGCCGCGTTCTGCTTCCGCAGCGAGCGGCCCTTGGAGATGATCGTGGCGCCGCCGCGGCGCTGCATGAAGGCATCGACCGAGCCGCTGAAGGCCTTCTTGAGGCCGCGGTCGACCTTGATCGTCGCCGTCGCGTACTGCGCGCCGGCGAGCGCCGACAGCCCCCGCGACTTGACACCCTCGGCTTTCGCCTCGTCGGCGAAGTCGGCCTTCCACTTCTCGAAGCCGGCCGAGTTGGTGCCGCACTGGGCGGCGGCGAACGCGCCCGCGGGCGCGGCGACCGTCGCCGCGAACAGAGCCGCCATCGCGATGAAGCCCCTGACGCCACCCTTCATGCGCTGTCCTTTCATGATTCGTTGCCCGCGCCGGAATCTGCCAGCGAAGCCGTCTGCTGTCACGAGAGTGCGGCAAGGTGAGGGCATGCTGCAACCCCTGCGCGTGGCGGGGTGTCGGGCCCGGGCGGTTAACGCACCGTAAACCCTGGCCCGCTACCGTCGCTCCACCGGCGGAAGGGGATCCGCCCGAGAGCCGAAGACGGAGCCGCATGTTCTCGTCCGCATGGAAGGCGGTCCACACATCGCTCGCCAGCAGCCTTCGCCTGCGTGTGCTCGCGCTGACGGCGGCGATCTTCGTCGCGGTCGCGGTTCCCGCCTGGCTCTCCTTCACCTATGTGGTCGACGCCACCATCCTGCGGCTCGGCACGCTGTTCGCCGAGAAGCAGGTGCTCTACGACCGCTCGCGCGGGCTGGAGGCGCTGACGCGCGAGGTGGGGCTGGCCGAGACGGTCGCCCGCTCGCCGGCGGTCATCGAATGGGCGCGCGACGAGGCCGACCCGGCCAAGCGCTCGCGGGGCCTGGCAGAGCTGGAGCACTACCGCGAGGCGTTCAAGGACCATTCCTACTTCTTCGTCGTCAACGGCTCGGGCAACTACTATTTCAACGACGCCGCCGACGCCTATGCGGGCACCCAGCTCCGCTACACGCTGTCGGCCGACAATCCGCGCGACGGCTGGTACTTCACCACGCTCAAGCGCAGCGGCTGCCAGCTCAACGTCGACCATGACGACGTGCTCGCCGTCACCAAGGTGTGGATCAACTGCGTGGTCGAGGCCGGCGGCCAGAAGCTCGGCATCATCGGCACTGGGCTCGACCTCAGCACCTTCATCAACCAGGTGGTGAACTCGGACCAGCAGGGCGTCGAGAGCCTGTTCGTCGACCGCACCGGCGCCGTCCAGGCCACCCGCGACGCCCGTAAGATCGACTTCCACAGCCTGACCAAGAAGCAGGACGCCAAGCGCACCGTCTACCAGATGGTCGACGACAAGACCGGCCGGGCGCGGCTCGACGACCTGTTCGCACAGGCGCACGACGAGCGCGCCAACGTGGCGGCCGACTTCATCCGCATCGACGGCCACCGCATGCTGGTCGGCGTCGGCTATCTCGACAAGCTCGACTGGTACAACGTCACGCTGATGGACGTCGACCGGATCATCGACCGCAGCCTGTTCCTGCCGATCGGCGCGCTGCTGTTCTCGGTGATGGCGGTGGCGGTCGGGCTGGTGACCTGGCTGTTCAAGCGGCGCGTGCTCGACCGGCTGGCGCTGGCGGAGGCCTCGCTGCAGCGCGTCGAGCGCGGCGATTTCGACCTCGCGCCCGCCGACGGCTCGGGCGACGAGATCGGACGCCTGTCGCGGGCGCTGAACAGGATGGCGGCGGCCGTGCGCGACCATACCGGCGCGCTGGAAACGGCGGTGCGCGAGCGCACGCGCCAACTCGAGCGGATCGCCTTCGTTGACGCGCTCTCCGGCATCGCCAACCGGCGCGGCTTCTCCGAGAGCTTCGCGCAGGCGTTGCGGCGGGCGCGGCGCACCGGCGACCGCCACGGCATCCTCCTGCTCGACATCGACCGCTTCAAGTCGATCAACGACGATCACGGCCACCATGCCGGCGACGCCATCGTGGCGGAGGCGGCGCGGCGCGTCGCGGCCACGCTGCGCGAGGGCGACATCTGCGGCCGTTGGGGCGGCGACGAGTTCATCGTGCTCGTCTCGGACTGCGACAAGGTCGGCCTGCAGGCGGCCGCGCTGCGCGTCCTCAACGCCTTCCGCCACCAGCCGATCGCGATCGGCGAGGGGGCCGCGCTCGACCTCACCGTCTCCATCGGCGGCCACCAGATCGAGCGGGGCGAGAGCCTGGAGACGGCAGTGGCGCTCGCCGACACCGCGCTCTATGCGGCCAAGAGCGGCGGTCGCAACCGCTTCGCCATCTCCGAGCCGCAGCGCGCCGCCGGCGGCTTCAAGGTCGCCTGAGGCGGCCCCGCGCCGCCGAAACGCCGCCGGAACCTATCGAGGCATTCCCGGTTTGGCCCTTTCGAGGGACATGCAAGGAGATGCCAAGATGCGACACATGATCGGACTTTCGGCTGCCGCCGTGCTTCTGGCGATCGGCGCGCCGGCCTACGCCCAGCAGCCCGTCACCGCCGCGACGGACCTCAACGTCCGCTCCGGTCCCGGCCCCCAATACGACGTGGTGGGCGTGATCGGCGTCGACCAGGCGGTGCGGCTCGACGGCTGCATGCAGGGCAGCAAGTGGTGCCAGGTCAGCTTCGACGGCGGCCAGGGCTGGGCCTATTCCGACTATCTCGTCGCCGACTATGGCGGCCGCGACGCGATCGTCACCGAGCATATCGCGGAGGCCCCGGTCGTCCGGCATGAGGGCGGCGCCGCCGCCGGCGGCGTGGCCGGTGCGGCCACCGGCGCGGTGGCCGGCGCTATCGTGGGCGGCCCGATCGGGGCCGCGATCGGCGGCATCGCGGGTGCGGCGACCGGCAGCATCGCCGGCAACGTCGTCGCGCCGCCCGACACCGTGCGCACCTATGTGCGCGAGCATCGCGTCGATCCGGTCTATCTCGACGGCGAGGTGGTCGTCGGCGCGACGCTGCCCGAGGACATCGAGGTGCGCCGCATCCCCGACTACCAGTACGAATACGTCTACGTGAACCAGGTGCCCGTGCTGGTCGAGCCGGGCAGCCGCAGGATCGTCTACGTCCTGCGCTGATCGGAGGATGCCGATCGCGAGCCGTCGTGGCGCCCCGCCGCGGCGGCTCGCGCGCGTTCAATGATCGTGGTGGTCATGGCCGGTCCCGGTCCGGTGGCCGATCACCGCCGCGTCGGCGCCGCCGCAGCAGGCCTCGCCGCTCTCGAACTCCAGCGTCGCGTGACTGACCCCGAAGCGGTCGCGCACCAGCGCCTTGAGCGCGCGCTTGAGCGGCTCGTGGTCGCCGGGGCCAGCCGTCACGACATGCGCCTCCAGCGCGACGTCGTTCTCGTCGATCTGCCACAGATGCAGGTGATGGACGCCCTCGACGCCGTCGACGGCCTCCATCGCGGCGACCAGCTCGCGGATGTCGGTGCCGACCGGCGCGCCCATCATCAGCAGCCGGATGGAGCCGCCGATCTCGGAAAAGGCCATCCACAATATGTAGCCGGCGATCAGGATGGTGACGATCGGGTCGACGATGTACCAGCCCGACAGGATGATGATCGTGCCGGCGACGATGACGGCGACCGAGCCGAGCGCGTCGGCGACGTTGTGGAGGAAGGCGGCGCGGATGTTCATGCTCTCCTTGGAGAGCGTGTAGGTGAGGGCGGCCGTCACCAGGTCGATGGCGAGCGCGACCGCCGCGATGATGACGATCATCCAGCCGGCCACCGGCTCCGGCTCGTAGAAGCGCAGCACCGCCTCGTAGACGAGGTAGAGGCCGACGACGATCAGCGTCGTGTAGTTGATCAGCGCGGCCACGACCTCGGCGCGCGCATAGCCGAAGGTCATCGTCTCGTCGGCCGGCCGGCGCGCGATCCGGCGCGCGGCGAAGGCGATGATCAGCGAGATGGCGTCGCTGAAATTGTGCAGCGCATCCGCGATCAGCGACAGGCTGCCGGCGAGCACGCCGCCGACGATCTGCGCAAGCGTGAGCACGAGATTGACGAGGATGGCCCAGAAGACCTTGCGGTCTCCCGCCTCGTGGTGATGGTGGTGGCCGTGATGCGCGCTCATTGTGCCCGTCCGGTTGTCATGCTGCGCAGCGTGTGCAACCTCCAGCCGCTAGAGGGTCAAGCGGTTTTCCCGGCGCCCCGCATTTAGGGCAGCACCTCGACGCCCGCCTTGCGCGCCGCCGCGGCAAGCGCGGTGTCGAGGGTGGCCAGCGGCATGCGCAGGCGCTGCGCCAGTTCCAGATAGGCGGCGTCGTAGACGGTCAGGCCGTAGAGGTCGGCGAGGCGAAGAGTCGTCCCCCAGATATGGTCGTTCGTCTCCGGGTCGATCTCGATGCCAAGCTGGACAAGCTTTTCCAGGATCTTTTCTCGCCCCGATCTTTCGATCCGGCTACGTCGTACGGCCATGTTCAGCGCATTGGCGACCTCTGCACGCCAATGTACGGGTGCCACGGCTCCAGCCTCGGCGATGCGCAGGATCACATCGTCGAAATCAGGCGAAGTCTCGTCGGGCAGGTGGATGGCGACGGCGAACGAGCCGTCGACGACCAGCGTCAAGGCCGCCCCTCATTGATGAGATCCTTGACGTTCAGGCCCTTCAATGCGCCTACCTTCCTGTTGGCAATGAACCACTTGGCTGCCGCAATGGCCTTGCTGCGGTCTCTCGCGGGCTCCGGCACCAGCCGCGCGACGGGCTTGCCGCGGCGGGTGATGACCACCTCCTCGCCGCGCTCGACGCGGTCGAGCAGGCTGCCCAGCGTGTTCTTCGCCTCGAATGCTCCGATTTCCATCGCTGCCTCCAACAATCCAGCTTATCTAGCTTATTGGGGCGCTCGCGACAATGTCGCGGCCCGTCGGATGCCGGCCGCCTTGACTTTGCCGGGCTTTTCCTGTCTATCCGCCGCGGAATTCAGCGACGAGTGACAACTCCGAGCCGCCGACCGGGGCGATCTTCCACCGAGAAGACGACGATCCCGGAGGTCAACACCCGGCAGCGCGATGCGCCCCCGGGTGCTATTCGGCTTTGCGCTTGGGACTTTTCGCGAAAGACACTACCTCTCGGGTCGTTGCACGCGAGAGACGAGGAAACCGGATGTTTGAATCGCTCCAGGAGCGCCTTGGCTCCATTCTGAACGGCCTGACCGGCCGCGGCGCGCTGTCGGAGGCGGATGTCTCGGCGGCGCTGCGCGAGGTGCGCCGCGCCCTGATCGAGGCCGACGTGGCGCTCGACGTGGTGCGCTCCTTCACCGACAAGGTGCGCGAGAAGGCGGTCGGCGCCGAGGTCCTGAAGTCGATCAAGCCCGGCCAGATGGTCGTCAAGATCGTCCATGACGAGCTTGTCGAGATGCTCGGCGCGGAAGGGGTCGCGATCGACCTTAACGCGCCGGCCCCCGTCGTCGTCATGATGGTCGGCCTGCAGGGCTCGGGCAAGACGACGACGACGGCCAAGATCGCCAAGCGGCTGACGGAGCGTCAGAACAAGAAGGTCCTGATGGCCTCGCTGGACACGCGCCGGCCGGCCGCTCAGGAGCAGTTGCGCCAGCTCGGCGAGCAGACCGGCGTCGCCACGCTGCCGATCGTCGCCGGCCAGGGGCCGGTCGAGATCGCCCGGCGCGCCGTGCAGGCGGCGAAGCTCGGCGGCCACGACGTCGTCATCCTCGACACCGCCGGCCGCACCCACATCGACGAGCCGCTGATGGCCGAGATGGCCGAGATCAAGCGCGCGTCGAACCCGCACGAGATCCTGCTCGTCGCCGACGCGCTGACCGGCCAGGACGCGGTCAACCTCGCCCGCAATTTCGACGAGCGGGTCGGCATCACCGGCCTCGTGCTCACCCGCATGGACGGCGACGGGCGCGGCGGCGCCGCGCTCTCCATGCGCGCCGTCACCGGCAAGCCGATCAAGTTCGCCGGCACCGGCGAGAAGATGGACGCGCTGGAGGAGTTCCATCCCCGGCGCATCGCCGACCGCATCCTCGGCATGGGAGACATCGTCTCGCTCGTCGAGAAGGCTGCCGAGACCATCGACGCGGAGAAGGCCGCGGCGATGGCGAAGAAGATGCAGTCCGGCAAGTTCGACCTGAACGACCTCGCCGAGCAGCTTCGCCAGATGGAGAAGATGGGCGGGATGGGCGGCATCATGGGCCTGATGCCCGGCATGGGCAAGATGAAGGACCAGATGGCGGCCGCCGGCTTCGACGACCGCATGTTCAGGCAGCAGCTCGCCATCATCTCCTCGATGACGCGGGCCGAGCGGGCCAATCCCGACCTGTTGAAGCACAGCCGCAAGCAGCGCATCGCCAGGGGCTCCGGCACGGACGCCGCGGCGATCAACAAGCTGCTCAAGATGCACCGCCAGATGGCCGACATGATGAAGGCGATGGGCGGCAAGGGCAAAGGCGGCGGCATGATGCGCGCGGCCATGGGCGGGCTCGCCTCGAAGATGGGGCTGGGCGGGCTTGCCGGCGGCATGGGCGGCATGGGCGGCATGCCCGACCTGTCGAAGATGGACCCCAAGCAGCTCGAGGCGCTGAAGAAGCAGGCGGAGGCCGCGGGCTTTGGCGGCGGCCTGCCGAAGGGCCTGCCGGGCGGTCTCCCGGGCCTTCCCGGCGGCGGTCTCGGCGGCCTGCCCGGGCTCCCCGGCCTGCCGAAGGGGCCGAAGAGATGATCGCACCGCGGCTCGAGACCGAGAGGCTGGTGCTGCGCGGCTTCGCGCCGGCGGACTTCCCGGCGATGGCGGCGTTCTTCGCCGATCCGGTCGCCACGCGTTTCGTCGGCGGGGTCAAGTCGCCCGAGCGCGCGCATGCCATCCTGTCGGCCTTCGCCGGCGAGTGGGTGCTCTACGGCCTCGGCCAGTGGGCGGTCGAGGAGCGCGAGGGCGGCGGCCTCGCCGGCTTCGTCGGCTACATCAACCCGCCGGACTGGCCGGAGCCGGAGATCGGCTGGACGACCTTTCCGGCGTATCAGAAGCGCGGCTATGCCAGCGAGGCGAGCCGCGCGGCGCGCGCCGAGATCGTGCGGCGCGGCGGCCCGGCCCGCATCGTCAGCTACATCGACGCCGACAACCGCGCCTCGATCCGCGTCGCCGAGAAGCTCGGCGCCCGGCCTGAGAGCGAGGTGGGGCTGCGCGGCGAGCGGCTTGTTGTGTGGCGCCATCCGGAAATCGGGGGAATGCAATGAACGACACCGAGAAGGCGCGGGCGGTGCTCGCCGACTACCGCGCCTCGATCGACAACATCGACGCTGCGCTCATCCACATGCTGGCCGAGCGCTTCCGCTGCACGCAGGCGGTCGGCAAGCTCAAGGCCGAGCACGGCCTGCCGCCGGCGGACCCGGCGCGCGAGGCCCAGCAGATCGCAAGGCTGCGGCAGCTCGCCAGGGACGCCCATCTCGATCCCGACTTCGCGGAGAAGTTCCTGAACTTCATCGTGAAGGAGGTCATCCGCCATCACGAGGCGATCGCGGCAGGGTCCGCGCGTCCGTGACGAAATCCGTCAACCCACAGACAGAACGCCTTTAGGAGAAAGAAAATGGCACTGAAAATCCGTCTGGCCCGCGCGGGCTCCAAGAAGCGCCCCTACTACCACGTCGTCGTCGCCGACGTGCGCAGCCCGCGCGACGGCCGCTTCATCGAGCAGCTCGGCTCGTGGAACCCGATGCTGGGCAAGGACGAGAAGCGCGTGGCGCTGAACGAGGAGCGCATCAGGCACTGGCTCGCCAACGGCGCGCTGCCGACCGACCGCGTCGCCCGCTTCCTCGACGAGGCCGGCATCACCAAGCGCGAGGCGCGCAGCAATCCGGAGAAGGCCAAGCCCGGCAAGAAGGCGCAGGAGCGCGCCGCCGCGGCCAAGGCCGCCGAGGAAGCCGCCGCCGCCAAGGCTGCCGAAGCCGCCGCTCCGGCCGAGGAAGCCGCGTCCTGATCTCCGGCTTCATGCCGCAAGCGAGAGGCGGGCTCCGGCCCGCCTTTTTCTTTTGGGTGTCCCGCGCTTGCGAAACTGCGAGACGGGGCTTCGTCGCGCAACATTAGGTCGCCGCAGGCCCGCCGGTGGCAATCCCGCGTCATAACGTCAGCCCCGCTGACCCTTTTTGTTGCTATTTCGGGCCGCCTCCCGAAAGTGTTTGACGCGCCGGTTCCCCGGGGGGAACACTAGCGTGCCAGCGAATCCGGCCCCGGGATCGTTTCCGTCGCGTCGAGGAACAGCCAGATGACCCTGCACGACGTCGCGCTCGACGACAAGTTCGACCTCTCGAAGGAGCGCATCTACGTCTCGGGCGCGCAGGCGATCATCCGCATGCTGCTGATGCAGCGCGAGCGCGACCGGCTGGCGGGGCTGCGCACGGCGGGCTTCGTGTCGGGCTATCGCGGCTCGCCGCTCGGCGGCTTCGACCAGCAGCTCTGGAAGGCGCGCAAGCAGCTCGCGGCGTCCGACATCGTGTTCCAGCCCGGCCTCAACGAGGAACTGGCGGCGACCGCCGTCTGGGGCTCGCAGCAGACCGAGCTGCTCGGCGAAGGCAGGCACGACGGCGTGTTCGCCGTCTGGTACGGCAAGGGTCCGGGCGTCGACCGCTCGGGCGACGTGTTCCGCCACGCCAACCTCGCCGGCTCGTCGAGGAACGGCGGCGTGCTCGCCCTGATGGGCGACGACCACATGGCCGAGTCCTCCACGGTCGCGCACGCCACCGAGTTCCTGTTCGTCGACACGATGATCCCGATCCTCAATCCGGCGGGCGTGCAGGAGCTGATCGACTACGGGCTCTACGGCTACGCGCTGTCGCGCTTCGCCGGCACCTGGACGGCGATCAAATGCGTCAAGGACAACATCGAATCGACGGGCTCGGTCGACGCCTCCCTCGACCGCGTGAAGATCGTGCTGCCCGAGTTCGACATGCCGCCCGGCGGCCTCAACATCCGCCACGAGCTCGACCAGCTCGGCCAGGAAGCGCGGCTGCACGAATACAAGCGCGCGGCCGCGGCCGCCTTCATCCGCGCCAACGACCTCAACCGCATCGTCTATTCCGGCGGGCCGAAGGCCAAGATCGGGGTCATCACCGTCGGCAAGTCCTATCTCGACGTGCGCCAGGCGCTCGACGACATCGGCATCGACGAGGCCCGCGCCAACCGCATCGGCCTGCGTCTGTTCAAGGTGGCCGCGCCGTGGCCGCTCGACTACGAGCACATCCGCGACTTCGCCCAGGGCCTCGAGATGATCGTGGTGGTGGAGGAGAAGCGCTCGCTGCTCGAGACGCAGGTGCGCGAGAACCTCTACGGCACCGCCAACCAGCCCGTCGTGGTCGGCAAGCGCGACGAGCGCGGCGACTGGCTGTTCCCGGCCAAGGCCGCGCTCGACCCCAACGAGATCGCGATCGCGCTCGGCGAGCGGGTGTTGCGCGTCATCGGCCCCGCCGAGGACATCCAGGCACGCGTGTCGCAGCTTCGCCAGTTCCAGGCGATGCTGTCGGACACCGTCGACGTCGGCTCGCGCACGCCCTATTTTTGCTCGGGCTGCCCGCACAATTCCTCGACCAAGGTGCCGGAAGGCTCGATCGCCGGCGCCGGCATCGGCTGCCACTTCATGTCGCTGTGGATGGGCCGCTCGACCGTCGGCTTCACCCAGATGGGCGGCGAGGGCGCCCAGTGGATCGGCCAGTCGCCGTTCTCGAAGCGCGAACACATCTTCCAGAACCTCGGCGACGGCACCTACAACCATTCCGGCGCGCTGGCGATCCGCTTCGCGCTCGGCACCGACGCCAACATCACCTACAAGATCCTCTACAACGACGCCGTCGCCATGACCGGCGGC
>ERZ778022.5006-NODE-5006-length-11055-cov-5.057818_pt1 | contig 11055 bp, 10 predicted proteins | sample MGYA00375752_ERZ778022 | MGnify/ENA primary metagenome ERZ778022 (study PRJEB29350, sample SAMN05389826) | bioreactor metagenome | isolation source: Thiocyanate bioreactor | place: South Africa: University of Cape Town | collected 2014-04-04 ...
CTTGCCGGACTGGACCTTTGCCGTGACGACGCCGGACGACCGCCATATCGGCACCGTCTCGCTCGAACTGCGCAAGGGCGTCTGGTATCTCGGCTACTGGCTCGATAGCGGCCATTGGGGCAAGGGCTATATGACGGAAGCCGTTTCGGCCGCTGTCGGGCGGTTCCTGAGCCGGCTACCGGATGCGACGCTACATTCCGGCTTCTTTGCTGACAACCGCGCCTCACTGCGGGTGCAGGAGAAGCTCGGCTTCCACCTGACCGGCTGTTCGGATGTCTATTCCACCGCCCGCCAGGCGATGGTGCTGCATATCGACACGGTTCTGGAAGCCGGGGATTTTCGTCCGGCGCCGCGACCGTGAGCTTTTGAAAAGGGGACCGCCGCTTGCGCGGCGTTCCCTCTTCGTGATGCATGCACCGGGTGTTCCCGGCTCCGTGAAAGGCTCAGTCCGCCAGTTCCAGCCAGACCGGGAAATGATCCGAGCCCTGCGGCTCCAAGTCGACATGGGCACCCTTGAGGCGCGGCAGCAGGCCGCAACTGATGAAGGCGTAATCCAGATGCAGCCGGCTCGACGTCTCCCTGGGGTCCATCCAGCTATAGCAACCGGGCGTCAGGCGGCCCATGCGGTCGAGCGCATCGACGGGGTGGGGATGGCGCGCCACGCGGCCGTAATAGGCATCGACCGGGCCGGTCATCGCCACATATTCAGGCGATTCCGGCTGCATGTTGAAATCGCCCATCAGCACGTAATCCTCCGGCATAGGCAGGGCCGGCAGGTCGAAATCGGCCCCGCCCGTCAGGCCGCCGCCTTCCTCGACATAAAGATTGGCGCGCGCCTTCAATTCGATAATCTGGGCAATGCGCTCCTCCGGCGAGACATGGTCGAGATGCACGGAATAGACCCGCAAGGCGCCGCCCGGCGCATCAATCAGCGCCTCGGTGGCGCAGCGCTGCACGTTCAGCTTGTCGAAGGTGCGGGCGCGCGGCAGAAGCAGGGTGCGCACCGACAGGATCGGCCAGCGCGACAGCACCATGTTGCCGAATTGCAGCCGCCGCGCGACGCGCTTTCCGTCCTCCGTCTCGATCATGCCGAGATAGACGTCGGCGGGCGCGCTGAACACGGAATGGTAGCCGGCAAACAGATCGGCCATGGTTGCCGCGAGGTCGGCATAACCGTTGGCATGGAAGCCGCGCGTCACCTCCTGCAGGCAGACGATATCGGCGCCGTCGAGGCTTTTTGCGATGCGGGCCGGGTCGCAGCGGCCGTCGAGACCGACGCCGAACTGTATGTTATAAGACGCGAGCTTCACGATAATCTTTGACCTCCGCTGCCGCTGGCGATATCGAGAGCGGCACATTTTCCAAGAAACCAGACACAATACGATCGGCCACGCAATGAAATTTCTCGACGAAGCAAAGGTTTATATTCGCTCCGGCGATGGCGGCGCAGGCGCCGTGTCGTTCCGCCGCGAAAAATTCGTTGAATTCGGCGGGCCGGACGGCGGCGATGGCGGCCGGGGCGGCGATGTCTGGATCGAGGCGGTCAACGGGCTGAACACGCTGATCGACTTCCGTTTCCAGCAGCATTTCAAGGCCAAGATCGGCACGCACGGCATGGGCCGCAACCGCACCGGCGCCAACGGCGCCGACGTGACGCTGAAAGTGCCTGTGGGAACGCAGGTGCTGGAGGAAGACGGCGAGACGCTGATCGTCGACCTCACCAAGGAAGGCCAGCGCTTCCGGCTTGCCAAGGGCGGCAATGGCGGTTTCGGCAATGCCTATTTCAAATCCTCGACCAACCAGGCGCCGAACTGGGCCAATCCCGGCCAGGAAGGCGAGGAAAAGACCATCTGGCTGCATCTGAAGCTTATCGCCGATGCCGGCCTGGTCGGCCTGCCGAATGCCGGCAAGTCCACTTTCCTGGCGACGGTGACCCGGGCGCGGCCGAAGATCGCCAATTATCCCTTCACCACGCTGCATCCCAACCTCGGCGTCGCCACCATCGACGGGCGCGAATTCGTGCTGGCCGATATTCCCGGCCTGATCGAGGGCGCGCATGAGGGCGTCGGCATCGGCGACCGTTTCCTCGGCCATGTGGAGCGCACCCGCGTGTTGCTGCATCTGGTCTCGGCGCAGGAAGAGAAGGTCGGCAAGGCCTACAAGACGGTGAAGACCGAACTGGAGGCCTATGGCGGCGAGTTGATCGACAAGCCGGAGATCGTGGCTCTGTCGCAGATCGATCTGCTCGACGACAAGGAACGCAAGAAGAAGGCCAAGGAACTGGAAAAGGCCTGCGGCCGGCCGCCGCTCTTGCTGTCGGCCGCGACCGGCGAGGGCATGCTCGAAGCGCTCAGGGCGCTGCGCGACATCATCGTTTCGGCCGCCGAAGGCGGCGATACGGCGCTGCCGGATCGCAGCGTGCCGGAGACGGATGCCGATACGCTGTCGGACGAGGAATGAGTCGCATGGCCGCGCCTTCGCTCGCCCGCTACAAGCGTATCGTCATCAAGATCGGTTCTGCTTTGCTGGTCGATCGCGGGAGCGGCCTGAAGCAAGCCTGGCTGGATGCCATGTGCGCCGATATCGCGGCCCTGAAGGCGAAGGGCGTGGATGTGCTCGTCGTCTCCTCCGGGGCGATTGCCATGGGCCGCACGGTGCTCGACCTGCCCTCCGGCGCGCTGAAGCTGGAGGAAAGCCAGGCCGCTGCCGCCGTCGGCCAGATCGCGCTGGCGCGCGCCTGGACGCACAGCCTGTCGCATGACAACATCGTCGCGGGGCAGATCCTACTGACGCTCGGCGATACCGAGGAGCGCCGCCGCTATCTCAATGCCCGCGCCACCATCAACCAGTTGCTGAAGCTCGGCGCCGTGCCGATCATCAACGAGAACGACACGGTGGCGACCACCGAGATTCGCTATGGCGACAACGACCGCCTGGCGGCGCGCGTCGCCACCATGACCGGCGCCGACCTGCTGGTGCTGCTCTCCGATATCGACGGCCTCTATACCGCCCCGCCGCATCTCGATCCCGAGGCGCGGTTCCTCGATACCATCGCGGCGATCACGCCTGACATCGAGGCGATGGCGGGGGGGGCTGCCTCGGAACTGTCGCGCGGCGGCATGCGCACCAAGATCGATGCCGGCAAGATCGCCACGGGTGCAGGCTGCGCCATGATCATCGCTTCGGGCAAGCCGGAGCATCCGCTGCGCGCCATCGAGGACGGGGCGCGCTGCTCGCTGTTTGCCGCTTCCGGCACGCCGGTGACGGCGCGCAAGACCTGGATTGCCGGGCAGTTGCAGCCGGCCGGTTCCCTGCATGTCGATGCCGGGGCGGTGACGGCGCTGGCCTCGGGCAAGAGCCTGCTGCCGGCGGGTGTACGCAGCGTCGTCGGCCAGTTCGAGCGCGGCGATACCGTGGCGATCATCGGGCCTGAGGGACGCGAGATCGCCCGCGGGCTTGTCAGCTACGATGCCGTCGAGGCGCGCCAGATCACCGGGCGCAAGTCGGGTGAGATCGAGGCCATTCTCGGTTATGCCGGCCGCGCCGCCATGGTGCATCGCGACGACATGGTGACCACGATTCTGAAGGTTCAAGAGGAGAAGGACGCAACCCATGCTTGATACGGTATCGCAGACTGGCGGGATCGACGCGCTGATGCAGGACATCGGCGCCCGTGCCAAGGCCGCGAGCCGACCCTTGGCCATGGCGAGCACTGACGCCAAGAACCGGGCGCTGAATGCGATGGCCGATGCCATCCTCGCCGCCACCTCCGAGATCCTCGCCGCCAATGCGGCCGATCTCAAGGCGACCGAAGGCAGCGACATGCTGCCCTCCTTCGTCGACCGGCTGACGCTTTCCGAAAAGCGCATCGCCGACATGGCCGAGGGCATCCGCGCCATCGCCGCTTTCCAGGATCCGGTCGGCGACGTGATTGCCGAATGGGACCGGCCGAACGGGCTGCATATCGAGCGGGTGCGCACGCCGCTCGGCGTCATCGGCGTCATCTATGAAAGCCGGCCGAACGTGACCGCCGATGCCGGCGCGCTGTGCCTCAAGGCCGGCAATGCCGTCATCCTGCGCGGCGGTTCCGATTCGGCGCAGTCGTCGCGGGCGATCCATGCCTGCCTGCAGCGCGGCTTGAGCCAAGCCGGCCTGCCGGAAGATGCGATCCAGCTTGTGCCGACCACCGACCGCGCCGCCGTCGGCGCCATGCTGTCGGGCCTGAACGGCGCCATCGACGTCATCGTGCCGCGCGGCGGCAAGAGCCTCGTCGGCCGCGTCCAGTCGGAAGCGCGCGTGCCGGTCTTTGCCCATCTCGAAGGTCTCTGCCATGTCTATGTCGATGCCTCTGGTGATCTCGACATGGCGCTGAAGATTGTCGTCAACGCCAAGATGCGCCGTACCGGCGTCTGCGGCGCGGCCGAAACCTTGCTGATCGACCGCGCCGTCGCGGCCACGCATCTGAAGCCGCTTATCGAAGCGTTGCAAAAAGCCGGCTGCGAAATCCGCGCCTCGGCCGATGTGCTGGCGCTGCTGCCGGGCCTCAAGCCGGCGACGGAAGAGGATTGGCGCACCGAATATCTCGACGCGGTGATCTCGGTGGCGCTGGTCGATGGCGTAACCGGAGCCATCGCGCATATCGACCGCTATTCCTCGCATCACACCGAGGCGGTGATCGCCGAAGACCCCGAAGTCGTCGAGCGTTTCTTCCGCGAGATCGATTCGGCCATCCTCTTGCATAATGCCTCGACGCAATTCGCCGATGGCGGCGAGTTCGGCATGGGCGGCGAGATCGGCATCGCCACCGGCAAGATGCATGCGCGCGGGCCTGTCGGCGTCGAGCAGCTCACCTCCTTCAAATACCGCGTGCGCGGCACCGGCCAAACCAGGCCATGATGCAAGACCAGATCGTGACGTGACAGCAGAGCCGATTGCCCGCCGATACCTGACCATGCCGCATGCCGAGGCCGGCATGGTCGTCGGCCTGTTCGGCGGCTCCTTCAATCCGCCGCATGAGGGCCATGTGCTGGTCAGCGATATCGCGCTGCGCAAGCTCGGGCTCGACCAGCTCTGGTGGATGGTGACGCCCGGCAATCCGCTGAAGAACCATTCGAACCTCGCGCCGCTGGCTGAGCGCCTCGCCTGGAGCGAGGCCATTGCCCGCGACCCGCGTGTCAAGGTGACGGCATTCGAGAAGACGCTGGGCGGCAGCTATACGGCCAAGACGCTGGCCCGCGTCAAGGCGCTGAACCCCAAGGTGCATTTCATCTGGATCATGGGCGCCGACAACCTGAAGACCTTCGACCGCTGGCAGAACTGGCAGGGCATCGCCAACACCTTCCCCATCGCGGTGGTCGACAGGCCCGGCGCAACGCTTTCCTACCTCTCCTCGAAGATGGCGCAGCGCTTCGCCTTCGCCCGTGTCGACGAGGACGATGCCGGCGTGTTGTGGAAGCGCCCCGCGCCCGCCTGGACCTTTCTGCACGGCCCGCGCTCGACGCTCAGTTCGACGGCGCTGCGTGACGCCAAGTCCCCCTCTTGACCTGACCGGCGGCAACCTGTCCGCTACGGAAAAATCGCCATCCAGACTGGAGACCCGCCGATGTCGAAGAACGGCATGCCTTCCCATCGCAGGCACCTTGAAACCTGCGGCATCTGCAAGCAGCGCAAGCCGGTGTCGGACATGATCTCCTGCGAGCTGGTGCGCGATTCCATCGCCGGCGAGCTCGACAAGGCACACCCCGATTGGCGCGAGACCGGCTGGATCTGCCGTGACGACCTGCATGACGTCCGTCGCCGTTCGGTCGAGGAGATGATCCGCCGCGAGCGTGGCGAGCTGACGCGGCTCGACCGTGAGGTGATCGACAGCCTGTCGCAACATGCCATGGTCACCGAAAACACCGAGGAGACCTATCGCGAGGCGGTGACGCTCGGCGACCGCATCGCCGATCGCACCGCCAGCTTCGCCGGCTCCTGGACCTTCATCCTCGCCTTTCTCGGCTTCATGATCGTCTGGATGGCCGTGAATGCGCTGCCGATCCTGCGGCAGGATTTCGATCCATATCCCTTCATCCTGCTCAACCTGCTGCTGTCGATGATCGCCGCCTTCCAGGCGCCGCTGATCATGATGAGTCAGCGGCGGCAGGAGGAGAAGGACCGGCTGCGCTCCCAGAACGACTACCAGATCAACCTCAAGGCAGAGCTGGAGATCCGCCACCTGCACGAGAAGCTGGATCGCATCCTGATCGGCCAGTGGGAGCGTCTGTCGGAGATCCAGGAGGCGCAGCTCGAACTGTTCGATGAATTCTCGCGGGATCGTCGCGCGCCATGAGCGGGGCGGGGGCATGGGGGCGCGATTTCGGTGCGGGGCTGGCGATTGCCGGCCTGCTGCTGCCGGAGGCGGTCGCCTATGCCGGGCTCGCCGGGCTCGATCCCGCACACGGGCTGGCGGCGGCGATTGCCGGCTGTTTCGCCTATGGCCTGTTCGGCCGCAGCCGCTTCGCCATCGTCGCGCCGACCTCGTCCTCGGCGGTGATCCTCGCCGCTATCCTGGCCGACCCGGCGCTGTCGGTGGCGGAAAAATCGACGCTGGCGGTGATCGCCACCGGGCTGGTCGGGCTGCTGTTCCTCGGCGCTTCGCTGCTGCGGTTGGGTGCGCTTGCCAGTTTCATTGCCCGGCCGGTGTTGCGCGGCTTCGCCTTCGCCCTGGCGCTCAGCATCATCATCCGGCAATTGCCGCTGCTGACCGGCGTCGCCGTGGCGGGCCGCGATCCCTTTCATATTCTTGGCGAGACGCTGCGACGTGCGCCCGAGTGGAACGGGTCGAGCCTCGCCGTCGGCGTTGCGGCGCTGGCGGCGCTGATCGTGTCGCGGCGCTTTCCACGTCTTCCAGGCGCTGCGCTGGTGCTGGCGGCGGCGATCGTCGCGGCCATGCTGTTCGATCTCGAGGCCCATGGCGTCGCCAGCGTCGGGCGGATGGATTTCGTTTTGCTGCTGCCGGGCCTGCCGGATTTCGCGGCGGCGGACCTGCCGCATGTGGCGCGGCTTTGCCTGCCGTTGGTGCTGATCCTGTTTGCCGAATCCTGGGGCACGGTGCGCTCTCTGTCCCTGCGCCGCGGCGATGCCGTCGATGCCGACCAGGAGTTGCGCGCGCTTGGCCTTGCCAATCTCGCCAGCGCCCTGATGCGCGGCATGCCGGTCGGGGCCGGGTTCTCGGCGGGGTCGGCCAGCGAGGCGGCGGGCGCGCAAAGCCGGTTCGCGGCGCTGTTTGCGGCACTCCTGCTGGCGCTGCTCGTCGGCTTCGGGCTTGAAATCGTCGCGCGCCTGCCGGAGCCGGTGCTGGCGGCGGTCGTCATCGCGGCGCTCCTGCATGCGCTCGATCCCACGCCCTTCGTGCAATTGAATCGCGTCGACCGCGACCAGTACCTGGCGGTCATCGCCGCCCTCGGCGTCTTTCTCGCCGGTATCCTCAATGGCATGCTGATCGCCATCGCCCTGTCCTTCCTGCTGCTGGTGCATCGCCTCAGTTCCCGTCACGTCATCCTGCTCGGCCGCCTGCGCGGCGGACATGATTTCGTCGACATTGACCGCCATCCAGATGCGGCGCCGGTGGCGGATATCGTCATCCTCAGGCCGGCGCAGCCCCTGTTTTTCGGCAATGCCGATCCGGTGCTGGGCGAGGTGGCGCGCAAGGCGCGGCTGGCCGTCGCGGCGCGCGGAATCGTCGTCAGCCTGGAGGAAACCTTCGATCTCGACAGCACGGCGCTGGATGCGTTGCAGGAATTCGACGCGGCCATGCGCCGCTCCGGCCGCGATGTCGTCTATGCGCGTGTCCATGATCGCGTGCGCGACCTGCTGTCGGCGGCGGGCGCCGTCGACATGGCGGCGCGCGGCGCCTTCAGCGTCGACGATGCCGTCGCCCTTCTGTCGAAGCGGCTTGGCCTCGGCGAAAACTCGGTTTAGGTTTTTTGCGCGATGCGCGCGCAAAGCGAGGGCGGGCATCGTTATCAAGGAGAAAGCAGCCTGACATGAAGACAAGACATGCCGCATTCCTGACCGCCCTGCTTTCGGCGGCGGCCCTCACGCCTGCGATCGCGCAGGAAAAGAAATTCGATACCGGCATGATCCCCAGCGATCATATCCTGCTGCCGGAGGACGGTGCGGCGAAGGCCAACATCTTCCTGATCTCGGATGCCGGCGGCTGGGGCGATGCCGAGCAGCATGAGGCCGAGGCGCTGGTCGCCAAGGGTGCTGCCGTGGTCGGCATCGATTTCCCCGCCTATATCAAGGCGCTGGCGCAGGACAAGGGCGATTGCGTCTACATGATTTCCGATGTCGAGGCGCTGGCCCAGCAGATCCAGCGCGCCTCCGGCACCAGCGCTTATGCGCCGCCGATCGTCGCCGGCATCGGCGAGGGCGGGGCGCTGGCGCTCGCCATGATTTCCCAGAGCCCGGCGGCGACGCTTGGCGAGGCGGTCGCCGTCGATCCGCAGGCCGGCATTCCGCTGCAGAAGGTGCTCTGCACGCCCGCCGACAAGCAGACGGCGAACGGGCGCACCGTCTACGGCTTTACCGACGGCCCGCTGCCGGCGACCGTCACCATCGCGCTGACGAAGGATGCGCCCAAGGACGGGCGCGAGCATGCGGCGGCTCTGGAAAAAGCGCATAACGACGTCGACCTGACCGACGAGGAGGGCGCCGCCGCTTCCGTCCTGGCGCAGATGCTGGCGGACCGCGTCGATGCCGCCGGCAATACCGACCAGCCGCTCGGCCTGCCGATCAGCATTCTCGAGGCCAAGCCGAAATACGACACCATGGCGGTGATCTATTCCGGCGACGGCGGCTGGCGCGATCTCGACAAGGAAGTCGCCTCGGTCTTGCAGGGGCAAGGGATTCCCGTGGTCGGGGTCGATTCGCTGCGCTACTTCTGGTCGGAGCGCAAGCCGCAGGAGACCGCCGACGACCTGTCGCGGATCATGGATGCCTACCGGCGCGAATGGAACGTCAAGCATGTGCTGCTGATCGGCTATTCCTTCGGCGCCGACGTCTTGCCCGCCACCTACAACCTCCTCTCCGACAAGGACAAGGCGCGCGTGCCGCAGATCACCCTGATGGCGTTGTCGCGGCAGGTGGATTACGTCATTTCCGTCGAGGGCTGGCTGGGTGTCGACGGCGAAGGCAAGGGCGGCGATCCTGTCAAGGACATCGGCAAGATCGACCCGAAGCTGGTGCAATGCATCTACGGCACGGACGAGGACGACGATCCCTGCCCGACGCTGAAGGACAAGGGCGTCGAATCGGTCGCGATCGAGGGCGGGCATCATTTCGACGAGGACTACGAGGCGCTGGCGGCGAAGATCACCACGGCGCTGAAGACGCGGCTGGCGATTCCCTGAGGGATACGCCGCTCACCAGCGGCGGCGGAAGACCTGGACCAGCGCCGCCGCGAGGCCGATGGCCATCGCATACCAGGTAACCGCATACATCAGATGGCTGTTCGGCAGGGCGACCCGCGTCAGCCCGCCGACCGGCCAGCCGCCGGAATTGGGCGTGGCGTCGGCATCGACGAAATAGGGGGCGACATCGGCGAGCCCGCGCGCGGCGGCAATCGCCCTGGTGTCGCGCGAATACCAGCGGTTTTCGTCGGGGCGGTTGGCTTGCAGCAGCGTGCCGCCCGGCTCGTCCATGCGCATCAGGCCGGTGACGGTGACGGGGCCTTGCGGCTGCCCGGCGGCGCGGCTTTCCGGATCGCGTTTCTCGCCCGGCACGAAGCCGCGATTGACGAGGATCGTGGTGCCGTCGGCCTGCGCCAGCGGCGTGACCACCCAGGCGCCGGGACCGAGTTCGGTCGAGGCATAGACCAGCGTTTCCCTGGAATTGTCGAAAACGCCTTCGAGGCGCAGGCGGCGGTATTCGTCGTCGCGGGCGTTGATGCCTGCCCATTGCGCCTTTGCCGGCGGGGCTGCGGGCTCGGCATGGATGCGGGCGTCGATGCGGGCGATCAGGTCGCGTTTCCAGAAGAGACGCTGCACCTGCCAGGTGCCGAGCGCGGCCAGCGCAAAGACGGTGAAGACGGCGAGCGCGGCGAGGATCAGGCGGGTCCGGCGGGGACGGGCCGGTGCGGCGCTCGGTTCGGACATCGGTCTCGGTTTCGTCTGGACGGAAAAGGGCGGGCCTCGTCGGTCCGCCCGGGGATCAGGGCATGTTGCGCATCATGTCCGGGCTCATCGGCATCATGTTGGCATTGAGGTGATGCATGACCCAGAGCGAGCCGGACAGGGCGATGACGACGATGATGATGGTGAAGATCAGCGCCAGCATCGTCCATCCGCCTTCGGAGCGGCTGTTCATGTGCAGAAAATAGATCATGTGGACGACGATCTGCACGGCGCCGATCGCCATCACCAGCGCGGCGGTGACGATGCGGTTTTCGATGACGCCGGACATGACCAGCCAGAAGGGAATGGCGGTGAGGATGACCGACAGGACGAAGCCGGTCATGTAGTCCCTGAAGCTGCCGTGTCCGGCCGTGTGGCCATGACCATGGTCGTGATGCGCATCCTGGTGCGCGGGTGCGTTCGAGCTCATCCGAGGACTCCCATCAGGTAGACGAAGGAAAAGACGCCGATCCAGATGACGTCGAGGAAGTGCCAGAACATGCTGAGGCACATCAGGCGACGGCGATTTTCGGGGATCAGCCCGTGCATGGAGACCTGCACCATCAGCGTCACCAGCCAGATGATGCCGAAGGTGACGTGGAGGCCATGGGTGCCGACCAGCGTGAAGAAGGCCGAGAGAAAGGCGCTGCGGGTGGGACCGGCGCCCTCATGGATCAGGTGGTTGAACTCGTAGAGTTCGAGCCCGAGGAAGGCGGCGCCGAACAGGCCGGTGACCGCCAGCCAGAACAGCGTCTCGGCCTTGGCGCCGCGCTCCATCTGCAGCATGGCGAAACCGTAAGTGATCGACGAGAACAGCAGCATGGCGGTGTTGACCGCCACCAGCGGCAGGTCGAACAGGTCGGCCGGCGAGGGGCCGGCCGCATAGTTGCGGCCGAGC
>ERZ778022.5013-NODE-5013-length-11045-cov-6.370246_pt1 | contig 11045 bp, 10 predicted proteins | sample MGYA00375752_ERZ778022 | MGnify/ENA primary metagenome ERZ778022 (study PRJEB29350, sample SAMN05389826) | bioreactor metagenome | isolation source: Thiocyanate bioreactor | place: South Africa: University of Cape Town | collected 2014-04-04 ...
GAACAACTACATCGGCATCAGCGAAGACGCCAACACCATGTTCGCCAAGGTGCTGAGCATTTCCGACACGCTGATGTGGCGCTGGTACACGCTGCTGTCGTTCCGCTCCCTCGAAGAGATCGCCCGGCTCAAGGCCGAGGTGGAAGGCGGGCGCAACCCCAAGGACGCCAAGGTGCTGCTCGCCAAGGAGATCACCACGCGCTTTCACAGCGCCGCGGCGGCCGAGGCGGCCGAGCAGGACTTTGCCAACCGCAGCAAGGGCGGCGTGCCCGATGCCATCCCCGAGGTGCAGCTCTCCGGCGCGCCGCTGGGCATCGGCGCGCTGCTCAAGCAGGCGAACCTCGCGCCCTCGACCAGCGAGGCCGGCCGGCTGATCGACGGCGGCGGCGTGCGCGTCGATGGCAGCGTGGTCAGCGACAAGGGCCTGAAGCTCGCCGCCGGCAGCTACGTGGTGCAGGTCGGCAAGCGCAAGTTCGCCCGCGTGTCGCTGGCCTGAGGGATCGGGCCGAGAAATTTTTGGTAAAATCTGCCTCTATCGCTTGCTGCGCAAGAATTTGTAGCTATCTATTCAATAGCATCTGGCGCCGCCGGGGCGTCCGCCACGTCGCCAATCGCCGCGCGCGTGCGCGCCGCCTCCCGGGCGAGCCAGGCGCAGAAATCCTCGATCTCCGGGCGCTTGCGGCTGCGCGGGCCGATGAGCAGCCAGTAGGCGAGCGGCGAGTCGATGCGGTGGCCGGGCATCACCTCGACCAGGTCGCCCGAGGCGAGCGCGTCGGCGATCAGCGGCATGCGCGCCAACGCCAGGCCCTGGCCGCTGAGGGCGGCCTGCACGATCTGGTGCGCGTAGTTGAAATACAGCCAGCGCTTGGGTTGCAGCTGGCCGCAGCCCTGGGCACCGAACCAGCGCCGCCAGCTCAGCCATTCCAGGTAGGCCGTGCGGTGCACGTCGCCGGCTTCGATGAGCGTGAAGCGTTCCAGGTCGGAGGGCTGCGTCGGCGCCGGCATGGCCTTGAGCAGCCAGGGGCTGGCGACCACGGCGAGCTGCTCGCCGAACAGGCGCACGCCGCCCTGCACGCGCGGGCCGGGCAGGCTGTAGCGCAGCGCCAGGTCCACGTCGGCGGTGTCCAGGTCGATCTGGCCGTCGCTCGCGTCGATGCGGATGTCGATGTCCGGATGGTCGCGCTGGAATTCCTCCATGCGCGGGATCAGCCACATCGAGGCGAAGCTCGCCCAGGTGGTGATGGCCACGCTCTTGCGCCCGGCGTTCTGGCGCGCCAGGCGCACGGCGGCGTCGATGCGCTCGATCGCCGGGGCGCAGCTGGCGAGCAACTGGGCGCCGGCGCCGGTGAGCTCCACCGCGCGTGTGTGGCGCAGGAACAGCGGCAGGCCGATCTCGTCCTCCAGCGCCTGGATCTGCCGGCTCACGGCCGACTGGGTGAGCGACAGCGCCTCGGCCGCGGCGCGGAAGTTGAGTTGCTCGGCCACCGCCAGGAAGGCGCGCCAGTGCCCCAGCCCCACCGGGCGGGTGCGCAATGCGGGGCGTGGCGGGGGAGCGGTGGGAAGCTGGGCCATGGCGGCATTCTATTGATGCGCGCAGAGCATCAATGGCGGCCTGCGTTTTCATTGGACGGCGCGCCTGCCTAGCGCGACCATGGCGTCCATTGCCACCGTGTTTTCCCTAGGGAGTCCGCCATGTCCACTGCACCTGCATCCACCGGTTTCTTTGCCTCCGCCATGCCGCGCCTGCCCGGCGCCGCGCCGCTGCAGCGCCTGCTGGCCGGCGATACCGCCCACCTCGCCGCGCGGCGCGCCCATGTGCTGCGCGTCGATTCGGGCTGCGCCTGGGTCACCCTGGGCCGGGGCCCGATCGACGGCCTGGGCCTGCCCGGGGTGCGCGGCGGCGATGTGTTCCTGCACGCCGGCGACGCGCTGCCCGTGCCCGCGGGCACGCACGCCATCGTCGAGGCAGCGCGCGGCATGGAACTGCGCTTCGTCTGGCAGCCGGGCGATGCCATCGCGCGCCAGGTGGCGCGCTGCGCCGGCGCCGCCCCGCGCGCCGCGCACGCACCCGCCGCCTGCGCCTGAGCGGCCTGCGCCCGCGCGGGCGCCGATAATGCGGGGCGAGGCCGGGCGCCGCCCGGTGCAACCCCCCGCATTGCATGAACCCCCTTGACATCGTCATCATGGCTGCCGGCAAGGGCACGCGCATGAAAAGCCGCATCCCCAAAGTGCTGCAGCGCCTGGCGGGGCGCCCGCTGCTGCAGCACGTGCTCGACCAGGCGGCGCATTTGTCGGCGCGCAGCGCCATCGTCATCACCGGCCACGGTGCTATGGAAGTGGAAGCTGCTTGCGCAGGCGGGACAAGCGCTGGAGGCCAATTTGACCTGAAATTCGCACGCCAGGAGCCGCAGCTCGGCACCGGCCACGCCGTGCAGCAGGCGGCGCCGCTGCTGGCCGGCGACGGCACGGTGCTGGTGCTCTCGGGCGACGTGCCGCTCACGCAGGCGGACACCGTGCGCGCGCTGGTGGCGGCCAGCGGCGACGAGGCGCTGGCGCTGCTCACCGTGCGCCTGCCCGAACCCCGGGGCTACGGCCGCATCCTGCGCGCGGCGGACGGCCGCGTGCAAGGCATCGTCGAGGAAAAGGACGCGAGCGACGCCCAGCGCGCCATCACCGAGGTCTACAGCGGCATCCTCGCCGTGCCGGCGCGCCTGCTGCTCGCCTGGCTGCCGCGCCTGTCGAACCAGAACGCCCAGGGCGAGTACTACCTGACCGAAGTGGTCGCCATGGCCGTGGCCGAGGGCGTGCCGGTCACCACGCACACCATCGACGACGCCGTGCAGGTGGCGGGCGTGAACAGTCCGGCGCAACTGGCCGAGCTCGAGCGCGCCCACCAGGCGCGCACGGCCACCGCGCTGATGGAAGCCGGCGTGCGCCTGGCCGACCCGGCGCGCTTCGACCTGCGCGACGACGCACGCAGCGGCGTGCGCGGCGAACTCGCATGTGCGGCCGATGTCGAGATCGACGTCGGCTGCGTCTTCTCCGGCCGCGTGGAGCTCGGCGAGGGCGCGCGCATCGGCGCCTACTGCTGCATCGCGAACGCACGCATCGCCGCCGGCGCCGTGATCCACCCCTTCACGCACATCGACGGCGAAGCCGCCGGCGTGCAGGTGGGCGAGGGCGCCCTGGTCGGGCCGTTTGCCCGGCTGCGCCCGGGCGCGCAGCTCGGGCGCGGCGTGCACATCGGCAACTTCGTCGAGGTCAAAAACAGCCAGCTGGCCGACGGCGCCAAGGCCAACCACCTGGCCTACCTGGGCGACGCCACGGTGGGCGAGCGCGTGAACTACGGCGCGGGCAGCATCACCGCCAACTACGACGGCGCCAACAAGCACCGCACGGTGATCGGCCCCGACGCGCACATCGGCAGCAACTGCGTGCTGGTGGCGCCGGTCACCATCGGCGCCGGCGCCACGGTGGGCGGGGGCTCGACCATCTCCAAGGACGTGCCGCCCGCCGCGCTCGGCGTGGCGCGCGGCCGGCAGACGCACATCGAAGGCTGGAAGCGCCCCGCCAAGCGCGCGGCGCCCTGACAAGACCTATCGGCGGCGCGGGCCAGGGCGCACAATGGCGCGCTTGCCGGCGCTTGCCGTCCGGCAAACCCCGCAAACGCCGCCCCGCACCCGGGGCACAAGGAGTGTGAGCATGGCCAGCAGCGCACCCGAGAGCCCCGCCGCAGGCGCAAGCGCCACGCCGGCCGAGGCCGAGCTCGCGCTGCTGCGCGCCGCACACCAGGACCTGCTGCGCGCCATCTCGCACGACCTGCGCGCGCCCCTGCGCCACATCACCGCGTTCGCCCCGCTGCTGCGCGAGATCATCGAGCCGGCGCCGCTGCCGGCGCCCGAGCACGCCGAGGCGCTGGAATTCCTCGGCACCCTGGAGCAGGCCGGCCAGCGCATGGGCCGCATGATCGATGCGCTGTTGGCGCTCTCGCGCCTGCACGCCGCGCCGCTGCGCCTGGAGACGGTGGATCTGCAACGGCTCGTCGGGCAGCTGGTGGATGAACTGCGTCCCGCAGACCCCAACGGGGCCATCGCCTGGGACATCGCGCCGCTGCCCACGGTGCGTGCGGACGCGCAGCAGCTGCGCCTGCTGCTCAAGGAAGTGCTCGGCAACGCCGTCAAGTTCGGCCGCGGCCAACCGGCCCCACGCATCGCGGTGTCGTGCACGCGCGGGGCGGACGGCCAGTGGCAGCTGCGCGTGCAGGACAACGGTGTGGGCTTCGACATGGCGCAGTCGCAGGGCCTGTTCGGCCTGTTCCAGCGCCTGCACCCGGAGCGCGCGTTCGAGGGCGTGGGCGGCGGCCTGGCGCTGGTGGCGGCCATCGCCCGGCGCCACGGCGGCAGCGTGCGCGCCCAGGCCGCGCCGGGCCAGGGCTGCACGGTCACCGTCGCATGGCCGGAAGCGCTATCTGAAGAATAGCGAACTATTGTTGACTGGCAAGCGCAAGCAGCCAAAAAGCTATAAAAATTGCCCGGTCATGCCGGGTTGGGCAGCGGCGCCGTGCTGGCCACCTGGTTGCGCCCCTCGTGCTTGGCGCGGTAGAGCGCCGAATCGGCCTCGTTCAGCCAGTCGCGCAGGGTGATGTGCAGGGGCGAGGCGTGCGCCATGCCGATGCTGCCCGTCAGGCGCAGCGCGGCGATGCGCTCGCGGATGCGCTGGGCAATGGCTTGCGCCTGCGCTTCGTCGGTGTCCGCGCAGACCACGGCGAACTCGTCGCCGCCGTAGCGGCCGGCGCAATCGCCCTCGCGCACCGCTTCGGCGATGGCCGCGCCGACGGCGCGGATCGCCTCGTCGCCGGCGGTGTGGCCATGCACATCATTGATGGGTTTGAAGTGGTCGATGTCGATCATCAGCAGCCAGGCCGGGCGGTCGTTGTGGCGCGCACCTTCCAGCACCGCCTGGGCCTGCTCCTGCCAGTGCGCGCGGGCGTACAGGCCGGTCTGCGCGTCGCGCTGGCGCAGCTCCTTGAGCTCCAGGTTCTGCCGCGCCACCGTGCGGATCAGCCGGTAGCTGGCGTAGCCCACGGCCAGGCTGTGCAGCGCAATCACCGGCAGGGTGGCGATGATCACCGGCAGCGAGCTCTCCCACACGGGCTGGGGCCGCAGCAGCAGCGTGACCAGCAGCGCCGCGCCCACCATGCCGGGCAGCGAGTACAGCCACAGCCGCTTGATGCCGGTGCTGAACTTGTCGTGCGTGGTGATGACGGCCAGCACCACGCTGGGCAGCAGGTTGTAGTGCATCAACCCGATCCACAGGCCGGTGATGGCCGAATCGACCAGCAGGTTGCGGATTTCCGCGCGGTACGGGTCGCGGCTGTGGCGCGCGTGCAGGTAGGCCAGGTGCGGCCATACCACCATGGTCGCGAAGGACAGCCAGCCAAAGCGCGCCAGCTCGCCGATCTGCACCAGCACGCTGCAGATGACCCACAGGCCCAGGCCCATGCCCAGCACGCGCAGCGGGTAGATGTCCTTGTACATCTGCTCGCGCGAGCGCCGGCCACGGCGCTGCCCATCAATGGCCCGGCGTGCCGGGGCGCTCATGGGCTGGGTCCGGTCGGGCGCAGCTGGCGCAACTGGCGGCGCAATTCGCCGACTTCCTCCATCAGGTCCACGGTGAGCGCGGCCAAGTGCGGGTCGGCGCCAAAGCAGTCTTCAAGCTCGGCCACGCGGCGCGCGCGCACCAGGGTGGTGCTGGCAAAGCGCCAGGTGACCAGGCCCACGCCTTCGGTGGGCCGCGGGGCGATGACGCCGGCCTCGACGTGCTCGCTCACCCACTCGGGCGCGCGGCGGCAGGCGCGCGCCAGTTCTTCGAGAGTCAGGCTGTCGTCGTCCAGCAGTTCGGCCATCTGGGCCGGCAGGTGAAAGGCATGGGGCATGGCTCAGCGTCCTTGCGTCTCGCGCGGGTTGAAGGTCGGGAAGGCCTTGCCGAGTGCCGTCCAGGCGGCGCGCGCGGCGTCGCTGTCGGCCGGTGGCAGGGCAATTTCCACTTCCAGGTACAGGTCGCCCGGTGTCGCGGCGGGGATGCCCCGGCCCTTGAGCCGGAGCTTGCGGCCCGCGCGCGAGCGCCCCGGCACCGTGACCTCGACCGTCCCGCTCGGCGTCTGCACCTCGACACTGGCGCCCAGCGCCGCCTCCCAGGGGGCGAGCGGCAATGGCTGGTAGACATCGCGGTCCACGCTGCGCCAGCGCGCGTCGGGCCGGAAATGCACTTCCAGAAACAAGTCTCCCGCGGGCGCCTCGCCCAGGCCTGGCCCGCCCTGGCCGGCGAGGCGGATCAGTTGCCCTTCGCGCACGCCCTTGGGAATGCGCACTTCCAGGCTGCGTTCCTCGCTCTGCATGCGGCCGTCGGGCCCGGGCCGCGCCGCGCGCAGCGACAGCGTGCGCGTGCCGCCGTGGTAGGCGTCCTGCAGGTCGAGCTCGATCTTGGCGTGGTGGTCGCTGCCGCGCCGCTCGGCGCCCCCGCCGCCTTGGCCGAAGCCGCCGCGCCGCGCGCCCTGGCCGAAGAGTTGCTCAAAAAAGTCGCTGTAGTCGCCGGCGTCTTGCGGCCGGCCGGTGAACTCGAAGCCCGTGTCCCAGCCCGGCGGCGGGCGGAACTCGGCGCCGGCACGCGCGCCCTGCGCGGCGGCCTGGGCGCTGACGGCGTCGTAGGCGGCGCGTTTTTCCGGGTCGGACAGGACGGCGTTGGCCTCGTTCACCTCGGCCATGCGCGCGGCGGCGTCGGCCTCCTTGCTGACATCGGGGTGGTACTTGCGCGCGAGCTTGCGGTAGGCCTTCTTGATCTCGTCGGGGCTGGCGCCCTTGTCGACGCCCAGGCTGCGGTAGTAGTCCTTGAATTCCATGGCGGCACGGCTTTCGGTGGTGGGGCACGGGCGGCGCGGGAGGGCGTGCCCGCTACCGGTGGCCTGCCCGAAACTCTACGCGAACCAGCGGCGCCCGCAAGTCCGAAGATGTCTCGCGATGAGAATAATTTTGATAGCTTAAAAAGCTTGCTGGTAGTGCGCTAGATCCACTTTTGTCTCGAATTTTGCCCGCCGGGTGGCGAAGTGCAGCTTGGTATTGCGCACATTGGCGTCCTGGGTGAACAGGCGCGCGGCGAGCGCCAGGTAGTGCGGCATGTCGCGCACCTGCAGCACCAGCATGAAATCGGCGCCGGAGGCCATGCGCCAGCACTGCTGCACGCAGGGCTCGGCCACGGCGCGCGCCTCGAAGGCGTCCTGCGCCTCCTGGTGCTGGCGGTCGAGCAGTACCTCGGCCAGCGCATGCAGGCCGTGGCCCAGGGCAAGCGCCAGGCGGTCGGCGTCGAGGATGGCCACCTGGCGCGCAATCAGCCCGGCCTCGTGCAGGCGCCGCACGCGCCGCAGGCAGGTGGGCGGCGAAATGCCCAGCCGCGCCGCCAGGGCCTGGTTGGTCGGCGTGGCGTCAGTTTGCAACTGCTCCAGCAGGGCCAGGTCCACGGCATCCAGGTCCAAAGATTCCATCTTGTCGGAGTTCATGAAATATTATTGCAGATTAATAGTTGCATGAATTTTATGGAAAAAACATAGAGAAATACATACTGCACATTTCAAACCAGGCTTCGTAGCATCTGCCCAGTTTTCCAACAAGGCTATTTCCTATGTGCGGCATCGTCGGCGCGGTAGCGCTCCACAACATCGTTCCCACCCTGGTGCAGGGCCTGCAGCGGCTGGAATACCGCGGCTACGACTCCTGCGGCGTGGCCGTGCACGCCGCCAGCCTGGACCCGACCCAGGCGGGCGGCCTGGTGCGCGCGCGCAGCACCCAGCGCGTGGCCGAGCTGCTGGAGCAGGTGCACAGCGAACACCTGGCCGGCGCCACCGGCATCGCCCACACGCGCTGGGCCACGCACGGCGCGCCCGCCGTGCACAACGCCCACCCGCACTTCAGCCACGGCAGCGCGCCGGACGCCGAGCAGCAGCCCGGCCGCGTCGCCCTGGTGCACAACGGCATCATCGAGAACCACGAGCAGCTGCGCGAGCGCCTGCAGGCGCGCGGCTACCGCTTCGCCAGCCAGACCGACACCGAAGTCATCGCCCACCTCATCGACCACCACTACAGCGGCGACCTGTTCGCCGCCGTGCAGGCCAGCCTGGCCGAACTGCACGGCGCCTACGCCATCGCCGTGATGCACAAGGACGAGCCGCACCGCGTCGTCGGTGCGCGCGCCGGCTCACCCCTGGTGTTGGGGGTTGGCGCGGGCGGTGAGGCGCACTTCCTGGCGAGCGACGCGATGGCGCTGGCCGGCGTGACGGACCAGATCGTCTACCTGGAGGAAGGCGACATCGCCGACCTGCAGCGCGGCCGCTACTGGCTGGTGGGCCAGAACGGCAAGCCGCTCAGCCCCGCCGAGCGCCCGGTGCGCACGGTGCACGCGCACAGCGGCGCGGCCGAACTGGGGCCGTACCGGCACTACATGCAAAAGGAAATCTTCGAGCAGCCGCGCGCCATCGCCGACACGCTCGAAGGCGTGGCCGGCATCGTCCCCGAGCTGTTCGACGGCATGGGGCAGGACGGCACGCCCGGCGCCGCCGCGTGGCGCGTGTTCGAGCAGATCGACCGCGTGCTCATCCTCGCCTGCGGCACCAGCTACTACAGCGGCTGCACCGCGCGCTACTGGCTGGAGGGCATTGCCGGAATCCCCACGCAGGTGGAGGTGGCGAGCGAATACCGCTACCGCACCAGCGTGCCGGACCCACGCACCCTGGTCGTCACCATCAGCCAGTCGGGCGAGACGGCGGACACCCTGGCCGCGCTGCGCCACGCGCAAAGCCTGGGCATGGAGCACACGCTGACCATCTGCAACGTCGCCACCAGCGCCATGGTGCGCGAATGCAAGCTGGCCTACGTGACGCGCGCCGGGGTGGAGATCGGCGTGGCCAGCACCAAGGCCTTCACCACGCAGCTGGCGGGCCTGTTCCTGCTGACACTGGCGCTGGCGCAGGCCAAGGGGCGCCTGACGGCCGAGCAGGAAGCCGCGCACCTGGCCGCCATGCGCCACCTGCCCGTGGCGCTGCAGGCCGTGCTGGCGCTCGAACCGCAACTGATCGCCTGGGCGGAAGACTTCGCCCGCATGGAAAACGCCCTGTTCCTGGGCCGTGGCCTGCACTACCCCATTGCACTGGAAGGTGCCCTGAAGCTCAAGGAAATCAGCTACATCCACGCCGAGGCCTACCCCGCCGGCGAACTCAAGCACGGGCCGCTGGCCCTGGTGACCAGCAGCATGCCGGTGGTGACGGTGGCGCCGAACGACGCGCTGCTGGAAAAGCTCAAGAGCAACATGCAGGAAGTGCGTGCGCGCGGCGGCATGCTCTACGTGCTGGCCGACGCCGACACGCGCATCACCAACGGCGAAGGCGTCCACGTCATCCGCATGCCCGAGCACTACGGCGCGCTCAGCCCGATCCTGCACGTGGTGCCGCTGCAGCTGCTGGCCTACCACACCGCCTGCGCACGGGGGACGGATGTGGACAAGCCGCGCAACCTGGCCAAGAGCGTCACCGTCGAATGACGGAGACGCTCTTGGAGGTTGCGCATATTCTGGGTAATTAAAGTCGTAAACACGCAAATAAAGTCGTAAACAAGACTCCAGCATTCACGCTGGTTTGCGGGGTGGTCATTTGTAACAGTAAAGTCGTAAACTCGAACTTGACGGGTGCCGGCGACCTAGAAGTACGAAGCAAACTGCAGCCCTGTTTGGGCTTTTTGCTATAAAAAAAAGAGCGCCCAGTTTGAGCGCTCTTTTTTTTGGTTTTTCTAGAAGTTCTTGTGGTCCGAGTGGCCCTCAAAAACGCTCCAATGACTGCAAGAGGCTGGGGGCGGTCGGTCGGGTTGGGCAGTCCAATGACGGCGGTCGCCGATAGTAGACATTGGTCGCGTGTACGGCTGATCGACCGCGATCAGCCGGGAGCGGACGCCGCCGGGATGGGCCAAGCTCCACGCGAAGCCTGACAACGAACCATGCCACGCATTCGTTATACGGCCTCTACTGGTGCTGCCGCTTTTGGTGGTCCAGGTCTGCCCTCGAGACGAACGTCGAGGACACCTCTAGGGACGGGGCCACAAATGAACAACGCGGGGCAGTTCGGGCAGCTGAAGGCCGAGGGTTCGGCCGGAAATTCTCCGGCGCGGATGGACTGCAGATGAGACTCCATGTGACGCCTCTGCGTTTCAATCGCGCTGGACTTCAGCAACAGGGGTGTAGAGGTCTGATCGGCCAAATATACGAGCTCCACCGTTGCCCCGGGGAATGCTTCGGCGGCGGCCGTGAGAAACGCCGCCGCCCCGATGGACTTGGCATCGTCACTGCGGCTATGCCCCGTGGAAACCTTGCGCAAGGTCATCTGGCCGTCACCGGTGATTAGCACGTCGTCGGGCGTCACGACAATCTCCTCTGCGCCATAGCTAACATGAAGGGCCTGAGGCACCTGCGGCTGCAAGCCCTTGCGGGTGGATGCGAAGAACTCGATCATTGCGACCGCAAAGTCGCGGTAGTGGTCGAAGTAGCCGTGCTCGCCCAGTCCTTCTTCCTTCAGCGACAGGGCGACGTCCTCCACCAGTTGCGCTCCGGTTGAACTCAGATTGCCCTTGACAACCTCCTTGTACAACTTGCGCACCGCATCGTGCATCTGTATGAAGGGCGTGATCGTCCGCCGACCGCCGGTCTGAAGCACATGGGTGTAGAAGAATCTGCGCGGGCAGCGGGCGAACATTTCAACTTGATGAGCCTCGAATCGAAGCGGTCCATGCACGCGAAGCGTAAGCGGCGCGTCCTCGGCTGCGAGTGGTAGCTGTCGCGCCGGCGTTACGGTAACGCGATCCAATCCTGGCCCCAGCCGGTTAAGGTACTCCTCGGAGAGCTTTCTCGCGGTCCCCCCTTTCTTCGCGGCGACCGCATAGAGGACAAGTCAATCCTCCGCGCGTGAAAGGGCCACGTAGAACAAGCATTCCCGCTCTTCGAGGCGGCTGCTT
>ERZ778022.5014-NODE-5014-length-11042-cov-4.924456_pt1 | contig 11042 bp, 9 predicted proteins | sample MGYA00375752_ERZ778022 | MGnify/ENA primary metagenome ERZ778022 (study PRJEB29350, sample SAMN05389826) | bioreactor metagenome | isolation source: Thiocyanate bioreactor | place: South Africa: University of Cape Town | collected 2014-04-04 ...
CCCACCAGGCAGGCAGACGCGGCGCGTGCACACACTCACAGCCAGACGGCAGTCCGTGCTCAGGGCTGCCCAAACCCCAGGCGTTGCAACACCGCCTGGGCAGGCGGTTGGCACATCGCGTTGGCAAACGCCTGGGCAGCAGCAGACGCGTCGGCACGCACCGTCAGCCCATAGGCTGCACCCACCTGCAGGGCCGCAGGCAACTGCACCACACGCAGGCGCGGCACCTCGGCCTGGGCGGCCACGGCGTTGGTGCAGTAGGTCAGAAACACATCAGCCTGGCGCTGGTCCATCACCCAGGCATAGGTGCCCCGGCCCGCTGGTGGCTTGGGCGAATCTGCACCGCCCGTGAGCTTCAGGGCCTTGGCGTCCAGCTGGGCGTAGGCACCGGGCTGAATCTTGTCGGCCTGGCGGAACAGCGCCCAGGCGTAGTCGCCCGACGGGTCGGCCTTGGGCGTGGACGTGCCCACGCGCACGTCACTGCGCAGCATGGTGGCCAGCAAGGTGTCGGGGGTCGCACTGATCTGCTCGCTGGTCAGCGCACACAGCGCATTGCGCGTGAACACCACGGGCGCCTGCCAGCCACCCCGGGCCGCCAGGCGCTGCGGGTGGTCGGTATCGGCTGAGGCAAAGACCTGTGCAGGCTCGCCCTTTTCGATGCGCTCGCGCAGCAGGCCCGAGGCGCCGAAGGTCAGCGCCACCTTCTGACCCGTGCGGGCCTCGTGGTCGCGCGCGATCTCGGTGAACGCCTCGCGCAGGCTGCCAGCGGCATACACCAGCACGGGGGCCGCATCAGCCATGGGCACCTTGGCAGGGCCCGCCGAACAACCGGCCAGGGCCCAGGTCAGACCAGCGGCTGCAGCGGCGAGTGCCGCCTGTGAACGTGTTGCCATGGAGACCGCTCACTGCGCCGCGTTAGGGAAGAACAGCTGCTCGCCACCGATCTTGTAGCCCGCAATGGCTTGCTGGCCGGCGGGCGACACCACCCAGTCCACAAACTTCTGCGCGTCCTGCGACTTCACATGCGGGTGCTTGGCGGGGTTCACGACCATCACGCCGTACTGGTTGAAGAGCTTGGTGTCGCCCTCGACCAGGATGGCCAGGTCCGCGCGGTTCTTGAAGTTGAGCCAGGTGCCACGGTCGGCCAGCACATAGGCGCCGCTTGATGCCGCAATATTCAGCGCGGGCCCCATGCCGCAGCCACACTCCTTGTAGCCGCTGCCTTTTGATGTATTTGCGGCCTCGGCACCAGCCAGCTTCCAGTAGCGCAGCTCGGCCGCGTGGGTGCCGCTCTTGTCACCGCGCGAGATGAAGTTGCCGTTGGCGGCGGCCAGCTTCTGCAGGGCCTGCACGATGTCCTTGCCTTTGGTGCCGGCCGGGTCGTTCTTGGGGCCGATGAGGATGAAGTCGTTGTACATCACGGGGTAGCGCTTCACGCCCCAGCCATCGGCCACAAACTTTTCTTCGGCCACCTGGTCATGCACAAACAGCACGTCGGCGTCACCCCGGCGCGCCATGTCGAGCGCCTGGCCCGTGCCCAGCGCCACCACTTTGATGTCGAGACCACTGGCCTTCTTGAACTCGGGCAGCAGGTAGCCAAACAGGCCCGACTGCTCGGTGGAGGTGGTGGAAGCCATGGTGATGCTCTGCGCGAACGCAGAACCAGACGCTACCAAAACGATAGCTGCTACCGCTTTGGACACTATCGCTACCGCGCGGAAAGGCTTGGAATTTTTCATCGCCGGGCCGCCCCAAGATGAAAAGGCGCCCTTGGGGGGCAGCGACCACACGAAGTGGGAAGCGTGGGGGTTAATTCGCGTCATACCAGCTCTCCTTTGACAAACAAACGGGCGGCCTCCGGCAAGGGGCCATTGAAAAAATCGTGCACCGGCAAGTCCGCCACCAGGCGGCCGTGCTCCATGTAGATGACACGGCTGGCCAGGCGCTTGACCTGGCCCAGGTTGTGGCTGCTGAACACCATGGTCACGGGGTGCGCCGGACCAGCAGCGCCATGGCTGGCCGCAAAGTCAGCCATCAGCGCCTCGACCTCGCGCTTGGCATGGGGGTCGAGGCTGGCGGTGGGTTCGTCCAGCAGCAGCACGTCGGGCCGCAGGGCCCACGCGCGGGCCAGCGCCACCCGCTGCTGCTGGCCGCCCGACAGGGTGCGCGCGTTCTGCGCAGCAATGCCCTGCAGGCCCACCCGCTGCAAGGCCGTCAGGGCCAGCGGGCGCGCATCGCGCCAGCGGGTGCCACGCAGCCACAGGGCCAGCGCCACGTTGTTCTGGGCGCTGGTGCGCAGCATGTGCGGGCGCTGGAACAGCATGGCCTGGCGCAGCGATGCATCGCACTGCAGGCCGCCCCCATGCGTATCGGCCAGGCCATGCAGCACGCGCAGCAAGGTGCTCTTGCCACTGCCGTTGGCGCCCACCAGCGCCACACGCTCGCCGGGCGCAATGCGCAGCGTGACCTGGTCCAGGGCCTGCACGCGGCCGTAGCGCACGGTCACCTGCCGCAGATCCACCCAGGGGGTTGGCACAGGTCCGCTCATGCAGCCACTCCCACCGGCGTGCTGGAGGCCGAGCCATCCACCCGCTCGCGCCAGCGCCGCAGCAACGCAATCAGCACATTCAGCGCCAGCACGACGGCCAGCAGGATCATGCCCAGCGCCAGCGCCAGCGGCAGGTCGCCTTTGCTCGTCTCCAGCGCGATCGCGGTGGTCATCACCCGCGTGAAGCCGTCGATGTTGCCGCCCACGATCATCACCGCGCCCACCTCGGAGATGGCGCGGCCAAACGATGCCAGCAGCACGGTGAGCAGCGCATAGCGCTCGTCCCAGGCCAGCAGCAGGCTGCGCAGCAGCGGGCCCGCGCCCATGGAGCGCAGCTGCTCGCCATGCGCGCGCTCGGCGTCTTCCACCGTCTGGCGCGTGAGCGCGGTGACCACCGGCAGCACCAAGATGGCCTGCGCCAGCACCATGGCCTTGAAGCTGAACAGCCAGCCCAGCGAGCCCAGCGGCCCACTGCGCGACAGCACCAGATACACCACCAGTCCCACCACCACCGACGGCACAGCCAGCAAGGTGTTGAGCAAGGCCAGCACGGCGCCACGACCCGCGAAACGGGCGACGCCCAGCCACGCGCCCAGCACCAGGCCCACCCCACAGGCCATCACACAGGCGGTGGCGCTGACGGACAAGGAGCGGCCCACGATGGTCCAGAGGACGGGGTCGGACGAGAGGGTAAGTTCAAGCGCTGTGGTCGCGCTTTCGGTGAGGGTGGACATGGGCCAGAGGATCGGTTTGGGCTATCGTAGGCACCCATCCAATATCCAGCGATATGAACTCCCGTGCATAGGGTCCAACTTCATTACACACTCAGCCGGGACGCGGGCACTGCGCTCATCCGCAACCCGCTGCCCGAGCTGCTGCAGGCCGTGGCCGAGCGCGGCTCCATCTCAGGCGCCGCGCGCGCGCTGGACCTGTCCTACCGCCATGTCTGGGGTGCCCTCAAGCGCTGGGAAGACCAGCTGGGCGGCGAATTGATCATCTGGGGCAAGGGCCAGTCGGCACAGCTCAGCGAGTTCGGCAGCAAGCTGCTGTGGGCAGAACGCCAGGCCCAGGCGCGCCTGGCGCCGCAGATAGCCGCGCTGCACGCTGACCTGGAGCGCGCATTCGCCGTGGCCTTCGACCCCAATGCCCACGTGCTCACCCTTTATGCCAGTCACGACGACGCACTGGCAGCGCTGCGCGCCCATGCCGCCACGCAGACCGATGTGGGCGCCCTGCACCTCGACATCCGGTTCACTGGCAGCGTGGACGCCATCCGTGCACTGAACGAGGGCCGCTGCACCCTGGCGGGCTTTCACACCGTGGCCGACGCGGCCGCGCAGTCGCTCACCGCACGCACCTACCAGCCACTGCTGCAGCCCGGTCTGCACAAGATCATTGGCTTTGCGCAGCGCACCCAGGGGCTTATGGTGGCGCCCGGCAACCCGCTGGGCCTGCACAGCCTGGTCGATGTGGCCCGTACCGGCGCCCGGTTCATCAACCGCCCACTGGGCTCGGGCACGCGGGTGCTGCTGGACGATCTGCTGGCGCAGGCCGGCATGGACCCAGAAAGCATCGTGGGCTACGCCCTCAACGAACCCTCCCACACCGCCATAGCCCAGGCCGTGGCCGCAGGGGCGGCCGATGTGGGCATGGGCATCGAGCTGGCGGCCCGCGCGCGGGGACTGGACTTTGTCCCCCTGGTGCACGAGCGCTACCACCTGGCGTGCCTGAAAGACAGCCTGGACCAGCCTGCCACGCTGGCACTGCGCAACCTGCTGCAAACCCCCGAGTGGCTGGCGCACATGGCCACGCTGCCGGGCTACAGCGCCTGGCACTGCGGCGAGGTGCTGGCCATGAGCACCGTGCTGCCGTGGTGGCAATTCGCGCGGAAAAAGCGCGCCGCAGCACCTAAGAAGAAACCCTAATTGCTGCAGTTTTGATAGCTAAAGAATAAGCAGCCGCTGCGGGATAAAACCGTCACGCTGCTGTCAGACTCCGCCTACAGTGCTCCGTAGAATCGCGCCGTCGTCAAAGCATGCCCAGCCCCAGTGCCTACCCGCGCGGGGGCTGGGTATCTCGCACACACAGCCTTTTTATTGGAGACACCATGCAGGCTCTATTGAAGTTATCAAGAGGGATCGACTGGCTTAACACCCAGGTCGGCAAGTACGTGGTCTGGCTGATCCTGGCCTCCACGGTCATCAGCGGCGTGAACGCCGTGGTGCGCAAGGCGTTCAACATCAGCTCCAACGCCTTCCTGGAAGTGCAGTGGTACCTGTTTGCTGCGTCGTTCCTGCTGGCAGCAGGCTACACGCTGCTGCAGGGCGAGCATGTGAAGGTGGACGTGATCTCGAGCCGCTTTTCCAAGCGCACGCAGATCTGGATCGACGTGTTCGGCTACATCGTCTTCCTCACGCCCATGTGCCTGGCCGTGCTGTGGTACGGGGTTCCGTTCTTCACGCGCGCTCTCGCGTCGGGCGAAATGTCCAACAACGCAGGCGGCCTGATCCGCTGGCCCGTGTACCTGATGATGCCCCTGGGCTTCACGCTGCTGTGGCTGCAAGGCATCTCTGAACTCATCAAGCGCCTGGGCTTCCTGAAAGGCCTGATCGAAGACCCGACGGTCAAGAAGGTCGAAAAGACGGCCGAGGAAGAACTGGCTGAATCCATCCGCAACCTGGCCGAAGCGGCCAAGGGCAATGGCAAGAACAAGGCCGAGGCCCACTGAGCGGAGTACACACAATGGAATTTATTGCCCACAACCTCGCCCCGATCATGTTCGCGGGGCTCATCTGCTTCTTGCTGGTCGGCTTCCCTGTCGCATTCAGCCTGGGCGCCTGCGGACTGTTCTTTGCCTTCATCGGCATCGAACTCAACGTACTGCCCGAAGCCCTGCTGCAAGCCGTGCCGCTGCGCATCTTCGGCATCATGCAGAACGACACCCTGCTGGCCATTCCGTTCTTCACGCTCATGGGGCTCATATTGGAGCGAAGCGGGATGGCGGAAGACCTGCTGGACACCATTGGCCAGCTGTTTGGCCCCATCCGCGGTGGCCTGGCACTGGCCGTGATCTTCGTCGGCGCGCTGCTGGCAGCCACCACGGGCGTGGTGGCCGCATCGGTGATCTCGATGGGCCTGATCTCGCTGCCCATCATGCTGCGCTATGGCTATGACCGCCGGCTGGCTGCGGGCGTGATTGCTGCGTCCGGGACGCTGGCGCAGATCATTCCGCCGTCGCTGGTGCTGATCATCATCGCCGACCAGATGGGCCGCAGCGTGGGCGACATGTACAAGGGCGCCTTCCTGCCCGGCCTGATGCTCACCGGTTTCTACGCAGGCTACGTCATTCTGCTGGCGATCTTCAAGCCCCAATGGGTGCCTGCCATCCCGCCCGAAGCCCGTACGCTACGTGACGAAAACGGCAAGAGCGGTGTGACCTCCCTGCTTGTGCTGACCGGCATCTGCGTGGCCGCCTCGATGTATGTGGCCAAGAACATGGCTGCCCTGCACACCTGGTGGTCGGGCGAGGCGGTGGAACGCGTGGCGCTGGACGAACCCATTGTCGTGGCCTTGTGCTTTGGCGTGGCCATCATCCGTGGTCGCCTGAGCTTCTCGCTGCTCAAGCAGGCCGTCACCACCACCACCAAGCTGTCGTGTTTTGTGGTGTTCATCCTGGTGGGTGCAACCATGTTCGGCCTGACCTTCCAGGGCGTGGACGGCCCGCTGTGGGTGGAACACCTGCTGACCGGCCTGCCCGGTGGCCAGCTGGGCTTCCTGATCGTCGTGAACATCATGGTGTTCTTCCTGGCGTTCTTCCTGGACTTCTTTGAGTTGTCCTTCATCGTGGTGCCGTTGCTGGCGCCGGTGGCCCACAAGCTGGGCATCGACCTGATCTGGTTCGGTGTGCTGCTGGCCGTGAACATGCAGACCTCGTTCATGCACCCACCGTTCGGCTTCGCGCTGTTCTACCTGCGCAGCGTGGCCCCGGCGAAGGAGTACCTGGACAAGGTCACCAAGAAGATGATCGCGCCGGTGACGACACCGCAGATCTACTGGGGTGCGATTCCGTTCCTGGTCATCCAGCTGATGATGGTGGGCCTGATCATCGCCTTCCCTGGGATCGTCTCCAGCGGGCTGGACAAGGCCGAGGTCTACGACTTGGACAAGGTCCGCATGGAAATGGAAGCCACCATGCCCGACGCGGCCGGAGCCCCCGAGGCCACCGACCCCACCGCAGGCATGGAAGGCGCCAGCTCGGCCCCTGGCGACGCTGCGGCCCCAGCTGCAGACGACCCGCTCAAGGCCCTGCAAGACTCGATGGCCAACGAGAAGAAGTGATCGGATGAACCCTCAGGGCTGTTGACCAGCCCTGGAGATAAAAGAAGCCCCGGCAGATAGCGTCTGCCGGGGCTTTTTTCATGGGCTTGTCTCGCGCAGCGCGTGGCCGAAGGCAACGCTGCCAACAGGTGGCCCATCGTCCTACTCACAACCCAAGGAGCCAATTCACGCTGATCCGACCGGTCTCACAGCACACAGGCCGCTACGCCTTGAGGTGTTGCCCTCAGCGGACCACTGAACCCGCTGGCAAGCGTCTACCGAGCGATCGCGCAAACGTGCCGATCACAGCAACAGAGGCGACACCTTGAGCCCCAGCCGACCGAATATCGCGTGAGACCCAGCAGCGTCTCCTGCCCCGCAGCACCTCGGGATCGAGCATCCAACCCCATACACCAGACGCAAAAAAACCCGCCAGGTGAACCAGGCGGGTTTTCTGATCGACATGCCCTGCGGCTTGCGCCGCAGCGGGGCCATCAGATCTTCTGTGCGGACATGAAGGTGTCGTAGCGGGCTTCGGCAAAGCGGAACCAGAGGATCTGGTCGCGCTGGAAGGCACGCATGTCGGCGTAGATCTTCTTCCACTCGGGGCTCTTGGCGTCGTTCTCGGCGAACACTTCCATCGAAGCCTTGAACGAAGCGTCCATCACGGCTTGCGAGAAAGGCAGCACCTTGGTCTTGGCAGCCACAAGCTGCTTCAGGGCGGTGGGGTTCAGCGCGTCGTACTTGGCCAGCATGTCCACGTGGGCCACGTTGGTAGCGGCTTCGATGATGGCCTTGTTCTCAGCCGACAGGCCGTCAAACGCCTTCTGGTTGACGAAGAAGTCCACTTCAGGACCACCTTCCCACCAGCCGGGATAGTAGTAGAACGGAGCGACCTTGTTGAAGCCCAGCTTCTGGTCGTCGTAAGGACCCACCCACTCGGCAGCGTCCAGCGTGCCCTTTTCGAGGGCTTGGTAGATTTCGCCGCCAGGGATGCTCTGGGGCACTGCACCCAGCTTCTGCATCACTTCACCGATCAGGCCGCCGCCCAGGCGCATCTTCATGCCCTTGAAGTCGGCAGGCGACTTGATTTCCTTGCGGAACCAGCCACCCATCTGCGTGCCGGTGTTGCCACCTGCAAAGCTGATCATGTTGAAGCCGCCGTAGAACTCGTTCATGAGCTTGCGGCCATTGCCGTGCAGCATCCAGGCGTTCATCTGGCGGGCATTGAAGCCGAAAGGCACTGCAGAGCCCAGCGCGAAAGCGGGGTTCTTGCCGTAGAAGTAGTAAGGCACGGTGTGTGCCATTTCCACGGTGCCTTGCTGCACGCCGTCCACCACGCCGAAGGGAGGCATCAGCTCGCCACCAGCGTGCACGGAGATTTCAAACTTGCCGCCCGACATGGCCTTGACGGCCTTGGAGAACACATCAGCGCCGCCATAGATGGTGTCCAGCGACTTGGGGAAGCTGGAGGCCAGACGCCAGCGAATGGCAGCCTGGGCGTGGACGGCGGGCGCAGCGCCTGCAGCCAGCACACCGGCGATGCCAGCGTGCTTGATGATTGAACGACGATCCATGAGGTTCTCTCCGATATATTGATTGCAAAACTTGGTGCGCACGCGTTGTGCACGGCTCACCAAGGACATGTTTCAGCCGGAACCATTGTAGGAACATGACCCCCAGGACTTTTGCGGGTTTTCCCGCGAAATTCCGGCCTCAACACACACCTTCAGGGTTCTGCAAGCATCTGCGCGACAGCAGTGCGAAAGCCCTCACGGAACCCACGGCCAGCGCGACGCGCTGCCCGCAGCCCGACTCCGTTCAGCCCGCGTTGCCAGGCAAAAACCGGGCGGTAATCGATGCACGGATGCCCGCCGCATCCAGCCCTTGCAGCGCCAGCAACTTGGCCGGGTCGCCATGTTCGATGAAGACATCGGGCAACCCCAGCTGCAGCACGGGGCGCACGATGCCTATGGCGTTGAGCGCCTCGGTCACCGCACTGCCCGCACCGCCCATGATGGCGCCTTCTTCCACCGTCACAAGCGCGTCGTGGCGCTCCGCCACCTCGCGCAGCAAGGCTTCGTCGATGGGCTTGGCCCAGCGCATGTTGACCACGGTGGCATCGATCGCCTCGCCCACTTCGAGCGCGGGATACAGCAAGGTGCCAAATGCCAGGATGGCAATGCGGGGCGCCTTGCTATTGGCCTCGCCCTTGCGCTCACGGCGGATCTCGCCCTTGCCGAACGGCAGACCGTCGAGCGCTGCAAGCGGCGCCACACCTGCGCCGCTGCCGCGCGGGTAGCGCACGGCCACGGGGTGGTCCTGCTCAAACGCGCTGCTGAGCAACTGGCGGCATTCGCGCTCGTCAGCGGGGCAGGCCATGCTCATGTTCGGGATGCAGCGCACGAACGGGATGTCGTAGGCGCCTGCGTGCGTGGCACCGTCAGCGCCCACCAGGCCCGCACGGTCCAGAGCAAACACCACGGGCAGGTTCTGCAAGGCCACGTCGTGGATCAGCTGGTCGTAACCCCGTTGCAAAAAGGTGGAGTAGATAGCCACCACAGGCTTCACGCCTTCGCAGGCCATGCCTGCGGCAAATGTGACGGCATGCTGCTCGGCAATGCCCACGTCGTAGTAGCGGTCGGGAAAGCGCTTTTCAAACTCGACCATGCCCGAGCCCTCGCGCATGGCCGGGGTGATGCCCACCAGGCGCGGGTCTTGCGCTGCCATGTCGCACAGCCACTGGCCGAACACCTGGGTGAACGTCTGCTTGGGGGGTGTGGCTGGCTTGGTCAGGCCCACGCTGGGGTCGAACTTGCCGGGACCGTGGTAGGCCACGGGGTCGGCCTCGGCCAGCTTGTAGCCCTGGCCCTTCTTGGTGACCAAGTGCAGGAACTGCGGGCCCTTCAGGCTCTTGATGTTCTCCAGCGTAGGGATCAGCGAGTCGAGGTCGTGCCCGTCGATGGGGCCGATGTAGTTAAAGCCGAATTTCTCGAACAGCGTGGCGGGCACCACCATGCCCTTGGCCTGCTGCTCGAAGCGCTTGGCAAATTCGAGCAGGGGCGGCACCGGGCGCAGCACGGTCTTGCCCACGTTCTTGGCGGCGGCATAGAACTGCCCGCTCATCAGCTGCGCAAGGTAGCGGTTGAGAGCGCCCACAGGAGGGCTGATGCTCATGTCGTTGTCGTTCAGCACCACCAGCAGGTTGCAGTCGGCCACGCCCGCGTTGTTGAGCGCCTCAAACGCCATGCCGGCACTCATCGCGCCGTCACCGATGATGGCCACCGCATGGCGGTTGTCGCCCTTGCGCTTGGCGGCCAGTGCCATGCCCAAGGCTGCCGAGATGCTGGTGCTGGAATGCGCCGTGCCAAAGGTGTCGTAGACGCTCTCGGCGCGCTGCGGAAAGCCCGAGATACCGCCCAGCTGGCGCAGCGTGTGCATGCGGTCGCGGCGGCCGGTCAGGATCTTGTGCGGATAGGTCTGGTGGCCCACGTCCCACACCAGGCGGTCTTCCGGAGTGTTGAAGACATGGTGCAAGGCCACGGTCAGCTCCACCGTGCCCAGGTTGGAGCTGAGGTGGCCACCGGTCTGCGATACGCTCTGCAGCACGAACTCGCGCAACTCGGTCGCCAGCACCTTGAGGTCAGCGCGCGAGAGCCGACGCAGGTCTGCCGGGTCATTGATGGTCTGCAGCAAGGGAAAGGGTGTCGTGGACATTGACTATTCTTTTGATAGCTACCAGCGCAAGAGATTCAAGCACTAGCAGGCATTTGGACATTCATGGAGTCGCAAAGGGCCAGGGCCGGGCTCAGTGCGAGCGGCGCACGACCATGTCCGCCAGGGCTGCCAGGGCACGGGTGTCGGGCAGGCCACTGCGCCCCAGCGCTGCATGGGCCTCGGCCAGCAGCTCCTGCGCGTAAGCCTGCGCACGCTCCAGACCGAGCAACGAGACGTAAGTGGGTTTGTCTGCGGCAGCGTCCTTGCCAGCCGTTTTCCCCAGAGTGGCAGAGTCCGCCACCACGTCCAGGATGTCGTCCACCACCTGAAACGCCAGCCCCATGGCGGCGCCATAGTCGGACAGTGCCTCGTAGGCAGCGGGCGCCGCATGGCCACACAGGGCGCCCATGAGCACGCTGCCCTGGAGCAAGGCGCCCGTCTTGAGGCGGTGCATCTGGCC
>ERZ778022.5015-NODE-5015-length-11039-cov-4.689366_pt1 | contig 11039 bp, 10 predicted proteins | sample MGYA00375752_ERZ778022 | MGnify/ENA primary metagenome ERZ778022 (study PRJEB29350, sample SAMN05389826) | bioreactor metagenome | isolation source: Thiocyanate bioreactor | place: South Africa: University of Cape Town | collected 2014-04-04 ...
TGTCGTATGCAGGCCAGGCGGGGGTGCGCCTCTCGGACCTGCTCGACCATCTGCGGAATCATACGTCGCTGACGCTCGCGGAGTCCGAGCTCGCGATTTGTACGGCTGCCCGTGCGGCCAACGCCGACTACATCTGGAATGCCCACGTCAAACTCGGGCTGGCCGCCGGCACGCGCCCGGAAGCGATCGAGGTCGTCGACACCTATGGTCCGCTCGACGCGCTGACGAGCGACGAGGCGCTTATCGTGGGCTTCGGGCGCGAATTGCTCGAGGCACCGGCAGTCAGCGACGAGACGTTCGATGCCGTGCGCAAGCGCTATGGCGAAAAGGGGCTCGTGGAGCTGGTGGCGATCATGAGCGCGTACCTCATGAACGCGACGATACTTCGCGCGATGAAGCACGAGGCGGCGCCGGACGCGCGGCGCTGCTCGCCGCGCGGGGCTTGACGACAGGACAATGCCGCGAGGAGCGGGGAGCCGTCGGCTGCTCCGCTCCTACCGGCCGAAGATCGATTTGAAGAACTGCGCGGCGTTGTTGCGCTTCTTCTTCCGCTCGAGCTCGGCCTGATCCTTGATCCAGGCAACCTGCACGACCTTGCGCTGGCCTGTGAACGGCTTGTGTCCGTGCCAGGAATTGTCGGCGCGCAGGAAGGCAAAGACCTGTCCCATGGTGGGCGGCACCTCGAGCGCATAAGGCTCGTAGTTCTTGCCGTCAAAAAGCACGCGCAGCCGGCCGCCTTCATCGACCTCCCAGTCGTCGTTCAGATAGACGAGCATGGTCATGACCTTGGACGCGCCGTCCGTATGGATGGCGCCGTATTTGGCCTGGGACTGGCCCATGATCGTGGTGAGGCGCGGATAGGGGTGCAGATCTCTGTCGAATTTCTGCGAGAGCGCCTCGGTCAGCTCGGGGCCTTCGACCTCGTCGATCAAGGTCTTGAAACGCCCCTTGAGCAGCACTTCGTCCACCGCCAGATAGCCGGGCTTCTTGATGTCGGGAAAATCCTGTCGCACGCCGCCGACTGCGTCCTCGCGGAGAAAGTGTTGGGCGCAAAAGAAGTCGTAGGGCTCGCGAGAGAGCGGGGCCTTACGCACCACGTCGAGGTCGATCATGCTTGGATTTGGCATCTCTAAACCTCCCACCTAAAATATCAGTGGAATGTCGAGCCCAAATCTCAGCGGCGCTAGAACAATAGTTTCTGTACGTTGTTTTGGCGGTGGATAGGTCTTGAGTGTGATCTGAAGGCCGCATCGGCTGTCGCGCACGCGCTCTGAGCCTGGAGCCGCGCCCGAACGCAGCATAAGATCGGCGATCGTCCCTGTCGGAGGTGCAGGCCATGCCCATGTACCATGACGGCAATCGAGAGCTTCAGGACCAGTTCTCTTCAAGATTGCTCGCGGATCGGCTTGTCGAGCGATTGTGGCGCGACAAGTTCAAGGACGAGGACAAAGCCTTCATCGAAAGCGTGGGCTTCTTCTTTCTCGCCACCGCGGACGCAGAGGGGCACCCTGATTGCTCGTTCAAGGGTGGATCGCCGGGCTTCGTGAGCATACAGGCGCCCGATCTGCTGATCTTCCCCGACTACGACGGCAATGGGATGTTCAAGAGTCTCGGCAACATCCTGCGCAATCCGAATGTCGGACTGCTCTTCATCGATATGGGCGAGAAGCCGAAGCGGCTCCGCGTCAATGGCCGTGCGAGCGTTCACGCGGCCGATCCGCTGATCGACGCGCTGCCCGGCGCGCAGATCATCGTCCGCGTCGTGCCGGAGCACATCTTTCCGAATTGTCCGCGCTACATCCCCAATCTGCGGACAGGCGAAGCATCGCCCTATGTTCCTTGCGAAGGCGTCGAGCCCAAGGAGCCCGCGTGGAAGGGGTTCGACGCCTTCAGGGATGTCGTGCCGCCACGCAAGCGCGGCGGCTAACGCGTTCGCTTTGACGGGCGCGCCCTAGAGCACGCCCGCCAATTGGGCGTCAGGCGCCGATCTTGTCCTGCGTCTTCGTTTGGAAGTCGCTGGCGTCATGACGTTCGCGCAGTTGGCTTGCCGGATCGCCTTGCACACGATTGACCATGCGCCCGCGCTTGACGGCGGGACGCTGCGCGATCGCGTCGGTCCACCGGTTGACGTGCTTGTAGCTCGCGCCATCGAGGAACTCTCCGGCGCCGTAGAGCAGGCCTTTGGAGAGCGCGCCGTACCAGGGCCAGATGGCCATGTCGGCAATGGTGTACTCATCGCCCGCCATGTAGGCGTTGTCGGCGAGATGGCGATCGAGAACATCGAGCTGGCGCTTCACCTCCATGGCAAAGCGATTGATCGGATACTCCCACTTGGCCGGCGCATACGCATAGAAGTGTCCGAAGCCGCCGCCAAGATAAGGTGCGGCGCCCATTTGCCAGAACAGCCAGTTCAAAGCCTCGGTGCGCTTGTCGAGATCCTTGGGCAGGAAGGCGCCGAACTTTTCGGCGAGATAAAGAAGGATCGAGCCGGACTCGAAGATGCGCCGGGGCTTGGCGGGGTTCGTGCGGTCGAGCAATGCCGGAATTTTCGAGTTCGGATTGACCGCGACGAAGCCCGATCCGAACTGATCGCCATCACCAATGCGAATGAGCCATGCATCGTACTCGGCTCCCGCGTGGCCGAGCGCGAGGAGCTCCTCGAACATGATCGTGACTTTCACGCCGTTGGGCGTTGCGAGCGAGTAGAGCTGAAAGGGATGCTTGCCGACGGGCAGCTCCTTCTCGTGCGTCGGCCCAGCAATGGGCCGATTGATATTCGCAAAGCGTCCGCCGCTTTCCTTGTCCCAGCTCCAGACTTTGGGGGGCGTGTACTCCGTGCCGTTGCTCATGAGTGATCTCCGTGATCATTTATGGTTTGGCGTGCCGCAGCCTGCAGCGCGCCACCTCTGTCACGGTTATTCTTCCAGGGATCATGCCTCCCAGCCAGCCTCGAACGTGCAGGTCTGGGCCTATCTCACGGGGTGGGCCGAGATCTGGGTATTCAAATAATTCAGCTTCGCGCCCGCGCTGCCCCAGGGAAAGCTGACGAGCCGCACCGCTCGTGTTGCGTCCTCAGTTTTCTGTCGCGATCGCAGAGAGGCAACGGGCTCGAATCGCCCGCGCGTGCTAGGCAGCCCATCGCATGTGCGGATGAGTGGCATGCCAATTGGGGGGATTACTATGCAAAAGTCTTGGATTGCTGCGCCTGCGATGGCGTCCATTTTCTGTGCGAGCTTGCTTCTTTCATCTGGTGCGATCGCCGGAGGCTCGCTCAAGGATGAGTACCGCCCGCAAATTATGAATTGGACCGGCTTTTACCTCGGCGGTCACGCGGGGCTGGCGACCGGACAGACGTCGGGCGAGGTTGGTCTTGGCGGCCCCTCGATCAGCACGGACTACGATATGAATGGCGCGCTGTGGGGCGCGCACGCCGGCTACAACTATCAGATGGGCCATACGGTTCTTGGCATCGAAGGCACGTGGGCCGGGCTCGATGTCAAGGGGAGCGAGACGTGCGTCGTGATCCTCAATTGCGCGCGCAAGGCTGATTGGCTCGCCACGCTGGTTGGGCGCGTCGGCTTTGTTTTTGACCGCTCTATGATCTACGGCTTGGCGGGCGTCGCCTGGAGCAATGTCGAGACCAACGTCAAGGACAACTTCGTCGGCGTTTTTCGGCTGAACGGCGATGCGACGCATGTCGGCTGGGTCGTCGGCGCCGGCTTGGAGTACGCGCTTGCTCCGAACATCTCCGCGCGCATCGAGTACAATCACGTCGATCTTGGCAGCAAGACGCACGATCTCGACGTGAGCATCGGTGGGACTTCGCTCGGGGCGTTGCCGTCGAAGGTCGATGTGACCATCGACACCATCAAGATCGGCGTCAGCCTGAAGATCAACTGACGCACAAGTGTGATCAGAGCTGAGCGGCCCGGCGGAGCGCATCCGCCGGGCCGCATTTGCGTCTGCCTGCCGTAGTCGGGCCGCTATGTGTTGAGGTAGTTCAGCTTCGCGCCCGCGCTGTCCCAGGGAAAGCTGACGAGCCGCCCCGTCATTGAGAGCGTGACGTAGGCCGTCGCGAGGTCCTTGCCGCCGAAGCAGATGTTCGTCACGTAGGCATCGCCAGCAATGGAGATGTGGCGGACACGTGCGCCGTCCGGCGAGATCACCGTGATGCCCGGATTGAAGAGGGTTGCGACGCAGACATTGCCGGCCGCATCCACGGCCAAGGAATCAAAAAGATTGAAGTCGCCGACGCCGGCCAGCAGGCGGCCCCCGTTCGGCGCCGGCCAGGGCGCCTTCACCACTTCGCCGGGAGCGGTGATGTCGTAGGCCCAGACGCGTCCCGTCCATGTCTCGGCAACGTAGAGCGTGCGCCCATCCGGCGAGAGCCCGCATCCGTTTGGCGTCATCAGCGGGAAGGCCACTTCTTTGATGAGGCTGCCGTCGGCCTTCGCGTAGTAGACACAGCCGCGGTCCTGCTCGCGTTCACGCACCTTGCCGAGATCGGTGAAGTAGAAGCCGCCGTGCGCATCGAATACGAGATCGTTCGGGCCATTGAGCTTGTGATTGGGCCCGTGCGTGTAGAGGACATCGACGCGCCCCGTCGCGAGATCCACGCGCTCGATGCGCCCGCCCTTGTAGCCCTCGGCCTGCATGTGCGGGCGCAGCGTGCCCTCCCCGCGCACCCATGCAAAGCCGCCGTTGTTGCAGATGTAGCAGGCACCATCCGGGCCGATGGCTGCACCATTGGGGCCGCCGCCCGTCTCGGCGACGACCTCCGTGCGCCCGTCCGGATGCACGCGGGTGAGCGTGCCACGCTCGATCTCGACGAGCAGGACAGTGCCGTCCAGCATGGCAATGGGGCCTTCGGGAAAGCGCAGGCCGGAGGCGATCTCGGTGATTTTTGTCATAGGGTACCACGGCGAAGGGAGACAGGCACCCAGGCTGGCACGCAGGAAGGGGCGGCGCAAGCTGATGAGCGCGTCAGCCCTGCGGTGCACGGCAGTGCGGATACCTTGGAGGCGGTGTGGCCGCGTCGGGAGCGCCTATGCGGCGCTCGCGTGCAGGGCCTCCGCATCTGCGCAAAAGGCTCGCCTCACCAGAACCGCGAGCAAGACATGAGCAATATTTGTCATGCAGCTCGTACCTATCTCGGAATATTGCGGCGATTGTCCCCATTCAGGATTAGGATTGGGTAAAGGGCGCCGAGCTTGGCGTTCAGGAACCCCTATGCCCGAGCCAGTGACCACCGAACACGCGAAGGCCGAGGCCGCCGAGATCGCGCGCCTGCGGAAGGCCTATCTCGATATGACGCGCGACAGCCTGATCGGGCGGCTCAATCGGGATCCGCCTCTGCCGTCCTCGAAGGTCGACGCGTATTACGAGGAATACCGCGAGCAGGGATGGGACTGGCCTTCGGCGGCGCCTTCCATGATCGGTCTCAAGCGCATGGAGAATGTGCGCAGCGAATGCGAGCGGGTTCTGCGTGCCGGCATTCCCGGTGACTTCATGGAGACGGGCGTATGGCGCGGCGGTGCCGTCATGATGATGCGCGCCGTGCTCAAGGCCTATGGCATCACGTATCGCCGCGTCATTGCCGCCGACAGCTTCGCGGGTCTGCCGCCGCCGTCGGAGGGCGTGGCGCCGGACGCGGGGGCGGAGTTCCACACGTGGGCGGATTTCGCCGTCTCGCTCGCCGATGTGAAGGCGAATTTCGCGCGCTATGATTTGCTCGATGAGCAGGTCGTTTTTCTTGAGGGGCTGTTCAAGGACACCCTGCCGACGGCGCCGGTGAGCGAGCTCGCGGTGCTACGCCTCGATGGCGACATGTACGAGAGCACGCGTGATGGGATCGTCAATCTTTACCCGAAGCTCTCGCGCGGCGGCACGCTGATTGCCGACGACTATCATCTATTCGAGGCCCATCGCGCGGCGATCGACGAGTATCGCGCTGCGCACGGCATCACCGACCCGATCATCCGCATCGACGAGTTCGGCGCGTATTGGGTGAAGTCTTAGCGCGGCAGCTCCTCGCCGCTCTCTTGCACTCAGGGGCGCCGCCATTTCATCCTAGCATCCCCTCTCCCCGTGCTTACGGGGAGAGGGTTAGGGTGAGGGGCAGCGGCAAACGCAGACGTCAGCGCGAGCGGCCGCCCCTCACCCCGACCCTCTCCCCATTGAAGACAATGGGGAGAGGGGGAAGTGGGGCGCGTCATACGCCGCGCCATCGCCCCTGCCGCCGCGGGCATGGCACGACGGTAGGAGGCGACAGCACCTCTTCCCAGCAGCCCGCGGCCTCAAACACTGCGCCATCACCCTTGCCGCCGCGGGCATGGCACGACGGTAGGAGGCGACAGCACCTCTTCCCAGCAGCCCGCGGCCTCAAACACTGCGCCATCGCCCTTGCCGCCGCGAGCGTAGCACAACGGTGGAAAGCGATAGCACTTCTTCCCAGCAGCTCGCGGCCAATAAAAAAAGGGCCGCCGAAGCGACCCTTTTTCCTTGGTTCAAGAAGCTGCCCTAGGCAGCCCGTGTGATTGGGACCGGCGGCTTCTTATCCTCCGCAGTCTCTTTGGCGCCTCGGACCGCGATTCCGATGTAGCGGACGCGGCCTGCGATCTTCGCCTTCTTGATACCCTTCAGTTCTCCGAAGTCACGGCTGAAAGTCGGGAGCGCGAGCGGCTCCTTGTCCTGCTCCTCACACCACTGGCAGTAGCTGTCATAGAGTTCAACAGCAGTGATCGTTGCACCGTCTTCGGTCTCGACTTTCTCCTTGTGGAAGCGTTCGACATCGCTCTCCGGGGCGACCATCCGCTGGATGGGGAGTGCCCGGTCGGTGTTGTCGTTGGCCGTTGCGGCCGGTGGCGTAATGACGGCTGGAGCCGGCGGCGCGGCCGGAATGGCCTGGACTGCCGGTGTTGCTGGAACTGCAGCGGGTGCTGCGGCGGCGATGGCCGGGATGGCAATGGCCTGAGCGGCGACGGGTGTCGCAACCGGGACCTGCACCTCGACCTCGAGCGGCATGGCGACTGCGGCCTGTCCAACCGCGGCGGCGGAAGCCACCTTGGGGTTGTGCAGGGCATCATGCAGTCGCCACTGGCTGAAGGCGATGTACATGCCAAAGCCTGAACCGACTTCCAGCAGCAACGCGATGAAGATCGTCAGCGCCATCTGGACATCGTCGACCTTCAAATCCGGGAACACGAGCCCGCCGATCTTGGCAAGCATGGCTGCCTGCGGATCAGCTTCGGTGAGCGCGGTATGACTGTCGCCGGATTTTGCCAGCTGAGCCTTGACCTCCATGATCTTCTTGCTGAGATCAGCGGCCTGGACGGCATTCGCGTGCTCTGCCGAGAGCGTATGGTACTGCTGGCAGAAGTCACGATTGAACTTGCCGTTGACCACGGTGCAGCCCTGCGTGCGGCTCCAGTAGATCTGGTTTTTCAAACCATTCATCTCACTGGCCACGGTGGCAGCAGGGCGATGCTTCGGAATCCAGCCGACCTGCTCTTCCATCCGCTTCACGTCAGAACGCATGTCCTGATAGACGGCCGTCTGCTGGGCGCGTTGCCCAGTCGTGTCGAGCCGGTTCAGGGCAGCGTGACCGAGCGCCGAGGTGAGTGAGTAGGCGGTTACAACCACCCCCACCACAGCCGCTGCGGCCGCCTGCGACCACATGCGGTTTCGTATGGCTGCAAATAAGAAGAAGGGTATGAGCGCCTTCAGGCAGTCGGCAGCGGCGCTGGCCGCCCCGTAGATCAACCCGTCGAATTCAGTCGTTCCAAGACTGTATCCGAAGCGCCAGTTCATGGCGGCGGACACAGCAAGCAATACGCTTGCTGCTAATACGCCTAGGATACCTAGAGCGTGTCTCATCGTTTCAAATGCCCCCAATCGTTTGGGGCCAGCCTACGCGGGCACAGGGTGCCGGCCGAGCGACGTTGCACACCGAGAGGCTAATGCCGTCCGTCCAATGCCGATTGAAGCTTCCCTGCACAAAGAGGGCTTCAGGTGCTGCGGATCGGTGAGCTCCGGATCCCGTTGAGGCCAGGTCCGGCCGGACGCGCAGCGGCGTGGCATTCGATCTGAACGGATGTGGACCGGCTCGACTTATGCACACTCGCCATCGCCGCTAGACGACAAGCTTTTGCACAGGTCGACAGGACCGGCCGACAGGCAACGCAACAACAACATGGGACTCCTCTCACCTATCAGCGGTAGGCGATTCGTAAGCAATTGTTAATTGTTTCAGACCCCTTAGGAATCGATGGGTCGGCGGTGTGTGATTGCTGTCACGTAGCCAGGCCGGAAGGCCACAATGCGCCCAATGGCTTATCCCCAAAGACTAATCCACCAGTTGTCCACCTCGATCCGGCGTTTTGTGCAGGGAGGCTACAGCAACTGTTAATGACCATCGCACGCAGAGGTTGCGTCTAAACCATCTTTCTCGTCATGTGCTCGCAAAACCGCCGCGCCAGGAACGGTTGACGAATTCTTGCACGGTTCTTGCGATTGCGGTCCCGGGGCTTCCTGCGGAGCCCTCAAACGACACAAAGGGTGGAAATTCGGCCATGTTCGAGCGCACGAGGGTAGATGGCGGAGCTGGCGATGCCACGTCGGGCATCTCGGTGGCGCTCAGCCTGATGGACGGCACGGAGGTGAAGGGCCGCGTGTCGGTTCCGCAGGGCCGCTCGCTCGGGGATGTGCTCAACGGGCCGGCGCCGTTCGTCGAGTTCGAGGAGTTCGACGGTCCGCGCCAGTTCCTGGCCAAGCACGCGATCGGCGGCGTGCGCCCGATCAGCCCGGCCCGGGGGCTGGGCCTCGCGCGGATGCGCGACAATGACGGCTTCGATCCTTACGGTCTCCTCGAATTACCGCTCGGCGCGCCCTTCGAGGATGTGCGCGCGGCCTATCTCCGCAAGGCCAAGGCCTACCACCCCGACCGCTATGCCAACGCCGAGCTGCCGGCGGAGGTGCGAGGCTATCTCGAGGGCATGGTCCGGCGGATCAATGCCGCGTTTGCGGCTCTGGATGGTGCACGTCTGGAGAGCCGCCAGAAGCCCGTGCAGCGCGTCACGCCGATCTATTCGTCGCCAGCTCGCTGATCGCAGCCGTCAGGTCTGTGCCGCCGCTTCGGCGGGAGGCGAGGCCTTTGTCTCCACGGCTCCGGTCGGCTTTGCCGCGACCTCGCGCCAGGGCTTGGCCGTCGTCTGCTCCCTGTCATAGAGCTGGGTCAGGAACGTGGTGATGCGCGGGTCGGCGGGCGTGTTGCGATCCTGATAGCGGTGCTGGCGAGACTGGCGCCGCCGCGCCCAGCCGGGGGCGCCGGGTTTCTTCATGCGCCGCCCGTTGTGGATCAGCAGAGGATTGTCCGGGGCTTCGAGGTCCAGTTCCTCGAGAAACGTCTCGCGCAGCGCGTAGAACGACTGCAGGATCGCGTCGCGCGCGAGCTTGCGATCCTCCGCCGTCACCTGCCGGCCGGCCTCTGGCTCGATGGACTGCAGGGCCCGGCGCATGTCGTGGAGCGGCGCGTAAGGATAGAGGCCGATCTGCTTGTGCGTCTCGCCGACGTTCGCGTAGACGGCCCGCATGTTGTCGAGCGACTCCGAGATTGTGCAGAAGGCCGCGAAATACTCGGCCTGCGTGGGCGCCTCGCGCTGCGTATACGTGAAGAGGGCGGACTTCGCCTTGACGATGTTGTGCCACTCCTCCTTGAGGGCGCTGAGAAACAGCGCGCGCTTCTGGAAGACATTGGCGAGGTAGGCGGCGACGACCGTGACGAGCACGAGCGCCATGTCCTTGAGATAGTCGTAGAGGCTTGCGAGCACGCGCTCGGCCGGCGTATCGGCGAGGCCGGGGATCTGGTTGGCCAGCTTTGCCACCAGCGAAATAGCCAGCACGAGACCGAGAATCCAATAGGCGCGCCGCAGCGTGCGCCCGAGCGACGAACGTGTCATGGAATCCCCCGGTTATGCTGGCCGGCGGTCCCAGTGCCGGCCTCAGTCGACGACGTGCGCCGTCGGGTGGAGTGAGGGGCAAAAACCGGCCGAAAGTACGGCGACGATCGAGGGCGGTGTCAGCACCTCGACAGTCGCCGCCGAGGGCCGCTCGATCGGGGTTCCATAGCCGGCGAAGTCCCAAGGCAATAGCCAACTTGCGAGCACAAGGTGCGGCGCCCCCTGCCAGCGGATGAATGTGCCGCCGGGCAGCGTATCGAGGCTCGCGTAGTATGTGCGCTTGGCGCGCTCGGGTGTCAGGCGCTCCTCCTGGAGCACGGCGTCCATGTCCTCAGCCATGGCGCGCCCGGTAAGGCCTTTCGTCTGGGCCCACAGCGTCGCGAACCAGAGAAAATCCTGCCGGCGGCATTCGCCGCAGGGGCGATGGCCGGCCGCGAGCGCGGTCGCCTCATCCAGGAAGAAGAGCTCGGTATAGCGCCCGGGCTGCATGAGCGCGCGGCGTCGGCCGTTGAACTCGAGCCGGCAGCAGATCCACTGGCGGCTGGCCCAGCGGCGCTTGCCGAGCGTGCGGTTGGGCTGATGGATGGCGCCGCCCCGATTGCCCATGACGGTCCCCCGCGCCGCAATCGCGACGATCGAGCCGTCCGGGGTAACGCGGTTCTGGAGTGGCATTGCGCCTTCTGCCATATGTGCGGCTTCAGACACGCAGGATGCCTAATGTGATGATCGAGAAATTCGCCAGATCCCGCGGCACGCTATGGCGCGAATTTTTCGATCTGAATCACATTAGCAAAGCTATGCAACTAGTGTCCCTTCTGATTCCGAAGTTCGCTCGGGACACCAGCATCGAGGTCAAGCGAACTTCGGAACCGGGACACTAGAATGACCGAAGCCGTTGTCCATGTGAAGAGCGAGGATCGTCCCAGCGGGCGCGTCGCGACCGTAACGATCGACAATCAGCGCCGCCTCAACTGCCTCGCCAGCCCGACCATCATCAGCCTCACGCAGGCATTCAAAAAATTGTCCGAGGACAATGCTTTACGCGCGATCATTCTGACGGGCGCCGGCGACAAGGCGTTCATC
>ERZ778022.5017-NODE-5017-length-11037-cov-7.271353_pt1 | contig 11037 bp, 8 predicted proteins | sample MGYA00375752_ERZ778022 | MGnify/ENA primary metagenome ERZ778022 (study PRJEB29350, sample SAMN05389826) | bioreactor metagenome | isolation source: Thiocyanate bioreactor | place: South Africa: University of Cape Town | collected 2014-04-04 ...
CGCGTCGCCCGCCTCGCCCACCACTTCACCGCCTTGAGGCACGACCTCGAAGCTGTGGATGCGGTTCAGCCAAGCGCCCGAGACGTCGGCGCCATAGGGGTCCTGATCCGATAGGGCTGCACCATAACCGCCGGTGTTCCATTCCTTGCAATTGACCACGCAGGCATGACAACCGACGCAGACGTCGAGATCGATGACGAGGCCAAGCTTCTTCGGCGTCGGAAGGGCGGGAAGGCTGGTCATTCCGCCCACTCCTGTCCGTATCGAAGTTCCGCGGGATGAGGCTCGGGGGCGGGCTTTGCAAGCGCCGGAAAATGCGGCTCGCTGCGTTCGGCAGGCTCGGCCTTTTCGATGCGCACGCGCAGATCGTACCAAGCGGCCTGCCCGGTGACGGGATCGGAATTCGACCAGCGCATTCCATCTTCCCTCGGTGGAAGAAGTTCATTGATCAAGTGATTGAGGAGGAATCCTTTTCTGGACTCTGGCGCGTCTTGATCGAGGCCCCACGCCCCTTCCCGCTTGCCGATGGCGTTCCATGTCCAAAGGGTAGAAGAATTGACCGCCTCCATGCGCGCAACCTCGACCTTGATGCGGCCGTGATTGGAAATCACCCAAGCCCAGTCGCCGTCAGCGAGATTGAGTTCGTCACAGAGAGAGCCCGGCACATAGAGCGGGTTGCGGGTATGAATCTGGCGCAGCCACGCATTCATAGAACCCCACGAATGGTACATGGCGGCCGGACGCTGGGTGATGGCGTGGAGCGGAAATTCTGTCCGGTCGAGCATGGCTTCGCCCAACGGACGATACCAATGCGGCAACGGGTCGAATGCATCGAGAATGCGCTGGCGGTGGGTTTGCGGTGCATGCGGCTCGCGCACGCCTTCAGCCGACAGGCGGAACTTCTGCAGCGTTTCCTGATAAAGCTGGAAGATGACCGGCTTGGGCGCATCGAAGAAGCCCATGCGCACGCCAAACTCCTGATAGGCCTGATTGGCGTGCTTGAAGAACTGCGCTTCCATGGGAATGTGTGCGGAGAAGAACGAGCCGTTTTCGATGTAGCGCTTGATCTGGTTGCGATTGATCGCGCCGCGCCCTGCCCGGTCACCGTTCGAGCCGCGAAAGCCTGCCAACGGGCCGATGCCGGGACGGCGCTCGTGGTGGACGATGTAGTCCGGATAGTCGGCGTAGATGGGCTTGCCGCGATTGTCGACGAAGCCGGGCAATTTCAGGCGCGCGCCGAGATCGATGAGCACGCTCTGGAACGGGCGCACGTCGCGGTCGGGCTGAAGCACAGGCCAGCGGATGGCGTCCTGCACGGCGTCGGGCTCGGAGATCGGCCGGTCGAGCAGCGAGATGCAGTCGTATCGCTCGAGGTAAGTGGTGTCCGGCAGAACGAGGTCGGCATAGGCGACCATTTCCGAGGCGTAGGCGTCGGAATAGATGATCTTGGGGATGCGGTATTCGCCGGTTTTCTCGTCCTTGTCCTCCAGCATCCTGATGACGCCCGCGGTGTTCATGGACGAGTTCCACGCCATGTTGGCCATGTAGAGGAACAGCACATCGACCGGATAGGGATCGCCGGCATGGGCATTGGCGATGACCATGTGCATCGCGCCGTGGACAGCGAGCGGTGCGTCCCACGAAAACGCCTTGTCGATGCGTGTCGGCTTGCCGTCGGCATCGATCAAGAGGTCTTCCGGCCCGCGCGGGAAGCCGAGGTGCGGGCCGGACATCGGCTTGTTGGAGCCGAAATGCTCGGCGCGCCCGTGCGGGGTGGGATGCGCCTCGACCGGCTTCGGGTAAGGCGGCTCGAAGCGGAAGCCGCCGGGACAATCGATGGCGCCGATCAGCACCTGCAGCATGTGCAGAGCGCGCGTGGTCTGGAAGCCGTTGGAATGGGCGGAAAGCCCGCGCATGGCGTGGAAGGAAACGGGGCGACCGATGTAGGATGGGTGGCGCTCGCCGTTTGTGTCCGTCCACGGTTGGTCGATGCTGATCGCCTCGTCGAAGGCGACGCGGGCGATTTCCGAAGCCAAGCCACGGATGGTTTCGGCCGACACGCCGGTTTCGGCGGCGACGTTTTCCGGGGCGTATTGCTGGTCCAGATACTTCTCGGCCAGCAACTGGAAAGACGGCACGGCAAAGCGGCCATCTTCAAGCTGCACTCGGCCGGAAAGCGCGGCGCGGGCGCCCTTGCTGCCGAAAGGCACGGCGCGTTCGGTGACCGATTCATAGATGAGCGGCTTGCCCTCGCCGTCACGGGCGAAGAGGCCGTGGTCGGCGGTGCCGGGCGCGTCGATGACCAGCCAGGTGGCGTTGGAGTAGCGGACCAGGTAGTCGACGTCGATCTTGCGAGCTTTCAGCAATTCATGGACGACGGACAGGATCAGCAGGCCGTCGGTGCCGGGGCGGATGCCGATCCAGTTGTCGGCAACGGCGGAATAACCGGTGCGCACGGGATTGACCGAGACGAAGCGCGCGCCGTTCTTCTTCAGCTTGGCGATGCCCATCTTGATCGGGTTCGAATCATGATCTTCGGCCACGCCGAACATGACGAACAGCTTTGTCCTATCCCAGTCCGGCGCGCCGAACTCCCAGAATGCGCCGCCGATGGTCATGATGCCGGCGGCTGCCATGTTGACTGAGCAAAAGCCGCCGTGGGCGGCGTAGTTGGGGGTGCCGAAATTCTGCGCCCAGAAACCGGTCAGCGACTGCGACTGGTCGCGCCCGGTGAAGAAGGCAAGCTTCTTCGGATCGGTGTTGCGCACTTCGCCCAGCCAGCCGGTGGCGATGGCGAGCGCCTCGTCCCACGAGATTTCCTGGAATTTGCCGGAACCGCGTGGGCCGACACGCTTCAAGGGAGCGCGCAGGCGGGCCGGCGCATAGTGCTGCATGATGCCGGCGGACCCCTTGGCGCAAAGCACGCCCTTGTTGACGGGGTGGTCGCGGTTGCCTTCGATGTAGCGGATCTTGCCGTCCTTGATGTGGACGTTGATGCCGCAGCGGCAGGCGCACATGTAGCATGTGGTCTTGCGGACTTCGTCGGCAACCGGCCTTGAAAGCGCAACCCGCTCCCTGGGTGTCATCGGCAATGCTCCTCAGGGGCAAGTCGTAGCGACGAGCAACCGCAAGGGGAAGCCTACAGACCGCAAACTTTCATCATGACAGTTGCAACGCCCGGATTCGCCGGGGTTTGCGGTGATCTTCAAGCAGCGACAGCTAGATGGCGGACGCCGTTGGCGGCGACCGCGCAGCTGAAACGATGCGGCACGCCACCTCAGTTGGTGACGACGATTCGCGTATTGCCCATGCCGACTTCGCGCACCAGCGAGTAGAATGTGGCGGCGTTGGCCGTCTGCAGGCGCACGCAGCCATGCGAGGCCGGCCGGCCCAGCTGCTTGACCGCGCCGGTTCCGTGGACGGCGTAGCCGCCATGGTAGAAGACGGAATACGGCATCGGCGACATCTCGTATTTGCGCGAATACCACATCTTGTGCATGCGTTTGGGCTTCCACGTGCCGCGCGGGGTGATGTAGCCGTTGCGTGCGGTCGAAACCTTCCACTTGTAGAGAACACGCCCTTGCCGGGTAACCGTCATCGTCTGCTTGGAGATGCTGACGCGGGCTTCGACGTTTCCAGCCCAGGACGAAACAGGCACTGCAAACATCATCGCCGCGCATGCGGCTGCCATGAGTATGATCTTGTTCATCAGGTCATGCCCCCTTCCGGTCGTGTTGCCTGCAAACGGTCTTTTGCTCCTGTGGTCTTCAAGCAAGGCAATGCTAGTCGCGATACGTTGCGAAATTGCTGACATGAAGATTGAAAATTTGAACGACTGCGCGCTGCAGTTGAGGATGCCGGCGCTTTAGCGTCTTGCAAACAGCGGGCGATAGCTGCTCAATTCGGACTATGACCGATGCACTTTTCAAGGCCGTCGAGGCCCGCCGCGACGAAGTCGTTGCGCTGACCGCCGAACTGATCCGCTTTCCGACCGTCAACCCGCCCGGCGAGGCTTATACGCCATGCGCCGAATATGTCGGGGCCTACCTGCGGAAATTGGGGTTCGAAACCGAATTCATCCGTGGCGAAGGCGCGCCGGGAGATACCGACCGCTATCCGCGCACCAATGTGGTGGCGCGTTTCGACGGTCGCGTGCCGGGTCCGAGCGTGCACTTCAACTCGCATATCGACGTGGTCGAGGCCGGCGAAGGCTGGAGCGTCGATCCGTTTGCGGGCGTCGTGAAGGACGGCAAGGTCTATGGGCGCGGCGCCTGCGACATGAAGGGTGGTCTCGCCGCCTCGATCATCGCGGCGCAGGCGTTCATGCAAGTCTATCCGGACTTTCCGGGTGCAATCGAGATTTCGGGAACGGTGGACGAGGAATCGGGCGGCTTCGGCGGCGTCGCGCATCTCGCCAAGCTCGGCTATTTCTCCAAACCCAAGGTGGACCATGTCATCATTCCAGAGCCGTTGAACAAGGATCGCATCTGCCTTGGCCATCGCGGCGTGTGGTGGGCCGAGATCGCCACCAAGGGCGTGATTGCGCATGGTTCGATGCCGTTCCTCGGCGACAATGCGGTGCGCCACATGGGAGCCGTGCTGCAGGCATTCGAAGACGAGCTTTTTCCGGCGCTGGACCGCAAGACGACCAGGATGCCGGTGGTGCCGGAAGGGGCGCGGCGCTCAACCATGAACATCAATTCGATCCACGGCGGCCAGACCGAGGATTTCCGCCCCGGCCTGCCCTCACCCAACGTGCCGGATGCCTGCCGGCTGACCATCGACCGCCGTTTCCTGCTGGAAGAGGAGATCGGGACGGTGAAGAAGGAAGTGACGTCCATCCTCGAACGACTGAAACGCGAGCGGCCGAAATTCGACTATGAAATCCGCGACATCATGGAAGTGCAGCCGAATATGACCGAGCGCGATGCGCCTGTGGTCAAGGCGGTGGCGCAAGGCATCATGGAGGTGTTCGACAGGGAGCCGGGCTATGTGATTTCGCCCGGCACCTACGACCAGAAACACGTTGCGCGCCTTGGCCATCTCTATGACTGCATCGCCTACGGGCCGGGTATCCTCGACCTTGCACACCGCCCTGACGAATGGGTCGGCATCGATGACATGGTGGAATCGGCCAAGGTCATGGCGGTGGGGCTGAACATCCTTTTGCGTGGTGGGGCGCAATGAAGCGAGCCGCGTCGCCCTATCCATTTGCAAACCAACGCGAATACGCGAAACGAGATTTACTCTGCCGCCGTTCCGCGCTTTGATCCGATCACTTCGGGAACTTGGGAGTCGACCGATGAAGTCATTCAAATCATTCCTCGCCGCCAGCGTCCTGACACTGGCCTTCGGCACGGCGGCTTTCGCGGCGCGCACCGACCTTGTCATCGGCATCCCGCTCGAGCCGCCGCATCTCGACCCGACAGCAGGCGCCGCCGCGGCAATCGATGAAGTGCTCTATGCCAATGTGTTCGAGGGGCTGACGAGAATTGGCCCGAATGGCGAGGTGCTGCCCGATCTCGCCGAGAGCTGGACCATTTCCGACGACGGCAAGGTCTATACGTTCAAGCTGCACACCGGCGTCAAATTCCATGACGGCAGCGACTTCAACGCCAACGACGTGAAGTTCTCGCTCGACCGTGCGCGTGCCGACGATTCCGTCAATGCGCAAAAGGGCCTGTTTGCAGCCATCGACACCGTCGAGGCCGTTGATCCGGCCACGGTGAAGGTGACGCTGAAGAACCCGCAAGGCTCCTTCCTCTACAATATGGGCTGGGGCGATGCGGTGATGGTGGCCCCGGAGACGGCCGAGACCAACAAGGAAAAGCCGATCGGCACCGGCCCGTTCAAATTCGATAGCTGGGCCAAGGGCTCATCGATCAAGCTCGTCAAGGCTGACGGGTATTGGGGCGATCCCATTTTCCTCGACAAGGCCGAATTCCGCATTGTCCCGGATGCCGCGGCGGCGGTGCCGGCCCTGCTTTCGGGCGATGTGCAGGCTTTCCCGTTCTTCCAGCCGGACGGTGTTTCCCAGATCGAAGGCGATCCGCGCTTCAAGGTCGTGGTTGGCTCGACGGAAGGTGAAACGCTGCTTTCCATCAACAACAAGAAGCCGCCTTTCGACCAGTTGAAAGTGAGGCAGGCAATCTCCTATGCGCTCGACCGCAAGGCGATCATCGACGGCGCTTCAGCCGGGCTCGGCACCCCGATAGGCTCCCACCAATCGCCGGCTTCAAAAGCCTATATCGACCTGACGGGCGTTTACCCGCACGATGTCGCGAAGGCCAAGGAACTGCTGAAGGAAGCCGGCCTCGAAAACGGCTTCAAGGCAACGCTGAAACTGCCGCCGCCCTCCTATGCCCGCCTGGGCGGCGAAATCATCGCTTCGCAATTGCGCGAGGTTGGCATCAACCTCGAGATCATTCCGGTGGAATGGGCCCAGTGGCTGGACCAGGTGTTCAAGCAGAAGGACTACGATCTCACAATCGTCTCGCACACCGAGCCGAACGACATCGATATCTATTCGCGCAAGGACTACTACTTCAACTACGACAATCCGGCGTTCGACAAGGTGATCGCGGATTTGAACCTCACTTCCGACGAAGCCAAGCGCAACGAGCTTTTGGGCGAGGCGCAGAAGATTCTGGCCAACGATGCAGTGGTGGGCTTCCTGTTCGAACTGCCCAAGGTCGGCGTGTGGGACGCCAAGCTGGAAGGCATGTGGGACAACGCACCCATTCAGGCCAACGACCTGACCAAGGTGAAGTGGGCGGAGTAGACAACTCCGCGCGAACCTCCCCCTTGCGCCGCCCATGATCACCTATCTCGCCAAGCGTCTTGGCATTGCTGCCGTCACGCTGGTGCTGGCGTCCCTGGTGGTGTTTGCGGTGCTGGAAATCGTGCCGGGCGACCCGGCACGCCTCATGCTGGGCATGAATGCCAGTGATGCGCAGGTGGAGCAGTTGCGCGACCAGATGGGTCTGAATGCGCCGCTGATCGAACGCTATCTGCACTGGGTAGGCGGGCTGCTGTCGCTCGATTTCGGACGCTCCTACACCTACTCGGTTCCGGTGATCGACCTCGTGCTGGAACGCATCGTGGTATCGCTGCCGCTGGCGTTGATCGCGCTGGCGCTCTCGACCGCCATCGCCATTCCGGTCGGGCTCTATTCGGCAAGCCGGCGCGGCGCGGCAGGAGACGCGGTGGCGATGGGCGCTGCCCAGCTTGGCGTGGCTATCCCCAATTTCTGGTTCGCGCTGATGCTGGTCTACCTGTTTGCAGTGTGGCTGCGTTGGGTGCCGGCCGGTGGTTTTCCCGGTTGGGGCGCAGGTGTGTGGCCGGCGCTGAAATCGCTGCTGTTGCCGGCAATCGCGCTGGCGCTGCCGCAGGCGGCGATCCTTGCGCGGGTGACCCGCTCGGCGCTGATCGAGGTGCTGAACGAGGATTATATCCGCACGGCGCGCGCCAAGGGCATGCCTTACCGCGCGGTGTTGTGGCGACACGCGCTGCGCAATGCGCTGATCCCGGTCGTGACGATCATGGGCCTGCAATTCGCCTTCCTGCTTGCCGGCACCATCATCATCGAAAACGTGTTCTACCTGCCGGGCCTTGGTCGGCTGGTGTTCCAGGCCATTACCCAGCGCGACCTGATCGTGGTGGAAAGCGTGGTGATGCTTCTGGTCGCCACGGTGATTGCCGTCAATCTTGTCGTCGATCTCACCTATGCGATTGTCGACCCGCGCCTGCGGAGCCGGTCATGAGCATGCGGGCCGAGATGCGGGACGACGGCGTGGCGAGATGGATCGGCAAGGCTGTTGCCAATCGCTCTTTCCTGACCGGCTTCCTCATCACGCTTCTGGTGGCGGCGGTGGCGCTCGCTTCGTTCGTGTGGACGCCCTACGACGTGACCAAGCTCATCATTGCCGACAAGACGCAGGCGCCTTCGCTGGCGCACTGGTTCGGCACCGACCATTTCGGGCGCGACATCCTGTCGATGATCATGGTCGGCGCGCGAAATTCGATTGCGGTTGCGCTGGTGGCGGTCGGTATCGGCATGGGCATCGGCGTTCCGCTCGGCATGTTCGCGGCGGCACGCGGCGGTCTGGTCGAGGAAGCCCTGATGCGGCTGAGCGCCCTCGTCTTCGCGTTCCCCGCCCTGCTTTCGGCGATCATGATCACCGCCATTTTCGGACCGGGTGCGATCAACGCCATCATCGCCATCGGCATTTTCAACATTCCGGTGTTCGCGCGTGTCGGGCGCGCCGGTGCGCTCTCGATCTGGCCGCGCGAGTATATTCTGGCCGCGCGGGCCGCGGGGAAAAGCAAGACACAGATCACGGTCGAGCACATAGTGCCCAACATCGCCAACCAGCTTCTGGTGCAGGGCACGATCCAGTTCGCGCTCGGCATATTGGCCGAAGCGGGCCTGTCCTATCTCGGGCTTGGCGCGCAACCGCCGATGCCGAGCTGGGGCCGCATGCTGTTCGACGCGCAGACGCGCATGGTGGTGGCGCCGTGGATGGCGCTGTTTCCGGGGATGGCCATCGTCATCACCGTGCTTGGTCTGAACCTTCTAGGCGACGGCATTGCCGACATTCTCGACCCGAAATCGAGGCGGCGGCGATGAGCCTGCTGGAAATCGAGAACCTGTCGCTGTCGATCGGTGAAACGCCGATCCTGAAAGGCGTCGAGCTGTCGGCCGCACCCGGCGAAGTGATGGGACTGGTGGGCGAATCCGGTTCAGGCAAGTCGATGACGGCGCTGACGGTGATGCGGCTTTTGCCGCATCTTTCGCACATGTCCGGACGGGTGACGTTCGACGGCATCGACATTCTTTCCGCGACCGAGGATCAGATGTGTGCCCTGCGCGGCGACGACATCGGCATGGTGTTCCAGGAGCCGATGACGGCGCTCAATCCGGTCAAGACCATCGGCGAACAGGTGGCCGAGGGCATTCGCTGGCATACGCGCGCAAGCCGCGCCGAAGCAGAGGAACGGGCGCGCGGAATACTGGACCGCGTCGGGCTGCCGGAAAGCAAATTCCCGCTGTCGCGCTATCCGCACGAACTGTCCGGCGGGCAGCGCCAGCGCGTGGTCATCGCCATTGCCTGCGCGCTGAAACCGAAGCTGTTGATTGCCGACGAGCCGACGACCGCGCTGGATGTGGTGTTGCAGGCGCAGGTGCTCGACCTGTTGCGCGATCTCGTGGCGGAAAACCACATGGGGCTGTTGCTGATTTCGCACGATCTCGCCGTGGTGACCGAGATGGCCGACCGCATCACCATCCTGCGCCATGGCGAAGTGATGGAAGCGGGCGACACGGTGAAGGTGCTGTCGGAACAGGTGCACCCCTACACGCGGCAGCTGACGCAAGCTTCGATGCATGTGCCTGAAAGGCGGCCCGACGCCCCCGCGCGCCACGCATTGAGCACGGATGCGGACAGGCAAGGCGCGCTGCTCGAGGTCGAACGCCTGAGCAGGCTTTATCCCGGCCGACGCTTGTCACTTCTGCGGCGTGGTGAGCCGACACGAGCGGTGGACGACGTTTCGTTTTCGATGATGCCGGGGCAATCGGTGGCGCTGGTCGGTCGCTCTGGCTGCGGCAAGTCCACGCTGGCGCGCATGGTGCTGGCTCTGGACAAGGCGAGTTCTGGCAAGATTCGATTTCGCGGCGAGGAGCTGACCGGCAAGAGCGAGGCGGAGCTTAAGCCGGCGCGGCGCAACATGCAGGTGGTGTTCCAGGACCCTTACGGCTCCTTCGATCCGCGCCAGAAGGTGGAACGGCTGGTAGCGGAGCCGCTGCATGTGCTGGACGAGGTGCCGACGCGCGCGGAACGGCGCGAAATGGTGGCGCATGCGCTGCATGAAGTCGGCCTCGCGGAGACGGACATGGACAAGTATCCACACGAGTTTTCCGGCGGGCAGCGGCAAAGGTTGTCGATTGCGCGCGCGATCATCACGCGGCCAAAGCTGGTGGTGGCGGACGAGCCGGTCTCTGCGCTGGACGTGTCGATCCGGGCGCAGATCCTCGACCTGTTTGCCGAACTGAACGGCAAGCTTGGCGTGGCCTACCTGTTCATCACCCACGATCTGACGGTGGCGCGCGCCATTACCGACGAGGTGATGGTGATGCATGAGGGGCGAATCGTCGAGCGCGGCAAGACCGGCGAAGTGCTCGACCATCCGCAATCGGAGGCGGCTCAAGCGCTTGTCGCTGCTGCGCCCGACCTGCACCGGGCGATCGCGCGGCGCATGCAGGAACAGGGGTAAGTAACCCCCTCATCCGACCTCGCTTCGCTCGGCCACCTTCTCCCACAAGGGGCGAAGGAAAAGTGGCCTTAGCCTTCCGGCTTCACCGCATCGACCGGGCTGATGCCGAGGATATCCAGCGTGCGGCGCAGCAGCTTGACCTCGTTTTCGGCCAAATGCCTGTCGGCCTTGGCGATCTCGGCCATGTGACGGGCGAGCAGCTTGCGCCTGTCCACGTCGAGTTCCTGAAACAGAGCCATCGCCTGCGAACCGGAGGTTTCGTAGCCGGCCTCGTTCAGATAATCGATGACCTTGTCCATGCTTGCTTCTGGAATATTGAACGAATCCCGACAGATGCGACGAAAGGTTTCCATCTCGCTTTCGCTGACGGAGCCGTCGGCCAAGATCATGCGAAACAGCATCAGGAGTTCGGCCGACAAAACCGGATCGTCGGCGACCTTGCGCACGCCCGGATCGCCATCGAAGATCGAACGTATCTGGTCCAGCAATGCAAATGCCATCGGCGCTCCCTTCCTGAAGGTGGCTCAATAGTTAGCGCACAATCGGCGTTGCGCAATCCGCCCTGCTGTGATCGAACAGATTATCTTTTCCCTCCCCCTGGACTGCCCTTTCCCTCATGTTCGAAATTGCTTCCGAAACCATCGCGTTGCTGATGCTGGCTGCCTTCGTGGCCGGATTTATCGATTCCATTGCCGGCGGCGGCGGGCTGATTGCGATACCGGCATTGCTTTTGACCGGAATGTCGCCAGTTCATGCGCTCGGCAC
>ERZ778022.5018-NODE-5018-length-11034-cov-4.442937_pt1 | contig 11034 bp, 8 predicted proteins | sample MGYA00375752_ERZ778022 | MGnify/ENA primary metagenome ERZ778022 (study PRJEB29350, sample SAMN05389826) | bioreactor metagenome | isolation source: Thiocyanate bioreactor | place: South Africa: University of Cape Town | collected 2014-04-04 ...
GAAATGTCTTCGATGACGCCGTCGGAAACGCCAGCCTGCTTGAGCGTATTGGCAAACCCGTGTCGGAGTGTATGGATAGGACGCTTCCAAAGACCGCCGGGCATGCATTTTTCGGCGACCGACACGAAGTCCTTGTAGAAGCGATCACCAGGGTCGTTTTTCTGCAGGTACGGCGAGAAGAGCTCCGGAAACAGCAACTTGTGCCCCAGCCCCTTCAGCCGCTCGACAAACTCGATGAAATTGAGCCGCAGGAGTTCGTTCGGCACCGGCAACAGGCGATGTGACTGGGCATTCTTGATGCGCCTGACCTCACTTGCCTTGATCTGAATCGACCAGTGGCCATCGCTCTGCACGATTCTCGTCGACCATGAGACCGGCGAATTCCTTCCGTCGGGAACCAAGGTAGGTGAAGAGCATGGGGAGGTAGTAGTTGGCGGAATGGAACACGAGGTCACCAGCGATTGCTGGTTCGTCGACGCTTCTTCGACCCGTGAAGAACGGGATGTCGAAGAGCGGCCGGATGTCCTCCGGCTTCGGCTTGACCTGTTGGAGCCTTACCTCGCCTTTCGGCGGCTTCTTGGGCCGCAACCCCTCGAAGGTCCATTCTGGGACCGTGAAGTGCGATGCGCGCAGATGCTTCAGGAAATGGTCGAGATTGCCGAGGTGTCGGCGGATCGTCGCACGCGAGAGTCCGAGTTCGATCTTCTCGCCCGATGCCGCTGCCTCGTCGGCGCGCCGTTTGCTCTCGGCTCGCAACGCAGCAGGCGAAAGCGCGCGCAGGCGCGGACTGCGACCGTAGAGGGGAAGGATGTGATTGAAGTGCTGGCGGAGCGCAGCGACATGTTCCTGCGTGATCTCGCCGGAATGCGCCACGCCATGCTCTTCCAGGATGCCGCGAAAGATTCCGACCAATACCCGAACGTCCGAGGCAGTGTCGTCTTCCCACTCGTTCTTTCTGTTCGAGATGAGGTTCTCCAACTCTGTGTCGAAATCCGCAAGAGGGAGATCTTTCCGAGCCGTCTTCGGTTGGGGTGGCTTGGCCTGAGGGACCGAGTGCTGGACGGTCACCATCTCCACAGGGACGACTGGGGGCTCCGGCCTGAGTTCTGGCTCGGCCGCCGCTCGCGCCACGGGCTTTCCTTCAGACCAGAGAACTGCGGGGCGAGGAGGTGGCGACCCGGCGCTGGCGGCAACCGATCGACGTTCCGGCGGACGCTCTGCAGTGAGCTTCGGCTTTCTCGTGTCTTCGGCCGAAGCAAGCAGGGTGTCGGCCCGCGCCCTGAAAATCTCCTCGATCGCAGCGTCCCTATGCAGAGGCGTGTCTTCGAGTTCGGCCTGGGCCATGCGGTGCAGAACGTCTCGAAGGAACGGGCTGCGCGTCGCGCCCTTCCTGTCCGAATTGGTGATCTCGCGTTCGGCCCGGTAAGTGGGTTCGATGAAGGGGAGGTCGTCTGCCTGCGCGCCTGCCTGGATCAGCGCCTCCCGCGTTTCGCTCCCTTCGTCAAAGGAAACGTCCTCTCCCGATCCAAACGTGTGCAGGAGACGATAGGCCCAGCCCACCTGCCGGTCTGCCTCGCGATGTTCCGGATCGCGCAGGGTGCCCGTCCGTTTCGCGGACAGGTCCAGCGCCTCGATTTCGGCGCGCATCGCTTCGGCTTCGAGCGCGAAGATTTTCGCGAGCTGTTCCCTTGTCGCCATCCTGGCCTTCGGCACCATCTCAAGTTCGAGCAGCATGGCGTTCAAGCGCCGTGCCACGAGCGAAGCCTTCTTACGGTCAGACAGCCTAAGGCTCAGTGAAAGCCGTGCATTTGTTCCGGAGCCTCTGAAGCCGACGGGGATGCGCGCCCGCCAGTAGAAGATCGGTCCCCTGAGGACGAGGTTTTCGACCTGATGCCTGCGCAGTCCCATCCGCCCCGTGCTCCGTCGGCCCGGAGCGGATGGACACCAGCTCTGGGCATCAGTTGTGGGCACCACTTGCGGAAGGCCGATTCGACGCGAAGCGCGCCGGCTCTAAAATCCAAAAAGTCCAATTATTTCAATGGTTTAGTAAGAAGTCTGGCTGGGGAACCTGGATTCGAACCAGGACTAACGGAGTCAGAGTCCGTGGGTCTACCGTTAACCTATTCCCCAACGTCGCGGGCCGTTCGGTGAACGACCGGGCCGCGCATGCGTCGGCTTTGTAGCGATGGCCTCAAAATAGTCAAGCGCCGCGCGAGTTCAACCCTGTGGGCCGCGCCGGCGGACGGTTTGCCGCTCGAAATGCGTTAAGGCGGCGGTCGGCGCGAGAGCCCGAACCGTACGCCTCCGCAGCCGCCCGCGAATGGGCGCTTGGGCTTTGGCCGCGCGGATGCTATTGTTTTGCCAACGCAACATGACAGGCGCGTGCGGCGTTCCCTTGCTCCGGGCCCTTGATCCGGGCGTGAGCGGGTTCGCGCGGCGCCGAAGGACATCGAAGGTGGAAGACTCCGAATTCGGCGGCCCGCCGGCTGGCGCGCCGTCGCGGGAGCCGGGCGCGCCTTCCGGCGCCGGCCCCGCATCGGGCACGCCCGCGCCGCGACCCGAGCCCGGCAAGCGCAAGCGGCGCAAGCGCCGCCGCGGCCGAAAAGTGTTCGCGCGAGACGAAGGCGGGCAGAAGCCGGCCTCGTCCGTGCCGCATCCGGCCCATGTGCCGCAACCCACCCATGCCCAGCAGCCGGCCGCCGCTCCTGCGCGGCAGGCGAGCCGCGCCCCCCGGCACGAGGCGCCGCACCGGCCCGCCGAAGGCGGGCGCAGGGCCGCTCCGGGCAGCCAGCCCCTCTATGCAGCCCTCGACCTCGGCACCAACAATTGCCGTCTGCTCGTCGCCGTTCCCGGCCGGCCGGGCCAGTTCCGCGTGGTCGACGCCTTCTCGCGCATCGTGCGGCTGGGCGAGGGGCTGTCCGCCAGCGGCCGGCTGTCGGAGGCCGCCATGGACCGCGCCGTCGAGGCGCTGAAGGTGTGCGCCGACAAGCTCGCCGCGCGCGACGTCTGGCGCCGCCGGCTGATCGCCACCGAGGCCTGCCGCGCCGCCGCCAACGGCGCCGAGTTCCTGGCGCGGGTGGCGCAGCAGGCCGGCATCGAGCTGGAGATCATCGACCGCGAGACCGAGGCGCGGCTCGCCGTCTCCGGCTGCGGCCCGCTGGTCGAGCGCGACACCGATGCCGTCGTGCTGTTCGACATCGGCGGCGGCTCCTCCGAGATCGCGCTGATCGACGTCTCGCAGCGGCGCAACCCGCGGCTCGCCAACCACATCGTCGCCTGGACCTCGCTGCCGGTCGGCGTGGTGTCGCTGGCCGAGCGCTTCGGCGGCCGGCAGGTGACGCGCCAGACCTTCGAGGCGATGGTCGCCGACGTCGAGCGCCGCCTTGAGGCGTTCGCCGACCGCGGCCGGCTGGGCGAGCTGGCGCGCGGCGCCCGCTTTCACCTGCTCGGCACGTCGGGCACGGTGACCACGCTCGCCGGCGTGCATCTGGGGCTGGAGCGCTACGACCGCCGCCGCGTCGACGGGCTGTGGATGCGGGAGGCCGACGTCGACGCCATGATCGAGCGGCTGCTGTCGTGGGAGTTCCACGAGCGCGTCGCCAATCCCTGCATCGGCGCCGATCGCGCCGACCTCGTGCTCGCCGGCTGCGCCATCCTCGAGGCGATCCGCAAGGTCTGGCCGGCCGAGCGCCTGCGTGTCGCCGACCGCGGCCTGCGCGAGGGCATACTCAGCGAGTTGATGGCCGAGGACGGCGTCTGGGCGCGCGGCTGGTGGCGCCGCGCGCAGGGGCGGCGTCCGGCATGAAGAAGCCCGGGAAGCCCGGCGGCGGCCCGCGCGCGCTGCATACCAAGGTCAGGAAGAAGAGCGGCCTGAAGGAATCGTCGCGCCGCTGGCTCGAGCGGCACCTGAACGACCCCTACGTCCATCGCGCCAAGGCGGAAGGCTACCGCTCCCGCGCCGCCTACAAGCTGACCGAGATCGACGACCGCTACCGCCTGCTCAGGCCGGGGATGCGGGTGATCGACCTGGGTGCGGCGCCCGGCGGCTGGTGCCAGGTCGCGGCGCAGCGGGTGGGCTCGACGGAGGACGACGTGCGCGTCGTCGGCATCGACTATCTCGACATGGACCCGGTGCCGGGCGCGGTGATCCTGAAGATGGATTTCCTCGACGCCGACGCGCCCGACCGGCTGATGGAGGCGCTGGGCGGCGCGCCGGACCTCGTGCTTTCCGACATGGCCGCGCCGACGACCGGCCATCGCCGCACCGACCACCTGCGCACCATGCACCTGTGCGAGGTGGCGGCCGACTTCGCCATCTCGGTGCTCAAGCCGGGCGGCCATTTCCTGACCAAGACCTTCCAGGGCGGCACGGAAGCCGAGCTGCTCGACCGCCTGAAGCGCAGCTTCCGCTCCGTCCACCACGTCAAGCCTTCGGCGTCGCGGGCGGAATCGGTCGAACTCTACCTGCTGGCCAAGGACTTCAAGGGCAGGGAATAGCGATGGCTATTCCTGCATCTCGGCCGGACCGTCGCCGCGCCGGCGGCCGCGCCCGCTGTGGCCGGACATCGACTGGCCGACATCGGCGGGCAGGGTGAAGAACAGCGCCGCCGACAGCACGGCCGTTGCGCTCGCCACGACGAAGGCGATGATGAAGGCGAAATGGTCGAGCCCGTTGCCGGAGAGCGCGCCGACCATCTCGAGCAGGCCGCCGGCGCAGGCCACGCCCAGCGCGACGCTGATCTGCTGGCACGCGGCGGCGATCGCCGTGGCCTGGCTGGCCTCGTTGTCGGCGACCTCCGCGAACACCATGGCGTTGGTGCTGGTGAAGAACAGCGAGCGCAGGAAGCCGGAGGCGAGCAGCGTCGCCACGATCACCGCGCTGGGCGTGTCGACGGTGAACAGCGCGTTGGCGCCGATCATCAGGCCGCCACCGATCGCGGTCGCCACCGTCACGGTGCGGAAGCCGGCCGCCCGCAGCGTCGTGGTGGCGAGGAACTTCATGGTGAAGGCGCCGATCGCCGACACGAAGGTGAGCATGCCCGACTGGAAGGGCGACATGCCGAAGATGAGCTGGAACATCAGCGGCAGCAGGAACGGCACCGCGCCGGTGCCGATGCGGAACAGCGCGCCGCCGAAGATCGAGGTGCGGAAGGCCGCGCCGCGGAACAGGCTGATGTCGAGGATCGGATGCTGCGCGCGGCGGGCGTGGCGGACATAGGCGAAGCCCGCGGCGATGCCGACCAGCGTCGTCACGATGCCGATGATGGGCGGCAGGGCCGGCAGGCTGATGACGGAGAGGCCGAAGACCAGCCCCGACGCCGCCACCGCGGCGAGCAGGAAGCCCAGCCAGTCCATCGGCCGCGTCTCGCGCGTTTCGATCTTCGGCAGCACGATGCCGGACACGAGGATGCCGACGAGGCCGATCGGCACGTTGATGATGAAGATCCAGTGCCAGGAGACGTAGGTGGTGATGAAGCCGCCGACCGGCGGGCCGACCATCGGCCCGACCAGCGCCGGGATCGTCAGCCACGCCATGGCCGAGACGAGCTGGTTGCGCGGCGTGGCGCGCACCAGCACCAGCCTCGCCACCGGCGACATCATCGCCCCGCCCATGCCCTGCAGGAAGCGCGAGCCGACGAAGGCGGCGAGCGAGTCCGACACGGCGCAGGCGATCGAGCCGACCATGAAGACCGCGATCGCGATGCGGAACACCGGCTTGGCGCCGTAGCGGTCGGCCATCCAGCCGCTGATCGGGATGAAGATGGCGAGCGAGACGAGATAGGCCGTCAGCGCCAGCTTGAGCGCGACCGGGCTCGTCCCGATGTCGTCCGCGATCGCCGGCAGCGCCGTCGAGATCACGGTGGAATCCATGTTCTCCATGAACAGGGCTACCGCGAGCACGATCGGCAGGGTTCGGTTCAACGTCGCGGGTCCGGCTGGCTGGAGGGACGGATGCTTCGGCGGCCGCAGGCGTTACCACGGCGCCGGCCGCAAGTCGTCCCACATTTTCGGCATAGCTTGCGGTTTGCCACGCATTTGCCGCGCGGCTGGCCGGCTAACGCGCCGGCTCCTTCGACAGTTCCTCGGCGTAGCGGCGGGTCTCCTCGATGCGCTGCGGTGTGGCCGGGTGGGTCGACAGGAAGTCGGTCTCGGCCGTGTCGTGGAACTGGTCGCGCATGACCTCGAAGAAGCGGGCGAGCGCGGCCGGGTCGCGGCCCGCCCTGTGCATCAGCTCGACGCTGTAGCGGTCGGCCTCGGCCTCCTGGTGGCGCGAATAGGAGAGCGACATGAGCGCGGCGCCCTGCACCAGAATGTCCTCGGCGCCGCTGCCGATGTCGCCGCCGATGAGCAGGACCAGCCCGGTGACGCCGGCGGCGCGGTAGAGCTGGCGCAGGCTGTGCTCGCGCTCGACATGGCCGATCTCGTGGGCGAGCACGCCGAACACCGCCTCGCGGTCGTCCTTCATCATGGTCACGAGCTGGTCGGTCAGCACCAGGTTGCCGTCCGGCAGCGCGAACGCGTTGGGGCCGATGCTGCCGCCGTCGCGGAAGTTGAGCTTGTAGCCCTCGGCCCCGCGCGGCGTGTTGGCCGCGAGCCCCGCGAAGCCCTCCGTGAGCGCGGCTCGCGACGGCTCGTCGAGCTTGCTTTCCGAAAGCACCGTCTGGTCGAGCGAGACCAGCGCCGACTGGCTGAGCAGCCGCGGCACGACGGGCGGGGTCGCCGCGATCGCCACCTCCACCAGCAGCGGCACGGCGTAGCGGTAGATGCCGGCCGCCAGCGCGATCACCAGCACGACGAAGATGGCGAGCCGCGGCCGGAACAGCTCCAGATTGTGAATCAGGCCCGCGCCGCGGCGCAGCGGCGTCAGCGCCCGGTCGACGCCGTCATTGTCGTCGGTCTCGAACACGGCACCGTCGCCGAATGTCAGCCGCCGCGGGATCGAGCCGACCCGCGGCGACACCTCGACCGAGACCAGCGTCACTTCCTTCAGGAGATGCCCCTCGGCGTCGGCGACGCTCACCACGCCGTCGGCATCGATCCGCATCGAGGCGGCGACGCCGCGGCTGGAGGAGGGCGGGTGCCAGCGGCCGGCGACCGCGCCGGGGGTCTCGGGCTCAGAAGCCAAAGTCGAACCCTTCGATGTCCATGAACTCCGAGCCGACGACGCCCTCGCTGTCCTTCACAGTGCTCAGGTAATCGTCCAGCGGGCCGGCCGAATAGAGCGCGGTCGCGCCGGCGAGGTAGCGCGCCATGCGCACCGCCGCCCACGGCCGCAGCAGGCCGATCGTGAAGATGGTGGCGAAGAAGTTGGAGATCGCGATCCAGGCGAAGCGCCAGCGGCCGATGTTCGAGGCGAGTACGTGGCGGCCGTCGATGATCGTCTCGTTGAGGGCGACGTTGCGCGTGCCGGCGCTGTAGAGCAGGCCGACCAGCACGTAGAGCAGGAAGAAGGGCAGCAGCGCGGCATAGATCGCCGCGATGATGCCGATCACGGCGAAGTCGGAGGGCAGGTAGTTCTCCACGTCGAGATCGGTCCCGATCGCAGCCACGAAGGCGATCACGCCGAGCCCGACGATCAGCACGACGCCGGCGAAGAAGACGACGGCCGGCAGGACGAACTGGCCATAGAGCTTTTCCAGCCGCGGGTCGCACTGGATCGGCCGGTCGCCGTAGCGCAGGTTTCCGAGCGTGTAGTTCCACATCCATTGCGAGGCGATCGGCGCCAGCAGGCCGAGCGTGCCCCAGGCCAGCATGCCGCCGAGCAGGTAGGCGAGGAAGGCGCCGCCATAGCCGCCGGTGAAGTCGAAGCGCACGTTGCGATAGCTGGTCACGCGGGCGCGGAAGCGCAGGCCGCGCGCGACGAACCAGGGCACGGCGAACAGGAAGGCGATGCCGATGATGCCGCTGACGATCTGCGGCAGGAAATAGGCCGACAGATTGTAGGCGGCGAGGATCACCAGCACGATGATGCGCCCGATCAGGATCTGCATCGGCCGTGCGTGGTAGTCGAAGCTCGCCCCGGCCAGCCGCGTGCTGCCCTGGAAGTAGCGCTGCCTGCGCACCTTGGCCCAGGCCGAGTAGATGCCGACGGTGACGATCGTCAAAAGCACGTTGACGATCCAGATGCCGAAATACTCGCGCGCCGTGCCGAGGAACTCGAACGGTTCGCGCCGCATCTGCAGCGGCGGCGAGGCCGGCGCCGCGGCTTCGTCGATCGTTATCGCTTCCAGACCCCCTCTCGGCCGATGCCAGCCGGCCGGCCGCTTTCCTTGCAGCCTTATCCATGTTACCAGCCCCCGCCAATCCTGAAAGGGACGAAACCCGAGTCGCCGCGACGCCTTTGCGCCGCGGCGGGGCGGCTAATCCATTTCCAGCAGAAGGATCGGCAATGGCCAGGATCATCGAGACCGTGACGGGCGCCGAGGCGCTGACCTTCGACGACGTGCTGCTGCAGCCCGGCCACTCGACCGTGATGCCCGGCCAGACGGATGTCGGGACGCGGATCGCCGGCGAGATCGAGCTCAACCTGCCGATCCTGTCGGCGGCGATGGACACGGTCACCGAATCGCGGCTCGCCATAGCCATGGCCCAGAGCGGCGGCATCGGCGTCATCCACCGCAACCTGACGCCCGAGCAGCAGGCCGAGGAGGTCCGCCAGGTCAAGAAGTTCGAGTCCGGCATGGTGGTCAACCCGCTCACCATCGGCCCGGAGGCGACGCTGGCCGACGCCCGCGCGCTGATGGCCGCGCACGGCATCTCCGGCATCCCGGTCGTCGCCAATGGCGGGCTGGGCGGCCATTTCAGCGGCAAGCTGGTCGGCATCCTGACCAACCGCGACGTCCGCTTCGCCTCCGACCAGCAGCAGCGCGTGCGCGAGCTGATGACGCATCGCGACCTCGTCACCGTGTCGGAGAACGTCAGCCAGGAGCAGGCCAAGCGCCTCCTGCACCAGCACCGCATCGAGAAGCTGCTGGTCGTCGATCCCGAGGGCAACTGCGTCGGCCTGATCACCGTCAAGGACATCGAGAAGGCGCAGCTCAATCCCAACGCCACCAAGGACGCGCAGGGCCGCCTGCGCGTCGCCGCCGCGACCACGGTGGGCGACGACGGCATCGAGCGCTCCGAGCGGCTGATCGACGCCGGCGTCGACCTGCTCGTCATCGACACCGCCCACGGCCATTCGCAGCGCGTGCTGGACGCCGTCGCCAGGGTCAAGAAGCTCTCCAACTCGGTGCGTATCATCGCCGGCAACGTGGCGACCGCCGAGGGCACGCGGGCGCTGATCGACGCCGGCGCCGACGCCGTCAAGATCGGCATCGGCCCCGGCTCGATCTGCACCACCCGCATCGTCGCCGGCGTCGGCGTGCCGCAGCTTTCGGCGATCATGGCGGCGGCCGAGGAAGCCGACCGGCAGGGCATCGCCATCATCGCCGACGGCGGCATCAAGTTCTCGGGCGACCTCGCCAAGGCGCTGGCCGCCGGCGCGCGCGCGGCCATGATCGGCTCGCTGCTGGCCGGCACCGACGAGAGCCCGGGCGAGGTCTACCTGCACCAGGGCCGTACCTACAAATCCTATCGCGGAATGGGCTCGGTCGGCGCGATGGCGCGCGGCTCGGCCGACCGCTACTTCCAGGCCGAGGTGCGCGACACGCTGAAGCTGGTGCCCGAGGGCATAGAGGGGCAGGTGCCCTACAAGGGGCCGGTGGCCGGCGTGCTGCACCAGCTTGCCGGCGGCCTGAAGGCGGCGATGGGCTATGTCGGCGCCGCCAATCTCGAGGAGTTCCGTACCCGGGCGACCTTCGTACGCATCTCGTCGGCCGGCCTGCGCGAAAGCCACGCCCATGACGTCACCATCACCCGCGAGAGCCCGAACTATCCCGGCGGCATCTGAGATGGCTCCGCCGGCCTAGTGGCCGGCGAAGATCATCGAGCGGTGGGCGGCCGAGCCGGCCATCACGCCGTCGGCCACCGCGAAGGCGAGCGAGCTGCCCATGCGGGCGGTGTCGCCGCAGGCGAACACGCCGGCAACCGAGGTCGCCTTCATGGCGTCGGTCCTGATGAAACGGTGGCCCATCGTCTCGTCCGTCTCGCAGCCGAGCTGCTCGGCGAGCGGGCTGGCGGGCATCGTCGGCGGCGCGAGGAACAGGCCGGCGAGCCGTATCTCGCGGCCGTCGGCGAGCGTCACGGCGATGCCGTCCCCGGCTGCGGCGACCGACGCGACCGGCGTCGCCTCGATGCGCGCGCCGCGCGCCGCGAGCTGTGCGCTTTCCTCGGCGGTCGGGGCGAACCCGCCCGCGAAATAGGTCGTCTCGCCCCAGTCGGGCAGCATCATCGCCTGGTGGAACGAATGCGCCCCGACGGCCAGAACGCCGATCTGGCCCCGGTCGAGCTCGTAGCCGTGGCAGTAAGGACAGTGGAAGGCCGAGAGGCCCCATTGTTCGACCAGCCCCGGTACGTCCGGCAGCAGGTCGACGATGCCGGTAGCGAGCACCAGCCGCCGCCCCCCATGGCTTTCGCCGCCGCGGACCGCGACCGTGAAATCGTCGTTGCTGCCGGAGGCCTCGGCCGCATCGCCCTCGATCCACGTCACGTTCGGATAGGCGAGGAGCTGCGCCTTGGCGATCCCCGCGATCTCGTCGGGCGGCGTGCCGTCGCGGGTGAGGAAGCCGTGCGAGCTGTGGGCGAAGCGGTTGCGCCGCACGCCGGCGTCGATCACCAGCACCTTGCGGCGCCCGCGCGCGAGCTGCAGGGCCGCGGCCGCTCCCGCATAGGAGCCGCCTGCCACGATCACGTCGAACATCATTGTCTCCTTGCCTGCCATGTGTGTCCGGCCGCCGCGGCGCGCCGGTGGAAATCGGCCGAAAGGTCGGCCAGCGTCACGCGCCCGAACTTGTCCAGCACCATGCGCTCCGCTTCGACCAGCGTCTCGCCGAGCGCGGCGTTGGTCGCCTGCTCGACGAGGCAGGCCGGGTTCGCCGACCGGTTGCCGATGGCGAACAGGCCGGGCGCGCCGATCGCCGCATGCACGTCGGC
>ERZ778022.5020-NODE-5020-length-11032-cov-3.242598_pt1 | contig 11032 bp, 10 predicted proteins | sample MGYA00375752_ERZ778022 | MGnify/ENA primary metagenome ERZ778022 (study PRJEB29350, sample SAMN05389826) | bioreactor metagenome | isolation source: Thiocyanate bioreactor | place: South Africa: University of Cape Town | collected 2014-04-04 ...
CAGCTCCGCCGCGCTGCCGGCGATCGGCGTGAACGGCAGCGTTGGGCAGAAATCCTGCGGGGGCGCGGGGTTGCCGCAGAACAGGATATAGACCTGCGAGAGGCCATCGAACCGCTTCTTGTCCGAGGTGTAGCGGCCGGCCGCGGTCAGGCTGAGCTTCTCGACCGGGCGGACGGTCAGCTTGCCGAAGCCGGCCCAGCTCTCCGTTGCGGTGGTGAAGTTCTGATAGGGCGTCAGCGTCGACTGATTATAATAGGCGAACGGGACGTCGATATCCTCGTCGAAATACATGCCGCCAATCAGATAATCGACCGCCGGCCCCATATTGCCGGCCCAGCGCGCCTCGACGCTGGTCTGCTTGTCCGTCTCCTTGACCGCGCCCCCGCGGAAAACCCCGTTGAAGGCGTAATCGAGCTTCCCTTCGCGATAGGCCGGCTGGACGGTGAGCGTGCCGGCTTCCGTCACATAATTCAGCACGGCGGTGATGCCCCAGTAGTTATTGTCGTTATACGGACGGCCATCCACCACCGGGCCCGTGCGGCCGACCTGCCCGACGAAGCGGCCGCCCAGCAATGCGTTGGAGCGCGGATCGAGCAGGCCCTGATTACGGTCGAACCCGGTCGGCACAAAGCTGTAGCCCGTGAAGCCGGTCGGCCCGAAGTTGGGGTTGACCGCGCCAAGGTAGAAGCCCGTAGCGCCGTTGCCGCCCTGATGCGCATAATCCACGCCGAGGCGCAGCGTCAGCGCGTCGCTCGCCTCGACATAGAACTGGCCGCGAAACGCATATTCGCGCTGCTTGCCTGTCCCGTCACTCAGGAAACCATCGCGGTTCGACATCATGCCCGCCACGCGGACGGCAGCATTCTCGCCCACCGGCAGATTAAGCGCGGCCTGGCCCGTCAGCCAGTTATAATTGCCGTAGCCGAGCGTCACCTGCCCCGACGTCTCGCCGAGCTTCGGCCGGTTCGGGATCACGTTGATGGCACCGCCGGTCGCATTGCGGCCGTAGAGCGTGCCCTGTGGCCCCTTGAGCACCTCGACGCGCTGGAGATCGTAGAACATGCCCGATGTCGACGAGGGACGGCCGATATAGACGCCGTCATAATTGAACGCGATCGCGGGGGCGGAATAAGCGTTGACGGTCGCGTTGCCGACGCCGCGGACGAAGAAGACCGGGGTCGGCCCGCCGCCGCCGCTGGCAGCCAGAGCGGGCGACGTGCGCGAAAGATCCTCGGCGCGGACGACATTCTGCCGGAGCAACTCGGCGGGGTTGACGACATCGAGCGCGAGCGGCGCCCGCTGGCTGCTCTCCTGCACGCGCTGCGCCGTGACGATGATTTCTTCGAGGCCCTGATCGTCAATGGCAGCCTGAGCGGGCTGGGCATCGGATTGCGCCATGGCCGGCACAGCGCACAAGAACACCCCCGCAGCCGCGGAGGAAAGCAGCATCGCCTTCATCATTCTCTCCCGTCCTGATCCTGTAACCGAATCAATTCCTATTTCCATGAATAAGGAAATAGCGATCCGCCGCAATGTTTTTCCTGTCGTCAGGAATATTCGCGATCTGAAAGGGAAGGGATTGACGGCGGCCAGCGATCCGGCTGTTCTATCCCGCACCCCCGCGAAGGACGGGCAAGGGAGAGATGAATATGGCGGTTGAGCGAGAGGTGATCGGCGTTTGCGGTGCGACGGGGCGGCTGGGGGAAATCGTCGTCCGCAAGCTGCGCGAGCGTCACCCGGACGTTACCGTCGTCGCGCTGGTGCGCGATCTGGACAAGGCAGCGCCCCTCGCCGCCATCGGCGCCGAGCTGCGCCGTTTCGACTATGATGCGCCCGATGGCCTTGCCCCTGCCCTGGCGGGGATCGACAAGCTGCTGCTCATCTCCGGCAACGCGGTTGGCGAGCGCGAGCGGCAGCATCGCGCGGTGATCGAGGCCGCCAAGGCGGCCGGCGTCCGCCTCATCGCCTATACGAGCGTGCTGCGCGCTTCCGAGACATCGCTGCCGATCGCGGCGGAGCACAAGGCGACCGAAGCGATCCTCAAGGACGTGGGCGTGCCTTATGTGCTGCTGCGGCACGGCTGGTATTGCGAGAATTACCTGTTCCGCATCCAGGCGGCAGTGGAGCATGGCACGCTGCCCACCTGCGCCGGCGATGGCCTGATCTCGGCCGCGACGCGCGAGGATTTCGCGGAGGCGGCGGTGGCCGTGCTCACCGCGAGCGAGGATCAGGCGGGCAAGGTCTATGAACTGGCCGGCAGCACCAGCTTCACCTTCGCCGATCTCGCCGCCGAGGCGGAACGCCAGAGCGGCCGCCCGGTGAAGGTGCTGCACTTGCCCAAGCCGGCGTTCGAGGCGGCGCTGGTGGAGATCGGCACGCCCGCCTTCGCCGCCGCGATGATCGCGAAGTCGGACATGGGCGCCCGCGAGGGCGGCCTGTTCGACGAAAGCCGGACGCTGGAGAAGCTGATCGGTCGGCCCACCACGTCGATGAGCGACGCGATCGCGGGCGTTCTTTGATTGCGGCGGCGGGAATAGTCCCGCTCAGACCGCCTTGTAGAACCGGATCCTGACCGCCGGCTCGCCCTGCGGCCCGGTCGCTCGCTCCAGCGTGCCGATGAAGGCGGTGCGGTTCAGCCACGCATATTTGCCGAGCGGCGCCTCGAAGCGGGGCGAGGTGCGCACCGGCACCGGGGGCTCCCCCGCCTTGGGCGGGCACAGCGCGCCGGTGTTGACCACGTTGATGATCACGCCATCGTCCGTCCGCAGCATATAGTCGGCCTTGACGTCGACGCAGCCATCCGCGCGGACGAGCTGCCAGTCCCAGCCGCCGGGGACGATCGTTCCCCTGATGCCGGGCCCCTCGAACGTGCCGCCGGTGATGGGAATGATGTTGCGCCGGCCATAGGGGGTGTCGCCGGGCGCAACCGCCGCGCCAAGCAGGACCAGTTCCTCAAAGGCGAATTCAAGGCGCGGAGCGGGAGGCACTGAGGGTTCGGCCTGCGGTTCCGCCTTCGCCTGGCGCTGGGGTTCCGCCTGTGCCTGCGTGCCGAGCAGGGCCGCCAGAATTGTGGATATCGCGATACGCATTCGTTCCCTCTCCCGCCATTCAGTCCCGAGCGATCGGCGCATCGCCGGCATCAACGCGCCTCACGTTCCTTCGCCCAGGATGTGATCGCGATATCGTCGTTTTCGATGCCGGCGACGGCGGCCATCCGCGCCGCGTTCATATAGCTGCCGATGATGCCGAGCATCTCGAAAATGCGCTCGTCGGAATAGCGCGCGCGCATGGCGGCGATGGTTTCGTCGGCGGGAGAGACGTCGCGCACGACTTCGGTGGTGAACTGCGCGACGAGGCGTTCGTCCGGCGTCAGGGCGCTGAAGTCGCCGCTTTCGAGCCCCGCGATCGCGGCGTCGCTCAGCCCCACCGCCTTGCCCAGCGATACGTGGTGGAAAAGCTCGTAATCGCTCTTCGAGAGATAGGCGACGCGCAGCACGATGACTTCGCGCATCCGGTCGTCGATCAGCGTGTTGGTTACCACCGCGATGGCCATGTCCACCGTCGCCCGCCACATCGGCTCGGGCGCGTGCATGGATATGCGGGCGATGTTGAGCACGCGCAGGTTGGGCGCGTCGAGATAGGCGCGCTTGGCGGGCGAAAGTTGCTCGCGCGTCGGATAGGGAATGCGGTTCATTCTATGCTCCGTGGCTTGCTTGGGCAGTTGCGGGTGGCGCTCACCGTCCATGCGCCTTCCGCACGAAATCGGCGGCGCGCTCGGCGACCATGATGACCGGCAGATTGGTGTTGCCGCCGGGCAGACGCGGGAAGATTGACGCGTCCGCCACGCGCAGGCGCTCCACGCCGCGGACCCGCAGCTCACCATCCACCACCGCGCGCGCATCACTGCCCATGCGGCAGGTGCCCGAGGGGTGATAGGCCGTCGCGGCGGTCGCCCGGATATAGGCCATCACCTCCTCATCCGAGGCGAAGTCCGCGACGGGGCGGCGGATCGGCCCGAGCACGCTCGCGAGGGCCGGCTGAGCCAGCAGGGCGCGCAGGCTGCGATAGCCGCGCAGCATCTCGGCGCGGTCCTCCGGATCGCTCAGCAGGTTGAAGCGTATGCGCGGATGGTCGAGCGGATCGGCGGAGGCGAGCGTGAGATTACCCCGGCTTCTGGGATAATTGAGCGACCACATCGCGCCCATGCGCGCGCCGAAGGCCCGGCGCACACCGGGGAACCAGACGCGGGATTCCATCGCCAGAGGGATCAGCAGGAAATGCAGGTCGACCTCGCTGGAGCCCGGTTTGGTCGCGATATTGGCGGAGATGGCCAGCGGCGGCGCACCCATCACGCCCTTGCCGCGCAGCAGCCAGCGCAGGAACGAGGAAGCCAGCCGATCGAACCGCAGCTCCCGCTCAAAGGCGAGCGCGGGGTCGAGATCGAACTCCATTCCGGCGCCGGGATGATCCTGCAGATTGGCGCCGACCTCCGCACTCTCCGCAACGACATCGATCCCATGCGAGCGCAGATGCTCGGCCGGACCGATGCCGGAGAACATCAGCAATTGCGGCGAGTTGATCGCCCCCCCGGCCAGGATCACTTCGCGCGTCGCCGCCACCTCGACGCTGGCGCCATCGCGGCGATAGGCAATGCCCACGGCCCTGCCCTCGCGGACCAGCACCCCGGTGGCAATGGCCCCGGTGCGAACCGCCAGATTGGGCCGCGCCAGCGCCGGCCGCAGATAGGCATCGGCCGCGCTGCACCGCCGGCCGTTCCGGATCGTGAAATCCGGCATCCCGAAGCCATCGGTCGTCTCGCCATTGAAATCCTGCGTGATCGGGTAGCCCAGCGCGCGCGCCGCCTCGACCGCGTTCGCCATCAGCGCGCTCGGCGCCGGATGCGGTTCCACGCTGAGCGGCCCGCTCCCGCCATGCAGCCGCGTGTCGCCGCGCCAGTGCCGTTCGAGCTTGCGGAACCAGGGCAGCACATCGTCCCAGCCCCAGCCCGGCAGCCCCTCATCGCGCCAGCCATCATAGTCGGCGCGGTGGCCGCGGATCGCCATCATGCCGTTGAGGGACGAGGTGCCGCCCAGCATCCGGCCACGCGCCACGGGCAGGCGCCGGCCGTCGAGTTCCGGCTCCGGCTCCGACAGGAAGCCCCAGGTGAGCGCAGGATTGGGCCATAGCTTGGAGACGGCGAGCGGGATGCGCACGTCCCACCGCCGGTCGCTGCCGCCGGCTTCCAGCAGCAGCACGCGGGCGCCGGGGTCTTCCGACAGGCGATTGGCGAGGACGCACCCGGCAGAGCCCGCCCCGACGACGATGTAATCGAACTGCTCCATGGGCGCTCAGACCACTTTCCAGAAGCGGAAGATGGACCCGGTCGGATTGCGCTGGCCCACGCCGACGAACAGCGTGCGGTTCATCCAGTCATATGGCCCCTGCGGCGCCTCGAAGCGGGGCATCATGCGCATATAATAGCTCTGCGGATCGACCTGCTCGCCGGCCAGCAGCGCGCGCACCACGTCAGGCGGGGCATGGCGCACGCCGGTGCTGCGCTTAAGGATATGCGCGCCATCGTCCGTCTCCAGCAGATACTGGGATTCGAACCGGCCGCTGCCATCGGGCCGGACCATCGGGAAGTCTCCGCCGCTGCCGCGCACCACTCGACCCGAGAGCGACGGCCCGGTGAAGGTTCCGTCCTCGATGAGCACCGCGCCGCGGGTATAGCCCGGCGCAAGGTCGATATGGACACGCGGCCCCAGCGAGATGCGCATTTCCAGAGCGAATTCGAGCTGCATGGGTCAGACGATCCGGCAAATGGTCATGGTGGGGCTGCCCTCTTGCTGTTCGGCGATGAAGGCGCGGGTTGCGAGGGGCGCGACGCTGCTCTCCTCCGCCGCTTCGAACAGAAGGGACAGACGGGTGAGCGCGCCTGTCCGATAGCCCGTGCCGAAGCACCGCGCGACGGCGCCATCGGTGAAGGCGATGTAATAGCTTGCCTCGATCACGGTGACGCCATCGGCCCGTTCGAGCAGCGTCTCGCCGCCGCCCACCAGATTGCCGGCAAGCCCCTCCCCCTCAAAGGTGCCGCTGGCGACAGGCACATGGTGGCGCGCGCCGCCCGTGGCGATGGCGCCCACGACGATCGGCGCGGCGCGCTCGATCCGCATCGTGAAAGCGGGCAAGAGGTCCGGGGTGGGAGCTTCCATCTCAATACACCATCGTCACAGCTTTAAGCTCGGTATAGGCCTCGACGCCGGCGCGGCCATTCTCGCGCCCGAAGCCGGATTGCCTGACCCCGCCCGTGGGCATGGAGAGGTCCGCGCCGCCGCAGGCGTTGATCCGCACCGTCCCCGCCCGCAGGCGCGCGACGAGGCCGTGGGCGGTCGCGAGGCTGCCCGTCCACACATAGGCGGCAAGGCCGTAGCGCGTATCATTGGCGAGCGCGGCGATCTCATCGAGATCAGCGGTCTCGAACGGCATCGCGCACAGCACGGGCCCGAAAATTTCCTCGTCGACCGCCGCCATGCCGGGATGGACGCCGGTGAGCACGGTCGGTTCCACATAATAGCCCCGCTCCGGCAGGGGCCGGCCCGCCCGCAGCGCCCGCGCGCCCTGCGCGAGCGCGCCCCCGACATAGCCAAGGATGCGACCCCGCTGGATGGCGGAAATGGCGGGGCCGAGCTGCGTTTCCGGCGCCATCGTCGGCCCTATGGCCATCGCGGCGCCGATCTGCGCGATCCGCTCCACAAGGGCATCGGCGATGCTGGCGTGGACCAGAAGCCGCGAGGCCGCCGAGCATGTCTGGCCGGTGTTGAGGAAGATGCTCATGGCGATGCCCTGCGCCGCCGCATCCAGATCCGCATCCGGCATCACGATCACCGCAGACTTGCCGCCCAGCTCCACGGTCACGCGCTTCATCGCGCGGGCGCAATCGGCGGCGATCTCAATGCCCGTGGCGGTCGATCCGGTGAAGCTTATCTTCGCCACATCCCGATGCGCGACGAGTGCCGCCCCGGCCTCCACACCGGAGCCTGTCACCACATTGAGAAAGCCTGCGGGAACGCCGCAATCCACCGCCAGCGCAGCAAGCCGCAGGGCCGACAGGGAGCTTTGCTCCGCCGGCTTCAACACCACCGCGCAGCCCGCCGCGATGGCCGGGCCGATCTTGAAGGCCGCGCCCATCAGCGGATAATTCCACGGGATGATCTGGCCCACCACGCCCACCGGCTCGCGCAGGGTGAAGCCATTGGCATTGCCGGGGTGGGAAAGCTCCATCGTCTCCCCGGTCAATTTGGTCGCCCAGCCCGCGAAATAGCGCAGGATGGCGGCGGAAGCGGGGATATCGATGCGGCGAGCGTTGGTGATCGGCTTGCCGGCGTCGAGCGTCTCGAGCACCGCCAGTTCCTCCCCATTCGCCTCGATTGCGCGGGCGAGCGCGAGCAGCGCGTCCTGTCTTGCGGGCTACCTGCATGGCGTCGCCCGCCGCTGCCACCGCCAGATCCACATCGGCAGCGGACCCGGCGGCGATCTGCCCGATCAGCGCGCCGGTCGCGGGGTCTTCCACATCGAGCAGCCGGCCGCTTGCGGGGCTCGTCCATTGCCCGCCAATATGATGCCTGCCCGGTTGCACCCTCGACAAAGCCGCGCGGCTGTCCACCGTCATCGCACTGGTCCTCATTGCATTGCCGAGCCGGGCTAGCAGCAGGCGCGTGGGCAAACTTGTCTCATCGCGAACGAGGCGCGAGCGCACCGCATTGCCGCCGTGCGCGGTGCTGGACAGCGATTTGCGCCGAAGCTAGCCTCGCGCCAAGGAGTGAGAGGATGCTGCAGACATTCACGACGCATGCGTCGAACCGGCTGGAGCGCAGCCGGCAATGGTGCGCGCGCACCAACGCGCATCATGTCGAGTTCGAGGATGATCGGGAGGCATCGATGCGCGGCGGCGAGTTCGGCGCCCTGCGGCTCTGCGTCGTGTCCATGGGCCGCCACCGGGTGGTGCAGGCGCAGGGCGGCGCGGCCCAGCTTGCGCCGTCCGTCAAGTTCCTGTTCCAGGAGGAAGGGTCGGCGATCGTCCGTCAGGCGGACAGGACGCATCGTCTGGAGGTCGGCCAGTGGTGTGCGCTGCGCAAGGATCTGCCCTTCGAGCTGGAAGCGCCCGAGCAGGCGCGGCAACTGGCGATCACCCTGCCCTGCGCCGCCCTCGCCGGACCGGGGCGCGATCCATCCTGGTGGCGGCAGGCACGGCCGTTCCTGCGCGGCCCGGCACAGGTGCTCCACGCCTGCGCGTCCGCCGCCGTGCTGAGCGCGGCCAATCTGCGCGCCGCTGACCGGCACCTGATCGGCCGCCAGCTCGTCGAGCTGATCGGCATGACCATCCACGCCGGCGACGTGAATGCGCTGCCCGACATCAGGGAGGAGCGCCGCCGGGCGATCCTGACCTTCATCGACCGGCATCTGGACGATGCGGGACTGAGCGTGGTGAAGATCGCCCGCGAATTCGGCCTGTCCACGCGCAGCGTGCACAAGCTATTCGAGGGCGAGCCGACCACGGTTGCCCGCACCATCTGGGACAGGCGGCTGGAGCGGTGCCGCGACGAGATGGTCGACCCGTCGCTCATCACGCGCTCCATCACGGAAATCGCGCATTTCTGGGGCTTTTCGGACAGCCAGCATTTCAGCCGCGCGTTCCGGCAGCGTTACGGCCTCAGTCCGCGCGAATATCGCAACATGTTCTCGCTGCATTGAGCGTTGCGCGTTCAGTCCCGGTCTTGCGCTCCGATCCAATCCGCCGGGCCGCGCGCACGCCTATCGCCGGGACATGAACACATGAACGAACGGGGGAGCGCGTGGCACGAAATCGGATAGGCGTGGCGCTCTTCCTGCTCGCGGCGATCAACGCCTTCGGCTTTCTCGACCGGGTGATGATCGCGCTCATTGCCGAGAAGATAAAGGCGGAGTTCCTCGTTACCGATCTGGAAATCGGCCTGCTCGGCGGCACCGCCTTCGCGGTGGTGAACGCCCTCGCGAGCGTGCCGATCGCGCGCATGGCCGAGCGCTTCAAGCGGACCCATGTGACGGCGGGTTTCCTGTTGCTGGCCTCGCTGTTCACTGCGCTTGCGGGCGCGACTGCCAGCTTTGCGCAGCTCGTCGCCTGCCGGCTGGGCATGGCGGCGGGCAATGCCGCCACGGAGGCGCCGCCGCACTCGATGATCTCGGACATGGTCCCGCCGGAAAAGCGCGCATCGGCCATCTCGGTCTTCATGCTGGGCGTACCGATCGCCGCGCTGCTGGGCTCCTTCCTCGGCGGCGCGATCGCAGAGAAGTTCGGCTGGCGGAACACCTTCCTGTTCTTCGGCGTCATGGGCGGCGCGATCGCGCTGCTGTGCATGGTCCTGCTGCGCGAGCCGCCGCGACAATCGGCGAGCCCGGATGCCAGAGCGAAGATGGGCACGTGGGAGGTCGTGACGCGGCTGTTCAAAAGCCGGACGGTGCGCTTCCTTGTGCTCGGCGTCTCGTGCATCAGTCTCGGCAGCTTCGGCGTCAACACCTTCCTCCCCGCCTTCTTCGCGCGCAATCACGGGCTGGATGCGGCGCAGGCGGGGCTCGCCTTCGGCCTCATCTCCGGCATAGCCTCGCTCGTGGGCACGCTGGCGGGGGGCTTTGGCAGCGAATATCTCGCCAGGCGCGACGGGCGCTGGCTGCTCGGCGCGCCCGCGCTCGGCTCCGCGCTCGGCGCCCCGCTGTTCCTGCTCGGCCTCTACAGTCCGTCGCTGGCGGTCGCCATCCCGATCATGCTGCTCGGCTCCTGCACCTTCTACACCACCATGGGCCCGGCCATCGCGACGCTGCACGGCTCGCTCGACAGCTATGCGCGCGCGACCGGCTCGGCGCTGTTCCTGCTCGTCATGCACATGATCCGCCCGGGGGTCGGACCGCCGCTGGTCGGCATCGTCAGCGATACCGCGTCCAGCCTGATCTACGGCGGCGGGTTCGCGGCGCAATGCGCGGGCGCGGCCGCTCAAGTGCCCGGCTCGGCCTGCGCCCATGCCTCCGCACTCGGCCTGCGCTATGCGATCGCCATCTTTTCCGCCTTCTTCGTGCTGGGCGGGCTGCTGCTCTATCTCGCCGCACGGGCCAGCCACAGTGCGCGCATGGCGGACGGACAAGCGCGGAAAGACGCTTGGCAAGCCTGACCGGCTTGGGCCAGAATGCACAAAAGCCGCTGGTGGGCGACCAAGGAGAGAAAGATGCTGGAAGAAGGACAGTCAGCCGAGGGCGGATGCCTCTGCGAGGCGGTGCGCTACACCCTGCATGGGCCGGTGCTGTTCTGCAGCCAGTGCTGTTGCAAGGATTGCCAGAAGGCGACGGGCACGGGCCACACCACGATCATCGGCATCCACCGCGACCAGCTCGAGGTGCGCGGCGAGCCGAAAATCTACACCACGCACGGCGATACGGGCGGCAAGGTCTCGCGCCATTTCTGCGGGGAGTGCGGGGGGCGGCTCTACACGTCGGGCGATCTCCCCGGCCCCGTCATCATGGTGCAGGCCGGCTCGCTCGATGATCCGAACCTCGTGACGCCGAGCAACGTGATCTACGTCAAGGACGCGACGCAGTGGGACCGGTTCGATCCGGCCCTGCCGACCTTTCCGGCCATTGGCGAACGCTCGGCCGAGGATCAGGCAAGGATCGCCGAAGCACGGCGGCGCCCTGTCCTGTCGCCGGTCATGTAATCCAGGGGGAGGTTGAGATGAAAGTTGCAGTTCTCGGCGCAAGCGGCCGGGCTGGATCGGAAATCGTCAAGGAACTGGCGGCCCGCGGCCATGAGGTGATCGCCATCGCGCGCAATGCCGATGCCATACCGGTCGCCGACGGGATCACCGCCCGTCGCGGCGATGCGTCAGATCCGGCGGCCCTCGCCGGGCTGCTGACGGGATGCGAGGCCGTGATCAGCGCCCTTAAATTCGATGTGCCGCCCGCCACGCTGCTGTTCGCGCTCCGGCAGGCGGGGGTCGGCCGCCTGCTC
>ERZ778022.5038-NODE-5038-length-10992-cov-4.431654_pt1 | contig 10992 bp, 11 predicted proteins | sample MGYA00375752_ERZ778022 | MGnify/ENA primary metagenome ERZ778022 (study PRJEB29350, sample SAMN05389826) | bioreactor metagenome | isolation source: Thiocyanate bioreactor | place: South Africa: University of Cape Town | collected 2014-04-04 ...
CGTCTCCCTCCGCGCGTTCATCCGCGAGGCGCTCGACCTCGATCCGATCCCGTCCGATGTGGCGATCCCGATGCAGGGGCCGGCGCGACCGGCGGCCGGCGGCGGACGCGAGAAGGGCGACAAGGGCGAGAGCCGTCAAGGCGGCGGAAGCGGTGGTGGAGGCGGCATGGGTATGGGCATGGCCGCCGGGGGCATGGGCGCTGGAGGCCTGGGCACCGGGCTTGGCCTCGGTTCCCATCATGATGACGACGAGGACTTGGAATCCCCTTCTCCGGGACATGGATGACCATCCGGCATAGTATGCGGTAAGAGCCGACGTGACTGGCGCGAGAGAGCATCGCGCCAGGCTCCCCGATCAGACCATGGTTTCGGGCCGGATCAGGCGATCGAACGTCGCCTCATCGACGAGGCCGAGCGCGAGCCCCGCTTCCTTGAGCGTCAGCCCTTTCTCATGGGCGTGCTTGGCGATCTTCGCGGCATTGTCATAGCCGATCTCGGGCGCCAGTGCGGTAACGAGCATCAGCGAACGATCGACCAGTTCGGCGATCCGTTGCGCATTGGCTTCCAGCCCCTCGACGCAGCGCTCCGCGAAACTTTCCGCGCCGACGGCGAGGAGATGGATCGAGCGCAGCACGGCAGCGCCGATCAGCGGCTTGAAGACGTTGAGCTCTAGGTGGCCCTGTAGGCCGCCCACCGTCACCGCCTGGTGATTGCCGATCACCTGCGCCGCCACCATGGTCAGCATCTCGCACTGGGTGGGGTTGACCTTGCCCGGCATGATCGAGCTGCCCGGTTCGTTGGCCGGCAGGTCCAGTTCGCCCAGCCCCGAGCGCGGACCGGAACCGAGCAGGCGGATGTCGTTGGCGATCTTGGTGAAGGCCACCGCCGCCACGTTCAGCGTGCCGGAAAGGTGGACCAGCGGGTCGTTGGAGGCCAGCGCCTCGAACTTGTTGGGCGCGGTGCGGAAGGGCAGGCCGGTGAGCACCGCGATCTCCTTCGCCATGGCTCCGTCGAAGCCCGGCGAAGCATTGAGGCCGGTGCCGACCGCAGTGCCGCCCTGCGCCAGGGGAAGCATGCCCTCGCGCGCCTGCACGATCCGTTCGCGCGCTTGGGCGAGCTGTTGTGCATAGCCCGAAAACTCCTGTCCCAAAGTCAACGGCGTCGCATCCTGCAAGTGCGTCCGGCCGATCTTCACGATATCGGCCCAGGCGATCGCCTTGTCGTCCAGCGCCGCGTGGAGCCGGTCGAGCGCCGGCAACAGCGCATCGTTGACGGCCAGGGCCGCGGCGATATGAAGCGCGGTCGGGAAGCTGTCGTTCGACGACTGGCCCATGTTGACATGGTCGTTGGGATGGACAGGACTCTTGCCGCCGCGCGTTCCGGTCAAGATCTCGTTGGCGCGACCGGCGATCACCTCGTTGACGTTCATGTTGGACTGGGTGCCGCTGCCGGTCTGCCAGATGACGAGCGGGAACTGGTCGTCATGCTCGCCGGCTACGACCTCGGCAGCAGCTTTCTCGATCGCATCCGCCAGCGTGCCGTCCAGCCCATGCGCGCGGTTCACTCGCGCTGCGGCCTGCTTCACGACTGCCAGCGCATGAACGATGCCGATCGGCATCCGTTCGGTGGCCCCGAAAGGAAAGTTCTCGATGCTGCGCTGGGTCTGCGCTCCCCAATAGGCGCTTGCGGGCACCTCGATCGGGCCGAGGCTGTCGGTTTCGGTGCGGGTCTCGGTCATGGGTTCTCCAGCAGGTCTGCAAAGCGACAAAAACACCTCCGGACGCCATACGCGAGTCCATATGCGAAAGCCGGAAAGCATTCCCGATGCGAAAGCCGGAAAGCATTCCCGCACTCCACTAGAGAAGGGAGAGTCTATTTGCAATTGACTCGCAGTAGCGTACTGTTGACGGAGTCTCTTCGGGAGAGCGTCGAGTGTATCATCTCGTCGACCAGCCAACCAACGTGTTGTCGCGCAGCGGTCATTTCCTGCTCTGGGCCATGCGCGGTTGGCGGCACGCGGCGGAACGCGGCGCATGCCCGCCCCTTGCGCTGCACCAGGCCTTTACCCAGTTGAACCTACGCCCGATGCTCCCGGATTTTCACATCGCCATGGCCCTGCTCCATCATGGCGGCGCCGTCCGGCTTGGATTTTCGTCCGTCGACGCACCTGCGATCAGCGAGGACGAAGCCGTCCTGCTCGGCCTGTGGCGAGACGTCGCCGCAGACGAGAACGACAAGGCGCAAGGCACGCTCGTGCTGCTAACCGGCAAGGAAACAGCCACCCCTTCCTTACGCGCGATGCGCTCAACCCTCGCGCATCTGCGGTGCGCGGGCTTCGACGTCTCGCGTCTCGCGCTGGCCCATTGAGACGATCGATACCATGCGGGCTGGCACGCCCCGCGATTTGCAGGTCCGAACCTAGAACAGCAGCCAGCCGTGGCTACCCGCCACCGCGCCGAAGATCGTCACCAGGGCCAGCGCAAGCAACACGATGTGGACCCGATGCAGCGCCGCGAACGCGCGCTCGGGATCGCGCCGCGCCCATGGCGGAAAATAACGATGCAGGACCAACGGCTCGCCGATGAACAGCACGAGGAAGAACAGCGACCACACGAACACCATCGCGTGCATCCACCAGAAGCGGATATCCGCGAACCGGCTCCACAGGTCGAGGCGCTCGATCATGTAGAAGCCGGACAGGCCCACTACGAGCACTGCGGCGCGAGCCTGCCAGACGAAACGTTTCTCGAATGCCTGGAACGCCGCGAGGCGATCGGCCCCGAGCGCCCCACGCCGCACGGCGGGCAACGCCACAGTGGACGCCATCGATACGCCGCCGATCCAGACGACGACGCCCAGGATATGGAGGACGCGCGCCAGCGCCAGATCGTCGATCATGGCGCGAGCTGCCCGGCCGCTTCGGCGGCGAGCGCGCCGTCATGGACCAGCACGGCTTGGAGCAGCACGTCGTCCTTGCGCGCGGCCGCCCAATGCTCGCCGCCCTGTGCAGGAACGACGATGATGCTGCCGGGGCCGAACGTGCGCTCGCTGGCGGGATCGACCTTGTTGCCGTCGCCCCATGACAGCGTGCCGGAGATCACGGTGAGCAGGCGAATGGGCCCGCTCGCGCCGTGCGGCGGCAGGAACTGGCCCTTGGCGATGCGGAGCAGGAAGGTGAGCGGCCGCCCCTGGCCGTCGACCGCGATGATTCCGCGGCGGGCGGCATCGTGGACCGTCTCGTAGTGCAGCCGGTCGATGTCGAGCGGGGTCGATTTGGCGGAAGCCGCAGCCGGGAGCGCCAGCGAGATGGCGGCGAGCAGGAGAGTGCAATGCTTCATGGGTCTTGTCCTTCCTCGGGTCAGAATTTGAGGCTGATGCCGCCGCCGAAGGCACGGCCGTCCCCAGGCAGAAACGCGGCCTGGTCGGGACGCGCCTGGTCGACGATCAGGGTCGAGCCGGCATAGGTCTTGTCGAACAGGTTGGTGACCTCGGCAAAGACCGACACCTGCCCGTTCAGCCGGTACTCGCCGCGCAGATCCACGGTCGCATAGGGATCGTTGTAGAGCGTCCCGAGATTGTCGACCGGCGTTCTCTCCGGCATCCAGCGCAGATTGCCTTGCAGCATCAGCGTGTCGACCGGACGCCAGGTCAGGTTGGCGTTGATCCAGTGGCGCGGGGCCCCGGCAAGCCGGTTGTCACCGCGCAGCGGATCGTCGTGGAAGCGGAAGTCCTGGAAGGTATAGGCGATCCGGCCGGTGAGCGTTGGAGACACCTTGGCCGTCAGACCGAGCTCGATGCCGAAATGCCGTGTCCGTGGCGCGTTGATCGCGCCCAGCGAAACGCCGGTCTCGTCACGCAGGCTCAGCAGCTCGTTGCGGACCCATGAGTAATAGACGATCGCATCCCATGAGACGATGCCCGAACGGCCGCGCCAGCCTGCCTCGAGCGTGGTCGCGCGCTGCGCCTTGAGCGCGGGCGTGACGAAGACGGCGGTCGGCGCGGCCGGAGCTGCGGGATTGGGGCGCCCAGGACTGCTGTTGGGCGTGCCGTTCACGGTCGCCAACAGATCGTCGTGGGTCGGCGGCTCGAAGCTGCGGCTCACGGCCGCGAAGATCGTCTGATCCTCGGACGGTTGCCAGGAGAGACCCAGCGCCGGGCTCCAGCCTTCGTATGTCCGCGCATAGCTGGAACTGACCGTCGGCACCGCGCCGTTCGGCAGCGCCATGGTCGGATTAGCGGGACTGTAGGCGTTGGTCGACCGCGTCGGCAGGCCGTAGCGGTCGATGTTGTCGCGCGTCGCCCGCGACCAGGAAAGCGACGGCGAAAGCGTCAGCCGATCGCCCAGCGGGATATTGAAGCCCGCGTTGAGCGCCAGCGTATCGGCCTCGAGCCGGCTGCGACCGAACAGTGCGCCGCGCTTGCCCGCAACATTGAGATAGTTCTCCCGGTCGGCCGAGCCGGTCACATATTGCGCCGTCGCCTCGAACAGCGGGAGCGGCCGCGCCGCGTCCGGCTTGAAGGCGTAGCGCGCCACCAGGGTGAAGTCGTCGCCCTCGGTCTCGCGGATGCCGGCCGACATCGGGAAACGGAACATGTCGTCCGTCCGGGCATAGCCGAAGGCGAGATCGACGACATGCGCGCCGAACGTTCCCGTCGCGCGCGCGCCGACCTGGACCTGCTTCGCCTCCCGGCGCGGGCGGTCGCGCACGACGTTCGGGCCGGGATTGATCGCCCCTTGCGGCGTCACGGTCGGCCCGGTGAACACGGCGCGCGCATCGCTCCTGAGCAGGTCGCGCGTCAGCGGCCCCGAGACGTCGAAGCCGAGATCGGCATAGCTGGCGAACACGCGGACGGTCACGTCGTCGGACAGGCGCAGGCCGACATTGCCGCCGACGCCCCAGCGACGGGAGGCATTGTAATCGCAGTAGCCGTCGCGGCGCGAAACATCGCCGCGCACCAGCATGTCGAACCGCTCGCCGGCGAAACCCGCCTGCGCGCCGCCGCTGAACTGGCCGAAGCTACCGCCGGCGGCCTTCAGGGCCACGCCGGGCGCGCTGCGGCCCGTGGGCGAGATCAGATTGAGCGCGCCGCCGAGCACGGTCGCGCCGAGCCGGTTGGCCATGTACCCCCGATAGACCTCGACCGCCTCGGCCTCGCCGGGATTGGCGAAGCCGACGATATAGGAGCCGTCGGCGCGATTGAGCGGCAGGCCGTTGCGCAGGATCAGCACACCGCGCTCAACGGGGTTCTGTTGCAGGCCCGACCCGCGGATCTGGATACGCGGCTGGTCATTTCCGCCGAAGAAATCCTGCACCACCACGCCGGGCACGTCCGCCAGCGCGCGCGAAATGGTAAGGTTCGCGCTTCCCGGCATGGTCTCGGCCGACACGATCGCCGTGCCGCCGGCTGCCGCGTCGAGCCTTGCGACCACCGGGCTGCGCGGCGCGATCACGACGATCTCATCGGTCGCGCCGGGCGTTGCCGACTGGGCCCACAGGTTCTGCGGCATGAGGCCGGCCGAAACCGCCAGCACGCCGAGCACGGACAGCATACAGGGACGGTCCGGAAGCAACGCGGATGGACGGACAATCGAGGCATGCATGCGAACCCCCAGGAATTGCTATTGCGAGTTGTTCGCATATTATGCCGTGAGAACGATGGAGGGTTTGTTCCAGCGCAAATCCTGAGACGATTTTTGCCGGTCGGCGTGTGGATCGGAAAATCGATCGCGACTTGCAGGAGCGAGGGACGGATTGGATGGCAATGGACGCGCCCGTACCGCTCGAAAGGATCGGCCTGCTCGAGCTGTTCCGTTCGCTTCCCGAAGGCGCCCTCGCCGATGTCCGCGCGGCCATGCGTACGGAGCGCGTCGCCAAGGACACGCTGATCTTCGAGCAGGGCCAGCCAGTCGATCGGGCCTACGCCCTTGCCGTCGGCAGCATCCGCATCGTGCAGACCGGAAGCGACGGCGGCCAGACGATCGTCCGCTTCATCGGCCCCGGGGAGATGTTCGGCACGCTGCCGCTATTCACGGACCACCGTTTTCCAGCCGATGCGATCGCGGTCGAAGCGTCGACCGTCCTGACCTGGTCGGAGAACGACCTGCTCGACCTGATGGGGCGTTACTCCGCGATCTCGTTCAACGTGATCAAGGTGCTGGGGCTTCGCATGGCGCAGTTGCAGGAGCGGGTACGCGAAATCACGACGCAGCGAGCCGAGCAACGCATCGCCCACGCCATCGTCCGTCTCGTCGAGCAAGCGGGACGCGATGGCGTGCGCGGCACCACAATCGAAATACCGCTTCGCCGCAAGGACCTCGCCGAATTCGCCGGGACCACCCTCCATACCGCCAGCCGAACGCTGGCCGCCTGGGAAAAAGCAGGAATTCTTGCCAGTCACGAACAACGGCTCACCATCCACGAGCCCGATGCCATCCGCCGTTTCGCGGAAGGATGTCGCGACTAAGTCAGCGGATCGCCGACCAGATCAGTCCGCAACCGCCCGCTTCTTCGAATGATCCAGCGGCGATCGATCGCCTCAATCCCCGCCTCCACTCTTGCCGAGCAAGGTCGAGACGATCACTCGGTCCATGATCTCGGCAATGCGCGAGGGAGGATCGGGCTCGGCCTGGCGGAGCCACCAGGCCAGCAATTCGACGGTCGCTGAGGTCGCCAGGATAGTACCGATATCCTGGGGCAACCAGGTTTGAGGTGCCGGCCAGTTCGCCTGACGCGCCAGGGTCTGATCGACGAAGGCCGTGCGTATCGCGCCCTGCGCGCCGCCGAGCAGCAAGGCGGTCCACAGCGACCGGCTGGCCATGACATGGTTGCACAGCGCCAGGCAGGAGGCATAACCGTCGTGCGATCCGAGCACCGGCAGCGACAGGTCGAGCAACTTGCCGATCTCCTCGTCCGCGAGATCGGCGAGCAGCGCCTCCTTGGTCGGGTAGTGCCGGAAGAAGGTGGTATAGGCGATATCGGCCCGGGCAACGATGTCGCGGATCGTGATCTGCTCGAACGGCGCTTCCTGTAGCAGTTCCTGGAGCGCCAGCCGGAAACCCTTGCGAGTGCGGCGGATACGTGGATCAGAATGTTCCGGTGCGGGCGCCGCCCGATCGTCCGCCGCCTTGTCCCGCACGCTTTCCATCCTCATGCGCTATCGCGCTTCGCCCGGCCGGGCAAGCAACAGCCTCAGGCGAAGTAAGCCGTCAGCATCGCCGCCGCGAAGAGGGCGAGCCAGGCGTCGGTCCCATGGCGCAACCGCGCGGGCGCGTGGCGGACGTCCATGAACTCGCACAGGATCACCCGCACCTTGACCACGGTGATCGCGATCGCGCCGACGGCGACCGCCGCATCCGGTCGCGGCACGCCCACGCCGTGATGCGCGCCCATCCACCAGGCCAGCAGCGTGATCCCCGAGAGGACGAGCCAGGTCAGCACCAGCCGCGTCTGTCCGAAAGTACCCATCCGATCACCTCATCACGTAGAGCAGCGCGAAGATGATGACCCACAGGAAATCGACCATGTGCCAATAGGTCGCGCAGGTCTCGACGATCTCGCGGGACCGGCGCTGCGGCCCGGAGAGCTGGTAGACGATCACGCCGAGCGCGATCAGCCCGACCAGGACGTGCAGCAGGTGCATCCCGGTCAGGAAGTAGTAGAACTGGAAGAAGTCGTTGGTGGTGAAGGTCAGCCCCTGCCCGATCGCCATCGACCAGTCGTAGAGCTTCATCGCGCAGAAGATCAGGCCCCCGGCGATGGTCAGCCAGACGTTGGCCAGGGCCGCGGCGAAGTCCCCCGCCCGGGTCCGCTCCACGCAGCGCGCGATCGACCACGAGCTGGTCAGCAGGACGATCGTATTGAGCACGCCCAGGTCAAGGTGGAGCTGGCCCTGCGATTGCAGGAACAGCTCGGGGCTGCGCCGGTAGCAGACCGTATAGACCACGAAATAGGCCGAGAAGGTCAGCGCCTCGATCATCACCAGCACCCACATGGCGGGCTGCCCGGGGATCGTCTCGCGCTTCGCCGTCTGCGCCATGGGCCGCTCCCCGCTCACAGCAGCGCCAGCCGGTTCGGCAGGTAGTCCCGCTCCGGCTCCTCGTGCTCGATCATCTGCTTGAGGTAGGTGATGAACACGCCGGTATAGATGCCGAACACCACCATGTTGATGTAGAACGCGATCACCCCGTTCCAGGCGAAGGGCCCTTCCTTGACGATGCAGCAGGTCGCGACGACGACCTCGGTCAGGGCGTTGCAGATGTTGAAGTAGCCGAACCACTTGGGCAGGACGCCGTTCCGGTCGAGCAGGATGGCGACCGCCCAGACGACCGAGCCGACCAGGAAGATCCCCATGGTCCCGCTGAACGAGAGGAAGCCCATGTCGTAGAGCAGGCCGAGCAGCCGGGGATCGCGGTCGAGCCGCATCGCCCCGGCGACCAGGGCGATGCAGGTCAGCAGCATCCCCGGCACCGCCGCGAGCGAATAGAGCAGCCGGTAGGACCAGGCGAAGGCCGGGCTCACCGACATGCGGCGGATCGAATAGACGATCAGCGCGGTCGAGGCCGTGGCGAAGGCGCCCATGAAGAAGATCGTGCCGAAGCCGGTCAGCAGGCCAAGGCGGTTCTCGGCGAACCACTCGACGATCCGCGGCAGGCCCCACCAGGCCTTGGGCGGCGGCTTGGTCCTGGTGACGACGAAGAACACGATGCCGAAGACGTTGTAGAAGACGACGATGGTGTACCAGGCCAGCCACAGCTCGAGCTTGGGGTTGTGGCGCCATTGCCAGGCGATCCGGCCAAGCCTGGAGGCGGGCGGCGGCACGGGCGCGGGAATCGCGAGGGCGGCGGTCATGCCGCGGCTCCTTCCTGCCGGCGCTGGCGCAGGATCGCCTGGCCGACGACTAGCCCCATGACGCCGATCCACAGTGCGATCGCCCCGTTCTTCACCCAGAACGACAATACGCCGTCCCAGGCGAGCGGCCCCTCCAGCGCCATCGGCGCGAAGGCGGCGGGCGCCAGGGCCGCCGCGATCAGCAGGTTGAAGTGCCCGACCCACCGCGCGAACACCGGGCGGCCTTGCCGATCGAGGTAGATCGCCATGGCCAGGAACACGCTCTGCGCGACGAGGAAGCTCACCTGGCTGGTGAAGGTGATCCAGGCCATGTCGTTGAAAAGCTGGACCAGCGCCGGATCGCGCTCCGGGCGGAAGGCCGCGATCAGCCAGAACAGGTCGGCGATGCAGAACAGCGTCGGTCCGCCCGCGATGCAGCCGATAAAGCAGTAGCTGAGGATCGGGGTCCGGTGCGCCATCCGCCGGATCTGCAACGCGATCAGCATCAGGAACGGGATCAGCGCGACGCCGAACCAGTTGAACACGATCATGCTGTAGCGGATGCGCGGCAGGTTCGCCGGGTCGAAGTAGAACGCCGCCACCTCCTGCGCCGACAGGCCCGGCGGCATTGGCTGGACGAAGCCTGGGAAGGCCAGGAAAGCTCCGATCCAGAACAGGCTGACGACCGGCAGCGACCACAGCAGAAGCAGCTCCCCGCTCGTACCGACTGAAGATTGTTCCGACTCCGTCACCGCATCTCCCCTTCCCAACCTAGAAATAGGATATTGTGTGCTATTCAGGAGTCAATATCCTATTATGAGCGAGCGCGCAGCCGTTCACGTAGATTTCATCCGCCATCAGATAGCGTCGGCATGGCTGGGGCGTCGCTGAACGAGGCGAGATGGATCATGGCCCTGTCCGCAGCAGCAATCGCGCTCAATCGCTTTGGTCTTGGCGCCAGGACCGACGAGCCGGTCCCAGACCCGCGCAGATGGCTGCTCGACCAGTTCGCGCGTTACGAGCCTCGGCCGCCTGGCTGGGCGGCTTTGCCATCCGCCTCGGCCATCGCGGCGGACTATGTCGCCGGCCGCCAGCAGGTGATGGCAACCGCCTCCACCGAGGGAGCGGACAAGCAAGCCGCCCGCAAGGCGCTGCAGCAGGAATCGCGCGACGTCTATCTCGACGCGGTTCGCGCGCGCGCCACCAGCGCCTTTTCCACGCCGACGCCGTTTGTCGAGCGGCTGGTGCATTTCTGGGCCAACCATTTCGCGGTCTCGGCGGACAAGCCCGTCGTACTGCCCTTTGCGGGCGCCTTCGAGGCCGAGGCGATCCGGCCCCATGTGCTCGGGCGGTTCGAGGACATGCTGCTGGCGGTCGAATGCCACCCCGCGATGCAGCTCTATCTCGATCAGGCCCAGTCGGTCGGACCGAACAGCATGCTGGCCTTGCGCGCCCAGGAGCGGAACCCGGCGCGCAAGGCCGGGCTCAACGAGAACCTCGCGCGCGAGATCATGGAGCTGCATACGCTGGGCGTTCGCACGGGCTACTCGCAGGCCGACGTCACCGAGTTCGCGCGGGCGCTTACCGGCTGGAGCGTCGCCGGGCTCGGCCGCGGCGGGCGAATGGACGGCGTGGAGCCCGGCAACTTCGTGTTTCGCCCCGCGATGCATGAGCCCGGCGCGCGCACGATCATGGGGCGGACCTATACCCAGCCAGGCGAAGCCCAGGCCCGGTCCGTCCTCCACGATCTCGCCGTTGCCCCCGCCACCGCGGATCACGTCGCGACCAAGCTCGCCCGCCATTTCGTCGCCGACGATCCCCCGCCGGCCCTCGTCCGGCGCCTCGCCGCATCCTTCCGCGAGACCGGCGGAGACTTGCCGGCACTCTACAGGGTCCTGGTGGAAGCTCCGGAAAGCTGGTCGACCGCGCCGGCCAAGTTCAAGACACCGTGGGATTGGCTGGTTTCGTCGAGCCGCGCGGTCGGCCTGCGCGACGCCGGCGAGATGCAGGTCGCTCCGCTCATGCAGCAGCTCGGCCAGCCAGTCTGGCGCCCCGGCTCGCCCGCGGGCTATGACGATATCGCCGCGACCTGGGCCGCGCCCGGAGCGCTGCTGCGGCGGGTCGAGGTGGCCCAGCGGATTGCCGCCCGCGTCGGCGACAGGAT
>ERZ778022.5040-NODE-5040-length-10990-cov-3.203201_pt1 | contig 10990 bp, 10 predicted proteins | sample MGYA00375752_ERZ778022 | MGnify/ENA primary metagenome ERZ778022 (study PRJEB29350, sample SAMN05389826) | bioreactor metagenome | isolation source: Thiocyanate bioreactor | place: South Africa: University of Cape Town | collected 2014-04-04 ...
AGCCGCATAACCTTCCAGAAGGCCGCGCGCATCAACCCCTTCCGCAATTTCCGCCTTGGTGAAGGCCCGCACGGCAAAGCCTCGCGCGCCAGCGGGCACCAACAAGCCTTCCTTCGCCAATACAGGCAGTGCCTGCCGCACCGGCGTGCGCGAAAGACCGAGCAAAGCCGCCACATGCGCTTCCGGCACCCGCTGCCCCGGCGCCAGATCGCCCTGCAAGATCATATCTCGCAGGCGCTGCAATACATCCGCTTCGTGTTTCATGGTTCCTCGATTGGATCCCAAGCCGATGTCGGCGGCTCAACAACCTTAGCAGTCGCCGCTCAATTGGATACCGCAAATCGCCTGAAAGAACCAATAAAACAGCTAAATAGCCTGCGCCTCGGTGGTTTTGGGATACAAAATAGGGTAAAATTACACTCTAAAATTTAAAAATGGCATTGACGGGATCCCAAACTCAATCTACATGGGATCCCAATTACTCGGTCAGGGAGCCCGATTATGAGCAATGCCGCTGCTTCGCATCGCCAGCACGCCGATCACACCACGCCTCTCGTTCGCAACGCCTGGTATGTCGCCGCCTTGTCCCATGAAATTGAGCGAAACCTGCTGCCGCGCACCCTGCTCGAAACCCGCGTCGTGTTCTTTCGCAAGAAGGACGGTTCGATCTCGGCTCTCCACGATCGCTGCCCGCACCGTTCCTTTCCCCTGTCTAAAAGCCAGCTTCAAGACGACACGATCGTCTGCGGCTATCACGGCATCACCTATGACGGTACCGGCCGCTGCTTGCATGTGCCGAGCGCACCCAATGCGGGCGGCAATATCAAGATCCGCAACTTCGCCGTCGTTGAACGCGCGCCGCTGGTCTGGATCTGGATGGGGGATGCCGAGCAAGCCGATCCTGCTCTGATTCCGGATTTCTCCTTTCTTTCCGCACCCACTTGGAAGACAGTCTCCGGGTCGTTCCATATGCATTCCAACTATGTCGCGATGCATGAGAACCTGCTCGATCAGACTCATTTCACCTTTCTGCATGCCGGCTCTGTTGGCACGCCGGAATGGGCGACCTCGCCTCTGGAAGTGAGCCAGAATGGAGACACCGTCTCCCTGCGTCGCGAGCTCAAGAAGTCGCTACCGCCCGGCATCTACGCTGTGCCGATGAAGCTCGAAGGGCGCATGGTCGATCGCTTATCCGAAGCCTCGTTCTTCGGTCCGGCTGGCCATCTGGCATTGGCAAAGATCACCGTATCGGAACCTATCGCCAATGAGCGAGAGGAATTCCGCGTCAACATTCTACATGTCTTCACACCGGAAACGCAGAACACCTTGCATTATTGGTGGTTCAACAGCCGTGATTTCGGTCTTGACGATGAAGAAGCGAGCAAGTTTCTCTATGAAGCTTCTCATGCGGCCTATGTCGAAGATGTCGACGCTCTGGGCTGGATTTCCGACATCGTCACCACGGAAAGTGAAGACTATCGCGAATTCAGTTTCCGCAGCGATCGCCCTGGCCTGATGATGCGGCAGGTCCTGAGCCGGTTAGCCGCCCAGGAACAGGCGCCGGCGACAGCTGTTGCGGCGGAATAGGATTGAAGTCGGGCTCTGAGCGTGCAGCCTTGATCGCCCGCGTGGCCGACGAACTAAGCGATGCGGCGTAATCCGCCGCATCTTCCGGAAAGGTCAGACGAATCTGACGTTCCAGTTCCCAATCGGCTTGCAGCGCCTGCCTGTCCCACCAGACTCTCGCGCCTTTGCTCAGGCGCTGCAAAAGATCCGAGACCGTCATTCCAGGCTCGCCAAAATTTGCTCCCGCAACGTTACCAGGCGCACATCCGTACGCTTGCGTGGACGAGGTAGATCGATATCGATGATCGATTGAATACGGCCCGGCCGTGACTCCATCACCACAACGCGACTGGAAAGATAAACCGCCTCCTCAACATCGTGGGTCACCATGACGACGGTGATCCGCTCGGCTTCCCATAAGCGTATCAACTCATTCTGCAAACGCGTCCGCGTGAGGGAATCAAGGGCCCCCAACGGCTCGTCAAGCAGGAGGATACGCGGGCGTGGCGCCAAAGCGCGAGCAATCGCTGCCCGTTGCGACATGCCGCCGGAAAGTTGATAAGGCTTGGCCTTGTCAAACCCCATGAGACCGACCAGGGCAATGAGTTCGGAAACACGTGCATTCTGCTCTTGCTGCGACAATCCTGACTTATGCAAGCTGAGGGCGATGTTCTCGCGCACCGTCAACCACGGCAAAAGCCGGTGGTCCTGAAAGACGATGCCGCGCGATAGCGAGGGCCTCTCGACGCGGGCGCCATAAACCGCCACATCCCCTTCATCCGGGACATCGAGCCCAGCAAGCATGCGCAGCAAAGTCGACTTGCCGCAGCCGCTCGGGCCCAGCAGAGTGAGGAATTCGCCATCCTGAACCGTGAGCGACACCCGATCGAGCGCCTGCACGCGATTTTCATCCACTGCAAACCACTTCGAAAGCTGGTGAATCTCGACGCCTGCGTCTGCTGCGCCAAAAGCTACTGCCGGTGCCACGGGAAAACCTTTCTTGATGACCATGAAACGAGGCGATCAAGCGCCAAGCCAACGAGCGCCAGGGCGATCACGCCAATAAGAATGCGATCCATGCGCGCATATTCCCGCGCCTGCGCGAGATAAGCGCCGAGTCCGTCGCCCATGCCGTTGATATAGCCGGTGCCGATCAGATATTCGGCGCCGATCGTGCCGAGCCATGCAATGTTCAGCCCCAGCTCCAGACCGGCGACGATGGCCGGTGCCGCGGCGGGCAGAATGATCTTGCTCACCTCCTGGCGACGCGACAATTCCAAAACTTGGCCAACTTCAAGATAGGGGCGACTAACGTTGGCGCAGGCCACGGCCGTCGCCAGCGCGACTGGAAAAAATGCGCCAAGCGAGATCAAACTCACTTTCATCGCCTCGCCATTGCCCAGCCAGGCGCTAAGCAAGGGAATCCACGCGAAGAGAGCCACTTGGCGCGCACTGTCGATGGTTGGCGACAACAGACGATCAACCGGCCGCCAAAGACCGATAGCCAAACCGACGGCAAGCCCCGCGCTGGCGCCTATCAGAAAACCGGCGATCGCCCGCGCCAAAGTCGCTGCGATAGCCCCTGGCAGAAAACCACTGGCTGTGTCCTTTGCAACAGCAACGGCGAAAGCATTGGGCGACGTGAAGGTGGCTGAATCTCCCGTATCGCGCACTAAGCTATAGGCGATCCAAGCCGTAACCAGCAGCAAAGGAACCACAAGAGGGCGCCAAGCGGATGGGGTCAAAACAGGCTGTTGCTTCGCCATGGTTCACACCGCCGCGTGCAACGACCATTGGGCCGTGCGGCGTTCGAACCAAAGAATACCCCGATCAAACAACAAGCCCACCAGTCCGATGACGATGATCGTGGCGAAAACCACGTCAAGCTGGAAGGATTTACGTCCCCACATCATCAAGTAGCCAATGCCTGCGGCCGACGAAATCATCTCGACCAGGATCAAAACCTTCCATCCCTTGCTCACCGCCTGGCGCATGCCCGTGGCAATCGATGGCAGCAAGGCTGGCAGAAGAATTTTACGGAGGTAATCGGATCGCTTCAGCTCGAGGCAGCGGGCAATGTCATCATATTTCGGCGGCATGGTCCTGATGGCATGGTAAGGCCCGACCATGAGCGGCAGAAAGCAGGTCTTGGCAATGAGTACCACTTTCAATGTTTCGTCGATTCCGAACATCAGCATGAAGAAAGGCAGCCAACCGAGAGACGGCACCAGAAAGATCGCCCGCACCGACGCACCGAAATAGGCATCGGCGCGGCGCGACAAGCCAAAGGCGATGCCAGTCGCAAGTCCAAGTCCCGCACCAATGGCAATTCCAACGGCCAAACGCAGCATGCTGACGCCAAGTTCATAAGGCAGATCGCCGCTCACCAGGAGATCGCTCAAGGTCGTCCAGACCAAGGACGGCGCCGGCAGAATCTGCGGCGCCAAGAGTTCCAGCCGGACGGCAAGGGACCAGAGTGCAAGAATGACTGCCGGCACCACCAATCCCGTCGCCACGGCGCCGAGCCAGCGGTTACCGTTATAGAAATGACGAATACGAACGAAGCCATCGTGTCCGAGAAACGGCGAGGCGGAGGAAGATCGACGACGGCCTGCATCAGCAAGGATTGTCATATCGCACCAATGTATGGAATTCAGGAATAGACGAAATCAGCTCGCCGGTTTGCCCTTCGCATCGTAAGCGGACCAAAACCCCTCGTAGCCAAGCTGCTTGATCGCCTTGTCGATATAAGAACGATCGATCCAATCCTCTGGCTTGAAGCCACGGCGGACCAGTTTGGCATTGAGCGTAAAGTCGACGCCGTCCTTGACGCTGGAAACAAAATACTCGTCGAGCAGCGGATTCAGGCGTTCGCGTAAGTCATCCTTGTCGTAATCCTTCACGAAAGCCGTGCGCGGCGTACCGGTCAGAGCCCAGATGTCGTAAAGCTCATTGCGATTGGCATCGTCGGATGCGAACCGCGCAGAACGAATGAAAGCCGTGGCGACGCGTTGGGTCGTCTCCGGATATTTCTTGGCGAAATCCTCGCTGACGGCGAACACTCCGAAGCTGGTGCCCGGATTGCGCGTGCCTTTGGTCGAATAGATCACCTTGCCGAAGTCGCGGTCGACCAGATCGAGGATGGTATTGTTGCCGACAATCGCGTCGATGTGGCCGGATGTGAAGGCCGAAACCTGGTCAGCGGTTTGTAGATCGAAAATCTGCAGATCCCGCTCCTTCAAGCTCGTCGTCGACAGAATGCGATTGAGAGACCATTCGAAGATCGTGCCGCGTTGCAGAGATATCTTCTTGTCCTTGAGATCAGCGATGGTTGTAATCGGTGCATCCTTACGCGCGACCACATAAACCGGTGAAACGCCGTATGAGGCGATCGCTTTGGTCCGTAGCCCCGCTCCACGACCCACGATGCTCGGTAAACTGCCATAGGCGGCGAAATCAAGCTGACCATTCGCGAAAGCTTCATTGATGGCCGGCCCCGTGCCGCGCGGGAACTGCCATTCAATCTTCACGCCATCCGCTTTGAATTCTTCTTCCAGAGCTTTCCTGGCGCGCACGACACCCAAAACGTTTGTGCCATAAGGTTGGCCGGCTGCATTGCCCGGCCCGGCGAGACGAATGACGGAAGGCGGCGTTTCGGCCTTGACCGAGATAACGGAAACGATGGCTGCGATCAGAGCCAGGCCGAACGACTTGCGAAATAAGCTGAACATATCAGACCTCGAAAGGGAGAAACGAGCGCAGGAAAGTCCGCGTTCTGTTCACGGTAAAATGGATAACGTCACGACCATCCGATAGCGCGCCGGTAGCTACCGATGACATCTCCGGCCTTGAGTGCGGCGAGATCCACGGAGACAGCTTTGTCCGCGTTAGGCGCTACATAGAGCGCGTCCTCGGGACACCAGGCTTCGCACATGTAGCAGGTTTGGCAGTCGCCCTGGCGTGCGATTACTGGAATGTCTGCTGTCGTATCGAAGACATTCGTCGGACAGGCGTGCACGCAGATATTGCAACCCGTGCAGCGCTCTTTATCGATCACCTCGATCATTCGGCGGCCTCCAGCACGCGCGCTTCAGGCTGCTGCAGATCGCGCCGCGTCCACACTTCGGAAAGACCGCCTGAACGAACGTAATAGCGTGGCCCCGGATCCTGTTGCGGCCGATCGACACGACGTGCCATGCCGCGGCTTTCGTCACGTTCCAGAGCGCTGCGGTACATCCAGCGCGCGGTCGCCACCATGGCTGCGGCCTGACGCGACTGCGCCACATGCAAAACGCTGGCCTTGTCAGCGCTCTCGACCTTGCGCCACAAACGATCAAGCCGTTCGAGCGAATGTTTCAGGCCAAGTTCGCTACGGAAATAATTGCGATCATAGGGGAAGACTTCGTCTTGCACTGCCTGGGTCACGGCCAAAGGATCATAGCCGCGCTGTGACTGTTCAATGAGTGCCGCTTTGCCGGCCCGAATCACCTTCGAGGGCTGAGCCAGCACCCGGCGCGTACGCGCATAGCTCGCCGCTCCCGCGCCTGCCCAATAGCCAGACGACATCGCCCAAGCAGCATTGTGGCTGCCCCCGCCGGTGAAAGCGCCGCAAATCAGCTCGCGCGTTGCTGCATCGCCCGCCGCATAGAGGCCCTCAACGCTCGTGGCGCAGCTTTCATCGACAAGCCGGAGACCACCCGTACCGCGCACGGTGCCCTCAAGACGCAGGGTCACTGAAAAGCGATCGGTGAACGGATTGATACCGGAACGATCAAGCGGCAGGAAGAAATTCGGTTGAGCGCGGCGCATGGCCTGCTGCGTTTCCGGATCGACGTTGATCAGACTGGCGTAGACCGGCCCGCTCATCAGCCAGCGCGCAATGACGGAACGTCCGCCTTTCGACTGCGCGCCCGGAATCGGATCACCATTGGCATCGGTGAATTCAGCGAAATCATAGAAACGTGTTTTCGTCACCGAGCCTTCAGCGAGCGACATGGCATAGGCGTTGGAAAATTCCATGCCAGACAGCTCAGCGCCAACCTCGGCACCCATCAACAAACCGTCGCCGGTGAGTACATTGCAGCCGAGCGCCTTGGAGAGGAAGGCACAACCGCCAGTTGCCAAGATCACCGCGCCCGCGTGCACATTCCAACGCTCACCCGCCTGCTGGAAAAGGCCGCTCGCACCGACAACGGCCCCGTCCTCATCCTGCAGCAATTCCAGCGCCGGGCTGTGATCGAGAATCTTGACGCCCGCCTGCTTGGTCCGCTTGCGCATCAAGCGCATGTATTCCGGCCCCATCACCGAGCCATAGCGTTGAAACCCGACGCCATCGTCATGGAAGGGATAGCCCCATCGGGCGAGCTGATCGACATTTTCAAAAGTCTGATTGAGCGTCCGCGCCATCCAGCGCCGATCCTGCAAATAGCCGCCAAGCAGCTCGCGCGAGGCCATGGCCGCCTCGCGCTTGGCGGGATCCGGCTGCACATACCAAACGCCCGTGCCCGACGGCGCCGTTGCGCCCGATGTTCCGCAAAATCCCTTGTCCGCAAGGATGACGCTGGCGCCACGCTGGGCGGCACTGATCGCCGCCCAGGTACCCGCCGGCCCGCCACCTAAAACCAGAACATCGGTGCGGAACTCCCTCACCCCACCGCCGCTTGCAATCTCTTCCGGTCGCCGAATTTGTCCTGACATGGCTTCACCTCATCTGCATGAGGTAAAATCTATTTAGTACATAAAAATTGTCAACTAATAATTGGATCAATATTTTATTGAGATATTTCAATGATTAATGGCAAATCACGCCAAGGGCAATTGGTAGCGCGATAGACTTCATTTGCCCACGCTGAGTCCCCCGGCTAAAGAAAACCCATCATGATGTTCGCATTCTTCTTCCCGTTGCGCTGACCCCCTCGCGAGCCCTGCTCGCAAACGAGAGCCCATGTCTGCCGTCGCTCAAAGCGACCGCCGCAACAGGAAGAAATCATGACCGATCAAGCAGCCCCTGCCCTCACCGAGGCGCAGATTGAACAATTCATCACCGCCGGCATCCTCCGCATCGACGACGCATTCTCGCGCCCTATAGCCGAAGAAGCCCGAGCACTTCTTTGGCGCGACACGGAATGCGACCCCGACAAGCCTGAAACATGGACGAAGCCCGTCATCCGTCTCGGCATGTATAGCGCCGAACCGTTTCTTCAGGCTGCCAACACGCCCATCCTCCACCGTGCCTTCGATCAGCTTATTGGCGACGGGCGCTGGCTCCCCTGCCGAAGCATGGGCACCTTTCCAATCCGGTTTCCCTCACGCAATGATCCCAGTGATGCCGGCTGGCATGTCGATGTGAGCTTCGGTTTCGAGGACAATCCCGACTTCATGTCTTGGCGCGTCAATCTCGCCTCGAAGGGGCGCGCGCTGTTGATGCTGTTCCTGTTCTCCGATGTGAGCGACGATGATGCTCCAACACGCATTCGCGTTGGCTCTCATCGCGATATCGCGCGGCAGCTCGCGTCAGTCGGAGCCGAAGGATTGACGCTACGCGATCTCGCCAGCGACGGCTTTGCAACCTCTGCTCATCGGCCAGAGATGCTCGCCACAGGGAGAGCCGGCACGGTCTATCTCTGCCATCCCTTTATCGTCCACGCAGCGCAATCGCATCGCGGTCGCGAACCGCGTTTCCTGGCTCAACCGCCACTATTGCCACACGGTCCCCTGGCGCCCGACTGTCCCGTCGCTCGCGCCATCCGGCAAGCTCTTACTTAATCGTATGGAGTCGGTGGGCGCGATCAATTGACCGCGCCTACCCATATCAATAGCGGCGCACCAACGGCAGCATTGCCAGGGAACCGACAAGCGTGGCGCCTACCAACACCATCAAACCAGCACCGAACGCGCCTGTCGAAGCGATCAGAGCACCCATGACCAGCGGCGAAAGCGCGCCAATAATATTACCGATGCCATTGAACATACCCACTCCGGCCGCGATGGCGCGCGGCGGCAGTATTTGCAGCGAAAGTGCGAAGAGCGGCGGCAATGCCGCTCCCCAGAAAAATGCACTCACCGCAATCAGCAATGCCGCTGTCTGCGCGTCGGCAACAACCGAGACCGCATACATCGACACACCGGCCATGAAGAGGCCGACGAAGCAGACAATGGCTCGGCGACCAAGACGATCGGATAAGGTTGCGGCCAGAACTTCGCCAAGGAACATCATGAAGAATGGCAGGAAGGAATAGAAACTCGTCTGACGAGGATCAAAACCGCGTTCGCGCACCAGATAGCTCGGCAACCAACTGTTGAGCCCCCACAGATAGATCAGCGCCGCCGAATTGAAGATCACCAGCATCCAAAAGCGCCAGTCACGGCAAAACAAGCCAATTTGGGAGAGGTAGGAAGATTGTGGTGCGGCCTGAGCCACTGGCTTCGGCGCCAATTGGGCCGGAGGACCATCGCGCAAGACGAACAGCACCAGCGGCAAGATCACCGCAAGATTGAGGGCGGCGAGCAGAATGAAAGCCGTGCGCCAGCCATAGACGGTTTCCAAATAGATCATCAATGGAAAGCCGATCGCCGAACCAAGCGGGCTACCGACCATCCAGATCGAATTGGCTCGCGCCTGTTCACGCCGAGGAAACCAGCGTTTCACCAGCGAATTGGTGATGGAGAACTGCGGACCTTCCGCGATGCCAAGCAGAATACGCAAGGTCAACATGGCGGTGAAGGACCCAGCCCCGCCCATGAGCGCCATCAATACGCCCCAACAGGCTGTCCCGATCGCCAGTGAACGACGCAAACCATAGATATCGCCGACAAAGCTCAGCAGAACGCCGGAACAGCCATAGGCAAAGACGAAGGATGTCATCAGAAGACCAAGCAAAGTCGGGTTGAAGCCCGTACCCATGGCATTCTGGAAATCGGTATTGGTGAAGAGAACCGCGACGCTGATGCGATCGAAAAACGCGGAGAGAACGGCAAGAAAGAGAATGAAGGCGATCGCCCAACGCTTTTTTGTCGGTTGCACGTCCGATGCATCGGTCATGGGGGCGGCTGCGGCATGCACCGGACCGGACTGAACCGAATGATCAACACTCATCTACGCCCCCATTCTCTGGTTTATATTGTTGCAGAATATGTCGACGCTTACCGCTCGCCCCAAAGCAGATCGCGCCGGCGATAGCATCATCGCGCCATCGCCACCGTAGCAAAGACCGGGCCATGAACGAGGCCCGCATCGACATTACATGTCATTCGGCAGCGCGAGCGCTGCATCAACCAAACGTCCAGCACGCGGAAAATCATATGCGCGGAACATGTTCATCTTCACGAGATAAGATGCGCCACCATAAAACTTCTCATATTGCTGATGGCGATTTCCGAATTCGGAACCAATGAAGTCCCAAGCCAATCGCATCAGACGAACACGTTCGCGCGCACTCATCTTGCCCGAAACGAAGTAACGTTCGAGATCCGGGCGCGCTTCCGGATTGTCAAAATCCTTCGCGGAAGACGGCAACGTGATCATCGCCGCACCAGTCAGCTCTCGGACGATGTCGATCATGTGCGGATTGATCTGCGATTGCAGCGCCATCACCGCATAAAGTGCTGTCTTCGACGGCCACAAAATCCCATCTTCATCGATCGGCGCATCGGTTTCATGCGAATGCAACATGTGATCGACGATTGAGGCATAGGCTGCGAGCTCACCCATCTCCGCTTGAACCGGTGGCGCGGCGTCGTTGCCCGTCGCCTCGTTCATGCGCTTGGCAAGCCCCAGCAGGAAACGCAATTTCGTTGCATAGCGCGCTTGCGCCTGATGATTGCCATACGAATGCGATGGTGTCTGCCACCACTGAGCAAAGCAGAGTTCTGTGTTGCGGTATATGAACACACGCTCCCAGGGGATGAACACGTCATCGAGCACAACGAAACAATCGGTCTCATCAAAGCGGCTGGTCAGTGGATAGTCTTCCGCGCTCGTCGCCTGCAATGGGAACGCACGACGCGAAAACAATTTCACGCCCGGTGCATCAAGAGGCAACGCCACGCTGATTGCATAATTCTCGTCACCCGCCCGCAGCGGATGAATGCAGCTCAATTGCAGATAGTCGGCAAAGACAGCGCCGGTGGCGAGCTGTTGGCCGCCACGAACGATGATGCCCGCATCGGTTTCCTTGACTACACCGGCATAAAGCGTCGGATCGCTCTGTTGATGCGCCGGCTTGCTGCGATCGATCTGCGGCGGCACGATCGCATAAGCCACGTATTTGTGCTCGTCGCGAATATGCTTGTAGAAATTCACCACATTGTCGGCAAATTGCTGACCTCCGCGTGCGAAGAAGGCCGGCTTCGCGGCATATCCAGCGAAGAAGTTGGCGACATGATCGGGCGTGCGACCCATCAAGCCGAAGGTCTGTTCAGCCCA
>ERZ778022.5041-NODE-5041-length-10983-cov-3.572108_pt1 | contig 10983 bp, 9 predicted proteins | sample MGYA00375752_ERZ778022 | MGnify/ENA primary metagenome ERZ778022 (study PRJEB29350, sample SAMN05389826) | bioreactor metagenome | isolation source: Thiocyanate bioreactor | place: South Africa: University of Cape Town | collected 2014-04-04 ...
CAGCCGCCGGGCGATCTCCGCCTGCGTCAGGCCGCCGTCCACCCCGGCCAGCAGTTCGAGGATGTCGAGGCCCTTGTCGAGCGCCGGAGCCCTGTAGCGGTCGTTGTCCTCGTCGGTCACCCGGTCTTCCTCTGGTGAATTGATGAATTCATATACGTCAGGACACCGCGAGACAATTCCGCAAACGCCGCTTTCGGCTTGACGGTGATGAATAAATGGTTTGTCTATGAATAATGTAGCGATCACGTCCGGTCCAGCGGCACGACATGGCAATCGGATCGGCGCGTATTCCAAGGAGATCCCATGTCCCTTTCCCTTCAGAACAAGCGCGTCCTCCTCACCGCCGCCGGCCAGGGCATCGGCCGGGCAAGCGCCATCGCCTTTGCCCGCGCCGGCGCCTCGGTCGTCGCGACCGACGTCAATGAAGAGGCGCTGAAGGGCCTTGCCGGCGAGAAGGGCATCGAGACCCATGGGCTCGACGTCCTCAGCGACGAGGCGGTCACGCGCGTCGTGGCCGCGACCGGTCCCTTCGACGTGCTGTTCAACTGCGCCGGCTTCGTCCATGCCGGCACGATTCTCGACATGACGGACGGCGACCTCGACTTCGCCTTCGACCTCAACCTGCGCGCCATGGTCCGTACCATCCGCGCGGTCCTGCCGGCGATGCTGGAGCGCGGGAGCGGGGCCATCGTCAACATGGCCTCCGTCGCCTCCAGCATGAAGGGCGTGCCGAACCGCGCCGCCTACACCATCACCAAGGCCGCCGTCGTCGGCCTCACGAAGTCGGTCGCTGCGGATTATGTGGCGCAGGGCATCCGCTGCAACTGCATCTGCCCCGGCACGGTGGAAAGCCCCTCGCTCCAGGATCGCCTGCGGGCGCAGGGCGACTACGAGACGGCGCGCGCCGCCTTCATCGCCCGCCAGCCCATCGGCCGCATCGGCACGCCGGAGGAGATCGCGGACCTTGCCGTCTATCTCGCCGGCGCCACCTACACGACCGGCCAGGCCTATGCCATCGACGGCGGCTGGACCATCTGACACACCAAGGGCCGTTGCGGGGACGCCTCCATGACAAAGATCACCAGCCTGCGTTCGATCGACCTGCGCTTTCCCACCTCGCAAAGCCTCGACGGCTCGGATGCGATGAACCCCGATCCGGACTATTCGGCCGCCTATGTCGTGCTCGGCACGGACGCGCCGGGGCTGGAAGGCCACGGCCTCACCTTCACCATCGGCCGCGGCAACGAGATCTGCTGCGCGGCCATCGATGCCCTGGCGCATCTGGTGGTCGGCCTCGACCTCGACTGGGTGCGCGAGGATCCCGGCCGCTTCTGGCGGCATGTGACGGGCGACAGCCAGCTCCGCTGGATCGGCCCGGACAAGGGCGCCATGCATCTTGCGACCGGCGCCGTGGTCAATGCCGTCTGGGACCTTCTGGCCAAGGAAGCGGGCAAGCCCGTCTGGCGCCTCGTCGCCGAGATGAGCCCGGAGGAGATTCTTTCCATCGTCGACTTCCGCTACCTGACGGATGCGCTGACGCCCGGGGAGGCGCTGGCGATCCTGAAGAAGGCGGAGGCCGGCAAGGCCGCGCGCATCGCAACGCTCGAAAAGGAAGGCTATGCCTGCTACACGACCTCGGCCGGCTGGCTCGGCTACGACGACGACAAGCTGCGCCGCCTCTGCCGCGAGGCCGTCGCGCAGGGCTTCAACCATATCAAGATGAAGGTCGGCCGCGACCTGGAGGACGACAGGCGCCGCCTGCGCATCGCCCGCGAGGAGATCGGCGACGAGCGCTACCTGATGATCGACGCCAACCAGGTCTGGGAGGTCGGGCAGGCGATCGACTGGGTGAGGGCGCTCACGCCCTACCGGCCCTTCTTCATCGAGGAGCCGACGAGCCCGGACGACATCGCCGGCCACAGGGCGATCCGCGAGGCGGTGCGCCCCGTCAAGGTGGCGACCGGCGAGATGTGCCAGAACCGCATCGTCTTCAAGCAGATGATCGCCGGCGGCGCGATCGATATCGTGCAGATCGACAGTTGCCGCATGGGCGGCCTCAACGAGGTGCTGGCAGTGCTGCTGATGGCGGCGAAATACGGCCTGCCCGTCTGGCCGCATGCCGGCGGCGTCGGGCTCTGCGAATATGTCCAGCACCTCTCGATGATCGACTATATCGCCGTCTCGGGCACGAAGGAGGGCCGGGTGATCGAATATGTCGACCATCTGCACGAGCACTTCATCGACCCCTGCCGCATCGAGAACGCCGCCTACATGCCGCCGACGCGGCCGGGCTTCTCCATCGAGATGAAGCCGCAGTCGATCGCCGCCCACACATTCGGCAAGGGCTGACCTTCCATGCGGCGCCGCGACGATCCTCCCTTCAACCGCTCCGGCCGGCGAAGGCCATGGTGAAGACGCCCGTCATCCAGTTCGGCACCAGCCGGTTCCTGCAGGCCCATGCGGACCTCTTCCTGTCCGAGGCACGCCCGGCGCGGGGTATCACCGTCGTCCAGACCTCGGGCGATGCCGCGCGCGGGCGAAGGCTTGCCGCGCTCGCCGCCCCCGGGGGCTATCCGGTCCGCATCCGCGGGTTTTGGGAGGGGCGCGCCGTCGACGAGACGCGGACCGTCACCTCCGTCAAGCGCGGCCTTTCGGCGGCGAGCGACTGGGCGCAGGTCGTGCGGGTCTTCGTCGAGGAAGCCGAATTCGTTCTCTCCAACACGGGCGATGCCGGCTACCAGCCCCGGCCCGGCGACGCCGCGCAAGACTATGATCCGGCGATGAGCTTTCCCGCCAAGCTCTTCCACCTTCTCGCCGCCCGCCATGCCGCCGGCGGCGCGCCGCTCGTCGTGATGCCGATGGAGCTGGTGGTCGACAACGGCAGGGTGCTGAAGGAGGCCGTGCTCTCGGTCGCGGCGCTGCGCGGCAGCGACCCGGCGCTCGTCTCCTATATCGAGGACGGCGTCACCTGGGCCTGCAGCCTCGTCGACCGCATCGTCGCGGCACCGCTGGAGCCGGCCGGCGCGGTGGCCGAGCCCTATGCGCTCTGGGCCATTCAGACGGCGCCGGGCGTCGTTGCGCCCGCCGTCCATCCGGCCATCGAGATGGTCGACGACCTCGCGGCAATCGAGCGGCTGAAGCTGCATATCCTCAATCTCGGCCACACCGTGTTGGTTGACATCTGGCAACGCCGGGGCGGGCAGGGCGATCCGGTCGTGCGCGCCTTCATCGCCCTTCCCGAGGTGGAGGAGGCGCTTGCCGCGATCTACCGCGAGGAGGTGCTGCCGGTCTTCGCGCGGCTCGGGCAGGCGGATGCGGCGGAGCGCTACATGGCCGTCACGCTCGAACGCTTCGCCAATCCCTTCCTCGATCATCGGCTGGCCGACATCGCGCAGAACCATGCGCAGAAGATCGAGCGCCGCATCGGCGCCTTCCTCGATCTTGCCGGCGCGACGGACGGCGCCTTGCGCCAGCCGCGCCTTGCCGCCATCGCTGGGCGCGCCGCCTGAGGGGCGGCGTCAGTAGGTGGTGCGCCCGCCCGACAGGTCGAAGGTCGCGGCGGTGGTGAAGCTGTTCTCCTTGGAGAGCAGCCAGGCGACCATGGCGGCGGCCTCGTCGACCTCGAGGAACCGGCCGCGCGGGATGCGCGAGCGCATGTATTCGATGAATTCCGGCGTGAGCTGTTCGAGGATGCGCGTCTGGGCGGTGGCCGGTGTGATGCAGTTGACGGCGATGTCGTAGCCGGCGAGTTCCTTGCCGAGCGACTTCGTCAGCCCCATGACGGCGGCCTTGGAGGCCGAATAGGCGGCGGCGTTGGGATTGCCCTCCTTGCCGGCGACGGAGGCGATGTTGACGATGCGGCCGTAGTTGCGCTCCTTCATGCCGGGCACGAGGGCGCGGTTGACGTAGAAGGTGCCGTTGACGTTGATGTCGATGATCTTCTTCCACATCGCCACGTCATAGGTGTCGAGCGGTGCGGCCGCGCCGGCGATCCCGGCGGAATTGACGAGCAGGGAGGCGGGCGCGGCGATCTCCTCGGTCCTGCGGCGGGCCGCGTCGACCCGGTCCCAGTCGGATATGTCGACGGCGACGGTGGTCGCCGCGTCGCCAAGGGCGGCGCGGGCGGAGGCAAGCAGGTCCTCGTCGATGTCCCAGAGGGTGACGGTGGCGCCGGAGGCGACGATGCGCCTCGCCATGGCGAAGCCGAGCCCCTGCGCGCCGCCCGTCACCACCGCGTGCTGGCCTGATAGATCGATCTGGTTCATGGCTTCCTCCGTCTTCCGCTTCTCTCCTCCGGCGCCGAAGCGCCGCCTTGATCTCAGCTATTATATTAGTGTAACAATGACGGCAAGAGCGGCCGGCGATTTTCGCGCGGCCCGGCGAGGAGGGTTTCATGCGGGTCGGCGACACGAGGACGGGGGGGCGCACGGGGTTGACGGTGACGGCGCTCGGCATGGGCACGGCCGCCATGGGCGGGCTCTATGCGCCCGTTTCGGCGGAGGCCTCGCTTTCGGCGCTGGAGGCGGCCTGGCAGGCGGGCATCCGCCATTTCGACAGCGCGCCGATGTACGGCCTTGGCCGCGCCGAGCACCTGCTCGGCCATTTCCTGCGCGAGAAGGCGGGGGAGGACGCGCCCTTCACGGTCAGCACGAAGGTCGGCCGGCTGATGGCGCGTGCGCGTCCGGGCCGCGACCTGCCGCCCGCGCCGCCGAAGAACGCGCTCGATTCCGGCTGGCACAACGGCCTGCCGTTCCGCGAGGTCTTCGACTATTCCTACGACGCGATCATGCGCAGCTTCGACGACAGCGGCCAGCGCACCGGCCTGGAACGGCTCGATCTCCTCTTCGTGCACGACATCGGCCACGTCACGCACGGCGCGGCGCAGACGGCGCACTGGACGGCGCTGACGAAGGGCGGCGGCTTCCGCGCGCTGGAGGAATTGCGCGGCGCCGGGCTCATCGCCGGCTTCGGCCTCGGCGTCAACGAGGCCGACATCGTGCTCGACGCGATGAACGAAGCCGCGCTGGACTGCACGCTGCTGGCCGGCCGCCACACGCTTCTGGAGCAGAACGCGCTCGCCCTCCTGGAAAAGGCCCGGCAGGCCGGCATGGGCATCATGATCGGCGGCGTGTTCAATTCCGGCATCCTTGCCGCCGGTCCCGGCGGCCACCGCAAGTTCAATTATCAGGACGTGCCCGAGGACGTGGCAAGGCGGGTCGACGCGCTCGCGGCGGCCTGCGCGCGCTTCGGCGTGCCGCTCGCGGCGGCGGCGATCCAGTATCCGCTGCGCCATCCCGCCGTCACCACCGTGCTGATCGGCCCGCGCGACGCCGGGCAGGTCCGGCAGAATGCCGGCTGGTTCGAAGAGGACATTCCGGCCGAGCTCTGGGAAACGCTGGAGCACGAAGGCCTCGCCGTCTGAGGGGGAACGGCTCCCCGCCTGCATTACATCGTCGCGCCGATGTTCCAGGGCACGAATTCGAGATCGCGGTAACCAAGCTGTTCGCATTTCGTGCGCTCGCCCGACGCAATCTTCAGCAGCGGCCTGCGCGCGCTTCGGCATACTGCTTGCAGCGGCGGCGATCCAGTATCCGCTGCGCCATGCTGCCGTCATCACCGTGCTGATCGGCCGCGCGACGCCAGGCAGGTCCATCAGACTGTCGGCTGGTTCGAAGAGGGCACTCCCGCCGATTTCTGGGAAACGCTGGAGCACGAAGGCCTCGCCGCCTGAACGGCGGCGGCCCCCGCCCGCATTACATCGTCGCGCCGATTTTCCAGGGCACGAATTCGAGATCGCGATAGCCAGACTGTTCGGATTTCGTGCCCTCGTCCGACGGGGACTTCTGCCGTGACCCGTGCGCGCTTCGGCGTGGTGCTTGCTGCGGCGCGATCCAGTATCTGCTGCGCCATGCCGTCACCACCGTGCTGATCGGCCGGGCGACGCCGGGTAGGTCCGTCAGACTGCCGGCTGGTTCGAAGAGGACATTCCCGCCGAGTTCTGGAAACGCTGGAGCACGAGAGCCTCGCCGCTTGAACGGCGGCGGCCCCCGCCCGCATTGCATCGTCGCGCCGATGTTCCAAGGCACGAATTCGAGGTCGCCGTAGCCGAGTTGCTCGGATTTCGTGCGCTCGCCCGACGCGATCTTCAGCAATGGCCTGTGTGCGCTTCCGCGTGCCGCTTGCGGCTGCCGCGATCCAGTATCCGCTGCGCCATCCCGCCGTCACCACCGTGTTGATCGGCCGCGCGACGCCGGGCAGGTCCGGCGGACTGTCGGCTGGTTCGAAGAAGTTATTCCCGCCGAGCTGTGGGAAACGCTGGAGCGCGAGGACCTCGCCGCCTGAACGGCGGCGGCCCCGCCCGCATCACATCGTCGCGCCGATGTTCCAGGGCACGAATTCGAGGTCGCCGTAGCCGAGTTGCTCGGATTTCGTGCGCTCGCCCGACGCGGTCCTCAGGATGAGGTCGAAGATCTGCCGGCCCTTGTCCTCCAGCGACACGCCGTCCAGCACGTCGCCGCAGTCGATGTCCATGTCCTCGCGCATCTGCTCGTAGATGTGGGAATTGGAGGCGAGCTTGATGGAGGGCGTCGGCTTGCAGCCGAAGGCCGAGCCCCGGCCGGTGGTGAAACACAGGATGTTGGCGCCGCCCGCGACCTGCCCGGTCGCCGAGACCGGGTCGTAGCCGGGCGTGTCCATGAAGACGAGGCCCGACGCGTCCACCGGGTCGGCATATTCGAAGACGGCGCGCAGGTTCGTCGAGCCGCCCTTGGCCGCCGCGCCGAGCGATTTTTCGAGGATCGTCGTGAGGCCGCCGAGCTTGTTGCCGGGCGAGGGGTTGTTGTTCATCTCCATGTTGTGGCGGGCGGTGTAGTCCTCCCACCAGCGGATGCGCTCGACGAGCTTCTCGCCGACCGCGCGGCTTTCGGCGCGGCGGGTGAGGAGATGCTCGGCGCCGTAGATTTCCGGCGTCTCCGACAGGATGGCGGTGCCGCCCTGGGCGACGAGAAGGTCGACGGCCGCGCCCAGCGCCGGATTGGCGGTGATGCCCGAATAGCCGTCCGAGCCGCCGCACTGGAGGGCGAGGACGAGCTCGGAGGCAGGGACGGGGGTGCGCGTATGGGCGTTCACCGCCGGCAGCATGTCGACGATCGCCTTCACGCCCGCCTCCACCGTCTTGCGCGTGCCACCCGTTTCCTGGATCGTCAGGGTGCGGAAGGTGGTGGTCTCCTCCACGCCATAGGCCTTCATCCAGCGCGGGATCTGGAACACCTCGCAGCCGAGGCCGACCATCAGCACGCCGCCGACATTCGGGTTGGTCGCAAAGCCCCATTGCGTCTTCTTGAGCATGTCATGGGCCTCGCCGTTGACATCGAGGCCGCAGCCCGTGCCGTGGACCAGCGAGATGACGCCGTCGACATTCGGATAGTCGGCGAGGATGCCGGACCTGTTCACCTCCTCCGCGATGAAGCGCGCGGCGCTCGCCGAACAGTTCACCGAGGTCAGCACGGCCACGTAGTTGCGCGTGCCGGCCTTGCCGCTGGCGCGGCGGTAGCCGAGGAAGGTGGCGCGCTCGGCCTCCGGCAGCACCGGCGTCTCCTTCAGTCCCTCGCCGAACATGTAGTTCCGCTCGAAGCTGTGGACGTAGACATTATGCTCGTGCACCCAGTCGCCGGGCGAGATGGCGTCCTTCGCAAAGCCGATGACCTGGCCGTACTTGACGACCGGCTGGTCCCTGCCGATCGCCGTGATCGCCATCTTGTGGCCGCGCGGGATCCGCGCGGTCGCCGCGACGGGCCCCGCGCGGTCGCCGGGATTGAACGGGTCGGTCACCAGGACGATGTTGTCGGCGGCGGAAAGCTGGATGAAACGGGCCATGGCATGCTCGGGCGGATCGGCGCAGGCGCCCCGCGATGGAGTTCGTGATATTTGAATACTAATATAACAGTGACCGCGCGGTCAAGCGCAGGCGCGCGTCGACGCCAGCATCGCGGCCGTGTGGCGGAAGGGGAAGAGGAAAGCGGCGGCGGCCGGTCAGTCGTGGTGGAAGACTTCCACCATCTGCGCCCACCATTCGCCATCCGTGCGGGTGGCGAGCGGCTGCTGCAGCGGATCGCAGATCTCCCACCATTTCCGCATGGCGGGCGAGCGGGCCATTTCGGCGGCGTCGGCCGCAAAATCGCTGCCGTGATATTCCCAGTAGGCGAAGAGCAGGTTCTCCGGCTCGCGCAGGAAGATCGAATAATTGCGGATATTGGCGGCGCTGATGACGGCGAGCACGTCCGGCCAGACGGCCGCGTGCAGCGCCTTGTATTCGTCGATCGCCTCGGGCTTCAACCCGATGCACAGGCCCATTCGCTGCATGTCATGCTCCGTGGGAAAGGTGTCCGGCCGGTCAGCCGAAGGCATTGTTCGCGGCGGCCACTTCCAGCGTGTTGCGCAGCGATGTGTTGAGGTGCTCGCGCATGGCGGTCGCCGCCGCCTCGCCGTCGTGGCGCTGCAGGGCCTTGAGGATCGCCTGGTGCTGCTGGATCGTCTGCTCGCCATAGCCCGGCTTGGGGATGGCGAGGTAGCGCCCGCGGTCCATCTGCGCCTTGGAAATGTCGACCGCGCGCCAGAGCATGTGGAAGCCGTTCACTTCGGCAATCGTGCGGTGGAAGATGTCGTCGAGCTGGATGGCGTCGCTGTAGCGGCCGCGGGCGATTGCCGTGCGGTGGGCGGCGATGTTGTCTTCCAGCGCCTCGGCCTGCGCCGGCGCCAGCTTGTCGGCGGCGCGCCGCGCGCTCTCCATTTCCAGCGCGTTGCGGATGACATAGGCCTCCTCGATGTCGCGGATGCTGATGCGCGCGACGAAAGTGCCGGTCTGCGCGAAGACGTTGACGAGGCCCTCGTCGCTGATGCGCTTGACGGCCTCGCGCACCGGCGTGCGGGACACGCCGAGCGACTGGGCGATGGCCATCTCGTTGATCGCTTCTCCGGGCTTCATCTGGCCGCTGACGATCAGGCCGCGGACCTTGTGGTAGATCTGGTCGCGCAGCGGAAGGGACCGGTTGAGATTGGATGCGTCGATGTCCATGGCCACCGTGTTTCATGAAAGGCTGTTCAAGCAGAACAGCAGATTACCCTGGTGTCAACGAAGGGTGCGCGCCGGAAGGAAGGTCCGGCCGGCCCCGTTTGCGCAGGTCCTGCGAAAATCCGGATTGCGGACTTCGGCGTTATAATACTAGTGTTACGTATAAAAGCCAAGATGGACGCCCGGCAGGCGGGCGGGGAGGAAACGGGATGATCGTCGATGCGCATCATCACCTGTGGCAGGTGGGCCGCGGGGACTATGACTGGATGTCGCCGGACGTGCCGGTGCTGGCGCGCGACTATCTCGCCGAGGACCTGCGGCCCGTGCTGCGCCGGGCCGGCGTCGACAGGAGCGTGCTCGTGCAGGCGGCGCAGACGGAGGCCGAGACCGATTTCCTGCTCCTGCTGGCGGCGCAGGCCGATTTCGTCGCGGGCGTCGTCGGCTGGCTGGATTTCGAGGATGCCGCCTTTCCCGCCAAGCTGGAAGCGCTGATGCGCCGGCCGAAATTCGTCGGGCTCCGGCCGATGCTGCAGGACCATGCGGATGACGGCTATGTGCTGCGTCCGGCGGTGCTCGCCAATCTCCGGCATCTGGCCGCGGCAGGCGCGGCCTTCGACATCCTGACCTTCCCGCGCCATCTGCCCTTCGTGCTGCGCATGCTCGACGCCGTCCCGGACCTCAGGGCCGTCGTCGACCACCTGTCGAAGCCGCCGGTGGCGAGCGGCCGGCTGGAGGGCTGGGCCGGGGACATGGCGCTAATCGCCGCGCATCCGGGCGTCTTCTGCAAGGTTTCCGGCCTCGTCACCGAGGCGCGGCACCAGGACTGGGCGCCGGGCGACCTTGCGCCCTATGTCCGCCATGTCCTCGACGTCTTCGGCGCGGACCGGTTGATGTTCGGCAGCGACTGGCCGGTCTGTCTCCTCGCCGCCTCCTATGCCGAGGTGATGAACGCCGCCCGCGGCATCCTCGATCCGCTGCTCGATGCCGAGGGCATGGCGAAGGTCTTCGGCGGCAATGCCGTGAGGTTCTATCGGCTCTAAAGCATTTCCAGCAAAAGTGCGTAGCGGTTTTGCGTTCGGAAATGCGGCAAGACGAGAGTTGGAGCGTTTTCGCGGATCGAAGAAAAGCGGAAACGCTCCAGGCGCCCGGCCCCGGCCGTCCCGGCGCGTTCCCGTCGATCGTGAATTCGATTGCGCGCGGCAGCTTGCCAGTACTGTTATATTAGTGTAATAGAGCATCGCCAGCCAGAGGAGAAGGCGTCGATAGATGCCGGCCGGACGAGGGAGAGAAGGAATGGCTTCGGCCGCAAGCGCATTGCACATGAGGGGGATCGGCAAGGTCTTCCCGGGTGTGAAGGCCCTGTCCGGCGTGGACCTCGCCGTCCGCTTCGGCACGGTGCATGCCATCGTCGGCGAGAACGGCGCCGGCAAGTCGACCCTGATGAAGATCCTCAGCGGCGCCTACGCCCCGACCCCCGGCACCATCGAGGTCGCCGGCACGGAGGTGCGCATGAAGCGCCCGGCCGATGCGCAGAAGCTCGGCATCCGCATGGTGCACCAGGAGCTGAACCTCGTTCCCGACCTCACGGTCGCCGAAAACATCTTCCTCGGCCGCATGCCGAGGCGCCTCGGCTTCTTCGACCGCGGCGGCATGGTGCGCCGCGCCGCCGCCATCCTCGCCGAGCTCGGCGCCGCCATCGATCCGCAGCAGCGCCTGGGCGACCTGTCGATCAGCCAGCAGCAGCTCGTGGAGATCGCGAAAGCCTATGCCGCCGAGCCGCGCATCATCGTGCTCGACGAGCCGACTTCCAGCCTCAGCGAGCACGAGACCGCCGCGCTCTTCCGCATCCTGCGCAAGATGCGCGATGCCGGCATCGCCATCATCTATATCAGTCACCGCCTCAAGGAGGTGCT
>ERZ778022.5043-NODE-5043-length-10982-cov-7.414661_pt1 | contig 10982 bp, 2 predicted proteins | sample MGYA00375752_ERZ778022 | MGnify/ENA primary metagenome ERZ778022 (study PRJEB29350, sample SAMN05389826) | bioreactor metagenome | isolation source: Thiocyanate bioreactor | place: South Africa: University of Cape Town | collected 2014-04-04 ...
CCAGGGGCCACGCCGGTTGCCGACGCCGTCAACCACGCGGCTGCCGCGTCCCGGGTGGCTGCCAGCAGCTGCCGCACCTCGCCGTCGTTTACGTACTCTGACGCCACCGACGCTGGGTTCTGCCATGCGCCTGCGTCATCCACCGCGTCATCAAACAGGGGACGCGGCAGCGACCCCAGGCCCAGCGTCGCCAGCTCATCAGTAACCAGCAGCTCGCGCGAGTGCAGCAACGGCGGCAGGTCTGTGCAATCGTCGCCACCGTCGGCGTTTGCACCGTCGGGCGCTACAATGGACAGGCCAAACCGTGCCGCAATACGTGCGCTTGCTGCCGCCAGCGTGGTGGATGTGGTAGCCACCCATGCGCGCACCGCGCCAACATCTGCGGCGTGGATGGGCACGCCCAGCGTCGCCGCCGCCGCTGCAGTTGGTGTCGCCGCCGTCGCCGGAGCACGGGCGGTACTTGGTGCTGTTGGCAACGACGTCCCAAGAACCGACGCGTAAAACGCACGCCACGATGCGACACCGCGGAGACCAGCGGCATCCAACGGCGGCAGCGTCACCCAGGCACCAACCGGCGGCACATCTGTTACGCCTGCATCCGACGAAGGCGGCGGCTGGGGCCGGGACCGCGTTGTCGGCGAAAGCGGCGGGGGCGGCGGGGCGCCGGGGCTGGGCGGCAGGGACACAACGCGCACACCGGCAGCGCGCAGGGCGGCGTCGCTGGGTGCCACACCAGCCGCCAGAAGCGCCAGTGCCAGGTGCCGCACCTCAGCCGCTGCCACACCAAGCCCGGCAGCTGCTAGCGCCGTGACGGCGGTGTCCACGTTGCCGCCCCGCGATGCCGCGGCAGCCATGTCGGCAATGCTGGCGCGTGGCAGCCAGGTGCGCGGCACAAGGCGGCCATGCAGCATCACACCGCCGTCGTCACGTGCACCAGCACCAGCAACACACAGCGCATTGGCGGTGCCGCTTGCGCGCACGCCAGCCGGCAAGCTAGCCAGCCACAGGTCAACCCCACTCGGTGGCGCGCCGCCTGGTGGCGGCCGCTGTCCGCGACACGCGCCGGCCATCACCAGCCCGTCACCATCAGTGCCGCGCCACGCCGCGACGTCAAGGGTGGGTGCCTGGGTCGTCGTTGACGGCAGGGGCGTCGCTGTCGACCGGCGGCACAGGCCGTATGCCGCCAGCACCGAGGTGCTGGTGGCCTGCACCGCAGAATGCGCAAAACCTGCCCATGGGTGCACCGGCACGCAGGCGGCGTGCATGGGCAAGAAGGAGGCTGCCAGGGACGCGTGCGCGGCGACGGTGGAGGCATCCATGACGGCGGCAAAGTCTGCATCATGTGTCGCGTGGCTGCCAAGCCGCCCCAGGTCCAGCGCCGGTTGCGCGGTAGGGTGGCAGGGCGTAGCTGCCAGCGGTAGCAGGCGCACCGCACCACGTGTGAAGGTAGGCGAGGCGGCGCCCACCTGCAGACCGCGACCCAGGTGCCAAGGGCCACCCGCCAGCAGCGCCGCCAGCACGTCGCCCGCAGGCGCGTCGTCATCCACCAAGCCAGGCGGCATGGCGGGCGACTCATGGATGGCATCCAGCCAGCTGCGCACCGCCAGCGTCAGCGGCACAGCGTACGGAAAGTCGCGGCAAGCCAGCAGTGCGGCCTCTGCACTGCTCGCATCCACGCCAGGGACGCGAGGGCGTGGGGACCAGGTGATGCATGACGACGGCGCCACGCCACTGCTGGTGCTAACGTCGTCGTCACACACGCCGTCCAGTAGGCCGCGCCCTGCAGGCTGCGGGCATTCTGCAAGCGCCTCGGCTGTAAACATGGCATCCGCGGCAGCGATGAGTGACGACGACTCCACCGCGCTCCCAATGCGCGCGTCCGCCAGGGTGGGCAGCTGCGACGCGCCGGGTGCCCTGCCATGCACCGCGGCAGCGCCTTTTGCGGCGTCCGCCACCCAGCGCCATGAGCTCTGTGTGGCAGCGCCCAGGCCCACGCACTCACGCAGCTCGCCGATACGGCGCGCACGGTGGCTGATGGCCGCCGTCACCAGCGACGGCGCCAGCTGCGCACCCCGTCGCATCGCCTCCAGCACCACGTCGCTCCAGGCAGCGTCGGGCGGCGCGGCACCACCAAACGCGCGGACCATCTGCTCCTCGGGTGCCACCGCGGCATACGCAGACGCTTCCGCTGCAATCGCGTCGGCCACACGGCGCCGCCAGGGTGCCAGGCGGGTGGCGTAGGTGGGCATGCGCAAAGCCTGGCGTGCGCCAGGGTGCAGTGCGCCGCGCGGCTGCAGCACGAGGGCGGTGCGTGTGGGTAGCGTGGACGCGGGCTGGAACAGCGCGGCAATGTACACTGCCGCGTCCGACGTCGCCACGTAACGTGACAGCGGGCTGGCATACACCGGCTGCACGCTGTCGTCCCGGTTGGTGGCAGCTGCCACACTCCCACGCGCGTCTGCCGCGGCCAAGTGTGTCGCCAGCACATCTGCGGCAGCGGCCTCTGCAGCGGCGGCGTCCGGTGGCAGGCGAAGAGCGGAGGCAGGCAGTGGCGCCTCCAGCGCACTGGCAGCCGCAGCTGCAATTGCGGCGAGGGAGGGCGCGTTGCGGGACGACGACGCATTGATCGCGTTGCTGGTAGCAACGTCGGCCGGCGTCAAGCAGGCAAACCCGGACGCCAACGCCGCCACGCGTTGCCGCTGCGGTACATCAATGTAGCCGCGTAGCCCCAACGCCACACCGTATGTGCCCACCTGCCGTGCCGTCGCCTCCGCCGCCGCGCCTCGCAGTGACAGCATGCCACGGCTGTACGGCAGCGGCGGCGGCTGCGGCGTTGCCACCACGGTGAAGCCGGCGGCACCACGCAAGGCGTTAAAAAGCGGCCCCAATGTCGGTGTCCATGCCGCTGCCGCGGCTGGCGTCCAAGCCAACCGACCTGCCGCACCCGCCACCTGCACGTGGCGCACCTGCAGCTGTCGTGCCGTGGCACTCGTGCTGTCGTCCCACGCAAGCGTCAGAGGCGCAGTGGTGGGTGCCGCCAGGTCCATGACGTCGCCGACGTTGTTGTCGTCGGCGCGATGCCGCTGCAACGTCGCGCACCACGTGGCGTCGCCGGGTGGCGCGTCAAGCGTGTCGCCGTACCGCTCTGCCGTGTAGTCCCACGGGCTGCCCTCAGCGGGGCCGGCGCCCGCGCAGTCAGGTCCAATGGATGTCAGCGTCAGCAACGGTGTCACACCCGGCGGCGTCCAACCATCCAGCAGACGCGCCGCCTCCTGCCAGTCAACACGCACCGTGGTGGCATAGTGGCTCACCTCCACCCCCAATGCGCGTGTTGGTCCCCTATTGTTCTCGGCCGGAGTTGTTGGCGCAGTGGTTGCTGCCGACTCTGACACACGCCTGGCTGCCGGCGGCGCAGACGGTGCCAGACCTGCAGCTCCCAACACCGTTGACTCCCACACCGTGTCCAGGTTTGCACCGCCACCACTGCCGCCGGCGGCAGCACGTGCACGGAACTTGGCCAGTGCAGCACCGACGCCGGTGGCATCCCGCAGCCCGCCATACGATGCCACGGCGCTGGGTGAGCGGTCGTCCGTGGCGGCAGGCGAGGCCACCGCCTCGTTGCTCATGTCTGCGGCGTCTTGGAGAACGCGTGGCAGCCACGCCGTCACAAGCAGCGCGGTTGGGGTTGCGGTCACGTTGACGCTGTCCCCGGCATTGCCGCCGCCGTCTCCGCCATCCTGTCGTGCGGTGTGGGCGGCAGGGCACCATGACACCTCCAGCTGCACCGCCAGCCGGGTTGCCCAGTACCACGGCGCGCCACCCTCAGGCACTCGCCGGCCACCACCGCCGGCGCCGCCGCCATGACCGGTAGTAGTTGCGAGGCGCTCTGCGACAAGGCGCGGCAGCGGGCATGCCGCGGTAGTTGTGCACACACCAAGGGGTAAGGCAGCGCGCACAACCGCCGCGCTGGCGTATGCCGCCGTCCAGGTGGGAGGTGAGCCCGTCGGCACGGGGACGGCGGCGCGCGCCGCATGCCAGGTCGTGCGCACTGCGTCGTAAATAACCGCCGCCGTGGGTGGCGCGTCATGCACGGGCCACGGGATGGCAGCGGCCGGCGTCGCGTCAGCGGCACGCGCAATGCGCACGCTCTGCCCGATGGTGGAGCTGGGCGCGGCGGTCGGTGGCGCCATGTCGGCGGCCGCGGGGACCACGGGTGGCGTGCACAGGTGTGGTGGCAGGGCTGGCAGCGGCGTGAGAGCAAGGCGCGGCAGGTGCTTCAGCCCGACCGGTGCACGAGAGTGCAGCCAGGCGTTGGCATCGGGCGGGGTCACGGTCGCGCCTGTCAGGGGCACCAATAGCGGCGTCACTACCAGTGGCTTGCACAGGTGCTGCGTCAGTACCGCGCTGGTCACCTCCCCGCCGCCGCCAACGCGCGCATCCTCCAGGCACCCCAGCGACGCCAGTGCGGCTTGTGAGGCAGCTGGTGGTACCAATGCGTATGCCGTGTCGACGCGTGCCGACCGCGCTGCTGCATCGCTGCCGCCGCGCCCCGTCCCACGACTGCCGTCCGCCAGGCCGCCCAACCAATCCGCCACCGTGGCAGTGACTTGGCTGAGCGGCGGCGCCAGCGTGCGCGCCGCGTGGCGCCAGTACGGCAACGCCGCCAACACGGCTGGGTGCAGCGCCGCTGCCACCGCGTCGCAGTGTGCGTCAAAGCTGCTGGTGGCGCTCAACAGGGGTGACAGCGCTGGAGCGGGCAATGACTGCTCTGTGAGTGGTGGAGCGGGTGGCGTGGGCGCTGGCAAGCCGCCGTGCCACAGCCACGGCGCTGGGGTGGATGCCGGCGGCATGCGCACCAGTAACGGCGTGGTACGGGCGACGTGCAGCAGCGCGCTGACCTCTGGCGGCAGGCCTGTGGCGTCAGTGGGTGACGGTGCCGCTGCCGCGGCGGCCGCGGTGGTGGTGGCGGTGTCAGTCAAGACGTCTGGTGCGTCGTCAGCACGCGGGGTGCTGGCACGTGAAGAAGAGGCGGTCGAGCGCGGTGGAGGAGACGGCGGCGCCAACGACGCCGCACGCGGCATGCGCAGCAGTGCGGACACCAGGTGCAGCGGTGGTAGTGCAGCGGGTGGGATCGAAACGTCGTTGTACCAGCGCGCCAGGCGGCGGAAGGCGGGGTGCGCAACGTGGTCACGCAAGCGCGGTACGTAGGTGGCCTCGCTCGCCGGCTCGTACCGCTGTGACCGGGCGCGGAAGCGCAGCCAGCCGTCTTGCAGCGCGGCTGCCACCAGGTGCGGCGGCACGAACATGGAGGCATCTGTGCCCGGCGCCTGCAGCGGGGACCGGTAGGTGCCACGTCCGCCCGCACGCACCGACACGAATGGCTGCAGCAGCATCGCCCCCGCGTGCCCCGTGGCGTCGTCCACCGGCGCGTCATACCACGGCACGGTGTGACGTGGCACGGGTACGGCATCCAGTGCACCCTGCAGAACGACACGCACACCGGGCTCAGTGCGTTTGTCTGCAACCGGCGCGGCACCGGCGGCCGCCACCGCCGCGGCCTCCTCGTACTGCGCCGCCAGGAGGGTCAGGTAGGCAACCGCGCCCGCCATCGCCTCGGCGTTGTCCGCCTCCTCGTCAATGCTGTCGCCGTGTGCGGCATCAAAGGCACCCGCAGCGGCGCCCAACTGGAGGATGGCGGCGCCGGCTGCCACGCGGGCGCGTGTGCGCGGCGTAGCTGCCCACCCTGCCTCTACCGCCAGCGCCTCCTCCAGGGTGGGCGCACCCAGCGGCAGCAGCAAGTTGGGCGCGGCGGTACCAAACACTTGCCACGGCCGCACCTCACGCTGGCACGCCATTGAGGGCGCCGGCAGTGTGAGTGTCACAGCCACGCCGCCGTCGGTGCCGGTGGCAGCAACGCCGCTGGTTGCCGTCAGCAGCGGGTTCAGGCGGCTGGGGCTGACCGGGCCGGTGGCGGCAGGGGACGACAGCAGGCCGGGCGGCAGGGTGGACGCTAGGCCAATCGGCAGCGGCTGCTCCAGGATTGGCAGGCCAGCGGCTGCGGCGGTGGGACGCACGCCAGGCACTGGCTCTACCGGTACGCCTGCCTCCAAGTCTGCCTGTAACAACGGAATGGCCACTGACACCGGCGGGAGGTGCGCGTCGCGCAGCGCGCCAGCGCCGTCCGTGGCGGACCGGGAACAGCCGCACCCAAATCGCCACTCTGGCGTACTGACGGCGTCAAACAGTGCATCCATTACAGAGGCGCGCGCATGCCGCAGTGCCACGCCTGCCTCTGCTTTGGCAGACAGCAGATAGTCGGCGGCAGCGTCGTCAGCAGCGTCGTCTCCCGCGCCATCCGAGAAGGCGACATATGCCGGCGTGGTGTACAGCAGTGCCGCCAGCGAGTGCATGGCGCGCAGGGCGGCCGCATCGTTGGCGTTGCGGCCTGTCAATGCCACAGGCGCGTTGCCAGCATAGCGTGGTGGCGGTGGCGACACATCGGCACCCGTGAACCCCGCCGCCGCCAGCGCTGCGGCAGCTGCAGGCGCGCCACCGGCGCGGCGGAAGCGCGTCATGGGCGCAATGAGCAGGGCAGCGAGCTCAAGGTAGGTGAGGGGCGGCAGGCAGCCGACATCCAACACGGGCGGCACCGGCGCGCCTGTAGCGGCAAAACCGTCGGCGGCGGCAGCGTCCTCCAGCGTCAGTGGCGTGGCGACGGTGGCGTTGCACAGGCGGGTGGCGTCGTCCAACGACATCGGCGCGGTGACGCCAGTCCACCAGCGACGTGCCAGCGCTGTACCAGGCACGCGGCGCGGCACCCACGGCGCCGCCAGGATGTCACGGCGCAGGTGCAGCAGCCACGCCGCATGCTGTGTACGGTAGTGCTCCATCAGAGCGGCGTACATTGGGTGCGGCGTAATGCTGACGGGCTGTGTGATGGCGCCAGAAATAAGGCTGCGCGCCGCCGCTTCTGCCGTGGCGGCCTGCGTCGCCAGGTAGGCAGTGAGCCGCGGGCCGGGCGCTTCATACAGCCGGCGGATGCGGGCGGGCGACATGGCGTCCTGCATGACGGGCTGGCGCATGAGGTCGTGGTATAGCGCCTCTGACAGCAGGAGGGGCGGCAGGGGGTCGTCCATGCCCGCAGAGTCAGCGCCAGAGGGATGGCGCAGCGGAGCCGGCACGTCAGTTGGAAACAGCGCAGCGCGCATGAGGCATGCAACACACAGGCGGTGGGCGCCGTGGTGGCGGTGTGCCACCACCATGGCCTCAAAGTTGTCCGCCGCCGCCGTGAACTTGCGCAGCCCCGTGATGACCTCCGCCGACACCAGCGGCGCGCTGCCCGCCAGCACATCGCGCGCCGCCGTCATCCCCGCCGCCTCCAGGTGTGTACCGGCGGGCGGCAGCGGTGGTGGGGCCGCACCGCCACCGGTAGCAGAAGCAGCGCCAGACGGGCCAGACTGCGCAGCAACTAGCTGCCCCGTGGTGCGGCTTAGGCGCGCCACACCGTGCGTCACGGATGCCAGCACAAGGTTGGCGTCGGCGTCGAACGCCAGTGGTGAGAGGTTCAGGCGTGCGACGGCTGCTGGCACATCCACGTCCACACTCAGCAGGCGGCCAGCTGCCAGCAACGCAGGCCAGTGGTGCTGCCACGCCTCCTCTGGCGCCGACGCGGGAGCGGCGCTGCTGCGTCGACGGCTGCTGCCGCCCAGTGGTGCCCGTGACGGCACCGGTGGTGGCGGTGCGGCGGTGGGCACTGGCGCGCGGCGGCTGGCGCCGCGGTGAAACAAGAAGGGCGGCGGCGCGTCAAGGTCCAAGCCGCCTCGCTGCAGCCCGCGCAGACTGGGCGGCAGGGAGGCGCGGCGGCCGCCCCGCTCGTCACCGCCCGCCAACACGCTGCTGCCGCCGCTCATCGAGCTCCCCATCGCAGAGTCCCCTCCACTGCCGCGTCGTGCAGCTACAGCATCCGAAGGCGGCTCTAGTGCCGCCAGCAGTGGCATGCCCAGCTGCTGCCAGTCGCCCGCAACCGCGGCAGCTGTCACAGCCAGCTCGCGCTCCACCTCTGCTGCAACGTCGTCTAGTGCGCGCAGCTGCGGGCCACCGCCGCTCCCACCAGCTGCAGCTGCCGCCGCAGTAGCACGACTACGTATGGCGGCAGCGTCGCGCGCAGTTGCCGCCTTCCGCGCACTCGCTGACACGGGCGCCGCAAGTGGTGAGGCAATGACGTCGGCTGCTGCCGGCCGTCGACCACCTGCCGGTGGTGGCAAGCTGACACTCGTCACGCCGGCGCGCCGTGACGACTGGCCAGCAGCGGGGCCAGACGGCAGGAACACCCGCGATGCTGCGCGCGCGCCGCGAGCTTCGGCTGCGGGGGCAGGGCGCGCCTTCTTTGTCGGCTGCGCATACGGCTGTGGTTGTGGCTGCGGCGGCGGTGGGGGCGGTGGTGCCGATGCAGCACCAACATCACCGCCGTCACCCCCAGACGGCGCAACAGCCACCTTGCCGCGCAGCAGTGCCTCCACAAAGGCGGCCTCGGTTTGGCGCTGGCCACGGAAGGTGGTGCCTTTGAGGGCAAGCACGGCGGCAATGACGGCATCTCGGTAACCCAGCAACAGCTGCCAGTACAGCGCAGACGCAAAACCACCAACATCAGCGCCCAGAGGGATGGTGGGCGGCGGTACCTCTAGCCCTGCCGCCGCGGGCGTGGCATCAAAGTAGGCGGGCGGCAGATCTAGTCCAACACCCAGCCTACCGTCTCGTCGCCACAGCGGCCCTAGACTACCGCTACCCTCACCTGCCTCCCGCATTAGCTCAGCCAGCGCCGTGGACAGCGGCAGCCCCGCGCTCTCTGCCACCCCCGCACTGCCACCCGCGCCGCCGCCCTCCTCATCGTCGCCCTCCAGCGGCCCGCGCGCCCACGCCGTGGATGGCGAGGTGGGCGGCCGGGGGGAGGTTTGCGGCCGCGCGTCTGCCAGTATGTGTGGTGTGCGCGTCGTCGCCGTCAGCGTCGCGGTACTAGCACCAGCACGCTCAGGGGCGACGACGCCCGGCAGCAGGGCGGCAACCGCAGAGGCAGAGAACAGGCGGTCGGTGAGGGGCGGCGTTGCAGGGCGCCCACCACCCCCCGGTACTGGTACCGGTACAGGTGCGGGTAGCACCGGTTGTGTGCCATCAGCTGGTGCCGCAGCCACCGCACCGGGCGACGGCAGGGAGGTGACGGCGGCGGGCAGGCCTATGGAGGTGAGTTGACCGCGTCGTGCCAGGGCTGCGCGCCCGCGTGCGATGGCGGCGGCAGCAGTGTCAGCCGCAGCGCGGGTGCGCGGCGTGGCGGCCTCCAGCGTGGAGCCGGCGTCGGTGCTGCCCAGGCCGTACACGCGTGCCGCCAGCACGGCGCTAGAGGTGAGTGCTGGTGCGGGGGACGGCGAGGTGGGCAGGAAGGTGGTGGTGGTAGCTGCCACGGCTGCCAGCGGCGTGGGTGGGGCGGCAGCTACCGGTACTGGTGGAAGCGGAACCAGCGGTGCGGCGGTGGGCGACATGATGTCTGCCACGGCGCGGCGGGACACCGCGGCGGCTGCCAGCGTGCCTGCTGTGGACGACTCCACGTACGCGATGTAGCGGCGCAGGGAGTCGTCCATTGTGGCGTGAGTGTGTGTTTAGGTGTGAGTAGGGGTGGGTAGTGCCGTGGCGGCTGGGGTGAGTCTATTCCATTGGCCGTCGTGTACGAATCATCCCGACGACATCGTATTCGCGTGTCGGTGGCACGTTGTCGTTTGCCGTTGCCGTCATCGATGTTGGATGACGGTGACTGTCAAAACTATCCAACCGTGCCGCTACGCCATCACGATGGCACCGATCACCAAACCGTCAAAGCCGCGTGTGCAGGCGGTGGCAACGAGTGCAATGCGGTGGCCCAATGTCAATATGAAATTACGTGCGCGTCGCACCCCACGGCGTCGTCGTACCGGCCACACCGGCGGCCAAACCTGCGAGTCAGCGCCGCAGCGGCGGCAACGACAAACTCGGAGGGACGGAAGGGCGGCCCGGCCGCCGTTATGGAAGGCTGCCACTAGCTGGAAGTGGAAAAATCACGGCAACCAATATTTCACGCACAAGCACCGCGATTTTGCGCACAATATTACACACCCGCAACCCAGTGTGCATTGTTAATGGGTTGTAGTGTGTTATAAGCAGTGGCGCAACGAGGTGGCAATAGAAACAAGTGAAGCAAGAATGCGGCCTAAGCCGTTGCTGACTCAGTGACTTGCCGCAGTGGTGCAAATTAGGAGTGGACAGCCCGCCGCAGGCGCGAAAAAATTCCACTTTTGGAATACCCAAATTTCAACCGATCTCCGGCGAGTGGATATTCGAATATCCCTTCCCCCCCTCCCCCTTTTTCTGCCGTTTGGTATACCGCCGTTTCTGGACCCAAGTTTGGAATATTGGAAGCGGCGACGCCAATATTCCGGCAGCAGGGGAGCGGGCGCTCAATATTCGGTATCCCAAAGTGCTGGGCGGGGCATGGCGATATTCCAAACCACCGTTGGAACGCCAAAAATGTTCCAGTTTTCGGCGGTTTCCCTGTTATTTTGCCTTTTTTGACCATTTATCAGGGTCGAGTCAAGCCTGAAAAAGTCAAACAATGACTCAAACATTGACAAACTAAAGAAACGAGGAGAGATAAAAGGGAAAAACGGGGATGTAAGGAGCACAATTGGTGTTGAATGAGAGATATTTGTTGAAATAAGGGTGGGAGATGAAGGGGAGCTGACTCGTCGCGTGGATTCCAAAATCAGGGTGCTTGGCGTGTGGGTATTCCATTCCAGCACTTTTTGACGCCCTGGCGAATATTCGGTATTCCAAAAACTAGTACCCCCGCTGGCCAGGGGCACCTAATTGGGTATTCCAACTGACCATCACTCGCGACCTCCGGTGGCCGCCTATTTTGGGTATTCGGAATACTTTTTCAGATATTCCGTCCACTCCTA
>ERZ778022.5045-NODE-5045-length-10979-cov-4.275906_pt1 | contig 10979 bp, 10 predicted proteins | sample MGYA00375752_ERZ778022 | MGnify/ENA primary metagenome ERZ778022 (study PRJEB29350, sample SAMN05389826) | bioreactor metagenome | isolation source: Thiocyanate bioreactor | place: South Africa: University of Cape Town | collected 2014-04-04 ...
TCATGCACCAGGTCTACTACAAGGGATTCACCGACGACGTCCCGTATCTTATCGCCCAGATCGAGCTCGAGGAGGGGCCGCAGATCCTCTCCAACGTGCACGGCATCGATCCTGCCGCGGTGAAGTTCGGCATGCCCGTCGAAGTGACCTTCGTGGAAGCCACCGACGATATCACCCTCCCGGTTTTCAGGCCCGCAGCATGACCCAACCGTCCACTCCCGAACTGGTGCTGGTCGAAGACCGGACCGACTATGCGCTGGTCCAGATCAACCGCCCGGAGAAGCGCAACGCCGTCAACCGCGAGACGCGCCGGCAGATGCTGGCCGCCTTCGACCGGCTGCGCGGCGTCCACAAGGTCATCGTGTTGACCGGCAGCCAGACCAGCTTCTGCGCCGGCGTCGATCTCAAGGAAGCCGTTGCCGACCGCGAGGCCGGCATGGGCGAGGATCCGCGTTCCGATTGGCCCGAGGTCAACCTCGCCATCCGTCAGCATCCGGCCATCTTCATCGCTGCGGTAAACGGCTTCGCGCTGGGCGGCGGCTCGACGCTGATCAACGTCTGCGATCTCGCCATCGCGGCCGATGAGGCAGAGATCGGCATGCCGGAGATCGGCTTTGCCACCTACCCAGGCCTCGCCGGTCCGGCCATGCAGATGACGCTGAACCGCAAGCGCGCCGCGTGGATGATCCTCACGGCCGAGCGCGCCAGTGGCAAGCAGGCGGCCGAATGGGGCATCGTCAACCAGTCGGTGCCGGCCGCCGAGCTGCTCACGGCGGCCGACGAGCTGGCTCGCCGCATCGCCAAGTTCGATGCGGCGGCTCTGGCCGCCTGCAAGCGGGCGCTTGACGTCATCCCCGGTTCCATCACCGACTGGCGTCAGGCGTTCGATTTCGGCGCCAAGGTCAATGCGCACATCCGCTCTGTCAGTTCGGCGCAGCGCAGCGGCATGGCCAACTTCGCCGAAGGCAAGCGCAATCCGGGGCAGGGCGGCTCCTCCTGAGCCGCCCCATTCCAACAATCAACCAGGCGGGAGTTGCAGGATGCTGAGTGATCTCGAAGGCAAGCGGGTTATCGTCACCGGCGCGAGCACCGGCATCGGTGCTGCTGTCGCCCGTGGCTTCGCGCGGCACGGGGCGGTGGTGGTGGTGCACTATCGGTCCAGTGTCGACGAAGCCCGGTCGGTTGCTGCCGCCATCGGCGACGAGGGGGGCAAGGCCATTCTCGTCGCCGGCGATCTCGCCGTGCCGTCCGAGGCCGAGCGGGTCATTGCCGAAGCGGCGGACCAGCTCGGCGGGATCGATATTCTCGTCAACAATGCCGGCGCCATGGTGGCCCGCAAGACCCTGATGGAGATCGACGACGCCTATTTCGATGCCGTCAACGATCTCAACATCCGTTCGCTGATCAAGACGACGCGGGCCAGCGTGCCGCATCTGCGCGCGGCCGGCGGCGGCGCCGTCATCAACACCACCTCCATCGCCGCGCGCACCGGCGGCAGCCCCGGCGCCGGCATCTATGGCGCCGCCAAGGCCTATGTCAGCAGCCTCACCCGCAACTTCGCGCGCGAGCTGGCGGCGCTCAACGTCCGGGTCAATGCCGTCTCGCCCGGCGTGATCGCCACACCCTTCCACGATCGCTATTCGTCGCCCGAGTTCATGGAGGCTGCCCGCAAGGCCGTACCCCTTGATCGCATAGGCACCCCCGACGAATGCGTCGGCGCCTACCTCTTCCTCGCCTCCGCGGCGATGAGCGGCTACGTCACCGGTCAGGTCATCGAGGTGAACGGTGGCCAGTTCATGCCCTGAGTCCTCGGCGTCCGGCATGCGCGTCATCGATACCGATGTCGTCGTGCTGGGCTTCGGCGCCGCCGGTGCCTGCACGGCGATCGCCGCGCACGATGCCGGGGCCGATGTCGTCCTCGTCGAAAAGCAGCCCGAGGCGACGCATCACTCCAATACTCGCATGAGCAGCGGCGGCTACCACAGCCCCGATCCTGCGGGTGACCGCGACGCCCTGCGCGCCTATGCCCGCGCCATGTTCAGCGGCGAAGGCCTGCCTCAGGTCCTGCCCGCCGAGTCGAATGCGGCGAGCGAGCTGGCCGACCTCTGGGCCGAGTATGCCCCGCAGAACGAGCCGTTCATGCGCGGGCTCGATCCCGACTACGATACGGTGCGCATTGCCAGTGTCGCGTTCCCGCAGTTTCCGGGCGCCGCCGCCAGCGGCTACGCCGTGGTTCGCAGCACCTACTCGGGCAGCCACGACGAGAAGAGCCAGTTTCGCAATACCCGCACCGCCAGCAAAACCGAAAAGCAGGTAGGTGAGGCCTTCCACGCCTGTCTCTCGACTGGCCTTGCCGCTCGCGACATTCCGGTCCACTACGGCACGCGTGCCCGCAGCCTGCTGGCCGATGCCGATGGTAGCATTGCCGGCGTCGTCGCTGAAACCGACGGCGGCCCGGTCACCTATCGGGCCCGGCGCGGCGTGGTCCTCACGACTGGCGGCTACGAGTACAGCCGCCGCATGCGCGATGCTTTTCTCGATGGTCCCGGCGTCGATGCCTGGGCCTTCTACGGTACGTCCGAAAACACCGGTGACGGCATCGAGATGGCGTTGCGGGCCGGCGCCGGCCTGTCGAAGGCAGGCAGCGTCGCCGCCCATCTCGCCTGTGCCGTTCCCGTCCGTCGCCACGGCCTGCGCATCGGGCTCAGCACCCCGTCCATCGGACGTCCGAATGCCATCGTCGTCGATGCCCGCGGGCGCCGCTATGCTTCCGAGCGCCGCATCTCGAAGGACCCCAGCCGGTACATCTTCTATCGCGATGCGGTGCAGTTCGACACCGAAGCGCTGAACTATCCGCGCGTGCCATCCTGGATGGTCTTCGACACGACCCTGCTGCAGCGCGGACCGCTCGTTCGCAATGCTGCCGCCTCCTACAACGGCATCGTCTGGTCCGACGACAACAGCGAGGCTGTAGCGCAGGGCTGGATTCTTTCGGCGCCGACGCTTGCGGAGCTCGCGATCAAGATCGCCGCACACGCGGACAATCTCGGCCAGATGGAGGCGGTGACGCTGGCCGATACCGTGTCGCGCTACAACCAGTTCTGCCGCGACGGGAATGATCTCGATTTCGCCCGCGAGCCTGACTCGCTCGGGCCGGTCGAAACCGGGCCCTTCTACGCCATGCCGCTCTATCCGGGTGGTCCCAACACCAAGGGTGGGCTCCGGGCCAATCCGCGCCGTCAGGTGCTCGACTGGCAGGATCGGCCGATTCCACGCTTGTATGCCGTCGGCGAGATCGCCTCGGTCTTTCAGTTCGCCTATCAGGGCGGCGGCAATCTGGCCGAATGCATCGCCTTCGGTCGCGTTGCCGGAAATGCGGTTGCGAGGGAGCACGTCCGCCCATGAATCTGCCCATGCGCCTGCGCAGCTGTCTGTTCGTGCCGGCGGTGAAGGAGCGCGCCATCGCCAAGGCCGCCACCCTGCCGGCCGATGCCGTGATCTTCGATCTCGAGGATTCCGTCGCCGATTCCGAGAAGCCGGCGGCGCGTCAGCGCATCGTCGATGCGGCCAGTGGCAGCGCCTATGCCGGCAAGCTGCTGGTCGCCCGTGTCAACGGCGCCGATACGCTCCAGTTCGCTGATGATCTGCTGGCCCTGCGCGACGCGCGGCTCGATGCCATCCTGCTGCCCAAGCTCGAAAGCGCCGCCAGCGTCATCCGTGCGGCTGAGCTTCTCGCCCGGCCCGACATTGCATTTTGGGGCATGGTCGAGACCGCTCGCGGTCTTGTCGACCTGCGGACCATTGCTGCCACGTCGCAGGGCCTGCTCAAGGCACTGGTGGTCGGCCCCAATGACCTCGTGCGGACCACCGGCATCGAGCCGGGAGCCGGCCGCGCCAATCTGCTGCCCTGGCTGCTGGAAGTTGTTCTCGTCGCCGCCGCCCATGGGCTCCACGCCATCGATGGCGTCTACAACCGCTTCGACGACGTCGCGGGGTTTGCCGCCGAATGCGAGCAGGCCCGCGCGCTCGGCTTCCTCGGCAAGACGCTGATCCATCCCGCGCAGATCGACCCGGCCAACGCGGCCTTCCGCCCCGGCGCTGCCGCCATCGGCTGGGCCAGGGGCGTCGTTGCCGGCTTTGCGGCAGCCCCGGCCTCGGTCAACGTCATCGATGTCGGCGGCGAGATGGTCGAGCGGCTGCACGTCGACATGGCCCGCCGTATTCTGCAAGATGCCGGTGAAAACTAGGCCGTCACATCATATTGGCTGTTGTCGGGCGCCATCGCGCCGGGGCACCAACAGGCTGGCCGGTCGCGCTCCGCGGCGGGGCCGCCGAGATCTGGAGAGGGGTCATGCGTTGGCATTTGCCGCCGCTCAATGCGGTGCGGGCGTTCGAGGCCACGAGTCGGCATCTCAGCGTCACCCAGGCCGCCAATGAGCTGAACGTCACCCCCGGCGCGGTCAGCCGCCAGGTACGGCTGCTCGAGGAGTTTCTGGGCCAGCCGCTGCTGCAGCGCACCAGCAAGGGCCTCGTGCTCACCGAGAACGGTGCGATGTATGCCAAGGTGCTGACCGAGCAGCTGAGCCAGCTCGATCTCGCCACCAGCCGCTTGCTTGAGCACAAGGTGCAGCGCCCGCTGTCGATTGCCTCGCAGATGACCTTCACCGTCCGCTGGCTGCTGCCGCGCATGCGCGTCTTCCGCGAGATCAGCCCTGAGACCATGGTGCGTATCGTCAACTACGGCATCGGCGATCCGGTGGAATCCGACATCCTCACCGGCCAGCTCGATGTCGCCCTGCGCTTTGGCAGCGAGGGTCAGTGGAGCAAGGTGCATGCCGAGCGCCTGCTCGATAGCCGCATCGTCGCCGTCGCCCGCCCGGCGCTCCTGCCCGATGGCAAGCCACTCAAGAATCCGGCCGAGCTGCGCAACTACACGCTGCTCTATTCCGCCTTCCGTCCGCTCGACTGGAACCGCTATCTCGGGGCTCTCGGCCTCAATCCACTCGATCTGCAGGGGCGTTCGCAGTTCGAGAGCTCGAACCTCGCCTACCAGGCCGCCATCGAAGGGTTCGGTGTGGCGCTGGCCGAGCAGGTGATGGTGGCCGACGATATCGCCAGCGGCCGCCTTACCGTCGCCTACGATCTCGAACTGAAGACCGGCGATGGCTACTACCTGATCTACAGCGACCGCATGCGCGGCCGCAAGGAAGGCCGCCTCTTCTACGACTGGATCACCGAGGAAGCCCGCAAGTACCGCTAGCCGCTGCCGGCAAATCCCCGCCGCTTCCGCATGCCGCAATCGTCCGCTAGATGTAGCTCCATCGCGGCATGCCCGCGGCAGGACGGATCGGGAGCATGGCAACCGGCAGCAACGAGAAGCGTCTGGCGGTCGATCAGCGGCACGCGGCCATCGAGCAGGCGGTCAGCGCCTTCGGTCTGCTGCGCGATTATTTCGAGGGCGCCATCGCCGTCGATGCCGAAGCGCGCATCACCTGGATCGACAAGCGCTATCGGGAGCTGCTGAAGCTCGATCCCGCCTTCGATCCGGTCGGGCTGCCCGTCGAGGACGTGATCCCGCAATCGCTGATGCGGCGCGTCGTCGAGACCGGCCGCCCGACCCTGCTTGACATCATGAACTTCGGCGATCGCCGCTTCGTCGTCTGCCGCATCCCCCTCAAGGATGGCGCCGGCCGGGTCGATGGCGCGCTCGGCTTCGTCTTCTACGACAAGGTCGAGTACCTGGAGCCGATCCTCGCCAAGTTCGCCGCGCTGCAATCGCAGTTGCGGCGCGCCCAGGCGGCACTGACGCGCGAGCGGCAGACCAAGTATTCGCTGTCGAGCTTCGTGGGCTTCTCCGACGCGGTGAAGGAGCTGAAGGCGCAGGTACGCCGCTACGCCCTGCGCGATGGCGCCGCGCTCATCTCGGGCGAGACCGGCACCGGCAAGGAGCTGCTGGCCCATGCCATCCACCGCCAGTCCGATCGGGCCGATGGCCCCTTCGTCGCCGTCAACATGGCGGCCGTCCCCGAAGCCCTGCTGGAGGCCGAGTTCTTCGGCGTCGCGCCCGGCGCCTATACCGGTGCCGATCGCAAGCCCCGCAAGGGCAAGTTCGAGCTCGCCCATGGCGGCACCCTGTTCCTCGACGAAATCGGCGACATGCCGCTCGGCATCCAGGCCAAGCTCCTGCGCGTGCTGCAGGAGGGCGAGATCGAGGCGCTCGGCTCCAACACCGTGCGCAAGGTCGATGTCCGCATCATCGCCGCCACCTCGCAGGACCTCGAGGCCCGCATCCTCGATCGCAGCTTCCGGCCCGACCTCTACTACCGGATCGCTGTGCTCGCGCTGCGTATCCCGCCGCTGCGCGAACGGCGCGGCGACATCGGCCCCATCTGCGAGGCGCTGCTGGAGCAGACCCCCCGCAACAGCGACCAGCGCGGCTGGATCATCCTGCCCGAGGCGGTGCGGCTGCTGGAGGAGCACGATTGGCCCGGCAATGTGCGCGAGTTGCGCAACGTGCTCGAGCGCGCCGCGGCGCTCGCTCCCACCGAGGTGCTCGATCCGGCGGTGATCGGCCGGGCCCTGCTGCGCGCCGCCCCCGCCCCGGCGGCGCCTGCCGCGGGCGACCCCGCGAGCGTGCTCGCCGATGCCGAGCGCGAGGCAATCCGCTCGGCGCTGGCCGCCAGTGCCGGCAGCAAGCTCGAGGCGGCCCGCCGGCTCGGCATCTCGCGCTCCCAGCTCTACGACAAGATCCGCCGGCTCGAACTGGAGCTGTAGCGTCCGGATTGCCGCACAGATTGTCCGGGATTCCGGACAATCCCCATTCGCCCCGCGGAACTTCACCGCGGAATCCGGGCGTGATCAGGCTGGCACGCGCCTTGCAGCGCTCTTCCATCGAGATGGCCCGCCAAGGGCCGCCAGCAGGGTGGAGTGAAATCAGGTGGAGAGCGAGCGCCGCACGGTATTGGTGACCGGCTCGACCAGTGGCATCGGCCTTGCCGTGGCCCGCCGCTTCGCCGTGGCCGGCTACGATGTCGCCGTCCACAGCTTCGAGCCGGAATCGGGCGTCGCGGCCATCCTCGATGATCTGGCCGCCACGGCGCGTGGCCGCGTGCGCTACTTCCGCGCCGATTTTGCCGATCCCGCCAGCGGCCACGATCTGGTGCGCGACGTCGTTGGCAAGTTCGGCCGTCTCGATGTCCTCGTCAACAATGCCGGCATCCAGAAGGTGGCGCCCATCGAGCAGCTGGCGCCCGAGGACTGGGAGCGGATCCGCGCCGTCAGTCTCGATTCCGCATACTTCACCATCCGCGCCGCGCTGCCCGGCATGGCCGAGCGTGGCTGGGGTCGGATCATAAACATTGCCTCCGCGCATGGCCTGCGGGCCTCGCCGTTCAAATCCGCTTACGTTGCCACCAAGCACGGCGTCGTCGGGCTGACGAAGACGGTGGCTCTCGAGGCGGCGGAAAAGGGTGTCACGGTCAATGCCATCTGTCCGGGCTATGTCTGGACTCCGCTGGTGGCCGCGCAGATCGCCGATCAGGCGCGTGCCCACGCGATGAGCGAGGAGGAGGTCGTGCGCAAGGTCATGCTGGCGCCGCAGCCGACACGGGAATTCGTGCAGCCCGAGGAGATCGCGGAGCTGGCCCACTACCTGTGCGGCGATCTTGCCCGCTCCATCACCGGGGCAGCAATCTCCATCGATGGCGGGTGGACGGCGAAATGAGCGCCCCGGCCGACGACGACATCCTCCTGTCTGCCAGCGGCCTTACCAAGCGCTTCGGCGGCTTTGCCGCCGTCAATGGGGTCGATCTCGCGGTGCGGCGCGGCACCATCCATGCGCTCATCGGTCCCAACGGTGCCGGCAAGACCACCTGCTTCAACCTCCTGACCAAATTCCTCCAGCCCACCGCCGGCGTCATCCGCTTCAACGGCCGGGACATCACCCGCATGGCGCCGGCCGATATCGCCGGGCTGCGGCTCGTCCGCTCGTTCCAGATTTCGGCGGTGTTCCCCCGTCTCAGCGTGCTCGAGAACGTGCGCGTCGCGCTGCAGCGCCGGCGCGGCGACAGCTTCGATTTCTGGCGTTCCGACCGGACCCTCGCCCACTTCGATGACGAGGCTCGGTCCCGCATCGACGATGTCGGGCTGTCGGAATTCGTCCACCACGCCGCCGGCGAACTGCCCTATGGCCGCAAGCGGGCGCTGGAAATCGCCACCACTCTCGCCCTCGATCCTCAGATGCTGCTGCTCGATGAGCCGATGGCCGGTATGGCGCAGGAGGATGTGGCGCGCACCTCGGCGCTCATTCGCCGCATCGCCGAAAGCCGCACCGTGCTGATGGTCGAGCACAATCTCTCGGTGGTTGCCGATCTGTCGGATCGCATCACCGTGCTTGCCCGTGGCCAGGTGCTGGCCGAGGGCGACTACGACACGGTCTCCAGCGATCCTCGCGTGATCGAAGCCTATATCGGAGCCGATCATGCCTAGCCCCGCTGCGTCCGCACCCGCCGTGTCGCCGCTGCTGGCCGTCCGCGATCTGCAGGGCTGGTACGACGAGAGCCATGTCCTCCACGGCGTCAGCTTCGATGTCGCTGCCGGCGAAGTGGTCACTCTGCTGGGGCGCAACGGGGCCGGCAAGACCACGACGCTCAAGGCCATCATGGGCATTCTCGGCAAACGCCGCGGCTCCGTGCTGTTCGAGGGTCAGCAGCTGATCGGCCTGCCGTCGCGCGCCATCGCTCGTGCCGGCATTGCCTTCTGCCCCGAGGAGCGAGGCATCTTCGCTTCGCTCTCGGTGGATGAGAACCTCATGCTGCCGCCTGCCATCAGGCCGGGGGGCCTGAGCCGCGAGCAGGTGCTCGCGCTGTTTCCAAACCTCGCCGAGCGGCTGTCCAGTCAGGGCAATCGTCTGTCCGGTGGTGAGCAGCAGATGCTGGCCATCGGTCGCATCCTGCGCACCGGCTCCAAGTTTCTGCTGCTGGACGAGCCGACCGAAGGGCTGGCTCCCGTCATCGTGCAGCAGATCGGCCGCACGCTGGTCGAACTCAAGCGGCAGGGTTTCACCATCGTGCTGGTCGAGCAGAATTTCCGCTTCGCCGCCTCCGTTGCCGACCGGCACTACGTGGTCGAGCAGGGCAGGGTGATCGACGAAATACCGAACGCCGAAATTGCGGCCAATACCGACAAGCTGCACGCCTATCTCGGCGTGTAGCGCAACCGCCTGCAAGCAGGCTCGCTGACTGGGAGGACCAAGATGAAACAGACCACCATGCTGATTGCCGCCGCTGCCGCGCTGGCATTGGCGACACCGGCTCTGGCGCAGACCAGCGTCAAGATCGGCGTGCTCAACGATCGCTCCGGCATCTATGCCGATCTCTCCGGCGAGGGCTCGGTCGTTGCCGCGCGTCTCGCCGCCGAGGATTTCGGCGCCGCCGCCAAGGGCATCACCGTGGAGCTTGTCTCCGCCGATCACCAGAACAAGCCCGACGTCGCCTCCAACATCGCCCGCCAGTGGTACGATCAGGACGGGGTCGATCTCATCGTCGACGTGCCGACCTCGTCGGCGGCGCTCGCGGTGCACGAGATCACCAAGGAAAAGAACAAGATCTTCATCAACTCCGGTGCAGCCTCGTCTGATCTCACCGGCTCGCTCTGCTCGCCCAACACCATTCACTGGACCTACGATACGTGGGCTCTCGCCCACGGGACCGGCGCGGCGATGGTGGCCGAGGGCAATACCAAGTGGTTCTTCCTCACCGCTGACTACGCCTTCGGCCATGCGCTCGAGCGTGACACTTCGGCGGTCGTGGTAGCGTCGGGCGGCGAGGTCGTCGGCTCCGTCCGCCACCCGTTCCCCGGCACCGATTTCTCGTCGTTCCTGTTGCAGGCTCAGGCCTCCGGCGCCCCGGTGATCGGTCTCGCCAATGCCGGCGGCGACACCGTCGACGCCATCAAGCAGGCACCCCAGGTCGGCATCACCCAGGCGGGCCAGTCGCTGGCGGGCCTGTTGATCTTCATCACCGACGTGCATGCGCTCGGGCTGGGGACGGCGCAGGGCCTGGTGCTCACCGAGAGCTTCTACTGGGACCTGAACGAGCAGACCCGCGCCTGGGCCACGCGCTTCGAGGCTGAGGTCGGGCACAAGCCCACCATGGTCCATGCCGGCGTCTATGCAGGTGTGCTGCACTATCTCAAGGCGGTGGAATCGACTGGCGGCAAGGACACCGCGGCGCTGATGACCGCCATGAAGTCGACCCCCACCGACGATCCGCTCTTCGGCAAGGGTGAGGTCCGTGTCGACGGCCGCAAGGTCCATGACATGTACCTGTTCCGCGTCAAGGCACCGGACCAGTCCACCGGCCCGTGGGACTACTATGAGCTGGTTTCCACCATCCCGGCTGCCGAGGCCTTCCGCCCGCTTGCCGATGGCGGTTGCTCGCTGGTGCAGTAAACCTGACCTGCGGGGCGTCGGCCGAGCCGGCGCCCCGCCTTCCTCTCGGGTGATGTCATGTTCGAACTTCTGGGCATTCCGCCGCAGGCCCTGTTTGGGCAATTGCTGCTCGGGCTGATCAACGGCTCGTTCTACGCGCTGCTGAGCCTCGGGCTGGCCGTGATCTTCGGCATGCTGAACATCATCAACTTCGCCCACGGCGCGCAGTACATGATGGGCGCTTTCGTCGCCTGGATGCTGATGACCTATCTGGGCGTCGGCTACTGGTGGGCCCTTGTCCTCGTGCCCATCATCGTTGGCGCTGTCGGGGTGGTCATCGAGCGCCTGATGATCTCGCGGCTCTACAAGCTCGATCATCTCTACGGCCTGCTGCTGACGTTCGGGCTCGCCCTCGTCATCCAGGGCCTGTTCCGCAATCAGTACGGCGTCTCCGGGCTGCCCTATACCATTCCCGCCGAGCTTTCCGGCGGTCAGAACCTGGGCTTCATGTTCCTGCCGAACTACCGCGCCTGGGTCGTGGTGGCTTCGG
>ERZ778022.5047-NODE-5047-length-10978-cov-5.033873_pt1 | contig 10978 bp, 2 predicted proteins | sample MGYA00375752_ERZ778022 | MGnify/ENA primary metagenome ERZ778022 (study PRJEB29350, sample SAMN05389826) | bioreactor metagenome | isolation source: Thiocyanate bioreactor | place: South Africa: University of Cape Town | collected 2014-04-04 ...
GCCGCGCCGCCGGCAGCCAGCAGTGGCACGCCCGAAGTAGTGGATGGCGGCGATGATACCAGCACGCCCGGACCCGGCGGCAGTGGCGAGGCGGCACACGGGGCGACGTACCACCGCCGTAGCAGTAGTGTGAGCACGGTGTTCTGCGGTGGCGGGGAAGAGGTGGTACTGACGCCAGTGTCGCCAGCGCTGGCCAGCGCGCTGTGGCGCAGCACCGCAGCAGCTGCCCCCTGTTCGCTGCGGTCCACCGACGGCAGCGTGCTGCTGGATGTGCGCGGCACGCCGCTCACCGCGCTGCCGTCCACCTTTGCGCTACGGCCCAACATGCCGCCCGCCACGCTCCTGCTCATTGTGTCCAGCATGCGCGCTGCTGGCGTGCGTGGCCGCGTGGGCGATGCCGCGCCGCCACAGCTGCCGGGCTATACCGTGCTGAGCGCCGCAAGTGCCGTGTGGGTACCCAGCGGCGGTGGTGGCGGTGGTGGCGGCGGCGGTGGTGGGCGGGACCGCGTGGCATCCATGTCTGGCGCGGCGTTGTCAGCGCCAACGACGCCTGGCGGGGGCAACAACAGCAGCAGCGGCAGCGCCAGCAGTAGCGCCCTCCCGCTGCCGCCCCTGCTGCCGTACGTGACCGCCAGCGCGGCCACCATTTCCCTGCTGCCGTCTAGCCTGCCGGGGGTGGCGCCCGCAACGCCACGCGCGGCTGCAGAGGCGTCCGCGCCGCCCACGCCACGGCAGCACACCCACCACCACTTCCTGCCGCCCGGCGCCACCTTCTTCCCCGAGTACGCCACCGTCCTCGTGCCGCACGCCGCGCTGCAAGCCAGCGCCGCGTGCCGGTGGGCCATCCCGTTTGGCAGCGTGTACACGCCCATCGGCGTCATTGTGCCTGCCTCCTCCATGCCCGCCGTCGTCGCGTCTGGCGGCGGCACGTCTGCCACGCCCACCCCCTCCACCACGCCCGCCGCTGCGGGCTCTGGCGCGTCCCGCCCGCCGGCGCGCCACCACTCGCGCCACAATAGCATCGAGTACGGCTTCAGCGCGCCGCCGCCGCCGCCGCCGCCGTCGCAAACAATCGATCCGCCCTCTCCGCCCGCGCCCGCACCCGCGCCTGCGCCCGCGCCAGCTCCCATGCCAGTGTCAGTGCATGTGCCACCCCACCCACCGCAGTCCGACATTGAGATGGTGTAGCCAGGTTGTCGTCATCACTGTTGCTCGACTTCAATGTTTACTGTCACGTATTCGAGGCAATCGATCGATGCGATGGATGGATGGAGGAGTGCAATACAGATGCGCAAGGCGCACGGCCGAATACGGGGCGGCGGCCGTGCATGGCACCGCGACCGTCCCTACGGCGTGGTAGGGACTGCCGCAGCCACCATGGCCGCCGCATCAACCAGGAACACCACGTAATCACGGTACAGAGACAGACGACACACCAGACAGGTCCAGCGGCGCACCATGCACGTCGGCACCGCCATCCGTGTCAGTAGTTCCAGCAGCGGCGGCGGCGGTGGCGGAGCGGTGCGCCTCGGCAAGCTGGCGCACGTGCATGACGGCGCCGTGCATGGAGACGACAGCGTAGCCGTCCTCACCGTTGCGGCGGTCCTCTGGCAGGCAGGCATCGCAGTACTCCAGCTCGGTGGGCAGGGAGGCGGACGCCACTACCGCCAGGATAAAGCACAGGCGCGGCATGAGGTCGTCGGCGCCGAGCGCCACCACCTGCGTGCCGCTGCGGCCACGCGAGCGCATGCGGGAGGACAGCAGCGGAGGGGAGGCGCGGTTGGGCGTGTCGTCGCCGCCAGCCAGCACAGACGATGACGTGCTGGCGGCGGCGCCCGTGCTGCCGGTGCGCGACCCACGGACGCCAGCCAGCACCGGCGAGCTGCCTGCCTCTGCCAGCGCTGACGTCAACGCCGCGGTGAGGGAGCCGCCGCCGATGCTGCCACTGCTGCCCCAGCTGCTGCCGCTGGACCGCCGCGACGCCCACCCGCTACCCGTTCCACCACCACCACTGCCGCCGCCAGCCCCACCGCCACCAATGGCAGCGTCGCCGAGCGACACACGGCCAAGGCTGGTGCTGCTGACACCAAACCCGGTGCAAGTGGGGCAGGTAGCAGCGCGCGCCAGGATGTCGCGCTCCACGCCCGCCGCCAGGTTGATGGTGGTCATGGCGGCACGCAGCGCGGCGGTCTTGGCCAGTGGCGTGCGCTGGCGCGACACCTCGCGCAGCAGCGCCACGGCTGGCGCATACACGGCAGCGGCGCGGCCGGCGGCGGTGGGCGCAATGGAAGGATCTGCCAGCACGCCGCCTGCCGCACCCGGCGTCGCGGCGGTGCACCCTGCCTCGTTGCCGCTGCAATACACGTGCGGCATGCCATACACGCAGGGCGGCACGCCGCGCAGCGTGGCGCATGCGTCCGCCCACGCCTCATCGGCGGCGTCGTGCTGCACGCTGAACAGGTCCAGCAGCGTGTCGTACACCAGCGTGTGCAGCGCCTCCTGCACCGTGCGCAGCACCAGCGGCGCACAATCCAGCGTCAGCTGCACCGTCAGGATGGGCCGTCCGCCGCTGCCGCCGCCGCCGCCGCCGCTGGTAACACTACCTGCACCACCGCCGCCGCCGGCGCTTGCAGGCAATGGGGCTGGTGCGGGTGGTGGTGGCGGAGGCGGGGTGGGCACCGCCTTGCGACCAAACGAGAAGAGACGCGCAAACCCAGAGGCGGCGGGCGTGGCAGGCGACCGGCCCGGTGGGGTAGCTACTGCGCTGCTGGAATCCGCCGGCGTCGACTTACGCAGCTCCGTGCCATCCTTGCCGCCACCCGTCACCACCGCGTGCCGCAGCACCACCAAACCGTCCGCCTGCACCGCCTTCTCAAACGCCACAAAGTCAGACACGTGGTGGATGTCAGCGGTGGAGGGCGGCGCGCGCACGCGCAGCAGGCCGGGCAGCGTGTTCAGGGTGGTGTACTTGGCTAGCAGGCCGCGCGTAAACAGGATGGAGAAGTTGCGGAAGTCCTCCAGCGCTGCCGCCAACATGGCTTTCGGCACCGCGCCGCGCCGCGCACGGCGCAGGAACTCTGCTGCCGTACCCCCGCCGCCCTTGCGCTCATCACCACCGCCAGTGCCAGTACCAGTACCGCCAATTCCTTCGCCGCCGCCACCACCGCCGGTACCTGTGATGGTGCTGCTGGCAGCGGTGGCAGCCCCGCCGCCACCGCCGCCGCCACCACTGCCGTCTGCCACGACGCCAAACTCTGCCCACCCAAGCCGGTCCAGCGTGCTGCCGGCCGAGATGGTAGAGGCGGCAATGGAGCGGCCACACGCGCTCGTATCCAACCCCGTGGCGCTGTACATCCCCGACGCGCCGTCATCCATCGTGTCTGTCATGCCGCTGACGGAGGAGGCGCGGTGCGTGTGCGGCAGGACGGTGGGGCGCGGTGCAACTGGCGACGCCTCGCCTGGCGGCGCCGGCGCGCTCACCACCGACAGCGCCGCCGCAGCAGGTGTGCTACTCCTCCGAGCATCGACAGGGGTGGCAGCGGATCCTGGGTGACCAGCCGCCGCCGCCGCCGCCGCTGCCGCCGCTGCGCCGCCAGCTGCCGCACTGGAGGACGGCACGAACGAATACCCGCGACCGTTGCGGCGTACGGGCGGCTGCTGCGCCGCGGGCGTCACGGTGTGCTGCACGCGCACCGCGTAGCCGCGCGAGGCATACACGTGCGACACCGTCATAGCGGAGCCGGTCGCGCTGGGTGACCGCGTCAGCTCCGACGTGGCATCTGCCGGGCGCGAATGCATGCGGTAGCTGCCCCGTGGGGCCCCCGCGGGCGTGCCACCACCTGCAGGGCTGGCGGCGACGCCCATGCTGGCACCCATGGTACTGGCAACTGGCGCCCGGCTGCCTCCGCTCGCTAGCGTCGAGTGGGCTGGGAAGCCGCCACCACCGCTGCCACTACCGGCGCCGCCGCGCATGCTGCCGCTTACACTAGATGCATCGCCGCCCACCACGCTGCTGCTGCTGCCACCACCACCGCCACCACCACCGCCGCCGGTCGGCGACGACTGCGGCGCCTCCAACGTCCGCCGTCGCCCGCTGCTGTCGTAGCCGCTGCGATGTGGCCCACCGGCAGCTGCCAGCGCCGCTGCCACCACGCCGCCGGCGTCGGTGGGGTCAGACAACCGGTACAGGGCGCGAAACACGTCTGCCAACACGCTCATCTTGGCGCCGTTGCTGTGGTTGCCCGCCAGCCGCAACGTGGAGCGCACCACATCCAGCGCCGGCTCCTCAGGCGCAGCGCAGCCAGTGTCGCCCAGCGCGCGCCACGATGCAACGGCGGTGGCAAACGCGCCGGCAGCGGCAGCAGCGCTGGGCGCCAGCGTCGCCGCCGACGTGCCCTGCGTCACGCTGTGCAGGCGCAGGGTGTGGAACAGGTACTGCCGCACCAGCGGCGGCACCTCCCACGGCTTGCGCGCCGCGCAGCCCTCCGCCGCGCGCTGGAACGCGGCGTCCGCGACGGCGGCGGTGGGGTCCTCTTCCACCGCCGGCGTGGGCACCAGCTTGGCCAAGATGGAGCGCGCAGCGGGTGGCGGCAGCGGCGTGGTGCGCATGGCGGTCGGGGAAGATGGCGGCACGGGCGCGTGCACGTGCGAGTGCGAGTGCGACTGCGCTGCCAGCGCGCCGTTCGATCCAGATCCGCCGCCACCACCGCCGCCGCCGCCGCCGCTGGGACTCGTTACACTTGCGCCGGCGCCCGGCTGCGCACGGCTGATGGCGGCCAGCATGGCGGCGCACAGCTGCGACTCAAGCAGGATGCGGCGCTTAGCCATCCGCGTGTTGCGCGCCATGTCCTGCATCAGCTTGGCGGCGCCCGCCGCATCCGCGTGCGCCTCGTGCCCTGCCAGCGTCGCGTTCACCAGCGCCGCCATGGAGGGGTACCACACGGCGGGTGGCAGGGGCGGCGGCGTGAGCGTGAGGGAGGGCAGCGCCATGAAGGCAGACAGCATGGCGGGCGCCGCCGCCTCACTCCATGCGTGCGGGCATGGCCCTGCCGCCACCGTTATCGGGCCGGTCGCGGGCGTGCCGCCGCGGGCAGGCAGCAGTGGCGGGGAGCGAGGGTGTGGCGCGGTCAGCGACGCCACCCGCGCCACGCTTGGCGGCACTGGGATCGCCGCTGCGGCGGGGCCGCTGCTAGCATGCTCGCGCACCCAGCTCACCACCGCGGCAACGGCAGTGGTGGATGCCGCCGCCGCCTCATCCTCCGCCTCGCGCAGCTCAGCCACCTCGTCCGCCAGCGCCTCGTCCGTGTGCGGCGACGGCGCCGGCAAAGCGGCGGCGGGTGTTACTGTTGTTGTTGCTGCTGCCGGTGGAATTGGTACGGGCGCTTCGCCCGCGGCATCCTCCAGCTCCAGGTCTGCCAGCACGCTGCCCAACGCACCGCTGCCACCACCGTCAAAGTCTGCATCACTAGCAATACCGGTGGCGGCGGCAGCATTGTGGGCGCCGCCGCCGCCGCCCCACCCGCTGCCACTACGCCCGCTGCCACTGCCACGCCCACTACTTCTCACGCCGCCACTACTGCCAGGCCCGCTGGCCTCGTCATCGTCGTCTGAGTCGCTGTACGCGTCAGACGTGCTGACGGCGCCGACGCCGTCGTGGCTGGCACGGCGGGTGGGCGACGCGTCGCCGGCCAGCAGCGCCGGCCGACCGCCCGCGGCGGTGGATGCAGATGCGGGGGCTGGCGGCGAGTGGCTAGCGGCTGGTGGTGGTGGTGCTGCGGCAGCAACAGCGGCAGTGGGTGGTAATAATGCGACGGTGGCCGTTGTTGAGCCACCACCGGAGGCGGTGGTGGCGGCGGAGGAGTTGAGCAGCAGCAGGGCGGCGGCCGAGTCGTTGACGGAGGTGTCGGCGGCGGCGGCGTCCAGCAGTGCCGCCTCGTACGCCGCCAGCTGCTGCTGCGCCGCGGCGTCGTCCATTGCGGCGGATTAAGGGAGTGAGGTCAACCACAAGCAAGGATCAGCCACGAGGTGCAGTGCAGGTGTTACGTTGGTGTGGGCGTCAACCTGGGGCGGATCCGGATGCAGAGCGGCGCCGCCAAGTCTCGTCCACAGGCAAGCACCACCGAGCTCAGTATCAGTTTCACTCGACACAAGCAGTTGCAGCACCAATAGTACAGCGTCAGCAGCCACAGCAGCAGCAGCAGCACAACAGATGTGCGTCGGTACCGTACCGACGCGGGTGTCGTCGGTGTGGTCAAACTGCGGAGCGGTGCCGGTCAGCCACAAGGAAAGGCAAGATCAGCCACGACGGCAGCTACAAGAAGGCACCAGTAACCAACAGTAGCACCAGCCACCATCAGCCACAAGAAGGCAGTAGCGTCAGCAGCAATAAACGCGATGGTGTGCGTAGCAAGTTGGTCCGTCACCAGTGCTCCGGGCCGCTCCCAGCCGCCGCACGCCGCACTCCAGCCACTATAGGTCCAGCCACCACTACAGCAGCAGCCAAACCAGTACGGCTTGTGCCACCACACCCCTCCGAGGTCCTAATACCGACGGAGTGGTCGGTATTTTCACGGTGTGCGTAACAACACCGCAACACCTCGAGCTCCTCCGCCGACAGCAGTGTCCGGCACCGCCACCAGCCGCTCCTAGCCGCAACTACCACCACAGCCGCAGCCACAACAGTACCACTTGCCGTGATACACCCTTCCGCCACCCAAATACTGCTCCCGCAGCGGTAATTTTGCCGTTGTGCGTAGTAACACCGCAACACGTCGCCAGCGGTCGCCAACCTCGATGGAGCTGCCACCGCAGCCACAAGCACAGCCACAGCAGCAGCAAGTGCAGCAAGGGCAACAGCACACGCGGCAGCGGTGACGCTTCCTCCGACGCCCAAATACGGTCCAGATGGTCAGTATTTTGGCGGTGTGCGTAGTAACACCGCAACGTCTCCACCTCCTCCGCTGACACAACCACGGTGCCCCACCACACGCGCCACCGAGAGCACACACCTTAACCCCCTACAAACGTGTTCCCCCTGCGTGTCCGCACCAAGTCGGCCCGTAAACCCGCCAATTTTGGGTTTTCCGCGTCTGTGCGTAGGCTGACTAGCGGCAGTGCACACTAGTACCACAAGTGCCGTCTCAAACAACAGTCTCACAGACACTCCCACACCCCAAGCCACAACCGTCACATAAAAATAAGCCGCGTCGCGCGCGGGCGGCGTCCGCCACCGTGGTACGCGCGCGAAATCCGCGATTAGATTGGGCAGGCGGAGAGCCGTATCCAGCCGGCGGACGGATTTTTCCACGTCGTGAGTATCACGCACATTTCACCCCCTTTCACACCCATTCCTTGTCCTCCACCACCCCACCCCCACTTGAGGGCTAAGTAGCTGTGTTGTGTTTGCCCGTTAGTGCACCAAGGCTGTGGAATTTGTGTAGATACTGAACTAGACGCGGCGCCATGACTTTGTAGTACGTTTGTACGGATTTTTCCATGTCGTCAGTATCACACACATTTCACCCCCTTCCACACTCATTCTTTGGAATCCATCACCCCTCCACCACTTCTGATCTACCCATCTACGTTGTGTACCCACGTGTACATTCCAAGGGTGTGAAGTGCCAACTTGGTACCAACTTTTCCCCTCCTCTAATGGACCTCTACTGACTTTCGCGCGTTACTGCACCACGCCACCCGACGTATCCACAATACCGAACACGACGCGCGCCCGTGCGCGCAATTCGGACGGGCGCCCCCACGCACCGTTTGGTACCTACCCGTCTGTCCCCACCCCGTCCGACCTCGCGCCGGCCCCCGTTACCGCGTCCGACCCGGTTAACTGCGTTTGGATCCAATTTCGGGCGCACTTGAACCGTCTTGAACCCACTTGAACCCCTCCGGTGTCGCCGGGTTATGCAGGCTGGTGGTGGTGGTGGACACGTAAACGGTTTTGTACCTCCGAGTCCTGGGCGGGCATCGTGGAGTCCTGGGCGGGCATCGTGACTACAGCTGAACCGACGGTGTTCAGCAGCAGCGCGGCAGTGCGACTTGAGCGCCTGGGCGTGACTTTGAACGCTTGACCAACCAACATGGCTCCCACGACCGCTGCGCTGGTGGCGGCGGCGGCCGGCGCGCTGCTGGCGGCGGTGCCGGCGGCGGGCTTCCTGGAGTCGGCTGCCACGGCGGAGCTGGTGATGAAGGGCCTGGCGCCGCGTGTGGCGGCGCACAAGGCAAAGATTGCGGCGGGCGCGTACCTGCCCACCACCGTGTCCACGCCGTACGGCCCGGTGGCGGGCGTGGGCGGGAGCGTGGTGAACCAGTACCTGGGCATCCCGTACGCGGCGCCGCCGGTGGGCCCGCTGCGGTGGCGGCCGCCGCAGCCGCCGGCGGTGTGGACGGAGCCGCTGAACGCGACGTGGTGGGCGCCGGGGTGCATCCAGAGCGAGACGACGTGGACGTTCTACACGGGGCAGAACGAGTCGTGCCTGTACCTCAACATCTACGCGCCCGCCAACGCCACCGCGGGCTCCAACCTGCCGGTCATGTTCTTCATGCACGGCGGCAGCTGGGAGTTTGGCTCCGGCTCCTTCCTGCTGTACGACGGCGAGAACGTGGTGAACCTGGTGCGCGACGTCATCGTCGTCACCATCAACTACCGCCTCAACGTGTTTGGCTTCCTGGCGGGCGACGCGCTGCGCGCCGAGTCGTCGGACGGCTCGGTGGGCAACTACGGCTTCCAGGACCAGCGCGCCGCGCTGTCGTTCGTCATTGACGTCATTGGCGCGTTTGGCGGCGACCCGAACCAGATCACCATGTACGGCGAGTCGGCGGGCGGGGGCAGCACGTCGGACCACCTGGTGGCGCCGCGCTCTGCCGGCATGTTCCAGCGCGCCATCATCGAGTCGGGCGCGTGGGCGGAATGGTCCGCGCAGCCTTGCAACATCTCCGCCACCCGCCTGCCGCAGGTGGCCGCCGCCGCCGGCTGCGCCGCTGCTAACGACACGCTCGCCTGCCTGCGCGCCACCGACGCCAACGCCGTGTATTCCGCCTCCAAGGGCGTCACCTCCGCCTTCCTCACCTGGTCGCCCGTCATTGACGGCGTGGAGCTGCCGGACGACCCGCGCGCGCTGCTGGCGGCGGGCAAGGTGCAGCCGGTGCCCATCATCCTGGGCTTCAACGCCAACGAGGGCACGCTGTTTGACTCCGCGCCGCAGGACCTGAACGCCTCCGACTACGAGGCCGCCATCGCGGCGCGCATCGGCGCCGCCCTCGCGCCCACCATCGCCGCCGCCTACCCGCCCGGCGCGTACGCCAGCCCCTGGTGGGCCATCTCCGCCGTCATGGGCGACTCGCAGATGGTGTGCCCCGGCAAGGCCGCCGGTGCCGCGCTCACCAACCCCGCCACCCGCCCCGGCGCGCCGCCCGTCTTTGTGTACTACTACACGCACGTGCTGTGGCTGATCGAGTACATCGTGGACCTGTTCAAGCCGCTGGGCTGCTTCCACGGCTCCGAGCTCGTCAACGTGTTTGACCTCAACATCATCCTGTGGGGCGCCGGCGAGCCGCAGCTGGCGGATACGTGGGTGTCGTACTGGACCAACTTTGCCGCCACCGGCAACCCCAACGCCGCCGGCCTCCCGCGCTGGACGCCCTACACCTCCGCCGCCGCCGACCTGGTGGCGCAGATCGACACCGGTGCCGCCGGCCCCAACGTCACCATGGTGTCCGGCCTCAAGGCCACGCTGTGCCAGCTGTGGGGCAACATCACCATCGACCCCGCCACCATCTGGGGCGACCCCGCCGCCGCCGCCACCCACTAAGCCGCGCGTGTTTGTTGGGCAACGCGCGGCGCTGGCGCCAGCACCATACACTTTCTGCACCTCCACCTGGCACCGCGCCGTGCCCCCTGCCCACACACTACCGCACCGGTACCTGCCGCAGTGTCACACGCCCGTGCGGGCCAATACAATAACATTCATTGCTCCATTTGAATTGCACGCGGATGGCGGCCAGGGCCAGATGGTTGTAGTGGTACCGGCGGTACTCCGAGTCTACCGCGGGAACGCCCGCCGCCACCCACAGTCGGGAGGGGGGCAATTTCGGCACGCAGCGCAGTTCAGCGCGCGGGGCGAGCGGCGCGTCACGGCCTTGGAAGTGCAATCGTGTGTTTCGTTGTTCAACGTGGCCGCGCTGCCAATTTGAACGCAAACAAGGGCCATGGCGTCGGCGTTGGTGAAGCGGGGCCAATCAAGCGCGGTGGCAAGCGTACCCAGCAAGCGGCCAGCAGCGGGAAGCAGCGCCCATGACGAGGTGCCGCTGCTGGTGAGCGTGGTGGGCGGCAATGTCGTCACGGTGGCGGCGGTGCTTGGGTGTCTCAACACGACAGATGTCACCGTGCTGCGGCGACTGCACCCGGCGGTTGTGCCGCACGTGGCGGCGATACCGTGGCAAGACAATACCGGTACAACTGGAGTGCTCGATATCGTTCGCTGGCGCGCCGCACTGCCAGCGGCGGTGGGCTGCAAGCTGCATAGCTCAGCAAAGCTCCCGGACAGTGACGCGCTCACAGCGTTGCGTGGTGTAACAAAGGTGGACCTGCACCGCAGTATCATCACCGACGCGGTAGTTGCGGCCCTGCCGCCCACGCTGACCTTCCTGAATGTGACGGGCTGCTCGCAGTTGACGGAAGGTGTCAGTTTCACGCACCTGCCGGCGTTGGAGGCGCTGTGCTGCGGTGCAACCAAAGCGAATTTGGCTGACCTCCCACCCTCGCTGCGCTTCTTGACAATTCTGCCCAGCAAAGCGGCAAGCTTCGGCCGCCTGCGCTCATTGCGGGTATTGAGTTGCCTTGGTTTAAGCAATACGAAGATCGTTGCCAGCTTGCCGCCGTCGCTGGAGAAACTAGACGTGTCCATGGCCGACCAAGTGTGGCCACCCGACTGGTCGGCAGCGCACCTCACCCGCCTGCGCGTGCTGC
>ERZ778022.5048-NODE-5048-length-10978-cov-4.490525_pt1 | contig 10978 bp, 12 predicted proteins | sample MGYA00375752_ERZ778022 | MGnify/ENA primary metagenome ERZ778022 (study PRJEB29350, sample SAMN05389826) | bioreactor metagenome | isolation source: Thiocyanate bioreactor | place: South Africa: University of Cape Town | collected 2014-04-04 ...
TTGATGCCGCCGATGCGCAGCAGGAAGAAGACGGCGGCCGCATCCGTCGAGGCGATGATCGAGCCGAGCAGCATGCCTTCGAGAAAGCCGAAATGCAGCAGCACCATGGTGGCGAGCGCAAACAGCGAGGCGGTGAGCAGAACCCCGACCGAGGCGAGCACCAGCGCCGGGGCGGCGGCGATGCGGAAGGAATGGAAGGAGGTGCCGAAGCCGGAATCGAACAGGATGACGGCCAGCGCCAGCGAGCCGAGTTGGTAGGCGACGCGGTCGTTGCTAAAACTCAGGCCGAGTCCATCGCTGCCGGCCAGCAAGCCGATGGAGAGGAACAGGAAGAGCAGGGGCGCGCCAAAGCGGAAGGCGAGCAGGCTGGAGAAGGCAGCCAGGAGCACCAGCGCCGTTCCGACCAGAACCATCGCATAAAAACTATCCACGCCCGCCCCGCTTTCCGTCACCACCTTCATCGCCCGGCAGGCGCGAAGATGTCCCATGCTGCCTCCGGCGTTGCGGCCGGAGACGTGTCATTGTGGCGCGCTCCCGGCGCCGCGTCCATCACCCGAACATGCATGACAGCCATTCCGCATCCGGGTTTGAGCCCGGAGGGCTTTTCTGGTGCAGGTCTGGTGGAGGGAGCGCGTCCCACGCCCCGAAATGGACCATTTGTGCTTGTCGCATTTCCGGACGGAAAACCGCTGCACAGTTTTCCTGGAAATGCTCTGCGAAACTCAAGAAGAAAATGGAGGAAAATCGGGCGGGAGCGCGGCGAAAACAAGAAGATGCATCCCCGCCGCTGATTTTGTGAGCGCACCTATCGCAGCCGGCGGAAGAGGCCGGGGTAATCGATGACGAGCCCGTCCTCGTCGACCGGCAGTTCGGCGGTAAAGCTGCGGTCCTCGGCTTCGTAGCGGTATAGCTGCTGGTCGGCGTCGAGGCCGGTATAGCGCTGGCCGTCGACGAAGGCGTCAAAGGAATCGAAGGGCACGTAGACCATCGACAGGCGGGCGGTTCCGGCGGCGGGCGTCAGGTTCAGGCGGCGGATCGGCAAGGTGTTGGTGAAGGGCGAGCCGGCGAGGTCGATATCGATGCAGCCGTCGAGGTCGGCGCGGCTGGCACCGTTCTCGTCCCGCCAGTGGCCTGCGCCATCGGAGGCGAGCGCAAGGCGTCGCCCATCGGTGGTTTCGATGCTAAAGCGGCGCACGGCCCAACCGGCGTCGCACGCGATGCGGTAATGCACGCCATAGGGGCTATCCCCGCGGTCGCCGATCAAAACGCTTTCGGCGCGGATGCCCGCGCCGAAGTCGAAACTGTCCGGTGTCAGAGTCAGATGTTCGAGGCCCTCGCCCTCCCAGGGCGTCCAGCGGACGGTGAGGGGGCCAAGGGCGCGAAACATCAGATCAGCTTGGCAAGCGCAACCGCCGTGTCCGACATGCGGTTGGAGAAGCCCCACTCGTTGTCGTACCAGGTCAGGATCGACACGAACTTGCCTTCCATGACCTTGGTCTGGTCCATGTGGAAGGTCGAGGAGTGCGGGTCGTGGTTGAAGTCGATCGAGACGTTCGGCTGCTCGGTATAGGCGAGGATGTTCTTGAGCGGACCGTCGGCGGCAGCCTTGATCGCAGCGTTGATCTCTTCCTTGGTCGTGTCGCGCTTGGCGACGAACTTCAGGTCGACAACCGAGACGTTCGGGGTCGGAACGCGCATGGCGAAGCCGTCGAGCTTGCCCTTGAGTTCCGGCAGAACGAGGCCGACAGCCTTGGCCGCACCGGTCGAGGTCGGGATCATCGACAGGGCGGCAGCGCGGGCGCGGTACAGATCCTTGTGCATCTGGTCGAGCGACGGCTGGTCGTTGGTGTAGGAATGGATGGTGGTCATCATGCCGTGATCGATGCCGATGACATCGTTCAGCACCTTGGCGACCGGGGCCAGGCAGTTGGTGGTGCACGACGCGTTGGAGATGACCAGGTGGTCCTTGGTCAGCTTGTCGTGGTTGACGCCATAGACGACGGTGAGGTCGGCGCCTTCGGCCGGGGCCGAGACGATGACGCGCTTGGCGCCGGCGGTCAGGTGGGCGGCGGCCTTGTCGCGGGCGGTGAAGAAGCCCGTGCATTCCATGGCGATGTCGACGCCGAGTTCGGCATGCGGAAGTGCGGCCGGATCCTTGATCGCCGTCACCTTGATCGGCTTGCCGCCGTTGATGATGATGGAGTCGCCCTCGACCGTGACCTTGGCCGGGAACTTGCCGTGAATGGAGTCGAAGCGCAGCAGATGCGCATTGGTCTCGACCGGGCCGAGGTCGTTGATCGATACCACCTCGATGTCGGTGCGGCCGGATTCGACGATGGCGCGCAGGATGTTGCGGCCGATGCGGCCGAAGCCGTTGATGGCAACTTTCACAGTCATTCTAGTCTCCCACTGAAATAAGGGTCGGGATGGAAAAAGGCGCGTAAAACGCGCCTTTCGTCATGTCAAGCAAGCTTGGCTTCGGCAGCCTCTACCACGGCTTCGGCCGTGATGCCGAAATGCTTGTAGAGATCCTTGGCCGGAGCCGATGCACCGAAAGACTTCATGCCGATGAAGGCGCCTTCGGGGCCGATGATGTGATCCCAGCTCTGGCGGACGCCGGCCTCGACGGCGATCTTGACCGGCGCCTTGCCGATGATCATCGCCTGGTAGGCTTCCGGCTGATCGTAGAACAGCTCGAAGCAGGGTACGGAAACGACGCGGGCGGCGATGCCCTTCTGCTTCAGCGTCTCGGCGGCCTTCAACGCGATCTCGACTTCCGAGCCGGAGGCGAAGATCGAAACCTTGGCGTCGTCGTCGGAAACCAGCTCGTAGGCGCCGGCGGCCGAGAGGTTCTTGGCCTCGTAGGTGGTGCGGGCCGGGGCGAGGTTCTGGCGGGTGAGCGCGAGCGCCGAAGGGCGATGCTTCTCATGCAGGGCAAGCTGCCAGCATTCGGCGGTTTCCACCGCATCGGCCGGGCGCATCACCAGAAGATTGGGAATGGCGCGCAGGGCCGCCAGATGCTCCACCGGCTGGTGGGTCGGCCCGTCTTCGCCGACGCCGATGGAATCGTGGGTCATGACGAAAATCGTCCGCACACCCATCAGCGCCGCCAGCCGGATCGCCGGGCGGCAATAATCCGAAAACACCATGAAGGTGCCGCCATAGGGGACCAGCCCGCCATGCAGCGCCATGCCGTTCATCGCCGCCGCCATGCCGTGCTCGCGGATGCCGTAATGGATATAGCGTCCGGCGAAATGGCCCGGCGTGATGGCCTCCAGCCCCTTGGTCAGCGTGTTGTTGGAGGGGGTCAGGTCGGCCGATCCGCCCACTGTGCCGGCGATATGGCCGTTGATGACATCCAGCACCTTTTCGGAGCTGCGGCGGGTGCCGGTATTGGGCTTTTCGGCGCTGAATTTCGCTTTCAGTTCGACCAATGCCGGGCCAAGGTTTGCCGGAACCGTGCCGGCCAGCGCGGCGTCAAAGGTCTTTGCCTGTGCACCGGCGGCGTTTTTGCGCTTTTCCCAGACGGCATGGGCGTCGCGGCCCCGGCTGCCGATGGTGCGCCAGGCCGATAAAATCTCGTCCGGCACCGTAAACGGCGCATAAGGCCAGTTCAGCGCCTTGCGCGCCCCGGCGATTTCCTCTGCCCCCGGCGCATCGCTGTGGGCCTTTTGCGTGCCCGCCCGCGTCGGCAGGCCATACCCGATAATGGTGCGGCAGCAGATCAGAACCGGCCGGTCGGCGTTTTGCGCGGCGTTGAGCGCGCGCAGGATGTCGGCGGCGTCGTGACCGTCGCAAGTGTCGGTGATCCAGCCCGCGGCCTCGAAACGCTGCCGCGCATTGGTGGAATCGGCCAGCGTGGCCGGCCCGTCGATGGTGATGTTGTTGTCGTCATAAAGCACGATCAGGCGGGACAGCTTCAAATGCCCGGCGAGCGAGATCGCTTCGTGGCTGATCCCTTCCATCAGATCGCCGTCCGACGCCATCACATAAGTCTTGTGATTGACCAGATCGCCGCCGAAGCGCGCATTCATATGCCGTTCGGCCAGCGCCATGCCGACCGCATTGGAAATGCCCTGGCCCAAGGGGCCGGTCGTGGTCTCGATTCCCGGAATATGGCCGTATTCCGGGTGGCCGGCGCAGGGGCTGCCCAATTTGCGGAAATGCTTGATGTTTTCGATGGTGATGCCGGGATAGCCGGTCAGCCACAGAAGCGCGTAAAGCAGCATCGAGCCATGGCCGCAGGACAGCACGAAGCGGTCCCGGTCCGGCCAATGGGGATCGGCGGCGTCGAATTTCAGAAAGCTGGAAAACAGCACGGTGGCGACATCGGCCATCCCCATCGGCATGCCGGGGTGGCCGGATTTGGCGTTTTCGACCGCATCCATCGACAGCGCCCTGATGGCGTTGGCAAGGCGGCGAAGTTCGCCCGCCTCTTTCCACAGCGTTGCGGCGCTGGCGGCGTTATCCATAGGCCTGTGTTCCTTCGGAGGCTGATTGGCCTTAGCGAGGCAAAGGCGCGTGCGTCAAGTCTCCAACGCTTCCCGGCGCTGCCCGTTCACCATGCCCACGGAAAACTTCACCATGCTGCGGAAAAGAGTGCAATTGGCCGCGGCGCGGAACTGGCGCCGATGGCTCAGATCGGCATAGAAATGCCGTAAATGCAGGCGAAGTGATTAAACAGGGGAAAACCCTGTCCAATCGTTGAACCCTTTTTGGTGGAGGCCTAAGGTTTTGTGGAATCAGGCGAAGAGGCGCCGATGAGCAAGCTGGATTCGGCGGCTGAGCGGTTTGCCGCAGCGCTTGAGGCGCTTGAAAAGGCCGTTCTCGAAAAATCTGCTGAAGGTTCCGCCGCCGGGACCGCGAAAATGCGCGACGATCTGGCGAAGCTCAATGCGCGCCTGGCGGCGATGACGGCTGAACGCGATCAATTGCTGGCCAGAATCGCTGAGCTGGAGGACGAAACCCGCTCGCTCACCGTCCTGAATACAGAGGTTGAAGGCCGCCTCGATGGTGCGATCGCGGAAATCCGCGCCGTGCTGGGCAATTAATCTGGGGATGCCGCCATGCCGCTGGTGAATGTGATGATCAATTCGCGGGCCTATACGATTGCCTGCGACGATGGCGAGGAAGAGCATCTGAAGGAACTCGGCGCCTATGTCGATGGCAAGGTGCGCGAACTTCTGGAATCGGTCGGGCAGGTGGGCGATTCCCGGCTGCTGCTGATGGCGGCGCTGCTGCTCGCCGATGAATGTTTCGATGCCTCTGCGCGGCTCGAGGCCAATGCCCGCAGTTCGGGTGAAGCGGGCGGCGCCCAGGAAGAAGCGGCCGAAAAAATCCGCGCCACCGAAGGTTTCGTGGCGGAGAAGCTGGAACAGGCGGCGCTGCGCCTCGAAAAGACCGTCGCGCGTTTCGCCCGCGGGAACGCCTGATTCCACACCACACTTTTCCTCCCCCGTTTTTACGGGGGAGGTGCGCCAGCGGCGCGGAGGGGGCATGCCGCCGCGCTCCGTTTCGCGCTTTCCGGCATATCGGCTAGACTGGGGTTTGAACGGGTACTGCCTCGCGCGTCAGGAAGCGATGCCCAGGGGCCTTAATGGTACTCACCGGGAGCTGTCCCTGACCGGGGCCGTGGCCTCGGACAAATGGCGCCCACCTGCACTTGCAGGCCCGTGAGGATCCGAATCCAACGGCGTTGGCGGTCCCGTTCGCTTCAGAACCCGTCATGGCCGGGCAGCAATCCCGCATGTTGCGGGGGACGCGCGACCCGGCCATCGTGTGTCATGGTCTCGAAAACAACGCTCCGCGAAGCCGCCCGCATTCGCCGGGCGGAATTGGCCACGGACGATTTCGCACAAAAGCTGGCCGCTTTCGCGCTCGCTCTCGGCGTCGCACCCGATACTGTCATTGGCGGCTATATGGCCCTGCCGGGGGAGGCCGATCCGGCGCTCCTGCTCGACCGCCTCGCGGCCGATGGCGCGGTGATTGCGCTTCCGCGGGTGGCGGAAAAAAACGCGCCGCTCGCTTTTCACCGCCATCTGCCGGGCGGGGCGTTACGGAAAGGCCCGTACGGTATTGCCGAACCGCCGCCCGACTGGCCAGTTGTTGTGCCGCAAATTCTGCTGGTGCCGCTTCTCGCCTTCGATGCGCGCGGCCATCGTCTTGGCTATGGCGGCGGCTATTACGACCGCACCATCGAAGCTTTGGACCGCAACGGGCCGCTGCGCACGGTCGGAATCGCCTTTGCGGGGCAGGAGATCGTAGCCATCCCCGATGAGGGGCACGACCGCACGCTCGATATGATCGCGACCGAAGTCGGGGTCAGATCCTTTCACCACACGCGCGGCACCAGGCGGTAGCGCACGCGCGTCATGTAATCGGCATAGCCGTCCAGATCGTGCTGCAGGGTGCGTTCTTCCAGCACCGCGCGCCTCGCCATCGCCAGCATGATCAGCGCGGACCCGATCAGCCCGTAAGCCGATCCCAGCAGAAGCGGAATGCCGAACATATAAAGCATCGAAACCGCATACATCGGGTGGCGAACGATGCGGTAAGGCCCGTTGGCGATCACGCGCTGTTTGCGTTCGCTCTGAATGCGCACCACCGGCGCTGCGAAACTGTTGGCGGTGAAAACCGGCACGATGGCGAGGAATCCCACCACGATCATCACGCCGCCCACGATTTCAAGCCATAGCGGCACCGCCGCTGTGTGCCAGCGCCCGGCATCCTGCCCCATCAGGAAAAACCAGACGCACCAGAAAATGACGACGCCGATGATGAACACGCGATCCCACAGCGGCTGGTCCTTCTGCACCACGGGCTTCAGCCGCTCCGCCAGCAGGGCCGGATCGCGTTTCAGAAGCCAGATGCACAGCACCGCCGATCCTGCCGCGAAGATCGCGAGAAAGGCCCAGCCTTCCGGCCAGCGCCAGTTGCCCGCCGCGCCGAACAGCAGCGCGGCCATGATGCCGAGCCACAGCCCGGCCTGCACGATCAGACGCAGCGTCAATTTCCATGGATGCATCGCCACCACCCTGTTAAGAGGGGTTCCATGCATATTCTATTCATCGGCGATGTGATCGGAAAACCGGGGCGTGAAGTCCTGACGGCGGAACTGCCTGCCTTGCGCGAAAACCTGAAGCTCGATTTCGTCATCGTCAATGGCGAGAATCTGGCCGGCGGTTTCGGCGTCACCCGCAATATCGCGAACGAGATGTTCGCCCTCGGCGTCGATTGCATCACCACCGGCAATCACTGGCTCGACCAGCGCGAAATCCTCACCTTTATCGGGGATGAGGACCGGGTCTTGCGCCCCTGCAATCTTCCGCCCGGCACGCCGGGCCGCGGCGCCAATCTGTTTCAGGCCAAAAATGGCGCCCATGTGCTGGTGATCAATCCGCTCGGCCGCGTGTTCATGGAGCCGCAGGACGATCCCTTTGCCGCGGTGGAGCGGGAGCTTGCCGCCTGCCCCCTGGGCGAGGGAGCCGATGCCGTGGTGGTGGACATGCACGCCGAAGCGACGTCGGAGAAAATGGCGATGGGCCATTTCTGCGACGGCCGGGCCAGCCTTGTCGTCGGCTCTCACAGCCATGTGCCGACGGCGGATGCGCAAATCCTGCCCGGCGGCACGGCCTATCAGACCGATGCGGGGGCGTGCGCGGATTACGACTCCGTGATCGGGATGGAGAAGTTCGAGCCGGTGCAGCGCTTCACCCGCAAAATTCCCGGCGGGCGGCTTTCACCGGCCACCGGCCCGGCAACGCTTTGCGGTGTCTTTGTCGAAACCGCCGCGAACGGCTTTGCTGAACGCATCGAACCCGTGCGCGTCGGCGGCCGCCTGAAACAGACGATGCCGGCGGTTTAGAACGCCGGTGTCATCCCGGAAACGCGCGTCAGCGCGTTATCCGGGACCTATCGCGTCGCTGCTCCGTGGCTCCCGGCTCTCTCTGCTCGGCCGGGATGACATATTCTGTTTTGCGAATGCGTCTTTCATGAACGCCGGCGCTCTGAACGTCAATCCCCGAACGCTTTCAGCGCGGCGCGCGCGATCGGCTCGCCCCATTCCTGCACGAAATGGCCGCCATCCGGAATCACCATCGGCGGCGGGCAGCCGCGAATGCTCGCGCGCAACCCTTCCATCGTGCCGCCAAACACCGGATCGGCGGCGCCCACCGCCATGAAGCTTTTGCCGCTCCAGTTGTTTGCCCAGAAGTCGCGCGCGGCTCTGGATTCGGCCACGCCTTCCATCTCAGGCGCCGTCATCACCAGTTGAGGAAAGCGGCGCACACCGGCCTTGTAACGCTGATCGGGAAACGGCGCGTCATAGGCGGCTTCTTCCGCTTCGGTCAGGATCGGCGTGGCGCGTTTCATCAACCGCCCCACCGCCAGATCGGGCTGCCCCGCCATGAAGCCGCGCCAGGCATCGAAACCGGCACCGGCGGAAACACCGGTTGCAAGCGCCGTGTTCATCACGATCAGGCGCTGAATGCGCCCGCGCAGATTTTCTTCCGCCGGCAGGGTCAGGCCCAGAAGCCCGCCCCAATCCTGCACCACCAGCGTGATGTTCTGCAGCGCCAGCCTGTCGATCAGCCGCAGCAGATAGTTGCGATGAAAGTGAAAGGTGTAGTCCGAATCGTTTACCGGCTTGTCGGAACGGCCGAAGCCGAAGAAATCGGGCGCCACCACGCGCGCGCCGCTTTCCAGGAACACCGGAATCATTTTGCGGTAGAGGAAGCTCCAGCTCGGCTCCCCATGCAGGCACAGGAAAACATGGCGCGCATCTTTCGGCCCTTCATCGATATAGGCCGCGCGCAGTCCTTCATAGCCTTTCAGATCGTCGCAATAATGCGGCGTATAGGGGAAATCCGGCACGGATTCGAAACGCGCATCCGGCGTGCGCAGGGCTTCGATGGTCATCACACTCTCCACAAAATGGCATAATGGATGCCACTTTCTGGTTCCGGGCGCGATTGTCAATGATTCCGCCACTGCGTGCCGTGCCGCACGCTTCTGTGGACGAATCACGAAAATGCACAGCGCAAGGAGTTGAATACCAAGGCCCGAATGCCGATCTTATGAACAGCAACGCTGCTTCATGAGGGCAGAATGCGTGCCGTACCGTTCCAGTTGCGCAAGCTCGATCATATCGTCCTGCGCATTCACGACCTGAAGGCCAGCCTGCATTTCTATTGCGATGTGCTGGGCTGCACGATGGACAAGGAACAATCCCAGATCGGCCTTTATCAGGTGCGCGCGGGCGAAAGCCTGATCGATCTCGTGCCGCTTTCCGGGCCGCTTGGCCGCATGGGCGGTGCGGGGCCGGAACGCGAAAAGCGCAATGTGGATCATTTTGCGATTCAGATCGCGCCGTTCGACGAAGCGGCCATCCGCACCTATCTGAAGGGGGCCGATGTCGCGATCGTCGAATCCGGTCAGCGTTACGGGGCGGAAGGCACCGGCCCTTCGCTCTATATCCACGATCCCGACGGCAATACGGTCGAACTGAAAGGCCCTGCCGCCGCTGCGCAAGGGTAGTGGCGCGCAAGGGTAACGGCGCGGGGGTTTTGCCCGCGCCGCTTCCGGTGTTGCTCAGGCAGCCAGTTCGCGTTGTCCGCCGGCCTGCGTCTGCCATTCCTGCGCCACGGCGATGGCGTGCACCACGCTCGCAATCCGCACCGCGGTCTGGATCTGCTCCGCCGTCATGCCGTGGTCGCGCAACACTTTCTCGTGGCTGTCGACGCACATGCCACAGCCATTGATGGCGGAAACCGCAAGGCTCCACAGTTCGAAATCCACCTTCGCCGCGCCCGGCTTGCCGATCACGTTCATGCGCAGCTTCGCCGGTATGGTCTTGTAATCGGACGCCGCCGCCAGATGGACGAAGCGGTAATAGATATTGTTCATCCCCATGATCGCGGCGGCGGCGTGGGCGGCCTCCAGTTCTTCGGGGGAAAGCTGCGGTCCGAACGTATCGATCATCGTGCGCGCCACGCTTTCGTTGCGTGCGGCCAGTGCGGTGGCGATGAAGGTGCCGGCCTTCTGCACCGGGCTCAGCGTGGTGTCATTGGCCAGCGACGAAAGATTGAGCTTCAGGTCGCGGGCGTAAGCGGGCAGCGATGCGCCCAGTGTTTCGAGGGTCATGATGAAGTCCTTTCAGAATAAGAAATCCGGCCCCGCGGTCCGTGGAGGGGGAGAGGCATTGGCCGCGGGGCCGGTCGGCATCAGGCGGCGGTCTTCAGGACCTCATCACCCTTCTGCCAGTTACAGGGGCAAAGCTCGTCGGTCTGCAGCGCGTCCAGCACCCGCAACACTTCCTGCGGGCTGCGGCCCACATTCATGTCGGTGACGTAAGCGAAGCGGATGATCCCATCGGGATCGACGACGAAGGTCGCCCGTTTCGCGACGCCTTCCTGCGTGTCGAGTACGCCAAGCGCGCTCGAAAGCTCACGCTTGAGATCGGACAGCATGGCAAAGGGCAGCGCCTTCAGATCGGCATGGTTCTGCCGCCAGGCCAGATGGACGAACTCGCTATCGACCGAGACGCCATAGACCACGGCATCGCGGTCCTCGAACTCGCCGTTCAACTGCCCGAAACCGGCAATTTCGGTGGGGCAGACGAAGGTGAAGTCCTTCGGCCAGAAAAAGACGATCTTCCATTTGCCGGGCGCCGATTTCTCGGTCACCTCGCCAAAGGCGGTGGCCGGATCGGCCGAAACAACGGATTTCAGGGAAAAATCGGGAAACTTGTCGCCGACAGTCAGCATGGGTGCTCTCCATTCGGGGTAGGTGATTTATGCAAATGAGATTTAGAAGCATTACAATGTAATGTCAAGGGCTGGCCCCGGCTTTCTTGCCCTGCCGTTGCGTCACCATCCTCCCCCGAGTGCGGGGGAGGCGCGCCAACGGCGCGGAGGGGGGAGGCTCCCTCCGCAACGGAGCGGGAACGTGGGAGGTTCTAGGGGGCTTTGGCCTCGCCATA
>ERZ778022.5051-NODE-5051-length-10970-cov-4.180486_pt1 | contig 10970 bp, 10 predicted proteins | sample MGYA00375752_ERZ778022 | MGnify/ENA primary metagenome ERZ778022 (study PRJEB29350, sample SAMN05389826) | bioreactor metagenome | isolation source: Thiocyanate bioreactor | place: South Africa: University of Cape Town | collected 2014-04-04 ...
TCGCGCGCCTCCTCCAGCGTCGCGGCGCGGCCGACAAGCGCAAGCTGGGTGCGGATGACGGCGAGCGGCGTGCGCAACTGGTGGCTGGCATTGCCGGTAAAATGCCGCAGCGCCTCGATGGCGGTGCTGAGCCGCACCATGAAGGAATTGAAGCGCTCCACCAGCCCCTCGACCTCGCGCGGCACATCCTCGCGGATCGGCTGCAGGTCGTCGGGGTTGCGCTCGGCAATCGCCGAGCCCAGCCGGCTGAGCGGCCGCAGCGACATGGTCACCGCGATCCAGACAATGACGGCAGCCCCGGCGATCATCATGGCGAGGCGCAGAGCCGAGCGCAGCAGGATGGCGCGGGCAAGCTGACGGCGCGCCACCGTGGTTTCGGCGACGGTGACGACGAAAGGCACCGAGGAAATGCCGGTCGAGGCCGAGCGCTGCAGCGCCGCGACCCGGATCGGCTCACCGCGAAACACCGCATCCTCGAAGGCCGTCGCCTGGCCGGGCTTGAGCACGATCCCCGGCAACGACTGATACCCTGTGATGAAGCTGCCGGGCGGCCCATCGACGCGGTAGAAGACGCGATCCTGCGCCGCCGAGGTCAGCATTTCCAGCGCCACATAGGGAATATCCACCTCCAGCGACCCGTCCTCGGCGACGACGACACGCTCGGCAATCGCCAGCGCCGAGCCGGCCAGCACCCGGTCGGAGACCGCATTCGCCGTCTTCACCGCCTCCGCCCAGGTATCGAACAGCGCCAGCGTGCCGATAATCGCGGTGGAAATCAGCAGCCAGCCAAGCAGGCGGCGGCGCAGCGAATGGCGGGGCGTCAGGATCATGCCGGGGCCAAGCCCTCCTCGCCGCTTTCGGGCAACCGGTCGAGATAATAACCGATGCCGCGCGCAGTCTTCACCGTCAACCCATGCGGGGCAAGGCGGCGGCGCAACCGGCTGACATATTGCTCGATGGCATTGGCGCTCAGATCCTCGTCGAAGCCGGTCAGCGACTGCATGATCGCCTCCTTGGCCACCACCTTGCCGGCGCGCAGGAACAGGGTTTCGAGCAGCGCCACCTCGCGGGCGGGAATATCGATGGGCTGGTCGCCGACTGAGAAGGTGCGCGAGGTGAGATCGAGCGTCACGCGCCCGAAGGTGACGCTGGAGGCCCGATGCCCCGCCTGCCGGCGCAAGAGCACGCGGATGCGCGCCTCGAACTCGCCGATATCGAAGGGTTTCGTCAGATAGTCGTCGGCGCCGAGATCGAGCCCCCGCACCCGCTCCTCCGGCGCACCGCGCGCGGTGAGGATCAGCACCGCCGTCCGGTTCTGCCGCCCGCGAATCGTCTTGAGAACGTCGAGCCCGTCGATTTCCGGCAGGTTGAGATCGAGGACGACGAGGTCGAAGCGCTCGGTTGACAAGGCGGCCAGCGCCGAAGCCCCGTCCGACACCCAGTCCAGCGCATAACCGCTGCCCCGAAGGATGGCGATCAACCCCTCCGCCAGCGCCTCATTGTCCTCCACCAGCAAAAGCCGCAAGCCACCATCTCCCCGCCGTTTCGTAACCGCACCCTAACGGCCGCCAGCGGCCTTGTGAACAGCGGGCGGGTTCGGCATGATGGGGGATGCGTCTTTTTCCCGCCTGTCTCGCCGCCGGGTTTGCGGCCTGTCTTTCTCTGTCGGCCGCGCGCGCGGCGCCTGTCTTCTTTCCGGCGCGCTCGGGTGACGAGCATGCGGCGATCATCACCGTCTATTCCTCGCTCGACGAGCCACTGGCCAGGCCGATGATCGAAGGGTTCCAGGCGGCCAATCCGGATGTGGCGGTCAATTACGAGGACATGCTGACCGGCGCGATCTACGACCGCATCGTCAAAGAGACCGATGCCGGCGGCAGGACGGCGGATTTCGCCTTTTCCTCGGCCATGGACCTGCAGGTCAAGCTTTCCAATGACGGCTATGCGCAGCGCTCCGACATGCCGCTCAGCGACCGCTGGCCGGCCTGGGCCAACTGGCGCAACACCGCCTATGCGCTGACCTTCGAGCCCGCCGTCTTCGTCTACCACAAACCCAGTTTTCGCGGGCGCAAACCGCCGGCGACGCGGGCGGAGTTCGTCGCCTATCTCAAGGAGATGGGCGACAAGGTCTTCGGTCGCATCGGCACCTACGATATCGAGCGCTCCGGCGTCGGCTTCCTGTTCATGGCCCGCGACCAGGAACAGTTCGGCGACATCTGGACGGTAATCCAGGCCATGGGCCATGCCGGCGTCAAACTGTACTCGACCAGCCAGGCGATCCTCGAACGGGTGGCCGACGGGCGTTTCACGCTCGGTTACAATATCCTCGGCTCCTATGCCGCCGACTGGGCCTCGCGCCATCCCGATGTCGGCATCGTGCTGCCCAAGGATTATACCGTCGTCATGTCGCGCATCGGCCTCGTGCCGCAGGCGGCGGCGCGGCCGGATCTGGGGCGGCGCTACCTCGAATTCTTCATGTCGCGCGAGGGCCAGCAGATTCTGGCGAGCAGGCTGCAGATTGCAGCCGTCAGCCCGGAAATTGCCGGCGACAACACCGCCATGTCCATGCAGGCAATTCTCGGCGCGCAGTTGAAACCCGTTCCCGTCAGCCCCGGCCTGATGGTCTATCTCGACCAGGTCAAGCGCGCCCGGCTGATCGAGCGCTGGAACGCGGCGTTGCGCTTGCAGTAGCCACCCGCAATTGATGCATGTCAGTTAAATGTCAGCTTCCTGTGGTGCCTTGTGACACCTGATCCTTCCGTGGAGGCGGACGGATCGAGGCCGGGAGGAGCATCGTCGTCGCAGCCGCACCGCCGGCTTGCGCCCGTTTCCATGTTCTCCCGGAAAAACAACGCTTCGCGACTTGCGCGAACCACGGAGGACCTGGACTTGAAACATTTCTTTCTCGCATCGTTGATGGCCGGCGCAATCGCGCTTCCCGCCTATGCCGCCGATTACACGATCATCGCGCCGGCCAATCCCGGCGGCGGCTGGGACCAGACGGCCCGCTCGCTCCAGACGGTCATGCAGCAGGAAGGCATTTCCGGCAATGTGCAGGTGCAGAACGTTCCCGGCGCCGGCGGCACCATCGGCCTTGCCCAGTTCGCCAGCCAGTCGGCCGGCAATCCCAATGCCCTGATCGTCGGCGGCTATGTCATGGTCGGCGCCATCCTCACCAACAAGGCTCCGGTGACGCTCAAGGACGTCACGCCGATTGCCCGCCTCACCGGCGAATATGAAGCCATCGTCGTGCCGGCCTCCTCGCCCTTCCAGAGCATGGCCGATCTCGTGGCGGCGCTGAAGGCCGATCCGGGCGCGGTCTCCTGGGCCGGCGGCTCGGCCGGCGGTACCGACCACATCGCCGTCGGCCAGATCGCCAAGGCGGCCGGTGTCGATCCGACCAAGATCAACTATATCGCCTTCTCCGGCGGCGGCGAGGCGCTGGCGGCGATTCTCGGTTCGCAGGTTTCGGCCGGCATTTCCGGCTATGGCGAATTCGAATCGCAGGTGAAATCCGGCACGCTGCGGCTGCTGGCCATCACCAGCGACAAGCGCATCGACGGCATCGACGCCCCGACGCTGAAGGAAAGCGGCATCGACGTCGTCGTCGAGAACTGGCGCATGATCGCCGCCGCCCCCGGCCTTTCCGACGAGCAGAAGGCCGCCGTATCGGCCGATATCGAGAAACTGGCGAAATCCGCCGGCTGGCAGGAAACCCTGAAGACCAAGGGTTGGCAGGACACCTATCTTGCCGGCCCCGCCTTCGAGGAGCAGCTTGCCAAGGATATCTCCGCCACCGAAACCACCCTCAAGGCCATCGGACTGGTGAAATGAGCGGCAACGACCTGCCAGAGACCGCCGCTTCGCGCCGCCCCGACGGGGTGGCGCTTGGCGCGGCCGCCGTGCTCGCCGCCATTGCCGGCGTCATCCTGTGGGATACGTCGCATCTGGCGGCGCTGACGGCCTATTCGCCGGTCGGACCGACCACCGTGCCCTATGTCGTCGCCGTCGGCCTGCTGGTGCTGGCCGGCTGGACGGTGCTCGCCGCCTTCCGCGGCGAGTTTCCAGAGCGCGAGCATCAGGAACTCGGGCCGGTCGTCTGGATCGTCGGCGGGCTGGCGGCGCAGATGCTGCTGTTGAAGACCGCCGGCTTTTCGGTCGCGACCGGTGTTCTCTTCGCCGCCACCGCCGCCGGTTTCGGCCGGCGCAAACTCTGGATCTCGGTGCCGGCCGGCATCGCGCTCTGCCTCGTCATCTGGCTGATTTTCGCGCGCCTGCTGCAGCTTTCGCTGCCGGCCGGGCCGCTCGAACGCCTATTCCTCTAAAGGGTGGCCGCGATGGGTACCTTCGAATTCCTGCTGCAGGGGGTCATGGTTGCGATGCAGCCGGCCAACCTGCTCTATGCCCTGATCGGCGTGACGCTCGGCACCGCCGTCGGCGTGCTGCCCGGCATCGGCCCGGCCCTGACCGTCGCCCTGCTTCTGCCCGTCACCTACAAGCTCGATCCGGCCGGCTCGCTGATCATGTTCGCCGGCATCTATTACGGCGGCATGTATGGCGGCTCGACCACCTCGATCCTCCTCAACACGCCCGGCGAAAGCGCCTCTATCGTCACGGCGCTGGAAGGCAACAAGATGGCGCGGGCCGGGCGCGGCGGGCCGGCGCTGGCGACAGCCGCCATCGGCTCCTTCGTTGCCGGCCTGATCGCCACCGTTGGTCTCGCTTTCATCGCCCCCTTCATCGTCAAGCTGGCGCTGGTCTTCGGCCCGCGTGAATATTTCGCGCTGATGGTGCTGGCCTTCGTCACCGTCTCCTCCGCCTTCGGCGATTCGACGCTGCGCGGGTTGACCTCGCTGTTCATCGGCTTTGCGCTGGCCATCATCGGCATCGACCAGCTAACCGGTCAGACCCGCATGAGTTTCGGCGTGCCCGACCTGCTCGACGGCATCGAGGTGACGACGCTGGCGGTGGCGATGTTCGCCATCGGCGAGACGCTGTATATCGCGGCGCAAGGCATGCGCGGGCCGGAAACGGTCGAGGCGGTCAAGGGCTCGCTGTGGATGACCAAGGCCGACTGGGCGCGCTCGTGGAAACCCTGGCTGCGCGGCACCGCCATCGGTTTTCCCATCGGCGCCATGCCGGCCGGCGGCGCCGAAATCGGCACCTTCCTCTCCTATGCCGCCGAAAAGCGGCTGACGAAGCACCCGGAAGAATTCGGTAACGGCGCCATCGAGGGCGTCGCCGGGCCGGAAGCGGCCAACAACGCCTCGGCCGCCGGCACGCTGGTGCCGCTGCTCACCCTTGGCCTGCCGACCACGGCGACGGCGGCGATCATGCTCGCCGGCTTCCAGCAATACGGGCTGCAACCCGGGCCGCTGCTGTTCGCCACCAATCCGCAGCTCGTCTGGGGCCTGATCGCCAGCCTGCTGATCGCCAATTTCATGCTGCTGGTGCTGAACCTGCCGCTGATCGGGCTGTGGGTGCGGCTGCTGACCATTCCGAAGCCGTGGCTCTATGCCGGCATCCTGTTGTTCGCGACGCTCGGCACCATCGGCGCTAACCCCTCGGTGTTCGAACTCGGCATGCTGCTCGCCTTCGGCCTGATGGGTTACGTGATGCGCGTGCTCGGCTATCCGATTGCGCCGGTGGTCGTCGGCCTGATCCTCGGGCCGCTCGCGGAACAGCAGTTGCGCCGGGCCCTGATGATCAGCCAGGGCGATTGGTCGGTTCTGGTCACCTCGCCGATTGCCGCCGTGCTGCTCGGCATCGCCGCGCTGGCGCTGATCGTGCCGCTGATCCTGCGGGCGCGCGGCCGCGGCCAGGTGCTGTCGCAGCTTGCCGCCAACGAGGATTGACGGAGCGGCCGCTCGCAAATCCCGGTTTGAAACAGCAATTGCACCACGACGGTAAAGGTGCGATGCAAAGGCAAGGAAGTTCGGCGGAGGAACAGGCGCCATGCTGAACAGGCTTGGAGTGACATTGCCGATCGTGCAGGCCCCGATGGCGGGCGTTTCGACGCCGGCCATGGCGGCTGCGGTCTCGAATGCCGGCGGGCTCGGCTCGATCGGCGTCGGCGCCACGGATGCGGCCGGGGCGCGCGCGATGATCGTGGAGGTGCAGGCGCGCACCGTCCGTGAAACAGCCTGGCTCGACGGGTTGGCGCCGGTCTTTGCCGAATCCGGCGTGGCCCCGCCGAGCCGGCTGACCACCATCTATAAAAGTTTCGCCGACGATCCCGAGATGCTGGCCCTGCTGCTGGAGGTCAGGCCGCCGGTTGTCAGCCTGCATTTCGGCCTGCCTTCGGCGCAGATCATCGCTGCGTTGAAACAGGCCGGCATCCTGCTTCTGGCGACGGCCACCAGCCTCGACGAGGCCCGGCGCGTCGAAGCCGCCGGTATCGATGCCATCGTGGCGCAGGGCGTCGAGGCCGGTGGCCATCGCGGTGTCTTCGATCCCGCCGGTCCCGATCCGGGGCTCGGCATGGCGACGCTGACGCGCCTGCTCGCGCGGGAAACCCGCCTGCCGGTCATCGCCGCCGGCGGCATCATGGACGGAGCCGGCATCGCCGCAGTGCTCGCGCTCGGCGCGGCCGCCGCCCAGCTCGGCACCGCCTTCATCGCCTGCCCGGAATCCAGCGCCGACGAAGGCTATCGCAAGGCGCTCGCCGGCCCCGGCGCCTATCACACGCAACTGACCTCGCTGATTTCAGGTCGTCCCGCCCGCGCGCTCGCCAATCGCTTCACCGCGCTTTCGGAAATGCTGGCCGGCCACTGTCCGCCCGATTATCCCATCGCCTACGATGCCGGGAAGGCGCTGAATGCCGCCGCCAAGGCGAAGGGAGAATTTGGTTTCGGGGCGCAATGGGCCGGCCAAGGAGCGCCGCTTGCCCGCACCATGCCGGCTGCGGAGCTGGTTACCACGCTGGCGGAAGAGCTGGCGGTGGCGCAACGCCTCGCGCCGTTCGGCGCTCCATAGGTCGACTTAAGTCCGAAATGCCGGTGAAGGTTGCGGGCACGCCGATCGCGCGGCTTGCGGGTGATGCCGCAATTGGGGCAGTCGGTCCCTGGGTTATGGCCGCACGACGGTGACGGACGGCACGGCGCAGGCCTCGCCCCCGCCGAAGAGACGCGAGCGAGTGAGGAAGCGTTTCTCGCGTCCGTTGTCGAGCGAGAACATACCGCCGCGACCAGGCACAACGTCGATGATCAATTGCGTGTGTTTCCATACCGCGAACTGGCTGCCGCTGATATAGACAGGTACGCCGCCGATCTCACCGAGCTTCACGTCGGTCTCGCCGACACGGAATTCAGCTGCCGGATAACACATGGGCGAGGAACCGTCGCAGCAGCCGCCGGATTGGTGAAAGAGGATATCGGGATAGTCCCGGCGGATCTCGGCGATGAGGTCGAGTGCGGCCTCGGTCGCGAGAACGCGCGGTTCGCCGTTGACAGTTGGTTCCATGTCTTTCTCCCAGAGCATTTCCAGGAAATGCGTCGAAAACGAAAGGCTCCATCGATACGCCCGCCCCCACAAGACGGGAGCGGGCGACCTTCGAGAAGAGTGCTTGGGAGGATCTTCTCAGAAGAAGCCGAGCGCCTTCGGGCTGTAGCTGACCAACATGTTCTTGGTCTGCTGGTAGTGGTCCAGCATCATCTTGTGCGTCTCGCGGCCGATGCCCGATTGCTTGTAGCCGCCGAAGGCGGCATGGGCCGGATAGGCATGGTAGCAATTGGTCCAGACGCGGCCGGCCTGGATATCGCGGCCGAAGCGATAGGCGCGGTTGCCGTCGCGGGTCCACACGCCGGCGCCGAGGCCGTAGAGCGTATCGTTGGCGATTTCCAGCGCCTGCGCATCGTCCTTGAAGGTGGCGACCGAGACGACGGGCCCGAAAATTTCCTCCTGGAAGCCGCGCCTCTTGTTGTGGCCGGCGAAGATCGGCGGCTTGACGTAGTAGCCGCTGGCAAGCCCCCCACCGAGGTCGTTGCGCGCCCCGCCGGTCAGCACCTGAGCGCCTTCCTGGCGGCCGATATCGAGATAGGAGAGGATCTTTTCAAGCTGTTCGGAGGAGGCCTGCGCCCCGATCATCGTCTGCGGATCGAGCGGATTGCCCTGGCGGATCGCCTCGACGCGCTTGACGGCCTTTTCCATGAAGCGATCGTAGATGGACTCATGCACGAGCGCGCGGCTCGGGCAGGTGCAGACCTCGCCCTGGTTGAGCGCGAACATCGCAAACCCTTCCAGCGCCTTGTCGAGATAGTCGTCGTCCTCGGCCATGACATCGGCGAAGAAGATGTTGGGCGACTTGCCGCCGAGTTCCAGCGTGATCGGGATCAGGTTCTGGCTGGCATATTGCATGATCAGCCGGCCCGTCGTCGTCTCGCCGGTAAAGGCGATCTTGGAGATGCGCGGGCTGGTGGCGAGCGGCTTGCCGGCTTCGAGGCCGAAGCCGTTGACGATGTTGAGCACGCCGGGCGGCAGGAGGTCGCCGATGATCTCGGCCCAGACGAGGATCGAGGCGGGCGTCTGCTCGGCCGGCTTGAGCACGACGCAGTTGCCGGCGGCAAGTGCGGGCGCCAGCTTCCAGGCGGCCATCAGGATCGGGAAGTTCCACGGAATGATCTGGCCGACGACGCCGAGCGGCTCATGGAAATGATAGGCGACCGTATCGTGGTCGATCTCGCCGATGGAGCCTTCCTGAGCGCGGATGCAGGACGCGAAATAGCGGAAATGGTCGATGGCCAAGGGAATATCGGCGGCCATGGTTTCGCGGATCGGCTTGCCGTTGTCCCAGGTCTCGGCCTGGGCAAGCACCTCCAGCTTGTCCTCCATCCGCTGGGCGATCTTCATCAGGATGTTGGAGCGCTCGGTGACCGAGGTGCGGCCCCATTTGTCCTTGGCGGCATGGGCGGCGTCGAGCGCGGCCTCGATGTCCTTCTCGTCTGAACGCGGGATTTCGCAGAGTTTGCCACCGGTGACCGGCGTGACGTTGTCGAAATAGCGGCCTGCGATGGGCTCGCGCCATTCGCCGCCGATGAAGTTGCCGTATTTCAGCTTGAACGGCGACTCGACGATTTTCTGATGCAGCATGTCATCCTCCCAAAGTTGGCGGGCGCCGCGAGGGCGATCCCGATGGAAGGAGTGTGCAAAGCCGGGGGACGGAACGATAGCCCGGCAGGATCATACCGCACTGCACAGTGTCGCAGAGTTGAGACAGTCGGGCGCGGGAAAGCCGGAATCAATTCGGCCGACCGCCAAGGGCCAGCCGCTTCATCTTGCGGTGAAGCGTCGCGCGACTCATGCCGAGCAGGATCGCGGCCTGCGAGACGTTGCCGCCGGCGCGCGACAGGGCGCGCAGGATCGCCGCGCGTTCGGATTCGATCAGATCAGCCCCGCCGTCGCCGCGCTGCTCGTTCAGCGCATCGGCGGCGGGAAGGCCGGCGGCGATGCGCTGGTCGTCCAGCTTCAGCGCCACGCGCGCCGCTCGGGTGGCGCCCAGCACGATGTCGTTGCGATCGACGGCAAGCAACGCCGAGGCCGCGCCGGTCTCGGTCGGCACCAGAACGAAACGCGCGCCGGCAAAGGCGCTGCGAAACAGGTTGAGTTCGATGCGCGAGGCCGCGTCGCGCACCGTCTGCGACAGGATCGACAGCGTCGCCTCGTCGACATCCTCACGGCACGTCGACATGTCGAGCGCGCCGGCAAGCTGGCCGCGATGATCGCGGATCGGCGCGCTGGTGCAACTCAGGTCGGTATTGCCGCTGAGGAAGTGCTGGTCGCGGATGATGGCGACGGCGCGGTCGTCGGCCAGCGCCGTGCCGATGCCGTTGGTGCCGATGCTGGCCTCGGTCCAGACCGAGCCGGTCCACAGGCCGAGATCGTGAAAATGCTTGTTGTCGCCGGCCGCTCCGCGCCGCTCCAGCGCGACGCCGTCGCGATCGGTGAGCAGCAGGCAGAAGCCGGCCTTGCCGACCGCCAGGAACAGCCGGTCGAGTTCACCCGCCGCCTCGGCGACCAGCCGCCCGGAACGCTCGGCGGCGAACCGGAATTCCGGCTCGCTGACCCGGACTGGCAGCCGCTTTTCCTCCGGCGCCAGCCGGTGCATGGTCATGCAGCGCCGCCACGAAGCCACGACCGAGGAACTCGCCACGGCGGACTGCGTGGACGCATAAACCTGATCGGCATGCGAAAACTGTCGGCGCATTGGCTCCTCCACCAAGACCGGCGCAATTGTGACGAAAAATCCTCCCGGCGCAATCCCAAAACCGCCCCATGCGTCATCAAGGCTGAATTCCTATGGAATTCCTATATTTCCGTCCTCCCCGCCCTCTCGAACCCCTATGGCTCCCCGCCGCATATTGGACCCAGGAGCCGCGGGCCGCGCGGGCGCTGCCCATCCGGGCTGGCCTTGTCGAAAGCCCGGCTCCACCGGTCATCGACAGGAGTTACGACCCATGACGGATATTCTTCTTCTCGGCGCGACGGCGGGGGTCTTCCTGCTCTGCCTTGCCTATACGCGCGTCTGCGACAGGCTTTGAGGAGGACGAACCATGACCTTCGACTATGTCCTCAGCGGCACTGTTACCGTGCTGATCGCCCTTTACCTCACCTATGCGCTGCTCCGCCCCGAGCGGTTCTGAGCGGGTGGTCCTGAAAGTTTGAACCCATGACCCTCATCGGATGGTTGCAGATCCTGCTTTTCTGCGGGATCGTCCTTGCGCTGGTCAAACCGCTCGGCGGTTACATGACCCGCGTCTTCTCGGGCGAGCGCACACTCCTCTCACCGCTCCTCGTTCCCGTGGAGCGCGGCCTTTATGCGCTGGCCGGCACCGGCGAGCGCGATGAACAGCATTGGAGCGCCTATGCGGCGTCGATGCTGCTCTTCAACCTCGCCGGCTTCCTCCTCCTCTATGCGCTGCTGCGCCTGCAGGCCGGGCTGCCCTACAATCCCGCCGGCATGGGCGCCGTTCCCG
>ERZ778022.5059-NODE-5059-length-10959-cov-3.332263_pt1 | contig 10959 bp, 8 predicted proteins | sample MGYA00375752_ERZ778022 | MGnify/ENA primary metagenome ERZ778022 (study PRJEB29350, sample SAMN05389826) | bioreactor metagenome | isolation source: Thiocyanate bioreactor | place: South Africa: University of Cape Town | collected 2014-04-04 ...
CGATCAGCACGATGGAGAAGCTCATCACCGCCATCAGCCCGGTGATGGTGAACTGGCTCGTCACAGTGAAGGGGTGCGGCCCCGCCACGGCGAGCGGGAACAGGCCCAGATAGTTCGAAAACAGGATGAAGGAGAAGATCGTGAAGATCCAGGGAACGTATTTGCGGCCTTCCTTGCCGATCGAGGTCAGGGCCAGCCCGGAGGCGAACTCGACGAAGCCTTCGACGGCCGCCTGCCAGCGCCCCGGAACCAGCTGCCGCTTCATCCCGCCCCACATGAACAGGGTGATGCAGCCCAGCACGATCAGCATCCACAGGGCGGAATTGGTGAAGACGAACGGAGTGCCATCCAGCGCACCGGTGATTCCATCGATCTGGAACTGATGCATCGGGTCGATTTTGCTCTCGGCCGCCACGCGTAACCCTTCCAATCTCTAGTATAAACGCGCCTATTCGGCGCGCTCACGAGAAATCCGCCAAATCTGGACGAAACCGGCCAATATGCCCAGGAACAGCATCGCCAGCATCGCCGCAGGTCGCGTTCCGAGCAACTGGTCCGCCGCAAAACCGATCACCAGCCCTCCGAGAGGAGCACCGATCAGCGCCGACAAGACCCTGTTGCCCTGGGACACGCCCTTCCCGGTGAAGATGTTGCCGACCTGCCTGGGCGCGGTCCGCTCAGCCTCCGAGCGATGCGCCGCCTCGAGCCGTTCTTCCAGTGAAGCCAGCCGAGGGTCTTCATCACCATCGGGAACCTGACCGGTATCGTCCGCTGTCATGTCGATTCGTCCTCAAAACCATCGGGGAAAACCGCCATGAAAGCGGGGTCACCCGCCAAGGCGCGCCCCCCTTAAGCGGGGGTTTCCCACAAGTCAACCGCGTCAGGTTCGAGGTGCGGAGAGGATATCGGAAGATGGGGTCAGGGGCAGCGCGGATCGCGCTGCGGAGCGCCGCTGCCGCGTGTCTGCCAGCTGCCGCCGGGGGCCTGGTATTTCTCGCCCGGCTGGGTGCGCGAGATGTTGAGACAGCCAGCGGTGAAGGCATATTCCTCCAACGTCGCATTGGCGGCCTGGGCCTTCTCGGCATAGACCGCGCGGCGCTTGATATTGATGTCCTTCACGATCCGGTCGAGATCGGGCGTGGAGGCGCCTACGACGGCGAGATAGCCGTCCGTCTTTTCGCCCACCTTGCCTTCGGCGCGCGCCGCCTCGTAAGCCGGGTCGCGCTGGGCAAGCGCCGGCGCGGCGATGGCGATCGTGGCGATGGAAACCGCCCCGATCGTGGCGATCACGGCTTTACGGCTGAGTTTCGTGCGCTTCATAATGGCTCTCTTCAGAATATGTCCGCGTTCTCTTCGATCGTGTTCTGGGCGTCGGCCGCCAGACGATAGATCACTTCCTGTGTGATATTGATGTTGAGCTCGATCACGATCGGCTTGTCGGGTGCATTCACCGAAATGCACCCCGCCAACGCAAACGGCGCAACCACCGCCATCACAATCCGCGACGCCCCCGACAGTCCCGTTCGATCATGCTCCATCGGCACCTTATGCGCCCGGCCTGCACGGGAGGTCAATTTATGGCTGTTCATGGCACAGGCTCACTTTCTGGAGGCTGAATGGGCGCTTCATCCGACGGCAGGTCTTCAGGCTTGACTGCGGATGGCGGGCGCAAGGTGGGATTGCTGACCGGCCGGCCCTGCGCATCCAGCAGGCCGAGATCGCGCGGGTCGCGCACATAGGCCGGATCATACATCGCGTGGACGGCCGTGATCAGCTGATAGAACGGAGCGTGAATGTTCACGTTGAAGCGTATCGGAATCTTGGCGAGCTGCCGGGTGACGAAGTTCTGCCTGGCCCCGGCGCCCTGCCTGATCCCGTCGAAGCGCACGCGGGTCACGATCTCGCCCGTCAGCGATCCGTCGAGGAGTATTTCCATCTCGCGATAGTCGAGCGACCGCAGCGCGTCGAAAGCGAAATTGGCCATGGTCGAGAGGTCCCGATAGGTCAGCTCGCCGACATAGGAGAGATTTCCGCCCGGAGGCCGGGAGAGGAGACGCCCATTGTCGATCCGCCCGCCATTCTCGTCGAAGACCAGTGGAACGGCGCCGTCGAACGTTCCCGTCGCCGCGATGTTGGCGAGTTCCATACGCTCCACGAACTGTGCCGCGTCCACGCCTTCGAGGCGAAGCGTGTAGCGGCGGGTTTCAGCCACGCCGAGATGAGTCGTGGTAGGCTCGAGGATGAGGAAGGGCCACCTCCCTCCCTGCAGGACGAGCTCGTATCCGGGGCGCAGCTCGTAGAGCAGTTCGCCTTCGTCAACCTGGATGCCGGGATTGAACGACTTGATCCGGAGCCGCTGGTTCGGCGCGGTGACGAGGCCCAGCAGGTCGGTGAAGGTCAACGTGCCCGAAACGCCCCGCACAGGGCCGAACGCCGCGGCGAAATCGAGGCCGGACGTGGAGAATTCCCCAGTGCTGGTGACGATTTGCGCATTCCAGTCGATACGGCCCCTGCCCCGCACCGTTCCGTCGGCATTGGCGATCACACCCAGCGCCAGCGGGGTCAATGTGTCCGGCTGAAGCTGCGCATCGAACTGCAGAGCCTCGACATCGAGATCGGCATGGCCGGCGCCGGTGCCCAGATCGTGCACGATGGTCGTGGCGCTCACCGCGCGGTCGCTGTTCGGCTCGCGCAGCAGCGCATTGGCAAGGATGCGGTTGTTTTCCAGCGCAAGCGAGGCGTCGCGCGCGACGAGCGGCTGGAACCGGTCCACCTGCTCGCGGTCTTCGAGGCGGAAGGAGCCGTTCGAAAGCTCCAGTCGCCCCCCGTGATAGCGCCAGTCGCCGCTGGCCTCCAGAATGTCGAGCGGCACCGCGAAGATCAATGCGTCGGCCCCCGAAAACTTCCCGCGCACATCGCTGTCGATCCGGGCATCGAGCTGGCTCAGCCGGAAACGCGTCGCGCTTTCGGGCGGCCCGAGCGCAACATCGACATTGCGCGCATTGAGGTTGCCGGGCCAGGCAAGCCCCACGGCGCCGCTGCGCAACGCCACCCGCGTTTCGCCGAGACGGCCCGACAGGTCGAGCGAGGGAGCGCCTGCCGCGACCTGCAGACCATTGCCGTGGCTGCGCAGGATCGCGCCGCCACGCGGCGGGCACAGCTGCAGATTGCGCTTCTCGATCGTCAGATTGGCCAGCGTCAGGCTGTCGAACGATACGCCGGTGCATGTCTGCCAGACCGAAAGCCCGTTGGCGGAAGACCAGTTGCCGTTGACGGGCAACTTGAGATTGCGGGTGAAACCGCCCGGCAGCGGGCCGGTGGCGATCACCGTGCCGGCAAAGCCCAGCGCGCCACGTGGCCCCTGCGCCACCATCAGTTCGGGCGAAGCGAGGCTGCCGTCCTTCACCTTGTATTCTTCCAGCTGCAGTCGCAGCAGCGCTCCGCCGGAATCGCGCGCCTGCTCCATGCGGCCGGATATCTTCGGCAGACCCGGCCCATCCGTCGCGAAATTTCCCGACAGGCGCGGACCCTCGGCATCGGAGGAGTACTGGACGCGGGAAAGTGCGAGGAGAGTGGCCCCGCTGGCACCGCGAAGCCGCGCTTCGGGCATGACAAGGCTCAACCCCGGGCCGTTCCGGCGCAAGGTCAGGCTGGCGGAAAGCGTGCTTCCCTGCCCTTCGCGGGCCAGTGCCGCACGAATCTGCTCCAGCATCGGGCCGATCAGCGTGCCCGAGGACGCCTTCGCCCCATCGCGCAGCGCCGTGTCGAGCCCCGTGCCGGTCCGCAATCCCTCGCCCGCGAGCTGGGCCTGTATCTCCGCACGGGCCAACCCATCACGCGTGCGGGCCACCCCTTCCGCCGAAAGCCCGTCGAACGCGAATTGCGCGGTCTGAGCCTGCGCGGCGTCGATGCGGTATTGCGCGGTCAGCGCGTTGCGGCGCCAGCCGAACTTGCCCGTCGCCCCGAGCTTCCCAAGCCGGTTCTCCCCAATGGCCAGCGCGCCGCCATCAAGGCCCATTTCACCTTCCAGCCCCTTGAGGTCCGGATCGACCAGCGCGGTCAGGTTCATCGCCGAGCGCGCAAGCGAGAAGCCTTGCGCGGGGCAGGCCACAGAGGAAACGCGCAGCGGCCCGGAAAAGCCCGGATGCGCGTTCTCGATCGTCATCTTGCCGTAAAGCGTCGCGCCACTGGCGGTGCAGCCGTCCATCGCAAGGCGTGGCGCGGTGGCGGCGAGGATGCCCCGAAAGCCGCTCCGCAGGTTGCCGCCGCCCTGCGCCTTGAACCCGACCGGCCCGTAATCGCTTTCCAGCAGGGCGCGCCCGTCGTCGATCCGCAAATCCATGTCGGGCAGCGTGAAGCGCTCGGTGGAAGGCTGCTCGAACAGCACCTTGTCGAGCGTTCCGAAGCTGAGCTTGCCGTTACGGTACGAGCCGTAGAGGCGCGGCTTGACCAGCGTGACCCTGCTCAGCCCCAGAAAGGGGAAGCGCGGCGTGAGCGCGATTTCCGCCCTCTCCACGGTCAGGTCCGGCCGGGCCGGATCACCGACGACGATGTGGCTGATAACCTGCCTGCGCGGGCCGATCTCCTCGATCCGGTAGCTCGCCTCCAGCCCCATATTCTCGAGCTGGCTCGCGATCAGGTTGTCCGCCAATTCCTCGCGCGAGAACCAGCCATAGGCAGCGATCGCGGCAACGATCAGCGCCACAATGGCGGCGATTCGCCGTCCGAACCTGCGGCGGCGCGGGGCCGGTTCCGGCACCTCTTCGGCCTGATCTTCGATCTGCTCCGCCATTCCAGCCACACTTGCGCGCATGCGCTGCTAAAGGCAATGCACTGCGGGCCTAACGCTTTGGCACGGGGGAAGTTGCCTTGGGGGAAGAGAAGCGCATTCCGGACGATACGGCCGGCCATCGCGCAAGGTTGAGGGAACGGCTGCTATATGGCGGCCCGGACGCGCTCGCCGATCACGAAGTGCTCGAATATCTGCTGATGACCGTGCGGCCGCGGATCGACACGAAGCCCATCGCCAAAGCGCTGATCCGCCGGTTCGGAACGCTGGCGGGCGTGCTCGATGCGGACCCCCGGCTGCTGGCCGATCAGCCGCAGATGGGCGAAACCAGCGCCGCCGCGCTCAAGATCGTGGCGATCGCCATGCGCCGCCTGGCGAAAGCGGAAGTGCGCAAAGGGCCGGTGATCGGAAGCTGGCAGGCCCTGCTGGATTATCTCCGGGTCGACATGGCGCATCTCACCGTGGAGCGGGTCCGCGTGCTCTATCTCAACGCGCAGAACGAGCTCGTGCTGGACGATCATGTGAGCGACGGATCGGTCGACGAGGCCGCGGTCCACACGCGCGAAGTGATTCGCCGCGCGCTGGACATCGGCGCCACCGCACTGATCCTGGTCCACAATCACCCCAGCGGCTGCCCCGAGCCGAGCCGCGAGGATATCCAGATGACGAACCGCATAGCCGAAGCGGGCCGGCTGATGGGCGTCCGGGTGCACGATCACATCATCGTCGGCCGCGAAGGCCACGTATCGTTCCAGGCCAAGGGCCTGATCTAGGGCAAGACCCCCAGGACCGCCGCCTACCAGTAGACCGTGGCGCCGAACGAGCCGTTGATCCCTTCGCCGATATTGCCCAGCCCCCAATACTTCTTGTTGAAGAGGTTGTTCACATTGCCCGTGAACACCACTCTCTGGCCCGAAATCTTCGTTTCGTATTGCAGGCCGGCATTGGCGAGCGTGAAGCTGGGGATGAACAACGTGTTGTAATCGTCGGTGGGCGTGTCGCCGAAATAGCGGACATTGCCGTGCAGGCTGAGGCCCGGGACGGCGGCGACATAATATTCCGCATTGGCCAGGAACTGCCATTTCGGCGCTTCCGCCGGCCGATTGCCGACCAGCACGGCGTTTTCGGGCGACACGTCGCGAATGCTGCCGTCGAGATAGATCGCCCCCACTCCGAAGCGGAAGTCCCGGCCCACACGGAAGCTCGCGCTGCCTTCCACGCCCTTGTAGAGCGTCATCCCGTCCTGCGTCAGATAGCGTTCGCCGTCGACGATCGCATCGATCGTGTTGGCCCGTTCGATCCGGAAGCCCGCTGCGGCGAGGCTTATCCCCCGATGCTCGTATTTCAGGCCCACCTCGTATTGCCTGCTGACGGTAGCGCTGAGGATATCGCCCACATTGGCATATTCCCCGCCGACCCGACTGCCCGGCTCCAGTGCTTCGACATAGCTCGCATAGAGCGAAACATACGGCACGGGTTTATAGATCAGCGCCAGGGTCGGGCTGAAGGCTGAGGTGCTGTAGCCGGAATCGACGGACGGATCGCCGTCGGTGTCGAGCAGCTTGTAGTGATTGTAGCGCCCTCCCAGGATCGCCTGGAACTGCTCGCCCAGATGGATCGTGTCGCTCAGGAACAGGGCCGCCTGGCGATCGTCATACGGGCTGCCATCCGTGCCGAAACGGATGTCGCGAGTCACCAGGAACGGCTGATCCTGATAGATGTTTCCGTCGAAATCGTGGTTCCAGTAATAGTCGTCGAGCCCGAAATCGGTGTTGACCGCCATGTAGGAAGCGCCGGCCACGATCTCGTGCCGGATCGGCCCGGTCTCGAATTCGCCCTGAAGCATCGCCTGGACAAAGTGGGATTTGTCCAGTTCCGCGAAATTGTAGGCGTTGCCTTCGTAATCGCCTTCCTTGTTCAGCATGTAGACGAACATCTTGTTCGAATGATGCAGCTTGCTGGCATAGCCGTAGGCCAGCTTGGCCGACCAACCATCCGCGACATTCCATTCCAGCCCCGTCGCCGTGGTCAGAGTGCGCGTCTTGTAATAGCTGTTGGCGATGTTGAGGTTGGCGTAATCGTAGGTCGGCTCGGGCAGTTCGGCGTCCACATAGGCCCAGTCGGCCCAGTAGACCTGGAACGGCTCATGCTCCAGCTTGCTGTCCTCATAAGTCGCCGTGGCATACCATTTGACGTCCGGACTGATCGCATATTCCAGCGCCAGCGAGGCAAGCCAGCGATTGATGCCCGCCTCGTTGTAGGCGGTGCCCTTTTCCCCCGCGAGATTGAGGCGATAGCCCAGCCTGCCGTCGCTGCTGAGCGGGCCGCCGGCATCCAGATGGCCGTGGAAGGCGTCCTTGCCGCGCCAGCCGATCTCGGTCGCCAGCAAGGGCTCCGCGGTCGGCCGCTTCGTCTTGTAGCTGATCACGCCGCCCGGCGCGCCGAAGCCGTACATGAAGCCGGTCAACCCCTTGAGCGCCTGCACGCTCTCGACCGATTCAAGCGGATAGTCCCCGCCCCAATAGAGGATCATCGGAACGTCATCGATGTAGTAGTTGCGCACCCCCAGCCCGCGGATCTGCAGGCCCCACCAGTTGGTGGTGCCCGCCGTGGCGAAGGAAAACACCGCCGGATCGTTCACGAAGATCTGGCCGATCGTGGTCGCCTGCCGCTTGGAGATGTCCTCCGCATCCACCACCGTCACCGAAAACGGCGTGTCGAGCAGCGACTTGTCGCCGAACGCACCGCCGGAGGCCGTCTCGTTCAGCCCTTCGTCCTCGCGCAGCCCGCTGACGACGATATCGGACCTGGCCGAGCCCCGCGCGGCTTCTTCCCGGCTGCCGTCTTCCTCGGCGGCGATGGCCGGCGACGCAACGGCGAGAACGGCAAGCAGGGAACAGGAAAGACGCGACAGGACCTTGCGGCGCATAATAAAACCCTCATTCGGAACATTGGGAGGGGCGCCGCTACTTTTCGTGCTATTGCGAGTCAATCGCACTCTTTGCAAATCGGGACGATGCGTTGCGGATACGCAACAGACGGTCGGGGTCGTTCCGCGGAATTGCGCTCCCGGTGAGCCCCGGCGAAGGCTGGGGCTTTGTGCTTCTGGCACCGTGTCTGGTCGAGGGAGGCTCCTGCCTTCGCAGGAGCTCGCGGTAGAGAAGCCCCTAGAGAAGCTCCCGTTCCGCCTGCGCCATGTAGTCGCGCGTGAGGGGCAAGGTGTCCCGGCGGCGGCTGTACTGAAGCTGGAAATTGCACATCCCGCCGCTTTCGAACGATGCGGTGGAGCCGGCAAGATAGAAGGTCCACATGCGGAAGAAGCGCTCGTCATACATGGCGACGATCTCCTCCCTGTTTTCGATGCAGCGCCGATACCACTCGCGCAGCGTCTTGGCGTAGTGGAACCGCAATATCTCGACGTCCGTCAGCGCCAGGCGCACCTTTTCGCTGGCCGCCACGGTTTCGCTCAAGGCCGGGATGTAGCCGCCGGGGAAGATGTACTTGTCGGTGAACGCATCGGTCCAGGTCGGCCCTTCGAGCCGCCCGATCGTGTGCAACAGCATCGCTCCGCCTTCATCGAGCAGCCTGGCGCAGGAGCGGAAGAAGGTTTCGTATTGCGGCACGCCGACATGCTCGAACATGCCGACCGACACGATCCGGTCGAACAACTCCCCGCGCGCAGCAAGGTCGCGATAGTCGACCAGCTCGAAACGCACCTTGCCGGAAACGCCGGCGGCTTCCGCACGCTCCCTGGCGAGCGCCAGCTGCTCCTCGCTCAGCGTGATGCCCAGCACCTCCGCCCCTGTCTTGCGCGCGATGAAGATCGCCATGCCGCCCCAGCCGCATCCGATATCGAGCACACGATGCCCCGACTCCAGCGCCAGCTTGGCGGCGATATGCGCCAGCTTGGCTTCCTGCGCCTCGGCCAGCGCCATCCCGTCTCGCGGCCAATAGGCGCAGCTGTATTGCATATGCTCCTCGTCGAGCATCAGGCGATAGAGCTGGTTGCCGATATCGTAGTGGTGGGAAACGTTGCGCCTGGAACTGCCCGGCTTGTTGAACGAGCGGAGCATGAACCGCAGCCGGTCACGCGTGGTGCGCAGCACGCTCGGCTCACCAAGCTGGATGCCGTCTTCCCACGGCCGGTTGGCCTGCACCAACTGGACGAACTCCATCACGTCGCCCTGCTCGATGATGATTCGCCCATCCATGTAGGCTTCGCCCGCGCCGAGCCGCGGATCGCTGATGATGTCGCGCGGAACCCGCTTGTCCGCGAAGCGGATCGCCACTTCGGGAAAGCCCGGGGCCGGGCTGCCGAAAACGGATTGCCGGCCGTCGGCATAGGTGAGCGCCAGCCTGCCCCTGGTGATGATCCGGGACAGCAGGCGGTCGATCAGGGTCACACTCATGCCGGTGTCATAAACCCGCCGCTTTCGCCTTGCCAAGCCCATGCGCGCGGCCCATCCGCAGGGGGCAGGCTTGCCTTCCGCCGCGAGCGGCCCTAGCGGCAGGGCCGCAACCGGCAGACATGCCCGACCCCGAACACGCTCAACCGGAGTATCCCATGGTCCCCCGCTACGCCCGCCCCGCCATGACCGCGATCTGGGAGCCGGAAGCGAAATTCCGCATCTGGTTCGAGATCGAGGCGCACGCGACCGAAAAGCTCGGCGAGCTGGGCGTGGTTCCGAAGAGCGCGGCCAAGGCGCTGTGGGACTGGTGGGCGACCAAACCCGTGATCGATGTCGCCGCGATCGACGCGATCGAAGCGGTGACCAAGCATGACGTGATCGCCTTCCTCACCTGGGTCGCCGAACAGGTGGGCGACGAGGCCCGCTTCATGCACCAGGGCATGACCAGCTCCGACGTGCTGGACACGACGCTTTCGGTGCAGCTCGCGCGCGCTTCGGACATCCTGCTGGACGATCTGGACGCGCTTCTGGACGCGCTGAAGCGCCGCGCGGAAGAACATAAGTACACCCCCACCATCGGCCGCAGCCACGGCATCCATGCCGAGCCGACCACCTTCGGCGTCAAGCTGGCGCAGGCCTACGCCGAATTCGCACGCTGCAGGGCCCGGCTGGTCGCCGCGCGCGCGGAAATCGCCACCTGCGCCATTTCCGGCGCGGTGGGCACTTTCGCCAATGTCGATCCGGCGGTGGAGGAATATGTCGCGGAAAAGCTGGGCCTCGCGCCCGAGCCGGTCTCGACCCAGGTGATCCCGCGCGACCGGCATGCGATGTTCTTCTCCGTCCTGGCGGTGATCGCCAGCTCCATGGAGCGGCTCGCGGTGGAAATCCGCCACTTGCAGAGAACCGAGGTGCTGGAGGCGGAGGAATATTTCTCGCCCGGCCAGAAGGGTTCGAGCGCGATGCCGCACAAGCGCAATCCGGTGCTGACCGAAAACCTCACCGGCCAGGCGCGCGTGATCCGGTCCTATGCCATCCCGGCGCTGGAAAACGTGGCCCTGTGGCACGAGCGGGACATCTCGCACAGTTCGGTGGAGCGCTATATCGGCCCCGACGCCACCATCGCGCTCGACTTCGCGCTGGCGCGGCTTACCGGCGTGGTGGACAAGCTGCTGATCTATCCCGAACGGATGCGCAAGAACCTCGACCGGATGGGCGGGCTGATCCATTCGCAGCGCGTGCTGCTGGCCCTCACCCAGGCAGGTGTGAGCCGGGAGAACGCCTATGCCCTGGTGCAGCGCAACGCGATGAAGGTGTGGGAATCGGACGGGAAGCTATCCCTGCTCGAACTGCTCAAGGCCGATCCCGAAGTGAGCGCGGCACTGAGCCCCGAGGCGCTCGAGGAAAGGTTCGATCTCGACTATCACTTCAAGCAGGTCGACCGCATCTTCGCGCGGGTGTTCGGATAAGGAACGCACTTCCCTTCCAGGAACAACCCACCTAGCATCCGCGAACAAATCAAGCGGGAAGGAGATCGTAGCCGATGCACATCATCCGAACGATCGTCTGGGTAGTGCTGGCCATCGCCCTGTTGGTGTTCTCGATCAACAACTGGCGGCCAGTGGAAGTGAAGATCTGGGAAGATCTCGTTCTCGAAACGAAGATACCGGCGCTGGTGATCGTGTCGTTCCTGGCGGGGCTGCTGCCGGTCTGGCTGCTGCACACCGGCACGCGCTGGCGGATGAAGCGGCGGATCAGTTCGCT
>ERZ778022.5064-NODE-5064-length-10944-cov-4.972541_pt1 | contig 10944 bp, 10 predicted proteins | sample MGYA00375752_ERZ778022 | MGnify/ENA primary metagenome ERZ778022 (study PRJEB29350, sample SAMN05389826) | bioreactor metagenome | isolation source: Thiocyanate bioreactor | place: South Africa: University of Cape Town | collected 2014-04-04 ...
TCTGCGCCGAAAGCCCGGTGCGCCTGGCGATCTCGGCCTTCGACTGGCTGCCGTGGCGGCGCACCAGCGACAGCACAAGACGTTCGTTATAGGCGCGCACGCGCGTCTGGTTTGCGCCTCCGGACGGCTCGGCGGCCGGCAACGCTGAGGAGACGGCTCCTCCATCCTCCGGAATGGGCATGCGGGTTTCCTCCCCTGCGGCGACTGGTTCCTTTCCTAGCCACGCTGACGCCAGAATGCCAGATCGAATTATTAATTCAACTGGATTTATTTATTGACAGGCCTGAGACGTCGTGTCTAAATATCCACCGTAAAGTGCATCGACGGCCTTTGGAGGAGGGCCCGCAAAGCCCCTCCAGACAGGCCTCACCCACAAAATGTCCTTGGCGGAACATGTCGTTCCGCATCTGCAACTCTCGGGAGGAGTTCATGAAGAAATCGCTGTTGTCGGCCGCTTTTGCTGCCCTGTCGCTGGGCGTCGTCTTTTCCGCGCCGGCTCAGGCCGCCGATGTTTCCGCCTGCCTGATCACCAAGACGGACACCAATCCCTTCTTCGTCAAGATGAAGGAAGGCGCGACCGCCAAGGCCAAGGAAATGGGCATCAACCTGAAGACCTATGCCGGCAAGATCGATGGCGACCATGAAAGCCAGGTCGCGGCTATCGAGGCCTGCATCGCCGATGGCGCCAAGGGTATCCTGATCACCGCTTCCGACACCAAGGCGATCGTCGACTCGGTCAAATCAGCCCGTGACGCCGGTATCCTGGTCATCGCCCTCGATACGCCGCTCGACCCGGCCAATGCCGCCGACGCCACCTTTGCCACCGACAATTTCAAGGCCGGCGAACTGATCGGTCAGTGGGCCAAGGCGACCATGGGCGACAAGGCGTCCGCCGCCAAGATCGCCATGCTCGATCTCTCCATCTCCCAGCCATCGGTCGACGTGCTGCGCGACCAGGGCTTCCTCAAGGGCTTTGGCATCGAGCTCGGCGATCCCAACAAGTGGGGCGATGAGACCGACCCGCGCATCGTCGGCCATGAAGTCACCGCCGGCAACGAGGAAGGCGGCCTGAAGGCCATGGAAACCCTGCTCGCCAAGGATGGCGACATCAATCTGGTCTACACCATCAACGAGCCGGCCGCCGCCGGCGCCTATGAGGCGCTGAAGGCCGTGGGCAAGGAAAAGGACACGCTGATCGTCTCCATCGACGGCGGTTGCCCCGGTGTGAAGAACGTCGCCGACGGCGTCATCGGCGCCACCTCGCAGCAATATCCGCTGCTGATGGCTTCGCTCGGCATCGAGGCGATCAAGAAGTTTGCCGACAGTGGCGAAAAGCCTGCCCCGACCCCCGGCAAGGACTTCTTCGACACCGGCACCACGCTGATCACCGACAAGCCCGCTTCCGGCGTCGATTCGATCGACACCAAGGCCGGCAAGGACAAGTGCTGGGGCTGATCGCCCGCCGCGCAGGCGAAGGCTGACAGGATGTGAATGCAAGGGCGGAGCGTCAGGTTCCGCCCTTGCATCGGCACACGCGAACGCCGGGTGCGCACGCACCCGCCATGGGGAGGAAAACCGCTCATGTCATCCGATGCAAAGGCGGTAACCAGCTACGAGGAAGGCCTCAAGGGCGCTTCCGAAAAGGTTGCCGAATTCCAGGAGCAGAAAAGCCTGCTCAAGCAATTGCAGCATTGGCTGCATCAGACGCCCTCGGCGGTGCCGATGATCGTGCTGGTGGTCTCCGTCATCGTCTTCGGGCTGTTGTCGCCCAATTTCTTCAAGGCGATCACGCTGTCGACCATCCTGCAGCAGATCGCCATCGTCGGCATTCTCGGCTGCGCCCAGTCGCTGGTGGTGCTGACCGCCGGCATCGATCTTTCGGTCGGCGCCATCGCGGTGTTTTCCTCCGTGCTGATGGGGCAGTTCACCTTCCGCTACGGCATTCCGGCGCCGTTCTCCATTCTGCTCGGCCTCGGCTTCGGCACGGCGATGGGCTTCGCCAATGGCTGGCTGATTGCCCGCGTCAAGCTGCCGCCCTTTATCGTCACGCTCGGCACCTGGCAGATCATTCTTGCCGCCAACTATATCTATTCGGCCAACGAGACGATCCGCTCCTCGGATATCGAGGCGGTGGCGCCCGCCCTTCAGTTCTGGGGCTATTCCATCCAGCCCGGCGGCGTGAAAGTGTTGTATGCCGTGTTCCTGATGGTGGCGCTGGTGATGCTGCTCGCCTATGTGCTGCGCCACACTGCCTGGGGCCGCCATGTTTATGCCGTCGGCGACGATCCTGAAGCCGCCGAACTGGCGGGCGTGCAGACCAAGCGCATCCTGGTGCAGGTCTATGCCATCGCCGGCCTGTTCTGCGCCATCGCCGGCTGGGTGATGATCGGCCGCTTCGGTTCGGTATCGCCCTCGGCCTCGACCGGCCAGCTCGGCAATATCCAATCGATCACCGCTGTCGTGATCGGCGGCATCTCGCTCTTCGGCGGACGTGGCTCGATTGCCGGCATGTTCTTCGGGGCGCTGATCGTCGGCGTCTTCGAAATGGGCCTGAAGATGGTCGGCACCGATCCGCAATGGACCTTCTTCCTCATCGGCGTGCTCATCATCCTCGCCGTCGCCGTCGACCAGTGGATCAGAAAGGCATCGGCATGACCCAGGAACCCATCCTCAAGGCGCGCGGCCTGATGAAACGCTACGGCAAGGTGACCGCGCTCAACAATTGCGACTTCGACCTCATGCCCGGCGAAATCCTGGCGGTCATCGGCGACAACGGCGCGGGAAAATCCTCGCTGATCAAGGCGCTCTCCGGCGCCATCCGTCCCGATGACGGCGAAATCATGCTGGACGGCAATCCTGTGCGCTTCGCCAATCCGCTGGATGCGCGCGGCTACGGCATCGAATGCGTCTACCAGACGCTCGCCATGTCGCCGGCGCTCTCCATCGCCGACAACATGTTCATGGGGCGGGAGCTGCGCAAGCCCGGCATCATGGGCAGCCTGTTCCGCCAGCTCGACCGTCCGGCCATGGAAAAGTTCGCCCGCGAAAAGCTGACCGAACTCGGCCTGATGACCATCCAGAACATCAACCAGGCGGTGGAAACGCTGTCTGGCGGCCAGCGCCAGCGCGTGGCGGTGGCGCGCGCCGCCGCCTTCGGTTCCAAGGTGGTCATCCTCGACGAGCCGACGGCAGCCCTTGGCGTCAAGGAAAGCCGCCGCGTGCTGGAGCTGATCCGCGACGTGCGCTCGCGCGGCATCCCGATCATCCTGATCAGCCACAACATGCCGCATGTCTTCGAGGTGGCGGATCGCATCCACATCCATCGCCTCGGCAGCCGCCTCTGCGTGGTGAAGCCGCAAGACTACACCATGTCGGATGCCGTGGCCTTCATGACCGGGGCCAAGGAACCGCCGGCGGAGGCATTGGCGGCCTGATGACCTCGGTTCAAGCCATCGCGGCGGAGATCCTCCGCCGTGCGGGCGATGCCAAACGCTTCGTCGTCGGCATCGCCGGCCCGCCGGGTGCGGGAAAATCCACTCTGGCCGATGCGCTGCGCGAAGAATTTTTGGCACGCGACGAGCGAGCCGAAGTCCTGCCGATGGACGGCTTCCACATGGACAATGCCATCCTCGAAGCGCGCGGCCTGCTGCCGCGCAAGGGCGCCCCTGAAACCTTCGATGTGCGCGGCTTCATCGACATTCTCGAAGCGGTGAAGAGGGGCGGCGAGGAGGTGCTGGTGCCGGTCTTCGACCGGTCCCGCGAGATCGCCATCGCCTCGGCCCGCGCCGTGTCGCCGCAAACCCGCATCGTGCTGGTCGAGGGCAATTACCTGCTGCTCGACGAGGCGCCCTGGTCGAAGCTCGACGGACGCTTCGATTATACCGTCTATGTCGGCCCGGCCTATGACGTGCTGGAGGAGCGGCTGCGCCAGCGCTGGCAGCATTACGGCCTCGACGAGGAGACGATCCGCCAGAAGCTCTACGGCAACGATCTGCCGAACGGCAAGCGGGTCAGCGAACGGAGCCGCCCGGCGGATTTGCGCATCGAGATCTTCTGAACGGCATTTGCAAGCGGCCGGCTGTTGATGATATCGGAACTGCAAGGCAAGCCCGGGGCCGGACCCCGGGTTTGCGTCCTGACGCGACAGAGCCGGAGCCGATGCCGATGACCACCCCGACCGCCGAAATCACCCTGCGCCGCCCCGACGACTGGCACCTGCACCTGCGCGACGGCGAGATGCTGAAAGGCGTGATCGGCGATACCAGCCGGCATTTCGCCCGCGCCATCATCATGCCGAACCTGGTGCCGCCGGTGGTTACCACGTCAGATGCCAGGGCCTATCGCGACCGCATCCTCGCCGCCCTTCCGGCCGGCGACCGTTTCGAGCCGCTGATGACGCTGTACCTCACCGAGCACACCAGCGCCGACGACGTCGAAGAGGGTAAGAAGAGCGGCCTGATCACCGCCGTCAAGCTCTATCCGGCCGGCGCCACCACCAATTCCCACGGCGGCGTGCGCGATATCGAAAAAGCGATGCCGGTGCTGGAGCGCATGGCGAAGATCGGCCTGCCGCTCTGCGTCCATGGCGAGGTGACGACGCCTGAGGTCGATATCTTCGACCGCGAGGCGGTGTTCATCGATACCGTGCTCGACCCGCTGCGCCGCCGCCTGCCGGAGCTGAAGGTGACGATGGAACACGTCACGACATCTGATGGTATCGACTACATCTCGTCTGCGGAAAAGAACCTCGCCGGCTCGATCACCACCCATCACCTGATCATCAACCGCAACGCCATCCTGGTCGGCGGCATCAAGCCGCATTATTATTGCCTGCCGGTCGCCAAGCGCGAAAGCCATCGTCTGGCGCTGCGCAAGGCCGCGACCTCCGGCGATACCCGCTTCTTCCTCGGCACCGATTCCGCCCCGCATGTCGATCCGCTGAAGGAATGCGCCTGCGGCTGCGCCGGCATCTATACCTCGATCAACACCATGAGCTGCCTTGCCCATGTCTTCGAGGAGGAGGATTCGCTCGACAGGCTGGAGGCCTTCGCCTCGCTGAACGGCCCGGCCTGGTATGGGCTCGCCCCGAACGAGGAACGCATGACGCTGGTGCGCCAGCTCGAACCGGTGGCCTATCCGGCAAAAATCGAGACCGGCGCCGGCCCGGTCACCGTCTTCGATCCGATGGTCCCGCTGCACTGGGCCGTGGCCGGCTGAGCCGACGTTTCAGTTTTTAAAATTCAGGAGAGCGCCTCATGTTTCAGACCGTTTTTACCGACCGCGCGGTCGTTGCCGAGCTGGTGGCGAAAATGCTGTGGGAAATCAAGGCTGTGCATTTTTCCGCCGACAAGCCCTACAAGCTGTCCTCGGGCATGATGAGCCCGGTCTATATCGATTGCCGCAAGCTGATTTCCTATCCGCGCATCCGCTCGTCGATCATGGATTTTGCTGCCGCCACCGTGTTGCGCCAGGCCGGCTTCGAGCAGTTCGACGTGGTTGCCGGCGGTGAGACGGCGGGCATTCCCTTCGCCGCCTTCCTCGCCGAGCGCCTGGGCCTGCCGATGATCTATGTGCGCAAGCAGCCCAAGGGCCATGGCCGCAATGCCCAGATCGAGGGCCATCTGCCGGAAGGCGCGCGCGTGCTGGTTATCGAGGATCTGACCACGGCCGGCGGCTCGATGTTCAAGTTCATCGATGCCATCCGCGAAGCCGGCGCCACCGTCGATCACGGCATCGCTTTGTTCTATTACGGCATTTTCCCGGAGGCGCAGCAGCGCTTCGACAAGGGCGGCGTCAAGCTGCATTACCTCGCCACCTGGCGCGACGTCCTCGCCGCGGCGCGAGCGGAAAAGCGGTTCGACGACAAGACGCTGTCGGAAGTCGAGGCCTTCCTCGATGCGCCGCTCGCCTGGTCCGGCCGCAACGGCGGCGTCGCCTCTCTCTAGGAACACACATGCGAATTGGCGCTGGCTTGGCTGACGCTTAATTTAATCGATTAAAACGGGATCTGCGGAGGAAGGCCATGATCATCTGCTGTGGCGAGGCGCTTATCGATATGCTGCCGCGCGAAACGACGCTGGGAGAGAAGGGCTTTGCGCCCTATGCCGGCGGCGCGATCTTCAACACGGCGATCGCCGTCGGCCGCCTCGGGCTCTCCGCCGGTTTCTTCACCGGTCTTTCCGACGATATGATGGGCGATATCCTGCGCGAAACGCTGACGGCGAGTCACGTGGACTATTCCTTCTGCGCCGTCTCCGGCCGTCCGACGACCATCGCCTTCGTCAAGCTGGTCGATGGACAGGCGACCTATGCCTTCTACGACGAAGGCACCGCCGGCCGGATGATCACCCGCGACGACCTTCCGGCGCTCGGCGACCATGTCGAGGCGCTGCATTTCGGCGCCATCAGCCTGATCCCCGATCCCTGCGGCGACACCTACGAGGCGTTGCTGATGCGCGAGGCCGACAGCCGCGTGATCTCGCTCGACCCCAATATCCGTCCCGGCTTCATCAAGGACAAGGCCTCGCATCGCGCCCGGCTGGAGCGCATGGCCGCCAAGGCCGACATCATCAAATTCTCCGACGAGGATCTGGACTGGTTCGGCCATGAAGGCGGCCATGATGAGATCGCCGCCCATTGGCTCGATCATGGCGCCAGGCTGGTGGTGATCACCAGGGGCGCCGAGGGCGCCACCGGCTACAGCCGCGCCCACAAGGTCTCCGTGCCGAGCGAACGCGTCACCGTGGTCGATACGGTTGGCGCGGGCGACACTTTCGATGCCGGCATTCTCGCCTCGCTGAAGATGCAGGGATTGCTGACCAAGGCGCAGGTCGCGGAATTGACCGAGGAGCAAATTGCCAAGGCGCTGGCGCTCGGCGCCAAGGCCGCGGCCGTCACCGTCTCGCGCGCTGGCGCCAACCCGCCCTTCGCCCACGAAATCGGCCTCTGACGAAAAAAGGCCCGCATCGGCGATGCGGGCCTGGAAGCGGTCTTCAGCGACCGCACGGTGTCTTGGGAGGAGTCTCAGGAGTTGAACGAAGAACGGGCGTCAATGACGGTCGTTCTTGTGGCTCTGCTGGCCGGCCTTCACATGCTGCTCATGCGAGCCGCCCTGGGAGCCGCCTTGCGAACCCTTGTTCATGTCGCGGTCGTCGGAAGACCGGGAGCCGGCCTGCTGGGTACTCTTGTGGCTTTGCTGACCAGCCTTGACGTGCTGTTCGTGCGATCCACCCTGATTAGCCATTGCAGTTCTCCTTGGTTACGTTCGTTTTCGAGGCGGGTTCGCAGTGCCTCGTGCTTGATACGAACCCGATCCGACGAGGCCGTTTGTTGACCTCGCCCCGTCTAATCGCCAGAAGGGGCAGGCGTTCCCTTTTTTAATATTTCGTGATCGCATCGCACAAAAAAGGTGCCGTCGCGGAAGGCCGCGACGGCACCTGCGGTTTTTTCGAAAGCGAAGGCGATTACTGGCGCAGCCCTGCGAGCGCCGCGACAAGCCCGGCGGTGGAACTGTCGTGGCCGGCAGCGCTTTGCTTGCCCTCGACCACCGGCAGCAGGCCGGTCGCCAGTTCCTTGCCCAGTTCCACGCCCCACTGGTCGAAGGAATTGATGCGGAACAGCACGCCCTCGACGAAGACGCGGTGCTCGTAAAGCGCGATCAGCCGGCCGAGCGCAAAGGGCGTGAGCCGGTCATAGACGAAGGTGATCGATGGCCGGTTGCCGGTGAACACCCGGTGCGGCGCGATGAAATCGGCCTTCTTGTCGTCCATGCCCTTGGATGTCAGCTGCGCCTTGGCTTCCGCCAGCGTCCGGCCCTTCATCAGCGCCTCGGACTGGGCGAGGCAGTTGGCGATCAGCAATTCGTGCTGGTGTCGCAACTCCGGCTCGAAGCCATTGGCGGCGATCATGAATTCGGCCGGGACGATGCTGGTGCCCTGGTGGATGAGCTGGTAGAAGGCGTGCTGGCCATTGGTGCCAGGCTCGCCCCAGACGACCGGGCCGGATTGGCCCTCGACCGGCGTGCCGTCGATAGTCACGCCCTTGCCATTCGATTCCATGTCGAGCTGCTGCAGGTAGGCCGGGAAGCGCGACAGGCGCTGGTCATAGGGCAGGATGGCACGCGAGGGGTAGCCGAGCACGTTGCGATGGTAATAGCCGATCAGGCCGAGCAGCAACGGCAGGTTTTTCGCAGGTTCTGCTTCCCGGAAATGCACGTCCATGGCGTGCGCCCCATCAAGGAAGCGACCGAACTCCTCCGGCCCGATGGCGATCATCAGCGGCAGGCCGATGGCCGACCAGATCGAATAGCGCCCGCCGACCCAGTCCCAGAAGCCGAAGACGCGGGTGGGGTCGATGCCGAAGGCGGCGACCTTGTCGAGCGCCGTCGAGACGGCGGCGAAATGATGCTGCACGGCCTTTTCGCCGAGCGCCGAAGCGATGAAGGTGCGCGCCGTCTGGGCGTTGGTCATCGTCTCGATGGTGGTGAAGGTCTTGGAGGCAATGATGAACAGCGTCGTCTCGGCCGTCAGCAGCTTCAGCGTATCGGCGATATGGGCGGCGTCGATATTGGAGACGAAGTGCAGGCGCGGGCCGTCGTGATAGGGCGCCAGCGCCAGCGTCGCCATGACCGGGCCGAGATCGGAGCCGCCGATGCCGATATTGACGACATCGGTGATCGCCTTGCCGGTCGCGCCCTTGATCGCGCCGGAGCGGACGGCGTCGGAAAACGTGCCCATCGCCGCCAGCACGGCGTTGACGTCGGGCATCACGTCCCTGCCGTCGACCAGCACCGGCGTGTTGGCACGGTTGCGCAAGGCAGTGTGCAGCACGGCGCGGTTTTCGGTGAAATTGATCGCCTTGCCGGTGAACATCTCCTCGCGCTTGCCCGCCACGCCGCCGTCTTCCGCCAGCTTCAGCAGCAGCGGCAGGATGGCCTCGTTCACGGCCGTCTTGGAGAAATCCATCGTCAGGTCGTCGAACCGGACGCTGAAGCGGGAAAAGCGCTGCGGATCGGCCGCGAAGGCGGCGCGGATATCCGTGGTATCGGTTTCGGCGGCGGTCGTTTTCAGGGTTTCGACAATCGCGTGCATGGCAAAATGCTCCTGGGCCGAGTTTTCAATCGATTAAACTACTAGTCGCAATCGCCCTGCCAAATCAAGCGGCCCCACGCAATTCCTTGCGCAGGATCTTGCCGACGGGGGATTTGGGCAGTTCGGTGCGGAATTCGATATGGCGCGGCCGTTTGTAATTGGTGAGATTGGCGGCGCAATGGGCGCGCAAGGCTTCTTCGGTCAGGGCCGGATCCTTTTTGACGATGAACAGCTTGACCGCCTCGCCGGAATGCTCGTCGGGCACGCCGATCGCCGCCGCTTCCAGCACGCCAGGCAGCATCGCCGCGACTTCCTCGATCTCGTTGGGATAGACGTTGAAACCGGAGACGAGGATCATGTCCTTCTTGCGGTCAACGATGCGGGTATAGCCGTCCTCGCTCATGAAGCCCATGTCGCCGGTGCGGAAGAAACCGTCTTGCGTCATCACCCGCAGCGTCTCGTCGGGCCGCTGCCAGTAACCGGCCATCACCTGCGGCCCGCGAATGCAGATCTCGCCGATTTCGCCCAGGCCCACGTCCCGGCCGAGATCGTCGCGGATGGCGAGTTCGGTGGAGGGCAGGGGCAGGCCGATCGAGCCCGTAAAGCTGCGGGAATCGAAGCGGTTGGCAGTGGCGACCGGCGAGGTCTCCGAAAGTCCGTAGCCTTCGGTGATGGAAATGCCGGTGCGCTCGAACCAGCGCTCGGCCACCGCCCGCTGCACCGCCATGCCGCCGCCGAGCACCAGCAGCATCTGCGAAAAATCGATCTTGCCGAAATCCGGGCAGTTCATCATCGCGTTGAACAGCGTGTTGAGCCCGGGGAAGATGTGGAACCGGTATCTGGCCATTTCCCGGGTAAAGGCGGGAATGTCGCGCGGATTGGCGATCAGCACGTTATGGCCGCCGACCGAGATGCCCATCAGCGAATTCACCGTCAGCGCGAAGATGTGATAGAGCGGCAGCGCGCAGACGAAACGCAGCACCTCCGGCTGCGGCCGGTCGATGAAGCAGGCGCGCAGCCATAGCAGGATCTGGTCGCGATTGGCGATCAGATTGGCGTGGGTCAGCGCCGCGCCCTTGGAAATGCCGGTCGTGCCCCCGGTATATTGCAGGAAGGCGACGTCGCTGCCGCCGCGTCCCGCCGGCGCCAGCGGCAGGCCGGCGCCCTTTTGCAGCGCCGCGCGGAAGGAGACATGGCCGGGAAGCGACCAGGCCGGCCCCATCTTCTTCACCTTGCGCACCACGAAATTCACCAGATGCCCCTTGAGGCCGAGCAGGTCGCCCATGGCGGTGACGACGATATGCTTCGCCTTGGTCTTTGCCACTGCCTGCTGCAAGGTTCGGGCGAAGTTCTCCAGCACGAAGATCGCCTTGGCGCCAGAATCGTCGAGCTGGTATTCCAGCTCGCGCGGCGTGTAGAGCGGGTTGATGTTGACGACCACGAAACCGGCGCGGAGGATGGCGTAGACAGCGACCGGGTTCTGCAGCACGTTCGGCATCATCACCGCCACACGGTCGCCCCGGGCGAGTCCTATGGACTGCAGCCACGCGGCGATGGCACGGCTCTTTTCATCCAGGTCGCCATAGGTCATGTCGCGGCCCATGCTGGTGAAGGCGATGCGCGCCGCGTGGCGCTTGCAGCTCGCCTCCAGCACGTCGGACAGCGACGTATCGCGCGACGGCTCGATTTCGGCGGGCACCACCGGCGGATAGGAAGCGAGCCAGATTTTGGCCGGGCTGGCGGCTGTCGCCCTTGCATCCTGTTCCTGCATCGTCCTCACCTCCTGCCTTGTCCTCGGGCGCCGCAGCTCTCCCGAAGCAGGCGGCGTCCGAGGATGAGCTTAGGCGATTGTGTT
>ERZ778022.5071-NODE-5071-length-10932-cov-4.240507_pt1 | contig 10932 bp, 8 predicted proteins | sample MGYA00375752_ERZ778022 | MGnify/ENA primary metagenome ERZ778022 (study PRJEB29350, sample SAMN05389826) | bioreactor metagenome | isolation source: Thiocyanate bioreactor | place: South Africa: University of Cape Town | collected 2014-04-04 ...
TTTTTATTAATTGCCGAAAGATTTAAACCAAGTTTCAGCCAATCGGTGATTTGGGCATCGACCTTTGAAAGTATGGTGTACCTTTTAAACTGATCGTTGTAAACGATACCTTTTTGATCGAGGTAGCTGCCTGATATATAGTAATTTACTCTTTCGCCACCACCTGAAATATTCAACTGGTAATCCCGGAATGGGGCTTGTTGCACCACCACGTCCCACCAATCTACGGTATGCTCTTCGTTGTATGCTTTTAACTCATTGGGATTCAGCAGTTCTTCTATCGGGATGTCAGTTTTATTGTTCTGCAATCTCATATAATCCCTCCTGAATTGGATAAAATCCTCTCCTTTGCGCATATTTGGTTTAGGCATTGTGTGGGTTTGATAGCCCATATTGACTCTTCCGTTAATTACGGGCTTGCCTGCTTTTCCCTTCTTTGTGGTGACTAATATTACGCCCGCGTTACCCTGTGAGCCATAAATGGCTGTTGCACTCGCGTCTTTTAATATATCCACAGACTCTATATCGCTAGGGTTAATCTCATTGAAACTACCGGTAAAGATGACACCGTCAACCACAACCAATGGTTCCTGAGCTGCCAAAATAGAACTTTGCCCGCGAATGGTCCGGCTGGGGTTACCTCCTGCGTTAGCGACTGCACCTATATTAAATCCCGGAACCCTTCCTTTGAGTGCGTCTAATATGTTAGGGTTGGGTAAATTGGCGAGCGGCGTGTTTTCTATTCTCACTGTACCAATGGCTCCGGTAACATTTCTTCTTCTTTGCGTACCATAACCTACAACCACTACTTCATCAAGATTTGTTTCGGATGACCGCATTACAACGCTCATAAAACTTCCTGAAGACGCTCTCAACTCTTGCGTAACAAATCCCACACCCGAGAAGACTAAAACAGCATTTTCGCCCACATCAATAGAGAAGTTTCCTTCTGCATTGCTTGTTGTGCCGTTAGTGGTACCCTTTTCTATAACACTGACACCCTCGATCGATCGGCCTTCACCATCAACAACCTTGCCTGTGACAGGTTGCATGATAACTTTTGCGACTGCCTGCGGCAAAATTACAATAAGGTTTCTGTCCATTATCTTGTAAGAAAGCGAAGTGTTTTGCAACACTTCATTCATAACATGGCTGATAGCCTCATTTCTTGCATCAATGGTTACAAGCTTTGACTGGGGAAGAATCTCGTTCTTGTAGACAAAGCGATAAATTCCCTGAGACTCAATTTTTTTCAGGACAGACTCTATCGTAACATCTTTCATTCGAAGATTGATGTTTTTTTGGCCATTTACATTGATTGCCTGCGTCTGAAAGCAAAAGCAAAGAATAAGAATAATTGTAAGTTTCGCCATCAGTAGATAATTGATTAGGTTACGGTGCAGCAAGAGGCCTGCAGAATCGTAAGTTTTTTGCATAACTTTACATTAAGTGATTAATAGATAGAAGCTTTTAAAGCATTATTTCTTTTAATTGGCGGAGAGTGCTGGTACCATTCTCCGTTTTTTTGTTTTATTCAGTATTTTTTGTCATAAAGCAATTTTTTGAGGTTAAGGCAATATCGTAATTACATTTTTGTCTATTTTATAATCAAACCCACCGGTTAATTTTAGCGCTTCTATTACTTCTGTGATCGATTCGCCTTCGAATATCCCGCTATACTCCTTCGCCTTTAGTTTGTCATCGTAAACCCGAACCTCAAGATTATACCAACGGGATAATTCTTTCGCCACATCTTCAAGCTTCATGTTTTGAAATACAAGTCGGTTCTTTGTCCATTGCGCTTCTAACACTAACGAGTCATTAACGGGCTTAACCAGATCCGTGATCGTAATGTTTGCCATGCCCTGATTAGGAGTATGATTTTTAACTTCGTTTTGAATATAAGGCTGATTGATGACAGACAATTTCTCCTTTGGCTTCAAGATGATTTTCTTTTTTGAATCTCTAGTTAGTGTCACTTCCACCAATCCCTCAATTAAAGAGGTTTCGGTACGAGGGCTTTCGGGGTAGGCCTTCACATTAAAAGAGGTTCCTAATGCCTTGATGATCGCATATTTTGTATGTACTAAGAAAGGCCGAGAAGGGTCTTTTGCCACATCAAAGTATGCTTCTCCCGTAAGATTGACCGACCTGTCCTTATTGCCAAAATCTTCTCCATAGGTAAGTTTGGTGTCTGCGTTGATCCACACTTTTGTACCATCGGGAAGCTCGAGGCTAGTTTTTGAGCCTTTGTTTGTAGACGCGCTTATTGTTTTGATAATAGCAACCGGATTGCGAATTTCTTTGAACTGAATAAAAATAACCGACATGCCGACAAGGAAAAGCAACAACGCAGCGATGGATATATATTTTAAATATGTATTTCGCTTGTTCTCTTGTGCCTTTGCTGCTTTTTGAATTTTGCCAAACAGGCTGTGACGCACCCGTTCTTGTGATTCCTGGTAATCAGTCCGTATGAATACTCTTTCGCTACTGAACACTTCCTCAAAAAAGGAACTAATTAATTCATTTTCAGGAACTTTCAGTAGCTCTGACAATTCTGTCCGTTCGGGAAGCAACAACCCCCCAAAGATTTTTTTATGCAGAAGTTCAAATAGTCTGTCCTTATTATTAAAAGATGCCATCTGTATTAAATGACAAAATTTTTTAAGAAACCCCTACAAAAGTTAGCTATTTGTTTTGATACTTTTTTCTGAAAAAAACAACGTATTCTAAAAGGTCGCCTTTGAGGGACTCGACCAATTTTTTTGAGGCAGCCATCATTTGTTTTTCTACGCCTTTAACCGAAATGCCCAATAAATTAGCAACCTCGGAGTACTTCATGTTTTCGTCTTTAATCAACCTTAAAATGAGTTTACATTTCGGGGGAAGCGACTGGATAGCCGCATTAATCTTCTGTATATTTTCGGAATGAACCATTTGTTCATCTGCGGTGTAAAAGAAAGAATCAAATTCGTCACCCGCATCTCCCATTAAAATGGTTTTTGCGTTGTTTTTGGAATGCTTGCTTTTTAGAAAATTAAATGATGTGTTTTTCGTAGAAGTGTAAAGGTAGCCGGCTAAATTATTGATAGATGGCAGGGCGGTTCTGTTGAGCCAGAGTTTGTAAAATACATCACATACAATCTCCTCACTTTGTTGTTTGTCTTTGATTATTGAAAGAGTGTAAGAAAACAATCCGGGAAAATAATAGTTATACAATTCCTGAAAAGCCAACTGATCGTCGTTTTCAGATATCAAATATATCAGATTTTCAAAACGGGGTGGCATACAATAATTAATAAGTTACAAAATTTTTACGACCAATCATACGGCCGGAGACGCTAACGTTGATAGTTTGTTTAATGCTGAGTTTCGCCCATCGGAAGCTCTTCTGTTCACTACCCATTTTACAATTCAACATCATTGATTGTACATATTTTTTATTTCCTGATGCATCAAGGCCATTTAATAATAAAGCTTTACCACGATCAAAATTATTGCCCAAATGCATAAACATCAAGCTCGTGGCTACTCTAAATGGTTTGCTCATTGGTTGAAGCAAAAAAACAGCAAATAAGGCCAAAAGGCATGCATATTTCATTTCGTATTTTTATTTTGCATCAACCTGTGCCAGAGCGAATGCATATGCGCCAAGTGACACCGCTTCACTTGTGCCTAATGAACTAACTATAACGCCGGTTTTCTTCCCGTTATTGTATTTTACCGTTTTACTCGTGCCGGGCACGGCGACAACTGTTGAATTATCGCTTAAAAATTCAGCTTTATCACTTTCATCCATCATTGAAAATACTTTCATTTGCAAGCGGGGGAACCGGCCGCCATTAAATGCGCTACGCTGCGCGTTCATTTCTGCTACCATTGCCGGCAAAATATATTTGTATGCTTTTGCAATGCTGCCACCCACAACCACGATGCCATCTACAATATTCAACGATTCGGCAATGGTGAAACCGGCGATCCTGCCCAGTTCTTCAAAACTTTTAACAGCAGCTTCTTTGTTACCCTCTCTCACACCTTCTGCGATTTCAAAAATATCTTTTGGCTGAAGTACGGTATGCTGCTCACCTGCAAATTCATTATATTTATTTTTTATAGCCCGAATGCTTACGCCTTCTTCAGCAATAATATTAAAGTCGTACTTATAAGCAGAGCACCATACATTGCCGCCGGCTTCGTTATCGCCCGTAAGCAACACGTTATTAATAACAACGCCACTACCGAAACCTGTACCTAATGTAACAGCAAACAAATTCTTATACCGCCTGGTACTGCCGGCAGCTGCCAGCTGTTGATTAATTTCCGGCAATGCGCCTGCAAGCGCTTCGCCGTAGGCAAACAGGTTACCATCATTATTAATAAAAACGGGTAGCCGTAAGTGCTCCTGCAAAAATGGACCCAATGCTACACCACCCCTGAATGACGGGAAGTTGGGCAGATCGCCGATAATGCCATTTTCATAATCAGCAGGACCGGGAAATGCAAAACTAACAGCTACAGGATCACCGTTGACTTTTTTACGGATCTTTGCAAAGCCTTCTAACACCGTATTGAGGCATTTATCCAAGTCATGTGAATTGGAGGGTAATGTAATTGGCGCAACTATTTCTTTGTACCCCTGTATTGCAGTAAATACAAAATTAGTTCCACCCGCATCTAAGGTAAGAACTATGCGTTCGTCATCGTGGAACATGTTTCCTGAGGTTTAATGTGATAAAAAGAATAATTAAAAGACACACTGGAATTATTAATAACGCAGCGAACAGACCCAAGCTATCATTAATAAGACCCTGAATAAATGGTATTGCCGCGCCACCAACTATCGCCATTACCATTAAAGCAGATACTTCATTAGCATGGGAAGGCATTGCCTGCAATGCAAAGGAAAACATGATGGAGAAAATATTAGCACAGGCAAAACTTGCTATAAAAATTAAACCATACAATGCCCATGCGTTTGTTACATACATTAGCACGGAGAAAGCAACCAGCGCTACTACCAGCGAAATAATAAGGTATTTCATTGGTTTCATTTTAAGAAGTAGCAAAGCTCCCAGGAAAGCGCCAATAGTTTTTGCAGCAAAATAAACACTATTGCCATAGCTCGCTTTTTCTAAAGATAAACCAGCCCGCCTCATTAATATTTCGGGAATAGACACATTCATGCCAACATCAAAACCCACGGTAAGAAAAATACAGAGGAAGCAGAACAATACAGTTTTATGTTTTAAAAGACTGACCGCTCCGCCAAATGTGGCTGTGGTACTCTCAAGCCCAACTTCATTAACCTTTGCAGGCAGCAACAATAACACTGAAAGCAATGATGTGCAGGCAAAGATCAGGAAGATAAACTTCCAATCGCCAAGTGTACTTGCCGCCACCCCGGCAACGATAGGCCCAAGGAAGGATGCGATGGCTTTTATAAACTGCCCCATTGTAAGAAGGCTGGCAGTTTTTTCCTTGTTGAACATAGACGCCACCAGCGGATTGAGCGCCACCTGCAAAACAGTGTTGCTGATCCCCAGCAAAGCAAATGCCACCAGTACCAAATAATAGTTATAAAAAAAATAGGGAATGAGCATGGCAACCGTGGTAAGCGCCAAGGATAAGAGCGCCGTACCTCTCCTGCCCACCTTTCCCATTAAAATACTAGCGGGTATTGAAATTGCAAAAAACCAGATAAAGACCATCATTGGTATAAAATTGGCCATTGTTGAAGAAAGGGAAAAGTCGTTTTTAATGTAGTTCGTGGCAATACCCACCACATCTATAAACCCCATGATGAAAAAACCAAAGAAAGCGGCAATTATCCCTAGCCGCCCAGACCGGTTTGTTACTTTCTTCATATAACGGTTTTTTTATCTAAAATCTTACAAAAGCTTTAATTGTCTTACATTCTTTTCCAACAGAGCTGCCGTACGGCCTTATTGTGTAGCTTTTTACCGCAGCAGGAACTATGAATGTTTCAGCATAATGAATGATTACTGGCTCAAAACTACCATCGTTACTTTCCACAATCACTTCGTCGCCATCTACAAGGTTTAATACATTTACACAATCGTTTGTATAATGAGTTACTGCCTGGGTAAATGAATGCCGGCGGGTTTCAATAAACTCATTTTTATGAAGCCCTGTTTTTTCTTCTACCCATCCATGGCCTTCACTTACCACTTCAAATTGATTTACCAATTCAGCATGAGTGGATGTTGTATCGCTATTCCAGTTTAACACCTGTTTTCCGCGTTCCACATTTACCGGCCGTGGCTTGCCATCAAGGCCCAGACGGTTCCAATCCCACAACTTAAAGGTGAACAGGTTGGGCGTAGCGCTGATTTCCAGCACTAAAGCATTAGCCCCCGAGCAATGGATAGTTCCTGCGGGAATCAAAAAATGGTCATGTTTTTTTGCAGGAATTTTATTAACGTATTTATCTGCATCAAATAGAAATCCATTTCCGTTGGCTGCGCGTACAAGATCCCTTTCCATAGCCTCTTTTTCTATTCCTGTTTTCAGGCCGAGATACACTATGGCATCTTCTTTGGCATCTATAATATAATAGCTTTCATCCTGCGTGTAACGCAAGCCAAAATTATTATATGCAAACTCAATGGTAGGATGCACCTGTAGGCTTAGATTGCCACCGTCTATGGTGTCCAGGAAATCGAACCGGATCGGAAATTCTCGGCCAAAGCGGGCTTCTACCTGCTCACCCAACAGGGCTTTGCTTTTCGTATATACCAAATTAATCGCGGGCATTTCAAACTTCAACCCGCCAACCTCCAATAGCAGACTATTCTCTTCTGGAACACAATCGAAGCACCATCCATAGTTTGCCCCGGATTTATCAAGACCGAACACCTCTTTCATCCACTGACCACCCCATGGTGCAGGGTCAAAGAAAGGAACCACCCGAAATGGGCTAGTCACTGCTTTTCTCATTCCTGCGAAAAAAGTATCCTTACTAATCATTTTCGGTGACCCCATATCCGTGGTATCTAACCAAAAATCAGCACGCTCATAAAGGGTTTGCTTATGCCTGTCTAAAATTTTCCAATCGTTGAATAAACCTCGTTTATATTGCTGAGATATGTATTCGTGAGCATTAACCACTCCAAGGCCATTTACTTCGCCACGGCGCATACGTACCTGTATTTCCCAGCGTGGCATATCAGCATAAACAATAAGCCCATGGTCAGCTACATAAGTAGCCCCATATCCGAAAACGATGGCGGTACCCTCATTAGCTTTTATTCTCTCACGTGCTGATTTAAGCTTTGTTTCGTCAAAATAATCCTGTATGTTCAACGGCGTCATGTAACCAAACAACGCATCGTCAGTAATAAATCTTTCAGTAAGTTGAAGTACTTCTTGTTCCGGTTTAAACAAAGATGCTGCATCAATAAACAAATTGTACGGTACCTTTTTTATCTCTTCCTGCAGCTTTTGGTAATACACTCCGGAATAACAATCTACTATCAAATCTTTACCAGCCGCAGCCTGCTTTACTGTATTTAAAATACCAGCCCACCCTTCAACGATGAAACCGTCTGCTTTAACCGAAGGTCTTTTCTCGTAATATCGCATAGGAATTCAAAAATAAGCATTTAAAAATATGTTCAAACATATTTAAGGTAAATTTATATCTCTTAGATCCATTACAATTTATATTTTTGCAACCAGTTAATTGGAATGAAATTAAAACTGAATCATAAAAGTACGAAACCTTTGCATCAGCAGGCGGAGGAACTACTGCGCGAGCTAATTAAAAAAGATGAATACCAGAACGGGAAATTCCTTCCCAACGAGGTAGAATTGTCTGAACAATTAAAAATTTCCCGTAACACTTTACGACAGGCGATTAATAAACTGGTGTTCGAAGGGCTTTTAACCCGCAAGAAAAGATTAGGCACACGTGTAGCTGCAAAAAAAGTAACAAGCCTTGCCAATAACTGGCTAAGCTTTTCGCAGGAAATGAAACTGTTGGGAATTGAGGTTTATAATTTTGAGTTGCACATCAGCCGAAGTAGCCCTTCAAAAGAAGCCCAAACGTTCTTTAATATCAGGCCTAATGAAAAGATATTGAAAATGGAACGGCTGAGGGGGAAGAAAGACCATCCCTTCGTTTATTTTATTTCCGAGTTTAGCCCCGCAATACCTTTAACAGGTTCCGAGAATTTCAGCCTGCCGCTTTATGAAATGCTCGAAACTGTTTTTAGCATTGTGGTTGAAACATCCCGCGAGGAAATAAATGCACATACAGCCGATACCTTTATCGCTGATAAATTGGAGATAGAACCCGGCGAACCTATTCTTATAAGAAAGAGATTTGTATATGACATCAATAACCAACCCGTTGAATACAATATAGGGTATTACCGTTCAGATTCGTTTACTTACACTATTGAATGTCGTCGTAGCTAGGCCGGCTCTAACATTTTTAACACTTCGTTAATCCGCTTTACCGTTTCACCCTTACCTAACAAATGCGCAATGTCAAAAACATGTGGGCCGAACTTACCGCCCACCAGCATGATGCGGAAAGGCATCATCACTTCGCCCGGTTTTAATTGCATGGAAGCAGCGAGCTCCTTAAACTGCTCTTCCATTTGATGAGGATCGGCAAAATCTTTTGAGAAAAGAACGCTCGCCCATTCCTTGAAAAAAGCTGTTTTTGTTTCATTCCATTTGGGTTGAATGGCATGAAGCTCCATGATTTTCGGCTCTTTAAAAAAGTATGCGGCCTGTTCGTCGAAATCAGTCAATAAAGTACAGCGGTCTTTCACCAGATCAATCACAGTTGACAGTTTCGCATCGTCATCCACTTCAATATTCTTCGCTGCAAGCACAACTTTCACTTTAGGTAATAAATAGCCGGTGTTTAATTTTTTGATCCACTCGTGGTTAAACCACTTCGCTTTTTCATAATCGAATTTTGCACCGGCGCTGTGCACACGGTCCATCGAAAATTTCTCGACCAGTTCACTCAGCGAATAGATTTCCTGTTCGGTTCCATCATTCCAGCCGAGAAGCGCCAGTAAATTTATAAATGCTTCCGGTAAAAATCCCTTTTCCTTAAACCCTTCTGTCAGTTCTCCTGTTTTGGGATCAGTCCAGTTCATAGCAAATACCGGGAAGCCATACTTAGCGCCATCGCGTTTGCTGAGTTTGCCACTTGGCCCCAATATTAACGGGAAGTGCGCCCATTGCGGCATGGCATCCAAACCAAATAAATATTTCCAAAGCAATACGTGCACCGGTGCGCTGGGCAACCATTCCTCACCACGAAACGCATGACTGATCTTCATTTCATGATCATCAACCACAACGGCCAGGTGATAAGTTGGCATGCCATCGGCTTTCAGCAATACTTTATCATCAACAAGCGATGTATCAAAACTCACTTCGCCCCGAATCATATCGGTAAAGCTAACCGTTTCGTTTTGTGGCATTTTTATGCGGATCACGTAAGGCGTATTGCTGCGGATCAAACGGTGCACTTCCTCGCCGGACAGTGTGAGCGAATTTCGCATCTGCATACGCACTTTATAATCGTACTGCGGCGAAGGATTTTCATCTGTTCTGTTTTTATTACGCATTTCTTCAAGCTGCTCCGGCGTGTCAAATGCGTAATAGGCGTGGCCTTCAGCAACTAATTCTTCAACATATAATTTATACCGCTCCTTCCTTTCGCTTTGGCGGTAAGGGCGGTATTCACCTCCATTCACCACACTTTCATCGGGATACAGCCCGCACCATTTCAGGCATTCGAAAATATACTCTTCGGCGCCCGGTACAAAACGGGTCTGGTCAGTGTCTTCAATACGAACAACAAAATCACCACCATATTTTTTTGCAAAAAGATAATTGTACAAAACCGTTCTTACGCCGCCAAGATGTAAACCACCCGTAGGCGATGGCGCAAAACGCACCCTTACTTTTTTATCGGTACTCATGCGGCAAATGTACGCAATGGCGATGGCGATAACAATTGAGGTTTGTAAAATCTGTGATGACCCGATGGACGTAATCATGTTTTGCAGAAAAAAATATAATTTCAGCAAAATATCAAAAAAATATGGCAACGATTAACTGGGGTATTATTGGGTGCGGCGATGTAACGGAAGTAAAAAGTGGCCCGGCTTTTAATAAAGTTAAGGGCTCAAGGCTGGTGGCTGTGATGCGCCGCAATGCTGAGCTGGCGAAAGATTATGCAGCCCGGCACGGTGTACCTAAATGGTACAGCGATGCTGACGATTTAATACATGATGATGAGGTGAATGCGGTTTATGTAGCCACACCCCCATCCTCACATTTGCCGTACGCGCTTGCGGCCATTGCCGCCGGTAAAAATGTGTATATAGAAAAGCCGGTAACACTGAACTACAAAGAAGCTTTGGAAATAGTTGCTGCTGCTAAAGCCGGCAATGTAAAAGTTTCAGTAGCTCATTATCGCCGGGCGCAACCATTATTTAAAAAGGTAAGAGAGCTGATCAATAGCAAAACCATTGGAGAAATAAGACTTGCAAACCTGGTATATTATTGCCCACCGCTAAAAAAGGAAGAGTTGGTTAATGAAAAAAATGCCTGGCGCGTAAACCCTGAAATATCCGGCGGCGGCCTTTTTCATGATATGGCACCCCATCAGGTAGACCTGGCTTATTATTTTTTTGGAGCAGTTGAAAAGGTAAGGGCTATTGCTGCCCGGCAGGGAACCATGTACCAGGCTGATGATATCGTTACCGGTTCTATTTTATTTAAAAACAAAGTGGTTTTTAATGGCTGTTGGTGCTTTAATGCCGCGCGCTCTGCATCAGCAGATGATTTTGAGATTATTGGTGCAGAAGGAAAGATCAGCTTCAAAGTATTTGGTGGCAATACCGTAAAACTGGTTACAGCCGAAAAAGAGGAAAT
>ERZ778022.5072-NODE-5072-length-10930-cov-6.233839_pt1 | contig 10930 bp, 3 predicted proteins | sample MGYA00375752_ERZ778022 | MGnify/ENA primary metagenome ERZ778022 (study PRJEB29350, sample SAMN05389826) | bioreactor metagenome | isolation source: Thiocyanate bioreactor | place: South Africa: University of Cape Town | collected 2014-04-04 ...
GGGGGGGGGGGGGGGGGGGGGGGGGGGGGGGGGGGGGTGATGTACATGCATGCTTGTGTGGCAAAAACGGATGGGCGCAGTCGTAACACATACACACCTTGTCAATGTTGGACGCCACCCGCAGCGAGTCAAACACCTGCGCCATGTAGTGCAGCCGCCCGTACGCGGGCATGAGGATGGGGATGGTGTCGGGCGGCAGGTTCAGCGTCTCGTACTCCGCTAACCCGCGCCGCATCTCCGCCGCCTCCAGCGCCGCGCGCACGGCCGTGATGACACCAATAGTTAAGCCTACCGCTGCTGCCACTATGCCAATCTGGGCGCCTGCGCAACGGGTAGGGGCGGAGTCGTTTGCTAGTGGTACGGGGCGGAGCGTCAACAACCAACAGCCAACCGCCCGTACGCACGCAGGGAGCGCGTCCGGAACCTGTGCCACGCAAGAAGGCACCGTCGTGTGCACCCGCCACTACCCCGCTTATCCTTGTCATTCTCCTGCCGCCGTGCCGCCCGGCCGGGTGGCAGCACCATCCTATCGCGCTCGTCTGGTTCTGCCCGCAGGTACGCGCCGCCGCCCTCGCCACCGCTGCCGCTGCTACCACTAGCGCCACCAACCCCACCGCCGCCCCCACTCCCACTACTACTCCGACTGCGCGCCCCCGCCGTGTCCTCTTCTGCCACCCCGCCCCCACCACCTGCCACACCACCACCACCACCGTCGTGTCCCCCGCCTGCCTCCACGGCGGACACGGCCGCACTCGACGTCAACATGGCACAGCGTGCAACGCGCCCGTAACGCGGTAGCGAAGTTAGCTGGATTGTATCATATACGTGTGCACACTCAATTGCAACCCGTGATTGTGCGGCCGCGCTTGCAGTTTATAAGTTAGTTGTTGACTTGACAAACGCACGACAAACCACGCACACACATGACACATGCGCTGGTACGGTATCCACGTCAGCGCGTATCTTCTGAGGTACAAAATGGCACGCCGACATGGTGGGGACACAATCAAGGGACGACGACGAGGTGCGGCAGGGGCGTTGTTATAGAGCCGCCGCGCGCGGCCTGTACAGCGGCAGCGGCAAGGTAGCCGGCCTCGAGGGCGCGGGTGACGTTGAGGAAAGAAAACAGGGGGGCAGGGCAGGGCGCTGAGGGCGGTGGGCGGGTTGCACCGGAGCCGCGCTGCAGCAGGAAGGCGCGGCGTGCCAGCCGCACCGCCACGTCGGCGTACTCGGTCAGTGATGACACCACCGTGCCTAGCGCAGCAGCGGTGTGGGGACAGCCTGCGGCGACGGCGGCGGCGTGTGCGGCGGTCAGGAGCGAAACGCCCACGCGCTGCGCGGGTGACGCGCCCGCCAGCAGCAGGAGCGGCACGCCATGCGCCAGCGTGTCGGCGGCGGTGGAGTGCGCGCCGTACGTGCGCGTGTCAAGCACGAGGCTGATGCGGGCATACCAGGCCGCAGCGGTCGCACGGGATGGCGCGGGGGCCAGTACCAGCCACGCGGGCGGCACGCCATGCGCGGCCAGCGCGGCACGCAGCGCGAGGGCTGGTGCGCCGGTGCCGGCGAATTCGGCGTCGCGGTCACCACTGCTGCCGTCGGCGCCGCGTCCCGCTCCCACTACCACCACCAGGCAGGCGGCACCCTGCATGCGCGTTAGGATGCCCGCCCACGCCGCCACCAGCCGGCTGTCGCGCTTGGTTGCCGCAATGGAGGCAGGCGCGGCAAGCGCCACGGCGGCGCGGGAGTGGGTACACAGCGTGTGCGCGCCGGCAGGTGGCGGCTTCGCAACCACCCACGGCGATGGGTGGAACGGCGGTGGTAGAAGGAGGAGAGGTGGCGCCACGGCTGTGGCATCGGCAGTTACCTCTTCTACCACTGTGGCAACCGCATCCGTCACGGTCCAATCGACCACGGCCGCTGGATGCGGTGGAATGGGGCTGCCCAGGTAGTGCAGCTGTACGGGCGCCACGCGGGCGGTCTGCAGATGCTCCACCACACCGCCGCGCGTCATGCCCGCCAGGTCCACCATCACGTGCGCTGCGGCGCCCAGCGTCGCCAGGCCGGCGCCCAGTGACTGCCCTTGCCACAGGTAGGAGGAATGGAACGAGGTGCACGCCAACGCCGCATCCACCGTGCTGTGCCACCACCCGCCTGCAGGTTCCGTGCTCCAGGCGCATGCCGTGGTGTTGCCGGCGACACAAGCGCGTAGCGCGGCGGACAGTGTGTCGGCGCGGCGCGCATACGTGTCTACTGCCAGCACATCGCCCCGCACATCGGCAGCCAGCGTGGTGGACACTGATAGCGGGCTGGAGGCAGGCTCGAGCGGCAGCCCCCACGCGCGACGTGCAAACAGGCAGGCAGCGTGGATGCCGCCGCTACCGCGCCGGTTGTGTGCCGCCAGGGTTGGACCCAGCGACCATAACACCGCATGCTGCCGGAAGTCGGGCCCTACGTACAGCACGCGCAACGGCACGCCAACTTGGAGCGGCAGCAAGGGGAGCGAGGGCAGCGGGAGTGGCGGCGGCTCATCCAGCAACGCGTCCAGCCACGACAGCATGGCTGGCGCGGTGGGCTCCACATACACCACAATAAACGTCCGCGCCGCGTGCAACGACCGCATGCAATAGTGGACACACCACGCCGTCCACGCGGCGTCGTGTGTTGTAGCAAGTACCGCGTCGCCAGAGCCCGGCTTCGGCGGGTTGCATGCCGCATCACGCAACCACCGCAGCCCGCCGCTGGCGCCCCCGGTTGCTGTGCGGCGGCACCATGCGGCGGTCGCTGCTTGCTGGTGACGTGCGTCCCACAGCTGCACGACGGCGGTGGACGCGGCACCCGTTGCACCGGTGCCGGCATCCAACTCGGACGTGGTCAACGGAGGGCCGTCATGCGTGCGAGCTCGTGCAATCAGGGCGCGCAGAGAAGCAGCAGCGCCAGGTTCGTCGTTGCCACTGTTGTAACTCTCGGCATCCGCCGCTGCCGCCACCCGCTGCGCATAGTGCTGTGCTGCAGCAGCCAGCATGTGCCGCCCTGCATCTGTATCCGGCCCGCCGAGCAGCGTACCGCACACAACCGCCGTGTATGCAACATTCACTGCCAGGTCAAGCGCAGCAGTAGCGGCGGCGCGCACGGCAGGCGCGGCATGGAACGCAACCGCTGCCGCTGCCACCTCGTCACCACCCTCCCGCGCCGTGCACAGCGCCACCAGCATGGCGGCTGCATTTAGCGTCGCCACATGCGCGTTCACCGCGAGCTCCAAGCCGTCATCATCAGCCTGCTGTGACGTTTGCGTCAACGCGTGCGTTGCAACCGTCAGCGACGCATTGTATGCCACAAACGCGTGCCATAGATCGCCGCTCTCTGCTGCCGCTTGCCCCAAGCGTGCCCAGTAGTACGCCCTTTGTTCATCGTCCCCCGCTTGGCTGGTTGCCGCCGCCTGCCAGCAGGCAGCTGGCGCGTCGTCCGCGCATGGCGACTGCGGCGCTACTGTCGCTGCCGTCACCAACGCGGCTGCCGCCGCCGCTGTAATCAGCAGCCGCCACAACACTTCATTGCGCCATCGTGTCACCACGTGCACGGTCATGGCACCTTTGTTGGGCTCACATTGCTCCCGCAGCTGCGCCAGCGCCCTGCCGCCGAGTGGCTTACAACAGTTGCAACAATTGAATGCGCCGTCTCACGCCGCCGTACCATCGCGCGACGCCACAACGCTGACATACACAATTGTAACGCACACGCTTTAGAACTGCCGTGCAAGCGCCAGGTCCGCCACTCCGCTGTGTCAGCGCCGCTCCGGCACCACGCACCACGGTTTCGTCAACTGTCGTGCTCCTGCAGAACGAGAACGCGGCGTATCCATGCGACAACCGGTAAAGGTGTTTGTGGTGGCGGCGAGGGAGCGGCCATTCCACAACACCATTCACACTCTAAACGACGGCGAGCAAAGCAAGTAAAGAGCGCAGCGGGCGTGTATTACCAGTTTTGTGGTAGTGGGGGGTAGTAGGCGCGTGGCGGCAACAACAATAGCAAATACCAGGGATGGATGTGCCGTACGTGGAACGGGGGAGCGCCGGCAGCGGCGGCGGCGGTAGCGATAGTGCACATGATGGGGGCTGCCGACGTGCAGTGCGGCCGTGTTGTGGGTCATGGACGGCGGTGGGGGTGAGCCTTGCCATGTTGGGCGCCTTTGCATGGCTGGTAGGCGTGTCTGCCTCGCTGACGTCGCTGCGGGGGCAGATCCCCGGCGCGCCGCCGCCAGCAGCGTCTGACCTGACCGCCTCGCTGCCGCTGGCGTGCGTGGCGCAGAACGGCGTCATCCCCGCCGGCACGCCGCTGTCGCCCGCTTCCATCCCGTCCAGCGGGTTGGGTGGCGTGCGCGCGGGCGTGCGTGCCGGCAGCGGCACGACTGCCTACGTTGGTGCCAAGAGCCTGTCGTTCACGGCTGCGTCGCCGAAGGCGCCGGCGGTGCTGGCGCTGGACGCCGACACCGTGCTAATGGTGTACACCGTGACGACGCCCTCCGTGGCATCGTATGCCGTGGTGCTGAGCGCTGCGGTGGCGGGCGATTGGGTGGCCGGCGATACGACGGTGGTGGGCGGCAGCGGCGGCGTCACGCCGCAGGCGGTGCCTGTTCGTGTGGATGAGATGGAGGTGTTGTCGACATGGAGCGCGACTGCCGACGCGATGCTGGTGTTTGCTGGCAGCGGCTCCGTAGTGGCAGCCACCCTGTCGCAGGCCACCCGCACGCTGACGTTTGGCGCGCCGGCGGTGTACACGGCGGGGTTCACGGTGGACACGCAGCTGGCGGTACTGACGCCGCCTTACTTCTTTGTGTCCTACTTTGACACCAACGCCGCGACCGGCGTGGTGGGCCTTTTTGGGCGCGTGGGTAGCGCGACGGTGTCTGGCACGCCGACCGTCGCGCTGGGCGCCGCCACCGTGGTGGCAGACAACCATGTGACGCGCGCGGTGGCGGGCATCCCTGGCGGGGCGGGCGGCGCGGGCGTGGCGGTGATGATCTTCACCGCTGACAATGCCACCGCGGCGACGGACGACGACTACGAGGAGGTTGGGTTTTCGGTGGGCGCGGTGCTGGTGCTGGCGGCGCCTGACCTGAGTGCCACCGTGTGGGGTGAGAGCGGCCCGGTGCCATCTTCGCCCGCCACCACCAACTTTGCGGAGCCGTGGTACCAGCATGGCCTGCGTGCACACTTCTTCATGGACCTGGTGGCTGCCGGCACGCGCGCCACCGACGGCGCGCAGCTGTTTGTTGCCGCCGCCGTGGACGCCACCTCCAGCAACGCCATCGTTACCACCTCGTTGTGGGTGTCTGCCGCGTCCACGCCGGCCACCCTGCTGTGGGCAGACGTGACGCGCCAGACGGCGGGCGCGTCGCTGACGTATTACACCCGCTTTGCGCTCACGCCCTTGCGCGCCAACCCCACCGCCGCGGCGCCCGCTGGCGCTGACAGCGCGCCGCTGCTGTTTGCATACTCTGACGCCGCCGCCGGCGGCGTGCCTACCATGGCCGTTGCCTCCGTCTCCTTCATCGACGGCTCCCTGTGCCTTATCGCTGCCCCCATGCCGCTGGCGCTCTCCGCGCCCACCACCACGGTGCCCATCGCTGCGACTGCCGTGGCCAACGGCGTGGCCATCCTGCTGCACGCCACCGGCGCCTCCTCCATGAATGTCACGCTGGTGGAGGTGGGCACGCCTGCCGTCGCCGTGGCCGCCGCGCCTGCCATGTGCACCGCCGGCGTGCCGTCCTCCGCAGCGCTGCCGGCCGCCATGTACGGCGGCGCCGCCGTGGATTCATCTGTGTGGCTGCAGCCGCGTGCGCCAGCCACCGTGGCGCCCGGCACGCCGCTGTTTGCCACCAGCCGCGGCGCCATCACCACCTCCCTCGCCACCACCTACTACCCACCTGCCGCGCCTGCCGGCGGCGCCGCCGTCCGGGTTGTCGTGCCGCCCACCTCCCAGTTCGCGCTGGCAGGCCGCACCTCGGCCTCCCTCCTCGTGCTGCCAGAGCTGTCCATCCTTGACGCCGCGCCGCCCGGTGCCGTCATGTGCGCCCCGCCCCTGCCGCCCTACGCGTAGCCTTTCTCCCTACTGGTACCTGGTACCGTCATGGCCACACTTTCCACTGCCACTGGTCTTGCGACACTTCTTGGTCCTTGCTTGCTTGCCAACGTGGACGCTGACAGTCTGACACTCGGTCACCCCGCCCTTGGCCCTCGGTACCGACTTGCTCCATTCGTGTGGCATGCTGCGCCCGGCTCGCGTCTCACGACCCTTGCCGCGCCCGCCGTTTGAACTGCCGCCTCGTTGCCCATGTGCCGGATGCGGCCGCAGAAGATACCGGTACGGCCGGTAACACCACGACTGTGTCCGCTGAAAAGGCGTTGCGTCAAAACAATAACCACACCGTGGGCGTCAAAATTAGAGCGTGAAATACACGCAATTGTGTGTTATGTTCCGGTTGCGCGCACGTATGATGGCGACAACATTACCAATAATCAGTGTGTAGGGGCAGCATGGCAGCGGCGGCGATGGGCGTGCGGCCCGCGCTCGCGGTGGCGGCGCTGGCGGCGACGGTGGGGGTGGCGCTGTATGGCAGCGGGTTCTTCCTGGCGCGTAGCGAACTACCAAATGTATCGACATGCACAGACGTGTGCAGTGTCGGCGGCCTTTGGGGAGGAGGAGTTAGTGGATACGGTGTTGTTGAAGAAAACAGCAGCAGGAGTGGCGAGGGGGGCGCATGCTGGGCGGTGGGATGGCAGCAGGGGGATGGGGCACGACAATCCCGGTTTGCGCGCCTAGTGTTGATAGTGGTGGATGCCTGGCGGTTTGACTTTGTGGACCCGGCGGCACCGCCGTCGGCCGCCACGGGGCACATGCCGCGCCTGGCAGCGCGGTTGCGCAGCGCTGGCGACGCGGCGGGCCTGTTCCCCTTTGTTGCCGACCCACCCACCGTCACGATGCAGCGCCTGAAGGCATTGCTTACAGGTTCCCTGCCCACCTTCTTTGACGCCGCGGCTGACCTGGCGTCCCCCGTGCTGCAAGAGGACAACCTGCTGAGCCAATTGAAGCAGCACGCGCGACGCGGGGAGCGCCTGTTCTTTGGCGACGACACCTGGATGTCGCTGGCACCCGCTGGCGCGTTCACGCGCGCCGTGCCATACGAGTCGTTTAATGTTCGAGATCTGCACATGGTGGACACCGGTGTGGCGGCGCACCTGCTGCCAGCAGTGGGCGCCACCAACTGGACCGTCATAGTGGCGCACTTCCTGGGCGTGGACCACGTGGGCCACACCTTCAATTCACCGGCGGCCCCCGCCATGGCAGCCAAGCTAGCGGAGCTCGATGACGTGCTGGACCGCGTGCTGGCAGCCGCGCCGGACGACAGCCTGGTGGCGGTGCTGGGTGATCACGGCATGACGGACGGCGGCGCGCACGGCGGCGTCAGCGACGATGAAACGCGCGCGGCGCTGTTGCTGTATGCACCACAAGGCGGCCTACTTGCGCCTATCCCGCCGCCACCCGCCACCCACCGTCCTGCCGTGGCACAGCTTGACCTGGTGCCCACACTGGCGCTGCTGCTGGGCCTACCCATTCCGTATGGCTCACTCGGCCGCGTCATCCCTGACGTGCTGCATGTGCACCCCGCGCACGCGCCGCCGTCGCGCGATGCCGCAGCCGCGTGCGAAAGCGTGCACGCTGCCGCCGCTGCCGCGGTGAATGCACGACAGCTGGCGCGCTACGTGCACACCTACCGGGCTGCGGGACTGGGGGCAGCTGGCCTAGACGACGATGCGGAGGGCGGCCGCGCGGGAGCGGCCCTAGACGCTGCGCTGGCAGCGTGGACTGCGCTGGTAGACCTCGCTGTTATAGAACACGGCCTCACAATTCCACGCACTGCCGGCGCGTGTAGTTGCGACACGCCCACCCGCCATGTGCTACGGGGGAATAGCAGCAGTGCACCGTCCTCGCCACTGCCGCGCCGTTGCGCTGAGGTGGCGTTGGCAGACGCGGTGTGCAGCAGCCAGGCACCACACTCGCCAGCGAGTGCAGCAACACTGGCTCGTGAGGCTGCAGCAGTGCGGGGCGCGCTGCATGCTGCCATGGGTGACGTGGCAGCCATGTTTCGGCGCATGTGGGTGCAGTTTGATGAGCGCGCCATGGCATGGGGTCTTGCCCTCGTAGCCGCCGGTGTGGTCGTGCTGGTGATCACCGCGCTTGACGGCATTGACCGCGGGTTGACAGCTCCCGACGCGCTACCACCCCGTCCGCGTTGGCGCCTTTGTTGCGGCAGCACAGTTGCAGGGTTGGCTTGTCAACTGGTGGCCCAGCCAGCACCCACGCTGCGTGCACTGTCGTTGTTTGCGTCGCTGGTAGCGGGTACCGCGGGCGCGACGGTTATGTCGCCAGCTACCCTACCGCCGAGCGCCTCTGCGTTAGAATGGTGCGCACCGCTTGCTGTACGTGACCTGCTGGTGCCCGTTCGCCTGCCCTTCCTACTGCCGCCTGGGGTGGGCGGCCCGCTCGGAGCACTTGCAGCCTGGGCCGGCGCGGTCGCGACCAGCGCGTGGCGGCAGCGGCAGCGAGGCGGCTGTCGCAGCAGCAACAGCGTGGTTGCTGCCGCCGCTGCGCCCCTCTCCCTGCCTGCACTGCTGGGCGTTGTGGTCCTGGTTCGACGGGTGGACACTGTATTTGCCAGCAGCTTCATAGTCAACGAGGCGCCCGTGGCAGCCTTCTTTGCAAGCGTGGCGTTGGTGCTGTTGGGCATGTCCGCCGCCCGCGCGCACCTGTCCCCAACAGGTAGGGGCGGCGGTGGCGGCGGCGGCAGCGGATGGGGAATAGCAACCACACTTGCAGCGGGGCTGGTGGCAATCCGCATCACGACACCCGGTGTCGGTGCCGCTTGGCCATTCCCGGGCGGCGCTGACGCGCCTTGGAGCCTGCATGCGCCGCACATGCTGACAGCGGTGTCGGTAGCCGTGTTTGTTGCCGCGCCAGCCGCGCTGGCATGGCTGCCCACCAGTACCGCTACCGCACGTGCCGTCGCGGCACTGCATGGCGGCCTCAACGCCGCCGTGGCAGCGTATTGGTTTGCAATGGCGGGGAGCGGCGCGGCAGCTGACGGCACAGCTGTTGCGCTCCGGCTGTGGCTGCCGCGCGCCGTGTTTGGCGTGTCGCTGGCGGCGGCCGTCGGCGCAGTGACCGCACCGCTCCGGCTAGTAGCACGCAGCGACACGCCACCGCAGTTGGCTGTGGCGCTGCATCCCGTGCTGGCGTGCGCGCGGCTGGCGGCGCCCAGCCTGCACCTACTACTGGGCCCCGCGTCGCAGTACGCCCTGCCAGCGGCGGGTGTCGCCGTGTGGTCGATTGCCGTACTGCAGCGGTACGCCGCCCGCAGCCTCGGAAGTGCAGCGCCGTCGCCACAGCCATGCTGGTCGACTGCCACCGCGCTGCTGCGCTCCGACGCCTGGCTGCCAGCGCTGGCGGCAGCGTGGGTCGCCGACCATTTCTACTTTGCCACGGGGCACGCCAGCCGGTTCAGTGCGCTGGCGGTGACGGCAGGCTACGTCGGGTGGGATGACTTTGCACCAGCGCGTGCGGTGGGCGCCGTGGCAGTGAACACGCTGGGTGTGCATGCTGGCGTCGCAGCGGCTGTTGCCGGATTGGCGCCGCCGTCGTGTGCTGCCGCCACAGGCGGCGTGGGAATCGCTGCACTCATTGCTGTGCCGCATGTGCTGGTGGCAGCTGCGTCCGCCGCCATGAGCTGCGTGTCGCGCCGCCACCTCATGGTGTGGGCGCTCTTTGCGCCCCGCTTTGTGTACGCCACCGCCGTCGGTGCCGTGTCGGCGGCCTGTGCCGCAGCGGCTGCGTCATGCTGCTGCCCGCGGCGCCGTCATGACGATGCGCGGCGCCCGCATCCTGATTGACGCCATCACGCCACACGCACCACGGTGGGGTCGCGCTCGAGAGCCACGAGGCGGCGGCGCAGCAGGCTGCTGAAGTGCGCCATTAGTGGGTAGGTGGCGGCCCGAGTTGCCGGCAGCCGTGCGGCGCCGCGCAGCAACGCCGCTGTGTATGGCGGCGCGGCGGCTGGTCGCCCACCACCTTCCGCCACCAGCGCCGCCGGCTCACCCCACCAACCCGCCAGCTGCCGGATGCTGCCGGCTGCCCCCTCGTCGCCGTCGCTGAATGCGGTGTAGTACAGGTGTGGCAGCGCGGCGGCGGTTGGCGGCACACCGGTGGCTGGCGGCATGCTGGGCAGCGCGTCGGTCACCAGGTCGCCGCCAATCGCCACAATGGAGCACAGCGGCGGCGGGGCACCAGTACCAGTAGTACCGGCACCCGCGGCAATAGCTGCCGCCACATGTAACGCCAGCGTGGCGCCGTCGCCAAACCCCAGCAGGTGGATGGCATCGCGGGGCCATCCGGCGTCGCCCGCCGTCAGCGCGCGCAGGGTTGCCAGCAACCCATCAACGGCGTCGGTTATGTCGCGCGCACGGCGGCGGTGCGGCGTGCGCGGCGGGATGACGTCGCCGGTGGCGGCATCCAGTGACGTATACCATGCGCCGCCACCAATAAGCGGCACCTCGTGCCGGCCTTGAAGCGCCCAAACCGCAGTTTGTGGCAGCGCCAGTGCGGCGCCAAAGCGCGCCAAGCTGGCAGCACCATCGCCCAGGCCGTGCAGGCAGATTAGGAGGTTCTCATCCACGCCGTCAGCGGAGTGGCGGTACACCGCGCGCGCACTGGCGCCAACCCGGCCATCCAGCACGCTCGGCGCCGGCGCCACGCGCAACAGTGGCTCATAGCTGCCGCGGGAGGCGGCGGCGGCGGTGACAACCACAACGCCCCCGCTGCTGTCTGTGCGCGGTGCAGCAAGTGCAGTAACTTGGGCGGCACGGCGGCGCAGGTTATC
>ERZ778022.5073-NODE-5073-length-10930-cov-3.127172_pt1 | contig 10930 bp, 8 predicted proteins | sample MGYA00375752_ERZ778022 | MGnify/ENA primary metagenome ERZ778022 (study PRJEB29350, sample SAMN05389826) | bioreactor metagenome | isolation source: Thiocyanate bioreactor | place: South Africa: University of Cape Town | collected 2014-04-04 ...
GCCGGAAGAGATCACGGAAGCGATGGCGGCCGCCAACGACGCCCGCGACGAGGATTTCGCGGTGAACCTCGGCCAGGAGGGCTTCGCCCGCAAGTTCCTCGACGACCGGCTCGGTTCGACCACCCACCTCGCCGCCATGGACTCGGACGGGCTTTGCGCCTCGGTCACCTGCTCGAACGGAACCGGGTCCGGAATGGTCGTTCCCGGCACCGGCATCCACCTCAACAACATGCTCGGCGAGGAGGACCTCAACCCGCGAGGGTTCCACCAGTCCGAGCCTGGTGTCAGGATCAGTTCGATGATGTCGCCGACCCTGATCCTTGAAGAAGGGCAGGTCCGGGCCGGTCTCGGCAGCGCCGGGTCCAACCGGATCCGCTCCGCGGTCCTGCAGACCACCCTCAACCTGCTGGCCGGGGTCGACCCCCAGGCCGCGGTCGACGCCCCGCGCATCCACCTCGAATCCGGCCTGCTGCAGGCCGAGCCAGGAGTCGACCCGGCCGCGCTGGACCGGATCGAGGCGGCCGGGCAGCGGGTCTTCCGCTGGAACGAACGCAACCTCTTCTTCGGCGGGGTCCAGATCGTGACCCGTGACCCGGCGAGCGGCCGGCTCGACGGCGCCGGCGACCCGCGCCGGGGCGGGGCGGTGGCCTATGGCTGATTACCCGGACCCGGACGACTACCCGTCGCCCGACCTGCGACCGTTCATGTCGGCCGACGTCGCGACACGCGAACTCCCCGACTTCGAGGCGGAGGGCATGCTCGAAGGGCTGGAGGGCGCCGACCGCGAAGCCCGGATCAAGCTCCTGACCGAACTCTGGATCGAGGACGGGGCGGACCTCGAGACCTTGAAGGCGGAGATCGAAGCCAACCGGCTGGCCCTGCTCCCGGCCGACCTGGTCCTCGGCCGGACCAAGGACAAGTACACACCCCAGGAGATCGCCGAACTGGCCGGACTCACCGTGGCCGACTTCCAGAACCTGATCGCCGCGATCGGGCTGCCCCGCCCGGCGCCCGGCGAACGGCGCTTCGACGACGCCGACCTGCTGGCGGCCCGCCGGCTCCGGCGCTTCCGGGATCCCGACCGACAACCTGCTTGCCGCGAGCCGTCCGGTCGGCAGTTCCGCCGCCCGGATCGCCCAGGCCCACCGCGACCTCGTCGCCTCGGACATCATCGCCCCGGGGGCCGATGAGTACGAAGCCGCGATCCAGCTGCGGCAGGCCTCGCTGCAGCTCCTGCCGCTGGCCGAGCAGGCGGTCGACTACGCGCTTCGTTCCCACTTCCTCGACCAGTTGAGAAACCAGGCGATGGCGATGGCCAACCCCGGCTTCATGGGGGTCGACGAAGGGGCGGAGGTATCCGTCTGCTTCGCCGACCTGGTCGGTTTCACGCGACTGGGAGAGCGCAGCGAGCTGGAGAAGATCGGCACGGTGGCGAAACTGCTCGAATCGGTCGCGATCGAGGTCACCAATCCCGAAGTCCGCCTGGTCAAGACGATCGGCGACGCCGCGATGCTGGTCTCCGAGGACGGAGCCGCACTTTTTGACGCGGCGCTCCGCTTCATCGAGGTCGGAAACGAGGCCGGTGACGAGCTGCCCGCCCTGCGGGTCGGGGTCGCCCGCGGCGAAGCGATCCACCAGGTCGGCGACTGGTTCGGCCCGCCGGTCAACCTGGCCAGCCGGATCACCGAATCGGCCCGCCCGGACAGCGTCCTCGCCGACAAGAAGGCCGTCGACGCGGCCGGCGAAGAGGACTTCACCTACTCATGGGTGGGCCAACACAAGTTCAAGGGCCTCGACCGCCCGGTAAAGCTCTACCGAGTCCGCCGCAAGTAGCCCTGGCATCCACCCGCCCAAGCTGGAGAAGCCTCGTCAATAGGTGGGGGCGCTAGGAGTGTGGCGGCCGCAGGTAAATGAAGTGCCCGCTAGGCGGGCTTCTTGGCGCTCAGTAAGAGGTTGTAGAAGAGCTCGGCGGGGAGGTACCGCCAAATGACTGCGGCCATCCGGTCTTCTCCGGATGGCCGCATGAACCGCCTCGTCCCGGACGTCCCGGGCCAGTAGTCGGGCCTCAGGTCCCGCTCAGGTCGGCCGCCCAGTGCTGGTAAGCCCAGGTGGGGATGGGAGCCAGGCCACCCAGGCCGTTGGCGAGCACGGTGAGCTGAGTGATCCAGTACAGGACCGACCAGGGCTGATCGGCGACGACTTGAGCCTGGATCTCGGCCAGGACGTTCGCGCGAGCCTTCCCGTCCATCATCTTCTTCTGCTTCGCCAGCAACTTGTCGACCTTCGCATTCTTGTACTCCGTGAAATCCGAAAGGTTCGTCGACAAGAACGGGAAGAACAGGTTCGATGACGGATCGGGTGTGTCGGACCCCCAATCCCAGCAGGCCATGCTCCATTGGTGGGGCGGTGACTCCGGGAAGAGCTGGGCGATCAGCTCGTCGCCGCTGACCCGGTCGACGGTCAGATTGAGACCCAGCTCCTTGGCCCGGCTCTGGATCTCAGTGGCCTGGGCGACCTGCTCGGTCGTGGAGGCGATGATGTTGCCGGTCGCTCCCTGCGCCTGGGTCTGCTCGATCAGCTGTTTGGCCTTGTCCATGTTCTGCGTCATGTAGTCGGGAAGGCTGTCGTAAGCATCCTGGAAGACCGGTTTCGCAAACTGCCATTGGTTGCTCATGACCGGGCTGTTCCAAAGTTTGCCCTTGCCGGCGAAGGTCGAATCGAGCAGGCCCTTCTTGTCGATCGCGAGGCTGATGGCCTGGCGGACAAGGGGGTCGTCGAACGGCGCCTTGGCGCAGTTGAAGGCGGCCATGCGGACGTTCACCGATTCGCTTGAGATCACCTGGACCTGGCCTTCGAGCGGAGTCACCTGCTGCCCATTCAGCTGGAAGGTTCCCTGGATCGAGCCATCCAGCATTCCGGTCGCGAGCGCCTCGGCATCGGAGACGACCTGGAACTTCAGGTTCTCCACCTTCAGGGCCTTGCTCTTGTCCCAGTACCCGTCATATCGCTGCATGTTGACGGTCTGACCGCGTTTCCAGGACACGAACTTGAAGGGCCCGGTTCCGAGCGGAAGAGCGTCCGGAGATCCGATGGTCGCTCCGCTCTTCTTGAGCTTCTCGATGTTCTTCTTCGAGACGACCATGCCGACCGGTAGGCAGGGGATGTACTTCCACATCGCGTCGGGCTCTTTCAGCTTGACGATCACCTGGTTGTTCCCGTTCGTGGTGACCGATCGCACCGATGAGACAAAATCGACGAGCGCGGAACCGTTTGCCGGATCGACGTGACGCTGGATGCTGTAGGCCACGTCCTCCACCGTCATCGGCGAGCCATCCTGGAACGTGACCCCTTCGCGGATGTCGTAGATGTATGTGGTGGGGTCGGCCTGTTCCCAGTCCTCGGCGATCATCGGACTGATGCCGTTCTGCTCGTTGAGCTGGAGGATCGTGTCGTAACACTGGTACATCGGCTGGACCGACTGGTAGTCGTTGGGGCCGATCGGGTCCAGGCCCGCCGGGTCGGCGACTATCCCCCAGTTGACAGTGTCGACCGGTTTCCCTCCGCCGGCGACCCCCTTTTTGCCGGTGGCGGTGGAGCTGCCCCCGTCGTCGTCGCCGCCCCCACAACCGGCGAGCACCAGTGCGGCCAGTCCTCCGGCCGCCAAGACTTCCCGTCGGGTTGCCCCGGGCGAATGTCTGGCCGCCAGTCGTTCGAATGTGTCGAGCCTCATAACCAAGTCCTCTCCGTGGTTGACAACCGGAATCGAGTGGAATCTCCCATCGACACGCCTAGTGTAATGATAAAGTAGATCCGGCGTCAAGGCCCCCAGATTTTTTATGGCTTAATAAAGCCAAATCTAGGGCGAAAATCGCTCGGGTCGAATAGTCAGCACTTTATCGATATACTAATTCAAGTGACCGAGATTCAAGACTGTGGAGCGAGGGGTTCGGAGCGGAAATTGGCTTCGGAGTTGCTTTTGCGCGCTATGAAGGATCGCCCGGAACAGCTCGCGCTCGGTTACGCGGCCCCGTTCGTCGCTCGCCCGGGAGATCGGGTCGAGGTTCACGTCGCGGGCGACGACTGCCCTTACGAATCCTCGGTGGTTCGTCTCGACGCCGGTCCCGAGGACCGTCGCCGATCCGGCGTCTGGCCCGACGGCGAAGGCGTGGCGGCTGCTTCCGGGAGCACCTTCGGTTCCTGGCTCGAAGTCGGTCCCTCGTCGGAGTTCCGCGATCTGCGCTCGTTCAGCCTCTCTTTCTGGATCTATCCGACGCTGCTCACCCCGCGGCCCCAGGTCGTCATGGGGACGATGGACCCGGGCGTCTCTCGCGGCTGGCAGGTGACTCTCGAGGAGAGCGGCAGCATCGGGATCAGCTGGGACCTCGCCGAAAGCGACGAACAGGAGCGCTTCCGTGGCGCGCCGGTCACTCCACGCACTTGGAACCACGTCCTGCTCATCGTCGACGCCGCGAACGGCACGGTCAGGATCTCGGTTGACGACGCCGTCTCCGGGTCGCGGACCGATCGGGCGATCGGAGGCTGGGACGGAGACCGACTCGTCATCGGCGCGCCGCACGGACGAACGCGCCCGGTGTCGGCGGACGGCAACGGCTGTCTGAACGGGAAGCTGGCGGAACCGGCGATCATGCGGGCTCCAGTCGGCGAGGAAGCGACGGCGGCGCTCCGGTACGGCGACTTCGACGCGGTCGCGGCGGACCTGCTCTGTCGTCTCGACCTCAGTCGAGCGATCGGGTCCACCCGGTTCGAAGAGGTCTCCTCGCACGGGCTGCCGGTTGAGGTCTTCAACCTTCCGACGGCCGGCGTGACAGGCCCGCGATGGCACGGGAGGAGCTCCAGCTTCGTCGAGGACCCCGAGGGCTACGCCGCCCTGCATTTTCACGACGACGATCTCGACGACGCCCGCTGGCCAGTGGGCCTCGGTCTGGATCTGCCGGACGAAACGCCGTCGGGCTTGTACGCGGTCTGTCTCAAGACCGCCGATCACGAGGACCAGGTGCCGTTCGTGGTCAGCGCCGCCGGTCGCGGAAAAGAACGGACCGGGGAAGGCCTCGCGGTATTGCTGCCCACCCTTACCTATCTCGCCTATGCCGACGAGCACGAGCTGCTGTCCAACCCGGACAGCTACGGCGACTTCACCGGTCTCGAGGTCGAAGACGTGGAACTGGCCTGGCGCGACGGCTACGCGATCGAGGAGGGGTACCTGAGCCTCTACGACGTGCACCGCGACGGTTCGACGGTCCCGTACGCGTCGCTGCGCCGACCGCTTCTGAACATGAGGCCCGACTACGTCTGGCCACTGATCGGCGGTCCTCACGGCGTCGGGATGGATCTACGGCTGCTGCGCTGGCTCGAAGCCCGCGGCTTCGATTACGAGGTCATCGCCGACCACGATCTCGATCGCGACGGCGAGGCGACGCTCGACGGTTTCCGGGCTGTGATAACCGGTGGCCACCCCGAATACTGGACTTCGCCGATGCTGAACGGGCTCGAGGGCTATCTCGACGCCGGCGGCAGGCTCGTCTACCTCGGGGGAAACGGCCTCTACTGGGTGACCGGCATCGACCCCGAACGTCGGTATGTCGCCGAAGTCCGGCGCGGCCAGGCGGGGAGCCGTCCCTCGAGCTCCCCTCCCGGCGAGAACCGGCTCACCACGACCCGGGAGATGGGTGGCCTGTGGCGTCATCGTGGCCGAGCCTTCCAAGAGTTGCTCGGAGTAGGCACGACCGCGACCGGCGCCGGCCGGGGACGCCCCTACAAGCGCACCCGGGCCAGTCGCGATCCCCGATTCTCATGGGTTTTCGAGGGTATCCAGGACGACGAGGTGGGCGCCGCGGGAGGGATCCTCGGCGGTGTCGCCGGCTACGAGTTCGACCGGGCGGACAGCGAGCTCGGTACGCCGCCGCACGCGACGGTCATCGCCAGCGCAACCGACTTCGCGGAGCCGTACCGCCCGATGATCGAAGACTTCACCGGGACCGGACCTCAGCTTGGCGATTCGTCGAATGGCCTGGTCCGCGCCGACATGGTCATGGCCATCGACGGCGACGGGGGCGGGGTCTTTTCCACCGGCTCGGCGGCCTGGTGCGGAAGCCTGGCAGACGAGTCCGGCGACTCGACCGACGTGGGGATCCTGACGGCGAACGTGATCCGCCGCTTCCTGTCCGTCCCACGTGGCACCAACCCCCTCGAAACGGAGGCTGAAACATGATGGCGAATCGTCTGGGCATAGATACCGGAGGGACCTTCTGCGACTTCGTGCTGCTCGACGAGCAGGGCAGCATCCGGCGGGCCAAGGTTCCTTCGACGCCCTCGGACCCCTCGGTGGCGATCCGCGAAGGTCTGCGGCAACTCGGCCTCGACGAAGCGCCTGACCAGGCGACCGTTGGTACCACCATCGCGACCAACGCGGTGATCGAACGACGCGGTCCCCGGGTGATCTACGTCGGCAACGAGGACTTCACGGATGTGCCCTTCATCGGGAGGCTCGACAAGGAGCGTCTGTACGACCTCCACTGGAAGAAGCCGCGCCCGCTCCTCAGCCGAGGGGATTGCCTCGGTGTCTCGGGGCGGATCGGGCATCACGGAGATGAGATCGACGGTGTCGGTCCGGCGGCTCTCGAGAAGCTCGAGGCCGACCTGGCCGAGCTTGTCGCAAAGGATCAAGGCGACGTCGTCATCGCGATCTGCCTGCTCTTCTCGTACCTGAACCCCGAGCATGAACGAGAGGTGGCGGAGACCGTGCGCCGGCTGCTGCCCGACGCCGCCGTTTCCGTCTCGCACGAAGTCTCTCCGGTCTGGCGCGAATACGAGCGGGCCAGCACCACGATCGCGGATGCCTTCGTGAAGCCCGTGGTCGGCGAGTACGTGGAACGGGTCGGAGAAGCTCTGGGCGTCGAGAACTGGAACCTGCTCGCGTCGAACGGGGGATTCCTGCGCTCTACCGCGGCCGAATCAAGACCGGCGCAGCTACTGCTCTCGGGGCTTGCCGGTGGCGTGACCGGCGCCCGTCACTTCGCGCACGCTGCCGGCTTCGACTCCGTTTTCACCCTGGACATGGGCGGGACCAGCTGCGACATCGGCCTGATCCAGGATGGCGTCGAGCAGTACGAGCCAGAGTTCGACGTCGCCTTCGGGATCCCGGCGACCGTCCCCTGCGTCTCAGTCCAGACGATCGGCGCCGGTGGCGGATCGATCGCCTGGATCGACAAGGGCGGGATGCTTCGGGTCGGGCCACGCAGCGCCGGTGCTGAACCGGGCCCCGTGGCCTACGGCCGCGGCGGCCTCGACCCGACGATCACGGACGCCAACCTCGTGCTCGGACGCCTGAGCCCGGAGTACTTCCTCGGCGGGGCCATGAAACTCGATCTCGAAGCGGCCCTGGCCGCCTACGAATCGCTGGGCGACCAGCTCGGCATGGAGGCCCGTCCGGCGGCGCTCGCAACCTTGATGATCGCTGACGAGGAGATGGCGAACGCGGTCCGCCTCGTCGCGGTCGATTACGGCCTCGACCCGCGAGAGTTTGCCCTCGTCGCCTTCGGCGGCGCCGGCCCTCTCCAGGCGAGGTCGGTCGCAGCCCGACTGGGGATAACGACGATCCTGGTTCCGCCCGCGCCGGGGCTCTGCTCCGCATTCGGGTCCTTGATCGCGCCGCCTCGCGTCGATCGAGTCCGGACCTACTACGCGAATTCCGAGACCCTGGACCCCGACGAGTTCATCGCGGCCGTAGCGCAACTGGCCGACGAGGCGGTTGCCGAACTGAGCCGGAGCGTCGACACCGAGGGCGCCGAGCTCGAGAGCTTTGCGTCGCTTCGCTATCTGGGTCAGAACTTCGAGCTGGAAGTCGAGATAGTCGGTGGCTCGGCCGGGTCCTGGGACGCATTGCTGGAGAGCTTCGCGGTCGAACACGAACGGCAGTACGGCTTCAGCCTGCCCGGGGAGCCGGTCGAGGTCGTGAACTTGCGGGCAACCGTACGCAAGCCCCAGGCGACCGACGATGCGACCAGCTTTCCGGACGAGGACGTCCCGAACGAGTCGCGGCGAGTGTGGCTCGGCCCCGGCGAGGCGAGCGACGTCAAGGTGTATCGCCGCTCGCAGCTCGCACCCGACGAGGAGCTGGAGGGGCCGCTGATCATCGAGGAGACCGACTCCACGACCATCGCCTTCGCCGGCGACCGGGTCCGGGTCGACGAGAGCGGCGTGCTGGTACTGACGATCCCAGGAGAGAGATGAACGAGAAGCTGGAGCTGGACAACGTAGGTCTGCACGTCCTCCACAACGCCTTCACGAACATCGCCGCGGAGATGGCGCTGGTGATGATGAAGACCTCGTACTCGACGATCTTCAACGAAGGCCTCGACTTCTCGACGGTGCTGCTCGACGCTCGGGGCAACCTGATTGCCGAGAAGAACTTCACCCCCTCGATGATGGGCGCCATTCCCAACACGGTCGCCTGGACTCTCGAGGAGTTCGGGCCGGAGTTCTTCTCGCCGGGGGACATCGTCGTCCACAACGACCCGTACCGGGGGCAGTGCCACCTCCCGGAGCACATGATGATGAAGCCGATCTTTCTCGGCGAGGAGCTTGTCGCCTTCTCCGGTGCCATCGGGCACGTGGCCGAGGTGGGAGGGAAAGCTCCGGGCAGCTTTGCCTCCGACGCGACCGACGTCTACCAGGAGGGCCTCAGGCTGCCGCCGGTGAAGCTCATGGAAGGCGGCGAGTACGCCGAACAAGTGTGGCGCATCGTCTTGGCGAACCACCGCACCCCGGTGAACACCTGGGGCGACTTCCACGCGATGATCGGCGCCCTGAACGTGGGCGAGCGACGTTTCAGCGCCTTGGGCGAACGCTACGGCAGCGAAACGGTCGTCGACGGGGGGCAGCGGCTGATCGACTACTCGGAGAAGCGGCTCCGCGCCGAGGTCGTCGACCTGCCCGACGGCAAGTACGAAGCCGAGATGCAGGTCGAGGACGACGGCGTCGGGAGCGACCCGTTCACGGTCAGGGTCAAGGTCGTGATCAGGGGCGACGAGGTGATCGCCGATTTCACCGGATCGAGCCCCCAGGTCCGCGGACCGATGAACTGCACCTTCGTCGTCGCGCTCTCCGCCATCTACAACGCCGTGTTCTGCGTCACCGACCCCGAGGCGTTGATCCCGCGCAACTCCGGCTGCTACCGGCCGGTCCGGATCATCGCGCCGCCCGGCAGCGTCGTGAACGTGGTTCACCCCGGACCCTCGGTAGGCGGCAACACCGACCTTCAGCCGAAGCTGGTCGATCTGCTGCTCGCGGCGCTCTCCCAGGCCGTGCCTGGGCGGGTTGCCGCATCCAGCGGGGGTTCCAGCTCGAACCTGCTCTTCGGAGGTACGCACCCCGAGACCGGCCGGTACTACTCGAACTACCACTTCGACGGGATGGGCGCCGGCGGCACCAACGAGAAAGACGGCAACGACGCCGAGGTGACCCGTCACTCCAACTGCCGCAACACGCCGATCGAAGTGTTCGAGCACCGGTATCCCCTGCTCACGCTCGAGTATGGGATGGTCACGGACTCTGGCGGCGCCGGGCGTCACCGCGGCGGACTTTCGACCACGCGGACGATGCGGGTCACCGCCCCGGAGATCACCTTCAGCGCGCTCTTCGACCGCTCGCGGATCGCCCCCACCGGTCTCTTCGGGGGTGAGGATGGCTTGGGATCGCTGCTCTTGGTGAAAAGAAGAGGCGAGGATGAGTTCAGGTCCTTCGACGAGGTCTTCGGGGTCGCGTCCCCGACCAAGTTCACCCACGTCGTTCTCTGCGAGGGCGACGAGATCCCGTATCGCACACCGGGGTGCGGCGGCTTCGGCGACCCGGCCGAACGCGACCCCGAGGCGTTGCAGGCAGATGTAGCGGACGGCTACGTGAGCCGAGAAGCAGCCGGCCGGTACGGAGCGGGGCCTGGACCCCAGGAAGGAACTGCGCGATGAAGGGTCACTGGGTGGAGTTCGATCGTCACTGGCGGGACACCGACGTGGTCAACTGCCAGGTATGCGGGCGTCTGATCCCGAGCCGGGCCTGGATGTTCGACGGTGGCAGGGGAGAGCTGCGGAGCTGCTCGCCGGACTGCGAAGAGATCTACTTTTCATACGTCGAGCCTGAGCACGGGCCGAAGGAGGCCGCCAAATGAGGATCACCGAGGTTGAAGCGATCATGCTGCGGCAGCCGGATGCCCTCGATTCGGCGATCGCCGACGGCAGCCAGGACGCGCTCATCCTGCGCTTGCACACCGACGAAGGGATCACCGGGATCGGCGAGGTCGACTCGCAACCCCATGTGATCAAGGCGATCGTGGACGCACCGGCGTCGCATGCGAACGCGACCGGGCTCGGTGCCCTGCTGGTGGGCATGGATCCACTCGAGATCGACGGAGTCTGGGATCGATTGTTCGCGGGGTCGATTTACTACGGTCGACGAGGCGCCGCGGTGCATGCCTTGAGCGGGATCGAGATCGCACTTTGGGACATCGCCGGCAAGGCGGCGGGCAAACCGATTCACCAGCTTCTGGGCCAGGTCCGTCGGGACCGGGTCAAGGCCTACGCCAGCACCTTGATGCCCGACACGCCGGCCGAAGCGGCTCGAGTGGTCGACCGCCATCTCTCGGACGGGTTCGGCGCGGTCAAGCTGGGATGGGGACCCCTGGGACGGGACGCCGATTCGGACGTCGAGCTGGTCGCGGCGTCCAGGGCCGCGGGCGGTGACGACTTCGACCTGATGATCGACGTAGGCATGGGCTGGACGGAACCCGAGGACGCGATCGGGAGGGTGCGTCGGATGGAGGAACACCGGCCCTACTGGGTCGAGGAGCCGTTCTTCCCGGACGAGTACGAGAACTACGCGCGCCTGGCGGAGGCGGTCGACGTGCCGATCGCGGCGG
>ERZ778022.5074-NODE-5074-length-10927-cov-5.719095_pt1 | contig 10927 bp, 6 predicted proteins | sample MGYA00375752_ERZ778022 | MGnify/ENA primary metagenome ERZ778022 (study PRJEB29350, sample SAMN05389826) | bioreactor metagenome | isolation source: Thiocyanate bioreactor | place: South Africa: University of Cape Town | collected 2014-04-04 ...
ATTGCCCCGCAGCGTTTGTGGTGAGCATGGCGCGCATGCTGCCAGCGCTGATGGCGCCGGCGGGCGGCGGCGGCAAGTGGACGCCGGCGGCGGGCGTGGACCTGACGCCGGCGCCGGGGCCGCTGCTGGCGGCGTTCCAGGCGGCGTTTGACCGCGGCGACGCGGTGCGGTTTACGATGCTGGTGACGGAGACCTTTGCGGCGGCGGCGGGGCTGGAGTGGCCGCTGTGCGACCGGTGCATGGACATTGCGCTGAGCCGCGCCAACAAGGAGCACGACTTTGTGAAGGGCCAGCGCGCCGCCGCGGTGGAGTTCACGGCACAGTTGACGGCACGGCTGCACCACCCCCAGCCGCTGCCGCTGCCAGCGGCGCCCACCACAGCTGTCACGGCCACGGTGGCGGCGGCGCCCGCGCCGGTGGACCCGCGCAGCGCGCTGCTGGAGGAGCTGCTGGCGGAGGAGGCGGCGCTGAGTGCGCAGGTGGCGGGACTGCGGCGGCAGCTGGGGCAGGCGGGCGACGGCGGCGGCGGGGAGGGCGACGAGGCGGAGGGCGACGTGGGCGTCATCTCGGGTGGGGCAGCGGTGCGGCGGCGGGGTGGTGGTGGCGGTGGTGGTGGGGGGTTGGGGGTAATGACAGGTGGTAGCCTGGCGGCAGCGGCGCGCGGGTTGGCGAGCGCGCACGAGGTGCTGGCGGGGCTGCAGGCGGCAGCGTGGGCAGAGTACCGCGACGTGTCACGTGCGGTGGCGCACGCACGAGGGCGCATGGCGGCGCTGACGGATGCCGACATGCGGCACCGCGACACGCTGGCGCGGCTGCGCTACCTGACCGTGCACAATGACGCGTTTTTCATTTGGCACCGCGGCCCCTTTGCCACCATCAACTCTTGCCGCCTGGGCCGCCTGCCGGGCCAGGCGGTGGAGTGGCCAGAGATCAATGCGGGGCTGGGGCAGACGGTGGCGCTGCTGTCACACATTGCGGTGCGCATTGGCTACAAGTTCACGCGGTACACCCTCATCCCCATGGGCTCCTTCTCCACGCTCAGCCCCGTGGGCGACGACCGCACCAGCCACGAGCTGTACTACACCAGCAAGTTTTTTGCGCAGTCGCGCCTCAACACCGCGCTGAAGGCGCTGCTGGCGTGCATCAGCGAGGTGGGCGACTACGCGGGCACGGTGGACCCCAGCTTCTGGTGGCCGTACCCCATCACGCACCACGGCGAGAAGATTGCGGACCTGCCCATCGCCATGGGCAAGGACGCGGTGTGGACGCGCGCGCTCAAGTGCGCGCTAACCAACCTCAAGTGGCTGCTGGCGTGGGCGTACCGGCAGCGCGAGGGCGCATAGATTACTTAAATGGGCGTTGTGTGTGAATGGGGGGTGACAACAATGGTAATGCTTACAAGCGCGCGCGCAGGTCAGGCGGCGGCGCCAGGGCGGGCGGCGTGCTGCCCCATGTTGCCAGCGGCTGCGTTGCAATGCCATGCGCCGCGGCGCCCGGCGGCGGGCCGCTGGAAGAGGACGGTGCGGGTACATCACCGTCTTCACCGTCTGCGGCGCTGCTTAGCCGCCAGGCGGTGAGCGGGCCACGAGTGATTGCCACTGGCGGCTCGCTGGGGTAGTCGGGGTGGAAGCGGATGACGCCCTCCTGCGCCGTGGACACCGCCAGCACGCCGTCGGTACGGAACATGCGGCCCACCGAGAAGCCGCGCCCGTGCACCAGCCGCGGCGACTCCAGCTCGTACAGCAGCCAGGCGTCGGCGCGCGCGGGCGCGTGGAACCACATGGCGTGGTCCAGCGACGACATGAACGACACAGAGGGGTTGGGCGAGCCGTGTGGCAGCAGCGCGTTGCCCAGCAACGAAAAGTCGGATGCAAAGGCAATGGCGCAGGCGTGCAGCGCGCGGGCGGCATGGATGGGTAGGGGTGGCACACCACCTGCCGGCCCGTCGTCCAGGCGCGCCTTGGCACGCAGCCACACCAGCTGCACCGGCGCGTCGACGCCCGGGTCCAGCGGGTCGCTCTGTCGGCAATACCGCAGGTCTATTGGGTTATCCTCCGCTAGCTGCGCCTCCACGCGGCCCCGGAACACGGACGGCAGCCGCGGGTCCGCCAGCACCGCCCGCAGGCGCGCGGCCGCGTCGGGGATGGCGTCCGGCGGCGGTGCGGCAGGCGGCGCGTACGCATGCTCCACCGCGGACGGCTCGTCTATGCGGTGGAACGACGCCAGCGCCACAAATATGGTCTTCCCGCGCTGCACCGCGGAGCACCCGCGCGTCACGTATGACTTGCCGTCCCGCAGGCGCTGCACCATGTACAGGATGGGCGTCGTGGGGTCGCCCGGCAGGCAAAAGTAGGCGTGCGCCGAGTGCAGCGCAAACTCGGCCGTTGCCACGGTGGCGCAGCACGCCGCCAGCGCCTGCGCCACCACCTGCCCGCCAAACACGGCGCGCCCCGCCACCGGCTTCCACAGCTTGCATCCCCTAAACACGTCCACGTCCAGCGCTGCGTGGGTGGGTGGGGGGGGGGGGGGGGGGGGGGGGGGGGGGGGCAGACGGTGTGGCACCGACGTGGCTGGCGCCCGCGCATCTTGGTCGTGCGGCTCAACGTACCTTCCACGCGCACCAGCTCTTCCAGCGATGTGCCTGGCAGGCGCCGTGCATCTACCACCGACGGCACCGCCAGACCTAATGCCCCGCCTGCCGCCGCCTCCCTTGTCGCCGCCGCCTCCCCTGCTCCTGCCGCAGCCGCAGCAGCCGCGCCCGCCCCTGCAGCCGCCGCCGCCGCAGCTCCTCCCTCCTTCTTGGCCACGGCACGCATGTTGGAAAACATGGTGGGATCACACGCTGGATGGAGCGGGTGAGACAACAGGTGCAAAGTAGTGGCTATTATTGTGCAGCTGCTGCTATGTCACGGCCATTTATACGTCGCGTGTGCTTCATATTGCATCTCGTTCGAGCCGTCTATCGTCATGGTGGTACGGCCGTATCTTTGAAAGCCGCACCCATGGCGGACGCACCGCGGCCACCGCCATAAGCCCATTACCGGTATGCGCGCGCCGGGTACACCGTTTGTACACAAAGCAAAAGCGATTGAACGCGCTAAGCTACAAGGTAAATACATCGTGTGCACGCGGGGTTGCGCGTGCGCTGTACGTGTGTGCGGTGACGGCGTCACCGCAAACGTCCCCGCGACCATCAACAGCGGCCATCAAGACGCGCACACAAAGCAAGATGAAGGCGCCGCAGCCGACACTGGCGCGACTATGTTGCGATGCGGCCGCTGGCGGTAGCAAGCGGAGCCAGGCGCGATGCGGACGCCGCCGGCAGCAACTCTTTGTGTGACGGGGCGGTGGCGAGGCTGGAGCCTGGTGCGTCGCCGCCCGCTGCCGCTGGCGTGGCTGCCACCGGCGGCAGAGCGCGCGTGGAAGTCGTCGTGGGAAGTGGGGAGGTGGTAGCGGCGGTGGACGACGGCGCGCTGCTGCCGGCATCGGCAGGTGTGGCGGGCGTCAGGGGACCAAGGCGAGAAGATGGCGCGCGCGCATCGGGTGTGGCGGCGGTGACGGCTGCGGCCACGGGGGGTGCCACGGCGCCCGGTGTGCCGGCCACCGCCGGCACCGGTGCTGCAGCGGGTGCTGGTGCCGCCGGCGTTGCTGGCAGCTCACGCGTGGATGCGGGGGATGCCACTGCCGGCAGGGCGCGGGATGAGGCGCTTGCTGCAGACGGCGGGGGAACCTCTCCGCCCCCGCCTGCCGTCGCCGTCGCTGGCGGTGGCGTTGCCAGGTCACGGCTGGACGTCGACGACGCCACCGCCTTGAGTGGGGTGGTGTCCGCGCTAGCTGGAGCTGCGGGCGACGCTGCAGCAGGCGTGGCAGCCGCCGCCACGTCACGGCTGGAGGGCGCGCGGGTCGGTGGGGACGCAGCGGCAGGTGTGACCGCTGCCACCACGTCACGGCTGGAAGGTGCCCGTGTCGGTGGGGACGCAGCAGCGGGAGTGGCCGCAGCCACGTCGCGACTTGATGGTGCCCGTGTCGGCGGCGAGGCTGCAGCTGGCGGGTTGGTTGTCGGTGCAGCAGAGTCCGCCGGAGTCGTGCCCGCCGCCACCGGCGGTGCCACAGCACCTGGCGAGTGCGTGGCAGGCGTGGCGGCGGCAGCTGGTTCTCCACCCGCTGTCGTGCTGGTGTCAGGGTGCGACGGCGGCGGGGTGGCCGCCCCATCACGCGACGGTGGCGGCTGAATGGCGGCGGGGGCGGTAGTAGAGGTGGCCGACGCTGTGGCAGAGGAGGAACCAGGGCGCGAAGGGACGGCGCGCACGACAGGCGGCAGCGTGGGTGCCGAGGAGGAGGTAGCGAGGCGGCTGTTGGACACGCCGCGGCCCGCTGCACCCCGGCTGCCAGCGCCCGGCGACGCTGTCGGTGTGCTGCGGGTGGCAGTAGCGGGTGCCGCGGCGGTGGGTGAGTCCGTCGCCCGGCGCGGCGGCGTGGATGACGCGGCAGCTGGTGACCGGCGGGCAGGCGACGCGGCCGACGCTGGCGCGCGGGCGGGGGATGAGGACGCAAGACGGCGGCCGCCGCCGCGATCACCATCACCCCCACTGCCCACGGCGGCACCCTCTGGCAGTGGCGCCAGGCGGCTTGGCGTGCGGGTTGCCGCCGTGCCGGCGCCAGCTTCCGGGCTGGCGGGCGCAGACTTGGGGGCGATGAGGCGGGCGGGTGACAGGGCGGGTGTGCCGGGTGCTGGCTTGGCGTGCGTGCCCGTCAGCGCGTACTGGCGGTCAGACAGCAGGCTGAGCGTGTCGGCGGTGAGCATCGGGGTGGTCGCCGGTACGCGCTGGTACGACCGCTCGTACTGTGTGTACGGCGTCGTGAGGTCGTGCAGGGTGGACACCTGGTACACGCGCAAGGAGGCGTGCGACACAAAGGCGCCGTGCCCCGTGTTGGTGGACATGGCACCCCGCCCGCCCGTCGCCCGCCCGCCGCCGTCACGGTCACTGGCTGCCACCGTGGTAGCTGCCATGCGCCCCGGTCGTGCTGCCCGTGCCCGCCCTGCCCCGCCCGCTGCGCCGCCTGCACGGGGCGGCGGCGACCGTGAGGGCGACGCAGCGCCAGCAGGTGAACGGGCGCCGCCCGGCGACGTGGTGCGTGCTGCCGCAGAGGGGGAGGCTGCATCTCGGCTGCCCCCACGGCTGCCCCCGCGGCTGCCCCCGCGGCTGCCCCCACGACTGCCCCCGCGGCTGCCACTTGGCGATGCTGCACGACTCACTGCCCCGCCGTCGCCACCGCCGCCGGCACCGCCCTCGTCACCGCCACCGCTGCTGCCCGCGCCGCCGCCAGCGCCACTCGCGCTTGGCGCGGTGCTGGTGCCGCCGCTCACGCTGCTCACGCCGCTGCCTTTACCCTTGCTGCGTCCGCGCCGGCTGGGGCCTGGCGGCGGCAGCGGTGCCAGCGTGCCGCGCTTCTCGCTCTCCTTGATGCGCCGGATCAGCCCCGCGTTCTCCGTTGCGATGCGCTCCATCTCGCGGCGGCGCGCGCCCAGGTTGAGGCTCTGCGTAATGTATGTGTGTTGGGGTGGTGAGTGGCAAACCGTGTGCGGGCGCTCTTGCAGGCGGCCCGCCACCGCAACGCACCGGCAGGGAGCGGCTGGGCATCAGGGTCTTGCTGCCCGTGCCCTCCACATCCGAGTAAATGTTTTTCAGCTTCTCCATCAGCTTGCGGTTCTCCATCGAAATCCGCTCCTTGCGCTCTGCGGGGGTGGCGGGGGTGGGGTGACGGAAGGGGCGGCGGGTTGTGCAACGTCAGCACCACGGTCCCCGGCCCGAGTGCCGCCGTGCCGCCGCGTCAAACGTACCGCGCTCCAGCGCCTCCCGCTTCCGGTTGGATGCCAGGTGCGGCATGGCCATGGTGGCGGGCAGCGACATGTCAATGTGCGCCTTGGCGCGCGCCAAGCTGGCGTGCAGGTACGTGTCGCGCTCTGCCCGCTCCCACGCCACCATGCCCTCCTTGGGCGGCGGCAGGGGGGCGTGCTTGCCGCGCATCATGGTGGCGGTGCGCAGCGCCGAGTTGGGCACCGCACTGTGCTTGACTCAACCCGCTGCGTCTCCACCGGGTGCCCTTGGCTTGGCTGCGTTGCGTTGTTGACAGCAGCACGGTGTCGTCGTCGTTGTTGTGGGGAGGATGATGATGGCGCAACAGCAGCTCGCGTCCGGACTCTGGCTGGTGCAGTGTGCGCAGCAGCGTTATTGGGGATTGGGCGCATGCGAGGCCATAAAACAGCCACTACACCAGGAACCAACTCTGCTGCTTTGCTTGCCCGCTGCTACCCCGTCAATTGCACGTGTGCTGCGCGATGGGAGCGGTGGTGTCCACCTCGTTGCCGCCGGCCAGTTCCGTTACTGGTACTCTGCCACCCCCGCCCTCCTCAGGCTGTAGACCAGTAGTAGGCGTCGAGAGGAAACGACGGGCCAGCTGAGCCATCGACATCCAGCTGGCGTCCAGCAGTGCGGCAACGGGGGTGCGCGAACCAAACGCGTTTGCAGGGGAGCGGCGCGCAGACGACGCAATTAGCAGGAATACGAAGCAACGGGTGGGAGGAGTGTAAACCGACCGATATTTTTGTCGCAGTGTTGCGTCGCATTGCATATTTTCATTGTGAACCACCGCCTCCCTTACCTCCTGCTGCGTTTCACTGTGCATCGCAGCGGCAGCAAGTGCGGCGGTGCTGCGGCGAGGCATAATTAGCAACGGCGTGACGCGGGACGCTGCGGCAACAGCATTTAAGCGGACGACGCTCTACTCTGCCTTGACGACGCAGGCGAAAGAAATGGCGACGGCACCGGCAGCACCCGGCGTGCCGGCCAGCATACTGGAGAGTGCAGGTCCCGTGGTGACGGTGGCAGAGGCGCGCGCGCTGCATGTGGCTCCTGCCGCGCCTGCCGCTGCACCTGCCGCGGCAGCAGGGGGTGGCCCGCCGCCAGTGGATGTGGGTGCCACGTTGGCGGAGGTGGCAACGGATGCACGGCGTGCAGCGGCAGGTGAAGCGGCGGCGGAGGAGGATGAGGAGCCGTACTACTGGGAGGAGGGCGGCGACCGGGCGCCCGATGTGGTGAAGCGCGTGGGGCACAACCTGCACTGGGCATCGCTGCAGCTGTTTTCAGGCGTGGAGTACGTCGGCGAGCTGTTTGCCGAGCTGTTTGGCATGACGTCCTCGCGCTACGAGTGGGCTCTGGAGGCGGCGCGGCAGCAGGAGGTACGTAGCTGCGGGTGTGGCGGGCGGTGGAACACCACTGCTTGCATTCAACAAACAATGTCTCACACCCCCACCCGTGTGCGCAGGAGGAGGCAGAGGCGGAGGAGCGCGCGGCAGAGCAGCAGAAGCGGTGGGAGATGATCCACCGCCTAAATACCATGGAGCGGGCTGGCGGTGGCGGCGGAGGTGGCGGCGGTGCTGCCGCGCCGTCGCTGCCTGCCGGCACTGTGTCTGCAGCGTCGGTGGAGGCATCCGCCGTGGCGAGCGCTGCTGCTGCCGCCGCACCTGCTCCTGCACCCGCCGCTGCCGCCGCCGCCGCAGCAGCTCCTGCCGCCACCGCGGCGGCACCCGCGCCAGCGCCAGCTGCTTTTGGGGCTGACGGCGGGCCGGCGCTTGTTTGAGCTAGCCAGCCAGCCGACCGGCCCCTGTTGTTTGCTAGGACCACGCCCCCCTACTCCTTTAAATATTATTGAGGCAGCTCACACGGTGGCGGCGTGCGTGCGGTCGCGGATGAAGGGGTGCGCCAGCGCCTCCTTCACCGTGATGCGCTTGGTGGGGTCCAGCACCAGCATGCGCTCCAGCAGGTCGCGCAGCTGCAGGACGACGCGGCGCGGGTCGTCGGCCGCTTTCTTGGCCAGCAGCTTGGCGCCCAGGTCGGTGGTGGGCGCCGTGATGTCCATCGGCCGCACGGTGGGCGCCTTGGACACGGGGTCGGTGCCGGCGCGCAGGAAGCGCAGGTCGGCGTCAAAGTGCGCCTCGATGGCCAGCGCCTCCACCTGGCGCAGGTGGAACCGCAGCATGCGGTGCGGGAAGCGGCCCTTCAGCGCCTGCTGCAGGTGCAGCATGTCGTTGTTGTCGTCGCCCGCAAACAGCGGCTCGCCGGTGAACAGCTCGTACAGCACGCAGGCGGCGCTCCACATGTCCAGCGCCGGGCTGTGGGCGTACCCCAGGATGACCTCCGGCGCGCGGTAGAAGCGCGACACGAGGAGCGGTGTGGGCAGGTTGTCGGCGTCGTCAATGCGGAAGGCGGAGCCCAGGTCCGCCAGCTTGATCAAGTTAAACCGCTCGTTGGCCAGGATGTTGTGCGGCTTGATGTCAGCGTGCACGATGCGCAGCTTGGACAGCAGCGACAGCGCCAGCAGCAGCTGCTTGGCGTACGCGCGCACCGCGCCGATGGCGATGCCCACGCCCTTCCCAAACTTGTTCTGCACCTCCTTCAGGTTCATGGCCAGCGGCTCAAACACGAGGCACAGGTGGCCGCGGTGATCAAACGTGTGCAGCAGGCGCACGCAGTGGTACCGGCCCTCCGGGTCCGCCGTTGCCACCAGCCGCAGCAGCTCCAACTCCTTCATGCCCGCGCGTCGCATCGTGTCGTTGGCGCGCAGCAGCTTGATGGCCACCACCGCGCTGCTGCCCGTCGCCAGCGCCGCATGCGCGCGCGTCAGGGAGCCGTCCGCGCCCACCGCCATGGGCGCCGGCGCGGTGGGCACTGCGCCCTCCGCCGCCGCCTCAATGGTGGCGTCGTCATCCAGCTCCGCCGCCGCCGCCTCCACCGCCTGCAGGTCGCGGCACATGAACACAGAGGCAAACACACCGCGCCCCACCGCCGACAGCACCTGGTACCGCCCTGCCAGCAGCTCGCCAGGGTGCACCTGCAAGTGGGTGGTGGTGGGGTGGGGAGGTGGGGTGGGGGCACATGTAAAGCGACTAGTAGTGAGTGCAACAGCTGCACACTCTCCTTCACCCACGCACCTTGTAGTACCCTTCCGCGTCGTCCCAGTTGTCAACCAGGTGGCTGGCATCTGCGCCTCCAGCAGCGGCGGCGGCAGCACCAGCCGTCCCAGTTGCCGCGGCCGCTGCTGCGGCGGCGGCAGCGGTGCCTGCCCGTGGTGCCACGCCTGCCAGCGCCGCCTCATCGTCATCATCAAACATGGACAGCACCTTGCGGGCGGGGGCCACAGGCGGCGGCGCGGCTGCTGCAGCAGCAGCAACTGTCGGCCTGGGAGACGGCACTGCTACTGACGCGGCAGCTGCCGGCAGTGGCGGCGCGGCACTGGCTACTGGCGGCGCAGCAGCTGCAGCTGCAAACTTGGCAGCAATGGCTTCCCGGCGCAGCCGCGACGCCTCTAGCACTGCAGCAGCGGCAGCCTCCTCATCTACCACGACCGGCATGCCGTCATCGTCCAGTTGCAATTCGGCGGCTGCGGCAGCACTGTCCCCACCGCCGCTAACCGGCGACGCACTTTGCTCACCCCGCCGGCGCCTGTCGATGACACCTGGGCTGCTGCTCCGGCTACGACTGCGACTACGGCCTCGCGACGGTCCACCTCCGCCACCGCCGCCGCCGCCGCCACGATCCCGGTCGCGTGCCCAATCGCGGTCACCACCACGTGCCCGCTCCCGCTCCCGCTCCCACCCGCGCTCCCGCTCCCGCTCCCGCTCCCGGTCACGACCGCCTCCCCGCTCGCCGCCGTCGCGGTGACGGTCATCTCGCCACACACCACGGTCCCGCTCTCGCTCACGCTCCCGGTCCCGGTCCCGGTCCCGGTCACGCTCATACTCGGCATCACGATCGCGCTCCCGCCCGCCGCCGCTGGCGTGGCGGTCATGCTCCCACCGTGCGCCGCCGCGCGCATCGCGGCTACTGCGCCCATCGTCGCGGCTACTGCGCCCGTCATCACCACGTCTGCTGCCCTCGTCCCACGGCCGCCGGTCGCGGTCAGCGCGCCAGCGGTCGTCATGCCGCCCGCCTGGACTCCGACTCCGGCTGCGGCTACGACTTCTTCCCCGCCCGCCGCCGTCATCGCGCCAACTAACGCGGGCCGCCTGCTGCTGCTGGTTCCTACCACTGCTGCTGCCCCCGCCGCCGCCGCCACCACCGGCAGTGGTGGTCATCGGCCCATCGTACCACACCTCCATCCTTGTGGCGCACGATACGTGGCGCACGACAAAGCAGCACTCCACGTGGGCGCGCAAGCAACAACACGTGGCGCGCGAGAAGGCGGGCTGCTGGTGGTGCTGGTGGTTCCAGTGGCTGGATAACGAAATCAAGGAGCAAAGCACACGAGAGGTAGACAAGCGCAACGTTCACACATATGCGCAAGTGGGAGTGTTCTGCCGCGTCTACAATTGTGTGCCACCGTCGCCGTGTCAATATCACGCCTCCCAAACGTGGCGTCGCGCACCCACCAGCCTGACTAACGGCTGCCACTAGGGCTGCCTGCCTGTGCTGCCTCTGGCTTTGCTGCCTCCTGCCTCGATGACAACAACTTGGCAAGCAGCCCGGGGCAGTGGGCAATAATAGCAGCAGCAGCAGCAGCAGGAGTAGAGGCAGTGGTTAGCGGTTGCTAGGGCAGCGAGCTGTGCCTTTGTGAGCTGCGCGGCAGCAGCAACTTACAAAACGTGCCCATTGCCCAGCAGCCTGACCGACAGCGGACAGCAAACGTTGCAACGGTGCAACGGCACAACAGCGGCGACACTAACTCCACGGAGGGAGGAACGCGTGACGAGGGCACAACAGGAAGTCAGCCACATCGGCTGGCAGGGTGCCTGCCGGCTCTGGCTGCAGAAGCAACCGTGCCGCCACAACAAGGGGTGGCGGGGCTGTAACGGCACCAACGGCAACGACCTTGTGGCCCCCCCCCCCCCCCCCCCCCCCCCCCCCCCCCCCCCCCCCCCCCCCCCCCC
>ERZ778022.5076-NODE-5076-length-10925-cov-5.473413_pt1 | contig 10925 bp, 7 predicted proteins | sample MGYA00375752_ERZ778022 | MGnify/ENA primary metagenome ERZ778022 (study PRJEB29350, sample SAMN05389826) | bioreactor metagenome | isolation source: Thiocyanate bioreactor | place: South Africa: University of Cape Town | collected 2014-04-04 ...
GGGCTTGCCCTGATCGAGCCAGTGCAGGAACTCGGCCATTGCCGCCCCGTCCTGGAGATGCGCCGCCGCCGAGCCGTTGAGTTCGGCGAGGTTCTTGCAGGCGCGCGGGATTTTCGCCGGATCGTTGCCCTCGACGATCTCGCCGCCTTTGGCGCCGATCAGTTCGACGAGCGCATACGGCGTCAGGTCGGGATCGACGAGAATGCGGGCGCCACCGGCGGATTGCCGTGCCAGGGCGGCTTCCAGCTCGGAGGGCGACCGTTGCAGGCAGAGCTGCGCCAGATAGGCTTCCGCCTCGATATTGGTCTTGCGCTTGTCGAGGAACAGCAGCGGTTTGCCGGAAGCAGGCAGAATGGCGCGCGCCAGCGGATGCGGCGTATGCGGCACGTCGCTGCCGCGAATGTTGAAGATCCAGGCGACCGAGGACGGATCGGTGATCAGCACGGCCGAAAGCTCCTTCGCTTCGAGATCGGCCTGGATGGTGGCGATCTTGTCCCTGGCCAGCACACCCGATTCGGAAATGTTCTGGATATGGACCGCGCCGAGCGGTTCGGCCGGGCGGCTGATCCACAGACGGTCGAGCGGATTGTGATCGAGCAACACCAGCGTCCCGCCGAGTTCGGCCAGCGCCTTTTCGAGGCGGCGCACTTCGGCGCCGGTATGCAGCCAGGGATCGATGCCGAGCCGCATTCCCCTGGCTCCGTGCGCCTTCAGCCAGAGATGCGGCGGCTCGCCGACGAGATCGCCGCCGGTGAACACCGCGCCGTCCACCTGCTGCGCAAGCTGGGTGACGTAGCGGCCATCGACGAACACCACCGCCTGTTTGCGATCGACCAGCGCGATGCCGGCAGAGCCAGTGAAACCGGTCAGCCACGACAACCGCTCAGACGAAGCTGGCACATATTCGCCCTGATATTCGTCGGCGCGCGGCACCAGAAACGCATCGATGCCAAGCGTATCGAAGCTTGCCCGCAGCGCCTCGACGCGTTCGCGCCCATATTGCGGCGTTGACGTGACTTCGAAGGATTGAAACATGGCGGCCATCCCGGTTCGCATGAAAATGTCGTCCACTTCTACTCTCCCGGCGCACCTCGAAACAAGGGATGCGCCCGGCGCATTTCCAGGAAATATAGGCGGCGGTTTTGCCGCCGGGACGACGACCCGCCCAGGCTTCCCGTTTCGGGCGAGAAACTAAGGCAACCGAACAACGTCCAATAATCGACATATGCGGATGCCGCATGGCACCCATGAGCAATCGGCTCTGTTTCGGTTTTTGAAAATAAGTATAGTGCCGGCCAACGAAGCGGTTTCGAACGAAACCAAATCGAAAGAAAATGAAAGAGCTGCTTGCTCGAAACGAAATGTGTCCGGTCACTCCTCCTCCCTCCTCCGGCCACATTGTCGAGCATCAGACGCCCGCTTGAGCACTCTCCTCCTCCGGCTCGCGGGCACCGATCAGGTCAGACTGATCGAGCAAGGCGGTGCCTCTGGCGCCGCCTTTTGCTTTTTGGGGGTTCTTGAAGAAGGCCGGCCGAAAAAGGCGCGCCTCAGCGCGCCTTGTCCAAATGGATGGTCACCCAGCCGTTGCGCCAGATGGTGCGGATGTGGCGCAGGCGCGCACCATTATAGGCGGCCAGCACCTTCCAGCGCTGCGAGGCGAGAATGCCCGACAGAACGACCGAGCCGCCCGGGGCCAGATGTTTGACGAGTTGCGGCGCCATCTTGATCAGCGGCCGCGCCAGAATGTTGGCGATGATCAGATCGAACGGCCCGGTCTTGTCGAAGGCATCGGAATGAAAGCCAGGCGCCGTCGCAACGGTGATACCCGAGGCGATGCCGTTGCGCTTGATGTTTTCACGGGCGACGGCGGTGGCGACGGGATCGATGTCGGTCGCCAGAATCGGCACTGGCTTGAGCTTGCGCACGGCAATCGCCAGCACGCCGCTGCCGGTTCCCAGATCCAGCGCATTGCGCACGGTGCGCGAGCGCACCACCCGGTCGATCACCTCGAGGCAGCCCGCCGTGGTGCCGTGATGGCCGGTGCCGAAGGCCTGGCCGGCATCGATCTCGATGGCGATGTCGTTGACGGCGACCTTGTCGCGGTCATGCGAGCCATGCACGAGGAAACGCCCGGCGCGCACCGGCGACAGGCCCTCCAGCGATTTCGACACCCAGTCGATATCCGGAATCACCTCGCGCTCGATGGAAAGATCGCCATGCTCGGCCGAGAGCAGCGCCTGCAGCCGCTCCGAGACCTGCGCCTCATCGTCGAAGGTCATGTAGACGGAGGCTTCCCAGATATCCTTGCGCTCGTCGATCTCGGTGGTGGCGATGGCGAAATCCTCTTCGCCGAACACCTCCGTCATCAGGTCGAGGATCGCCCCGGCCCGCGCTTCCGTCGTCGTCACATACAGGCGAATATCCACGGCAACCTTCTCTCATGCGAAAAGGGCGGCCGATGCAGCCGCCCGAAACCTTGTTTTCCGCGCTTGTCTTAATGCGGAATCGTCCTCGCGTCAAAAGCGCGAATCAGCCCTTCTTCGCCAGGTTTTCCAGCTTCTGGACTGCGGTTTCCGGGTTTTCCTCATAGGCGATGGTGCCGGCGAAGCGCCCGGCGCCATCGAGCAGGAAGACCGAGGCCGTATGGTCCATCGTATAGTCGCCGTTCGGATCCTTCTCGTCGAGCGGAACCTTCTTGGCGTAGACGCGGAACCCCTTGATGACGTCGGCGATCTTTTCCGGAAATGCCGACGATGCGCTTGGAAACGTTGGAGACATACTCGCCGATAATCTCCGGCGTATCGCGTTCGGGATCGACGGTGATGAAATAGGCGTTCAGCTTTTTGCCGTCGGGATCGACCTTGGCGAGCCAGCCGTCGAGTTCGAAAAGCGTGGTCGGGCAGACCTCGGGGCAATGGGTGAAGCCGAAGAACACCGCCGAAGGCTTGCCGCGAAACGCCTGCTCGGTGATCGGCTTGCCGTCCTGGGCGACGAGCTGGAACGGCACCCCGTAGGGACCGGCAGCGATGTCCTGGCGCGTTCTGGTCATTTCCAGCGTCAGCCAGCCGAGCACGCCGGCGACGATGACGATGGCGACCCAAATCATGATACGGAAACGCTTGACGGACATTCCGACCCCCTTCGACAGCATGTGATTGCCCGCCTGATATCGGCTGCCCGCGGGTCTTGCAAATCAAGAAGCGCGTGAAGGCCCGGGGAATCGGCATGGTGCGTCAATTTTTAGCGAAAGTTTAAGCAGTCTTTGCCACATTGGTGATCGCGTTGGCGGACCGAAACCGCAATGACATCACGTCGGCCGATCAAGGATCGGCGTTGCGCATGTATCCAGCGACATCGTTTTGCGGCATCGCGGCCGCCAGGTAGTGCGCCATGACGTCCAGGCAGGTTAGAAAGTCCCTTTCGGTGCGGCAGCGGCTTCTGACGTTGTCCGGCGCCTCCCTCCTCGGCTTCGGCGCCGTGATCGCCGTCGGCTGGAGCGAAAACGGCATCGTAAACGCCGCGCTCGACCGCGCCACCGCGACCCAGCACGATATCGACCGTGTCACCGAGATGCGCATCGCCAATCTGGATCTCGTGCTGACGGCGATGGATACCATCATCGATCGTGACGATCGCGCGATTTCGCTCGACCGCGCCGAGATCATCGCGAGATCCCTGCAAACCCTGCGCGAGGGCGCCGGCGAGATGCGGGCGGTGGCCAAGGAAATCGGCCAGCCGGATCTCGTCTCGTCCTTCGATTCCGATGTCAGTGAACTGCAGGCGAGCATCGCGGTCGAACTGAAGCGCATGGTCGAGACCGGCGCGCCGGCGCAAGATTATGCAAAGCTGGACGACGTGGTCGATGGCGCCGGTGCGCGCATCACGGCGATGCTGCAGATGCTTTGCGTCGAAGGCCGCAAGATTGTCGACCGGCGCGTGGCCGAGGCGACGGCGATATCGTCGCAATCGCTCGCCATCCAGATCGGCTGCGGACTTTTAGCGCTTCTGTCGGTCATAGGCCTGCAAGCCTGGCATGGCGGCCGGTTGCGGCGCGGGATCCAGGGCGTTCGCGACAGCATGCGGAATATCATCGCCGGCGATTACCAATCGCCGGTCGCGGAAATCGAGGCCGGCGACGAAATCGGCGACATGGCGCGCGCGACGGAACTGTTCCGCCGCGCCGCCCTCGAAAAGCGCGACCTCGAAACGAAAAGCCAGGCCGAACAAAGCGAACGCGAACGCGAGCGCCTGGGCCGCGAAGCTGAAAAGGCCGCCGAACACCGCGACGTTCACGCCGCCGTCGAGGCGCTGGCCGGCGGTCTGACCCGCCTGTCGGACGGCGATATCTCCGTGCGCCTCGAGCGACCGTTCCGCGCCGATCTCGAACAGTTGCGTCTCGATTTCAACCGCACCACCGAAAAGCTCAGCGACGTGCTGGTGCAGATCCGCGAAAATGGCTCCTCGATCGAGGCCAACAGCCGCCAGATGCGCGCGTCGGCCGACGACCTCGCCCGTCGCACCGAGCAGCAGGCGGCCTCGCTGGAAGAAACCTCCGCCGCGCTGGAGGAAATTACCGCCACCGTCCGCTCCACCACGACCCGCGCCGAAGAGGCGAGCCTGATGGTCGACGACACCCGCGCCCGCACCGATCGGGGCGGGCGCGTCGTCGGCGACGCCATGGAGGCGATGGAGCGCATCGAGCGCGCCTCCAGCGAGATCGGCACGATCATCAACGTCATCGACGAAATCGCCTTCCAGACCAATCTCCTGGCGCTGAATGCCGGGGTCGAGGCGGCGCGTGCCGGCGAAGCCGGCAAGGGTTTCGCCGTCGTTGCGCAGGAGGTGCGTGAGCTTGCCGGCCGCACCGCCAACGCCGCCAAGGACGTCAAGCATCTGGTTTCGAAATCCAGCGCCGAGGTGAAGACCGGCGTCGATCTGGTGACCGCCACCGGCGATGCGCTGCGCCAGATCGACGACGACGTGCTGCGCATCAACGATCACGTCAAGGCGATCGTCACCTCCGCCCGCGAGCAATCGGTCGGGCTCACCGAGATCAACAGCGCCGTCGGCCAGATGGACCAGGCGACGCAGAAGAACGCGGCCATGGTCGAGGAAACCAATGCCGCGAGCCACGCTCTGGCCAGCGACGCCGAAAACCTGTCGCAACTGGTCGGCCAGTTCCAGATCCGCGACGGCGCCCGCGCCGTTCGCGCCCCGCAGGCGGCAAGCGCCGCCTCGCGTCCAGCACCGTCGCCCGCAAGACGCCTCGCCGGCAAGCTTGCGGAGGCATTCACATCCGGCAGTGCCGTTTCGAGGACGGCCGCCGCTAGCGAAGAGTGGGAAGAATTTTGACCATGTCCAATGCCATCAAGCAGTCGGGATCCTATCTCGAAATCGTCTCCTTCCATCTGGGCGACCAGGAATTCTGCATCGACATCATGGCCATCCGCGAAATCCGCGGCTGGGCGCCGGTGACGCCGATGCCGCATACACCGCCCTATGTGCTCGGGCTCATCAACCTGCGCGGCGCCGTCATCCCGGTCATCGACATGGCCTGCCGCCTGGGTATGAAGATGACCGAGCCTTCCGAGCGCTCGGCGATCATCGTCACCTATGTCGCCGGCAAGTTGGTCGGCCTGCTGGTCGAGCAGGTTTCCGACATGATGACCATCCGCAGCGAAGACCTGCAGCCGCCGCCGGAAGTCATCCCGGATGCGCAGCGCGCCTTCTGCCGCGGCATCGTAGCCCTTGAAAAGAACATGGTCTGCTTCCTCAACCTGGATACGGTCATCGCCGACGAACTGGCCCAGGCCGCTTAAGCGCACAGGCCGGCTTTCCCTGCGGCACCGCTCTTCCTCGACAGCCGCCCTGCCTCATGGCCGGGCGGCCGAAGGCGTTGTCGCCGCCCCTTTCCTCGTTTCATGGTAAATAAAGTCTGAAGAAGGCGGAACCGGAACGGTTCTGCCGGTGTTTCCTCTGGGATGTCCCCTGATGTCGGAGGATTACGGTCATGAAGACCCTTGCCATTGGCTCCGCTCTTGCACTTGCCGCCACGCTCGCCGCTATCGGCCCCGCCCTTGCCGCGGCCGCTGCGAAAGGCCCGCGTCTCGGCTTCGATGTCGCAGCCGTCGAAGACCGGATGATGCCGCCGGAAGCGATGGCGCCCGACATGATGACGACGGGCTCGATCAGCGCCCACCGCCCCTTCAGTGTCGTCTTCCTGAACGATCTCGCTCCCACCGACCCGATGCGTCGCACCGTCGAGCAGAATTCCCAAAATCCCGTGCATCGCGCCGCTGCCCGCGGCTTCGTCAGCGCCGACCCGGCGATTGCGGCACAGCTGCGCGCCCAGAGCCTCGACGAGACCAACATCGTCGGCATCGGCAAGGACGGCGACGGCAACGACGTCATCTACGTCCGCTGATCGAAGCAAGCTGGAACGAAATCCGCCCCGAGACCGAGATCTGCGGGGCGGAAACCGATTCCGGCAAATGGGGTATCTTTACCGGTCACAATTTGGGCAAGACATGAACAGACGACGCCAAAGCGTCCTTGGGGCCGCATGGATGTCTAGGTGATGGTGCCTCATTTTCCCATTTCGGGGAAGCGTCCTAGCGGGATAGGTGCAAAAATGTTTTGGTCTCAACCGACCTTTTTTGGATGTATATCGCCAAGATATCGCATGAATCAGGGTTTCCCCTTCACCCAATTCACCTGCTGGCCATAAAGCGGCACGGTCGAAATCGCCATTTTCGCCGATCCGTCGGTCAGTTCGCGCGTATGGGCGAGATAGATCAGCGTGTCGTTGGTGCGGTCGTAGATGCGATTGACGACCAGCTTCTTCCAGATCAGCGACATGCCCTCGCGAAACACTTCCTCGCCGTCCTTCGATAGATCGATGTCGCCGACTTCGACCGGCCCGGTCTGGCGGCAGGCGATGGAGTTGTTGGACGGATCCTCAAACCAGTTGCCCTTCTTCAACCGGTCGATGACGCTGCGGTCGAAATAGGTGATATGGCAAGTGACGCCCTTGACCTTGGGGTCGGCCACCGCCTCGACGATGATATCGTTTCCGATCCAGTCGACGCCAACCTTGCCCACCACCTCGGCCTTGGCAGCCGCCGCGCCGGCAAGAACCGCCGCAGCCACAAACCCCATGCGAACAATGTTTCCGATCATGACATTTCCCTTCCGACGGACTTCGCCCCAGAGATAGGCATTGTCGCGCGTCGCGCCAAGATCAGGCTTCGGCAATGAAGGCGAGCCACTCATCCTCATCCATGATGCGAATGTCGAATTCGCGCGCCTTGTCGAGCTTCGAGCCGGCACCGGGGCCGGCAACGACGATATCCGTCTTCTTCGAGACGGAGCCGGAGACCTTCGCGCCCAGCCGCTCCGCGCCGGCCTTGGCCTCGTCGCGGGTCATCTTTTCCAGCGAGCCGGTGAACACCACCGTCTTGCCGGCGACCGGGCTTGCCGTCGTCACCGGCTGCTCCGCCGCCTCGGGACGCACTTCGCCCAGCAACCGGTCGACCACCTCGATATTGCGCGGCTCCTTGTAGAATTCCACGATGGAACGGGCGACGATCTCGCCGATACCCTCGACGGCGTTGAGTTCGTTCCACGCCTCGCCGGCAAGCGGCGCCGCCTCCTTCATTGCTGCCGCAAACGCCTCGTAGGTGCCGTAGGAGCGCGCCAGCAGCTTAGCGGTGGTTTCTCCGACATGGCGAATGCCGAGCGCATAGATGAACCGATGCAGCGCGATGTCGCGGCGCTTGTCGATCGCCTCGAAAAGTTTGCGCACGCTGACCTTGCCGAAACCGTCGATGTTTTCCAGCTTGGCAAGCGACGACTCCTGACGCGCCTTGAGCGTGAAGATATCCGGCGCCGTGCGGATTTGCAGCGCCGGATCCTCGCTCTCGAAGAAGAAATCGACCTGCTTCGAGCCGAGACCCTCGACGTCGAAGGCATTGCGCGAGACGAAATGCTTCAGATGTTCCGTCGCCTGCGCCCGGCAGACGAAACCGCCGGTGCAGCGGGTCACCGAATCGAGTTTGCCGGTCTTCTCGTTGCGCTCTCGCACCGCGTGGGAACCGCACACCGGACATTTCTTGGGAAACTCATACGCTGCGGCATCTTCCGCGCGCTTCTCCAGCACCACGTCCAGCACCTGCGGGATGACGTCGCCGGCGCGCTGGACGACGACGGTGTCGCCGATGCGGATATCGTGGCCCTCGGGGCGGATGCGTTCGCCGCTATTGCCGATGCCTTCGATGTAATCGGCATTGTGCAGCGTCGCATTGGTGACGACGACGCCGCCGACCGTCACCGGCGTCAGCCGTGCCACCGGCGTCAACGCGCCGGTGCGCCCGACCTGGATATCGATGGCCTCGACCGTGGTGAACGCCTGCTCGGCCGGAAATTTATGCGCCGTCGCCCAGCGCGGCGAGCGCGAGCGGAAGCCGAGACGCTGCTGCAGATCCAGCCGATCGACCTTGTAGACGACGCCGTCGATATCGTAATCCAGTTCCGGCCGTTCCAGGCCGATCGCGTGATAATGGGCCAGGATATCGGCCACCGAATGCAGCCGCTTCATCAGCGGATTGACCGGAAAGCCCCACTCCCCGAATTTTTGCACCATGCCGAACTGGGTATCGGACGGCATCGCCGACATCTCGCCCCAGGCATAGGCGAAGAAGCGCAGCTTGCGGCTGGCGGTTACTTTGGCGTCGAGCTGGCGGAGCGAACCGGCTGCGGTGTTGCGAGGGTTGACATAGGTCTGCTTGCCCTCTGCTTCCATCTGCCGGTTGAGCGCCAGGAAATCGCTTTTCGCCATGTAGATTTCGCCGCGCACCTCGACGACCTCGGGCACGCCGGTCGGCAGGCGGTCGGGGATCTCGGCGATGGTGCGAACATTGGCGGTGACGTTTTCGCCTGTCGTGCCGTCGCCGCGCGTCGCGGCGCTGACCAGCCGTCCGTTCTCGTAGCGCAGCGACATGGAAAGGCCGTCGATCTTCGGTTCGGCGGTGAAGGCGATGGAATCATCCGGCAGGTGGCCGAGGAATCGATAGACGCTGGCGACGAAATCACTGACATCCTCGTCCGAAAACGTATTGTCGAGGGACAGCATCGGCCGGGCATGCACGACCGGCGAAAAGGTGACCGAGGGTGCAGCGCCCACCCGCCGCGACGGACTGTCTTCGCGCACCAGCTCGGGAAAGCGCGTCTCGATCGCGTCGTTCAGCCGCTTCAGCGCATCGTAATCGGCATCCGAAATCTCCGGCGCATCCTTGCCGTGATAGAGGGCGTCGTGATGGGCGATCTCCCGCGCCAGCCGCTCCAGTTCTGCAGCGGCCTCTTCCATCGTCATGATATCGACATTGGGATTTTCAGCGGACATCGGCGATCACTCCGGACAAAGGTTTCGCGGAAACTTTTAGAGATTATCGCGCCGAAAGGAAGCGGGGAATGGAGATGCCGCAGCGACTAAACAGCATATTGGCGAAGCGTTCAAACACCGCCGGCCAGAAGGCGCTTGGCGGCGGCGCGGGCTTCCTCGGTCACCGATTCGCCCGCGAGCATCCGGGCGATCTCTTCCGTCCGGTCGGAGGGAGCCATGGTGACCACGCGGGTGGTGACGCGGTCGCTGCCGGGCGCGGCCAGCCCCTTGGAAATCTGGAAATGAGTGATGGCCCGGGCCGCCACCTGCGGCGCATGGGTGACCGTCAGCACCTGCACAGTGTCGGAAAGCCGCTTCAGCCGCTGGCCGATGGCATCCGCCACCGCGCCGCCGACGCCCGTGTCGATTTCGTCGAAGACCAGCGTCGGCGCCGAGCCGCGATCGGCGAGCGCCACCTTCAGCGCCAGCAGGAAACGCGAGAGTTCGCCGCCCGAGGCGACCTTGGTGATCGGCCCCGGCCGCGTGCCCGGATTGGTCTGCACATGGAATTCCGCCACGTCGATGCCGTCCGCCGTCGCCTGCCCGGCATCGGTGGTCATCTGCACGGTGAAGCGGGCACGCTCCAGCTTCAGCGCCGGCAGTTCCGCCATGACGGCCTCGGACAAGGCTTCGGCGGCTGTGTGGCGCTTGTCCGATAGAGTACGGGCGGCAGCGTCGAAAGCCTCGCGGGCGGCGGCGACCTGCCGCTCCAGTTCGGCCAGACGCTCCTCGCCGGCGTCGAGTTCTGCAAGATCGGCGATCATCTTTTCGGCCAGCGCCGGCAGGCCGGTGACAGGCACCGAATATTTGCGCGAGGCGGCGCGCAGCGCAAACAGCCGCTCCTCGACGCGCTCAAGCTCACGCGGGTCGTATTCCGTCTTGCGCAGCGCCGCCTCGATTTCCATTTGCGCGTTGGAGAGTTGGTCGAGGGCCGAGTCGAGCATCTGCACCGCGTCTTCCAGAAGACCCGGCGCCTCATGGCTCTTGCGCTCCAGCCGCCGCACCAGCGAGGCGATATGCGGCACGGGCGAGGCATTGCCGTTCAGGAAATCGCTGGCCTCGGAAATATCGCCGGCAATGCGCTCTGCCTTCTGCATGCGCGAGCGGCTTTCGGCGAGTTCCTCCTCCTCGCCATCCTGCGGCGAGAGCACTTCCAGCTCCTCGACCGAGGCGCGCAGATAATCGGCCTCGCGAGCGGCATTCTCCACCTTTTCGCGATGCTTGCGCAGGGTGCGCTCATTGTCGCGCCAGGTCCGGTAAAGAGCGGCAACACCGGTCGCCTCGTCGCCGAGACCGCCAAAAGCGTCGAGCAATTGCCGATGCGCATCGGTGTCGATCAGGGCGCGATCGTCATGCTGGCCGTGGATTTCCACCAGCAACTGCCCCGCCTGGCGCATGAGCTGTACGCCGACCGGCTGGTCGTTGACGAAAGCCTTGGTGCGGCCGTCGGCAGATTGCTGGCGGCGAAAGATCAGGTCGCCATCGT
>ERZ778022.5078-NODE-5078-length-10917-cov-6.049438_pt1 | contig 10917 bp, 4 predicted proteins | sample MGYA00375752_ERZ778022 | MGnify/ENA primary metagenome ERZ778022 (study PRJEB29350, sample SAMN05389826) | bioreactor metagenome | isolation source: Thiocyanate bioreactor | place: South Africa: University of Cape Town | collected 2014-04-04 ...
GGAGCCACATGACCACCCTTGCACCTTGCCCCCCCCCCCCACCCACCCCCGCGCAGCCAAGGGCGGCAACGTGTCGGCGGTGGTGCTGAAGAGCGGCGAGGAGCTGCCGGCGGCGCTCGTGATTGTGGGCGCCGGCATCATGGTGTCCACGGAGTACCTGCGCGTGGCGGAGGGCGTGGAGCTGCTGGACAAGGCGCCGGGCGGCGTGCGTGTGGACGAGTACCTGCGCACGGGGAACCCGGACGTGTACGCGGCGGGCGACATTGCGTACTTCCCGTACCAGCACAGCGTGTCGGCGGACACGGCGTTTGCGCGCATCGAGCACTGGGATGTGGCGTACGACCAGGGGCGCGTGGCGGCGCGCAACATGATGGGCAAGCGCACGGTGTACCGCAACGTGCCGTTCTTCTGGACCATGGTGTTTGGCAAGTCGCTGCGCTACACCGGCTACTGCTACAAGCCGGACCGCGTCATTGTGCACGGCACGAAGGAGGTGGACACGCCGCTCGTGGTTTACTACATTGCCAACGGCAGGGTGGCAGCGGTGGCAACGATCGCCAAGGACCCGTATGCCGTCGCCGCCATGGAGCTCATGCGGCTGGGCAAGATGCCGCCCGTGTCGCAGCTGGACGCCACCGCCGATTTCTTTGACCTGCCCGCCTACCTGCGCTCCATGGCAGGCGCCGACAGCTGCAGCGGCGGCGGCGGCGGTGGCGGCGGCGGCGCGGCAGGTGCGGCGGCGAGTGGCGGCGGCTCGTCGTCATAAGTGCGGCGCGCGTGCCTGCATGTGCGTGTGACGACACCGCCCGTGCCCAGCGCCGCGCTCGCGCGCGCGTGCGCCTGCCGCCATGTTTGCCGCAGTCGCCCGCCTCCGCCGCCGCCGCTGGGTGCGGGGTGTCGCCGTACGTTGTACCGCACCTCAATTAGTGTTGCCCTTCAACTCCTCTCCCCCTATCACTAATTAATTACCGGCGCCCCTTCTTGCCGCCCTTGCCGCCCGCCGCCGCCGCCTTGGCCTCCTCCAGGTGCTTGAACAGCTCCTTCACCACCTTCTCGGCGCGGTCGCCCTTCAGGATCTTGAGCACCTTCTTGTCCGCCAGCGGGTTGGGCAGCAGCGTCAGGGTCTTCAGCTTCTTCTCCTTCAGGTCCGCCAGCCCGCCCGGCAGCTCCTCGATGGCGTTGTCGCCCACGTTCAGCACCGTGAGCGAGGCGCCCACCGCGCCCACCTCCTCCGGCAGCTCCGTCAGCGCGTTGTGCGACGCGGACAGCGTGTCCAGGCGGGTCAGCGCCGCAAACGGCACGGCGGCCAGGCTTGTCAGCGCGTTGCCGTCCAGCAGCAGGGTGAGCAGCGCGGTGGCGCCCGCCAGGCCGTCAATGGCCGTCAGCGCGTTGTGGCTGGCGTTCAGCGCCTGCAGCGCCGGCAGCTTGCCCACCGCCGCCGGCAGCGCCGTCAGGGCGTTGTGGCTGACGTCCAGGAACCGCAGGTCGGTGCACGCCGCCAGCGAGTCGGGCAGCGCCGTCACGCCGCAGTGGCTCACAATCAGCGTTTGCAGCGCGGCGAGGTGGCCCACCATGGGGCTCAGCGTCCCCACGGCCGGCAGACCCAGCAGCTCCAGCCGGTTCAGCTGCGCCGCGTGCCACAGCGCCGGGTCTATCAGCTCACCCTCTGCCGTGGCGGGTGCTGGTGCCGCAGCGGCAGCAGCTGCTGCTGCTGCCCCTCCACCTCCACGGGCGGTGGCGGAGGCAGCGTCAGCAATGTGCGCCGCCCAGTCTACCTTCATCTCGCGCCGGTTCTCGCCCATGACGCGCTTCAGCTCGGGCCAGGTGGGCGCCACAGCGGGCGTCGGCAGCGGTGGTAGACCCAGTGCGGCAGCCGCGGCGGCCGCCGCTGCGCCCTCAGCCTCTGCCTCCGCGCCCGCTGCCGCCACGGCGGCCAGCATGCCCTTGCGCGCCTCCTCCTGCAGCGCGCGCTTCTTCAGCCGGTTACGCTGCGTGGAGGTGAGGCCATCCGCATCCACCTCCGCCTCGCCGCCACCCGCACCACCGGCGGCGGGCCCAGACTTGTCGTCGTCTGCCTCGTCGTCAAACAGCTCCACCACGGCGGCATGCCGCCCCGCCACCGCATAGTCGCGTGCCGTCTTCCCCGCCGCTGACTTGGCGGTGATGCTGGCCTTGTAGTACAGCAGGTGCTCCACGCACTTGTCCGCGCCGCGCGCCGCCGCCAGCATGAGCGGCGTGCGGCCCTCGTCGTCCGCCACGTCAATGGCCTCGCCCAGCTCGCGCCGCGACCGCAGCGCGTCCAGGATGACGAGCATGGCGCGCGGCTTGTCCGCCGACGCCGCCAGCTGCAGGCCGGTCAGGCCGTCGTCATTCTGCGCCACCGCCACGGAGATGCCGCTGTGCAGCACGCCCCACCGCACCGCGTCCAGCTTCTCCTTGCCGATGGCGGCGAACCACTGGCTGCGCTTGTCGCCGCCGCCGCTGCCGCCGCCGTGCCCGTGCCCGTGGCCGCCGTGGTGGGCCATGGTTGCCAGTAAATTGATGTGGATAGAGGGCCGTGGGCGGCAGTAGAAAGCAAGAGAAGTGTAGACGACCAGTGGGCGTCAAGAGAGCAGTAACACGAAACGAGACCAGAAACCAAGTAGGTGTCAAGGGAGGAGCAGTCGTGAGCAAAAAAAGTAGTAGAGATCAAGAGGAGACAGGAGTCCAGCACGCGGCAAGTTAAACCCAGTAGGAGTCAAGAAAGCCCCGAAACTATCGAACCCCGTGGAGACCAAGAGGAGAAGTAGAGAGAAAGTACTTGGGCGCGAAAAAAAAGGCAGTAGAGGCAAGAGAAGGGGGCCACTCAAAAAAATAATTCGGAGTGGGAACAAATTCTTCAATCAAAATAACACCGCGGCTCAGCCAGAAACCATTCAGGGCACCCGTCGCAAATCAAATTACGTGTGCGGCGCGCGCGCACACATATAAACACAATATGGGTGGTGTTGCGGCTTTTTTCTATCTTTTCTTTCTTTTCTCTATCTTTTTTTGCCCCTCGTGCTGCGCGCTGGGCAGTGGGCACAATGCCGCATTACCAACACATGTTCAAATATCAACGTCATAAGGCGGCAGCTGCCACAGGTACATGCCGCTATCCTCACCAGCAGCAAGCCGGTTGCCTGGCAGCGCCGCCACCACATTGAGCGAAATGTCTGACCCAAACGCTATCACCAGCGGCGGCCGCGCCAGCGCGCCGCCCGCGCCGCCGGCCTCGTCGCGCGTGTCCCACACCCGGATCGTGTTGTCGGTAGACGTACTGGCCAGACGGTTGCCGGGCAACACAGTCAGTTCGTGTACGCGGCCCGTATGCCCTGTCAGCACGCGGATGCAGGTGTCGCTGACGGTGTCCCACAGTCGCACTGTATTGTCCAAGCCCCCGCTCGCGAGGCGGCCGTCCGGCAGCACCACCAGGGAGGTAATGTAGCCAGTGTGTCCCAACAGCGTGGATACACACGTCCCCACGCCCACGTCCCACAACGACACACTGCGACACTGAAATGGTACACTGGCCACCTTGCCGTCCAGCAGGGCTGCCACCGCCCTCACCGCCTTGTCATGCGCCTTCAGCGTTGCCACCACTACCCCTGCGTCCACATCCACCACGAGTAGCGAGCCGTTCACACACCCAGCCACAAGGTGCCCGTTGCAAGCCACCGCTAGCTCCCGTACGCCGCTTTCGCAAGGAATGGTTGTCCGCTTGTCCCCACGCGTGTCCCACACAACAATGCAAAAATGGGTTTTGCCCGTGCTGGTACCGGCGGCCACCCGGTGGCCGTCCGGCAGCCCTGCTAACGCCCACACAAACAGGTCACGAAGGTCCATCTGCGCCACTGCTTTGCACCCAGTCGTAGAGTCCCACAGTGTCAACTTCCTGCCCATGCTGACCAGCCGGCCGCCTGGCAGCGATACCAACAATCTGATACCGTCCCTCTCCCTAAGCTTGCCGTCGGCTGGTACAAAGCACCCACGCGCGCGACATGCCACGACTGTGGTGCGAGACAGGGCCGTACCAGCGCTTTGCAACATCCGCAGCGCCGGCAAGTGGTCCAGGCGAGCCCGCGGCGTTACGTTGCTGCAGCCTTCCATGTGCAACTCCTCCAGGCCGGCCGGCAGGCTGGCAACCGTCGCATCACCGAAGGTGGCGTGGTTTATGATGAGCACCCGCAACGCCGGTAGGTAGGGGAACACAGCGTCTGGCGGCAACGCACAACCACGATGCAGGTCCAGTGACACGAGCGAGGGCGGCAGGGTGGCCAACAGTGCAGCGCTAATGGGAGCGTAGCGGAGGCAGAGCGTGTGCAGGCTGGCGAGGTGCGCAAATGAGGCCTCAAATGAATGCTTGATAAAGCTCTCAAGGTTTAGAACACGGAGGGACGGCGGTAGTGTGGCAATGGCAGCGCCGTCGATGTGTGTGTACTGTGCATTCAGCACGCGCAGACGGGTCAAGTGGCCTGCCGACCAACCACGAGGCCATGGTTTACCAGTACTATTACCATAATGGGCCTCATTGCCAATGTCAAGCACCTCTACCGACGGCGGCAGGCTTGCGACGGTGGCGGCGCTGAACGGCTGTGACACCTGGGTGCGCGCCACGATCCGCAGGTCCCGCAGATGGCTGAAGTCGGCGGTGTCCGGAGTCTTGCAGCGGTGCATGTGCAACTCGCGCAGGAATGGTGGCAGGCGGGCTAGCCCTGCCGCCACAGCATTCGTGCGGCTGCAGTCCAGCGACTCCAGTGCCGGCAGGTGCGTGAAGCTGGCATACTGCGTGACATCTCTACACTCTGACACGTTCAGTGTGCGTAGCGTGTGCGGCAGGCGCGCAATGACGTCGTCAGTGACACTGTCGCCGCACACAGACAGGTCCAGCTCCATCACTCCCCCCAGCGCGGCCAGCTCCCTGCCGTAGCAATATGGACCTAGTGCGTCTGCCGCTAGCTTTAGGCCCGTCGCCGCCGGTAGCGCTGCACGCCACCGGTCAACGTCGCGCACGGCAATTGTGGTGTCAGCCCATGGCACCGCCGCAACTGCGGCAGGAAACACCGGATGCAACCGCCGCAGCACAGTGGTGTCGGCGGTGTTGAGGCACGCCAGTACTGCCGCCGCTGTGACGACGTTGCCTCCCACCACCTGCACCAGCAGCGGTGGTGCCACCGGTACCTCCATGCCATGTGTCGCGGGTGGTGACGCCTCTACCGGTACTGCCGCCCTACCGGTACCGGTACCGGTACGCAAGCGACGCACACGGCCCGCTGGTGCAGCCATATTCAACCGTGTTGTGTTGCAAGCAACGTGTGGCGGAGCGTCGGCAACAATTGCAGCGCCTCCCCATTTGGCTGTGTTCACATTAGTGAGGCGTTGGGGGAGAGTGGTGGTGGCATACCGGTACCCGCCAACTCGGACACGTGTCACCGTCAAGTCGGCGTCACCACAAGTTCAAATATCAACGTCATAAGGCGGCAGTTGCCACAGGTACACGCCGCTCCCCCCGCCAGCGCCCAGGCGGTTGTTGGGCAGCGCCACCAGCCCGTACAGCGCAATGTCTGCTTCAATCACCAGCACGTGTGGTCGCTGCGTCAGTGCGCCACCTGTGCCACGCGCATCATCACGCGTGTCCCACACCCGGATCGTGCTGTCGGCGGACACACTGGCCAGGCGGTTGCTAGACAACACAGCCAGTGCATAAACCGATCCCGTGTGGTCGGTCAGCACGCGGATGCAGGCGCCGCTGCCGATGTCCCACAGTTGCACCGTTGTGTCGGAACCCCCGCTTGCAAGGCGGCCGTCCGGCAGCACCGCCAGTGAAGTAACATCGTCAGTGTGCCCTGCCAGCGTGGATACACACGTCCCCGCGCACACGTCCCACAACGACACACTGCGACATTCTGATGGTACACTGGCCACCCTGCCGTCCAGCAGGGCCGCCACCGCTCTCACTGCCTTGTCATGCGCCGCCAGCATTTTTACCACGGTGCATGCGTCCACATCTATCATGCTCAACGTGCCGCACTCACACCCCGCCACGAGGTGGCCGTCGCGGGCCACCGCCAGCGCCTGTACACTGCTGGCAAAAGCAATTGTTGCGCCAGAGTCGGGCGGCGCTTCTCGCGTGTCCCACACAACAATCCCCAGGGTGGTACCAACTGCCACCCGGTGACCATCAAGCAGCACTACTAGCGCGTTCGCATACGAACCACGAAGCTTCAGCTCCGCCACCGCGTCGCGTTCAGCCACCTCCCACAGCGTCAGGCGGCCATCCAGTGTGCCGCCGACCAGCCGGCTATCCGGCAGCACAACTAACGAGGTGACCAGCCCGCCATCCTTCAGCGCCATACTGCCGTCGGCTGGCGCAAAGCACCCACGCGCACGGCTTGCCGCAATTGCGACGGGAGACAAGTCCGTGCCAACGCTCTGCAGCACCTGCAGTGCCGACAAGTGGTCTAGGCTGGCGTGTTGCGTCACGTTGCTGCAGTCCACCAAGTGCAACTCCTCCAAGCCGACCGGCATGCTGCCAATCGCCGCTTTACCGAGGCCGGAATGGCTGACATTCAGCACCCGCAGCGCCGGCAGGCGGGGGAACACTGCGCCTGGCGTCAGCATGCGAGTTCCAAAGAGGTCCAGCGACACGAGCAAGGGCGGTAGGGTGACCAGCGCTGCGGCGTCGATGGTTGTGTGACGGAGATTGAGCGTGTGCAGATAGGTGAGGTGCGCGAAGGATACCGCTGACGACAGCATGTTGCAGTCCTCAAGATCAAGGAGATGGAGAGATGGCGGCAGCGTTGCAATGGCTGCGTCATCAATGTATGCGTGCGATGCCTTCAGCACGCGCAGGCGGGCCAGGTGCGCGAGCGACCAGCCACGCGGCAACAGGTAGTGCGGATACACGAACGCGACACCACCATCAATACCAACGTCAAGCACTTCCAGCGACAGCGGCAAGCTTGCGGCGGTGGCGCTGCTGAGCTCATCGAAACTGGTGCAATCCACCACGCGCAGGTTGTGCAGGTGGCTGAAGACAGCCGTGTCCGGTAACCTGCAACGGTATATGCGTAGTTTGCGCAGCGATGGCGGCAGGCGAGCCAGGCCCGCTGCCACAACATCCGTGCGGCTGCAGTCCAGCGTCTCCAGCGCCACCAGATGCGTGAAGCTGGCGTGCTGCGTAACGGTCTTGCATGCAGACACGTTCAGTGTGCGCAGCGTGGGCGGCAGGCGCGCGATGACGTCGTCGGTGACACTGTCGCACGAAGCCAGGTCCACCACTGTCACTCCCACCAGCGCGGCCAACGCCTCCCCGCGACCCAGGGGAGCTTTTGCTGCCACCCTCAGGGCCGTCGCTGCCGGCAGCGCTGCGCGCCACCGGGCAAGGTTGTGGACAGGGGTTGCGGTGTCGGCCCACGGCACCGCCGCAATTGCGGCAGGAAACACCGGGTGCAGCCGCCGCAGCACGGTGGCATCAGCGGTGTTGAGGCACCCCAGCACCATCATCGACGTGACGACGTTGCCACCCAGCACCTGCACCAGCAGCGGTGGCACCTCCATCGGTGGTGGTCCCCGCGCGTCTGCCGCCTCATGCAAATGACGGCGACGCCGCACACGACCCGCTGCTGCAGACATGTCCAACTGTTTGTGGGTTGCAGGTTGTGGCAGCGCATCGGCAACAACAATAAATGCAGCGTCCCCGGCTTTGGTGGCGGCGTTATCACGCTCTCCGCCCCACCAACTGGGCGTTGCAAAGAGGTGGCTACCGGTAACTCGGACGCCCGCCTGACTCGAGGGCGGAGTTTCTGCACGTGACGTGACCCCCAGGCTGGGCGCCCAGCGTGGCAACCACCACAAATTCAAGCATCAACGTCGGGGGGCGGCAGCTGCCACAGGTGCACCACGTTTATTCCGCCGGCAGCCAGGCGATTGCCAGGCAGCGCCGCCAGCACTTGGAGTGTGGCTTCTGTCGCACCAATCACCAGCGGCGGCCGCGCCAGCGCGCCGGCATCGTCGCGCGTGTTCCACACCCGGATTGTGCTGTCCGCAGCCAAGCTGGCCAGCCGGTCCTCCGGTAACACAACCAGTGAATATACCATTTTCATGTGGCCTGTCAGCACGCGAATGCAGGTGTCACTGGCGGTGCTCCACAACCGCACCGTTTTGTCGCAGCTCCCGCTTGCGAGGCGGCCGTCCGCCAGCACCACCAGGGAGGTAATGACGTCAGTGTGGCCGATAAGTGATGAAGTGCACGTTCCCGTGGCCGCATCACTTAACTGCACGCAGCAACCCTCTAGTGCGGCGCTCGCCACCCTGCCGTCCAGCAGGGCCGCCACCACCGTCACCTCCGTTTTATGCCCCTCCAGTACTGCCACCACGGCGGCGGCATCCACGTCCACCATGCGCAGCGTGCCGTCCTCACACCCAGCCACGAGGTGGCCGTTGCGAGCCGCCGCCAGCGCCTGCACACCGCTGCCGCAAGCAATAGTTGCCTGTTTGTCTTTGGTTGGCGGCGCTTTGCGCGTATCCCACACATGTATTCCATAGCGCGTGCCAGCTGCCACGCGGTGGCCGTCGGGCAACACCACCAGCGCGTTCACACGCGCGCTGCGGAGCTTCAGCTCTGCTAATACTGCGTTGCGCCCAACAGCAGTCTCCCACAGTGTGACATAGCCGCCCGTTGTGCCGCTAACCAGCCGGCCGTCCGGCAGGAATGCCATGGAGTCGAACTCCTCCAGGCCATCCGTATGCTCGAGCGTGCCGTCAGCAGGCGCCCAGCACCCGCGCGTGCGGCAGGCCACGACTGTGGCGCGAGACAGGTCCGTGTCGGCACTTTGCAGCTCCTGAAGTGCCGCCAGGTGGTCAAGGCTGGCACGCGGCGTCACCTGGCGGCAGTAAACAATGTGCAACTCCTCCAGGCCGGCCGGCAAGCTGGCAATTGCCGCGTCACCGATGCCCGTGTGGCTCACGTATAGCACCCGCAACGCCGGCAGGCGGGGGAACACTGCGTCTGTCGTCAACTTCCAAGCCACACACAAATTGAGCGATACGAGCGAGGGCGGCAGGGTGGCCAGCGTCGCGTTGCTGATGGGTGTTCTGCTGAGATCAAGTGTGGTCAGTCCAAGGAGGTGCGCAAATGAGGAAGCTGATGAAAGCCGGTCGCAGCTCTCAAGGTCCAGCTCCTTAAGACACAGCGGTAGCGTCGCAATGGCAGCGTCGTTAATGCCGGTGCATGATGCCTTCAGCACGCGCAGGCGGGGCAGGTGAGCTGCTGACCAGCCACCCGGCCACGCGTGGGTCCAGTGCCCGCCCAAACCATCCTCAATGTCCAGCACTTCCAGCGACGGTGGCAGGCTGGCGGCGGTAGCGGCACTGAACGGGCGCTGTACCATGGTGCGCGTCACCACCCGCAGGTTGCGTAGGTGGCTGAAGTCAGCGGTGTCGGGCACGTCGCAGCTGTTCATGCGCAACTCACGTAGCGATGGCGGCAAGCGGGCGAATCCATTTGCCACAGCCTTCGTGCTGCTGCAGTCCAGCCACTCCAGCGCGTGAAGGTGCGTGAAGTTGGCATGCTGGATGAGTCTGCACTCTGACACATTCAGTGTGAGCAGCGTGGGTGGCAGGCGCGCAATGACGTCGTCTGTGACATGTTCGCACGCAGCGGTCAGATGCAGTACTGCCACACCCCCCAACGCCGCCAACGTCCTGCCGCGGTGCAGTGGCGACAGAGCGTTCGCAGCCAGCGCCAGGGTGGTTGCCGCCGGCAGCGCCACACGCCACAGGGTCGCGTCGCACACGCGAGTGTCGGTGTCGGCCCACGGCACGTCCGACACTGCCGCGGCGAGCGCCGGGTGCAGCCGGCGCAGCACGGTGGCGTTGGTAGTATTGAGGCACGCCAGCACCGCCGCCGCCGTGACCACGTTGCCGCCCAGCACGCGCACCAGCAGCGGCGGCGCCTCCATTGGTGGCTCCATCCCGGTGCCGGCGCTGCTGGGCAGCTGGGCGGGTGGTGGCGGCGGTGCGCTGCCCCAGCAGTGTGACAGCGTCGCGAACAACAAATGCAAATACTGGAATGAACGAAAAAGCAACGCAACTGTCAACCGTCGCGGCGTCGCGCTGGTGATGCTGCATGCGTCGCCACGGCAGCTGTAATTGCACGCGTGCTGCAGCCACCGCGCTGTCGCTACCAACGCGTGCCAGCCCATGTCGCGTGGGCGTTGGGCGTTGGGGAGCGTTGCTGGTGGTGGCAGCGCAGCTGCTGCCCGCCAACTCGGAGCGCTGCTGCTCTCTCGCTCCTACTACCTCTTTCTTTCGCTTCTTTTTTCTATCTTTTTTACCCCTTCCGCAGGTGCAGTGCCGCCGCGCATTTATGCACCCGGCCGTGCCGCGACGTTGATGCAAGGTGCGTTGCGCGCGGCATACATGTGTGGTTCCGTCGCACCGACGTGCGGATTGATCCGCATGCCGCCCGCGTGCGTTGACGTGCGAATGTGGGTTTGAGTAGGCGCCGAGAGAGGAGTTCGGGTATTGATTTTAATGCAAATACGTGGTTTTGGTTGAAATTATTGGGTGGTAATGATAGTAGTAGTGGTATACCGTGTGTTTGTGCGTGTATTTGCGCATTCGTGCCTGCGTGCCTGTGAAATTTGCATCTGCGTTTGGGTGGGTTTTCAGTAGGCGTCAAGAGAGAACTTTGCATGGCTCAATTAAATCATAAATACCGTTTATAGAGAGTGGGATGATGGCAGTAGGGTCACAATGTATGTGGCTTTGTATGTATGCGTTTATACTTGTGTTTGTGTTGGGAGAGGGTGAAGGTGATTGGATGAGTGAACGAGAGAGGGAGAGGGAGAGAGGAGGAAACAGGAGGAGGAAGGCATGGAGTTTGTGTGTATGAGG
>ERZ778022.5086-NODE-5086-length-10910-cov-3.481529_pt1 | contig 10910 bp, 10 predicted proteins | sample MGYA00375752_ERZ778022 | MGnify/ENA primary metagenome ERZ778022 (study PRJEB29350, sample SAMN05389826) | bioreactor metagenome | isolation source: Thiocyanate bioreactor | place: South Africa: University of Cape Town | collected 2014-04-04 ...
CTTTTCCTTTATTCAAAAAGAATGGGAGCAGATTGAAGCTTTAAATCTGGTTCCAAAGGAAGCTTTAGAGCCTTTTAGAAAGCAAAAGAAACTAGAATTCCTGAGTCAAAAATCTCATCTCTCAAAATACTTTTTTGAGGCTGAATCTTATTTAGCCCCAGAGCGCCAGGAAGAAATCAAGAAGCATGTTGTTGGGTTTATCCAATGCTTGGACGCAGAAACTGCTTACATAACGGGAAACTTTAATAAGCTATTTCGCTAGCTAATCAGCGATTTAACTAAAACTCTGTTCAAAATCCCCATCCTTATCTATAGCTATGCGAATTGTAAGGAACATTAAGGATTTTGTAAGGACTGAGCCAACCAATAGTTTAGTGATAAAGCCTATTTAAAAACTCTTCGTATCCATCACCTTTAAGCATTTTCTCCATTATTCTCTAACAAATAAACTATCCTATAAACGAAATATGCTTTAATGGATTAATCTGTTTTAGCCTTTTGGATTAATTTCGCCCCCTGCGCTTCAATCTCTGGGTAGTCGTTAATACGTACAAGAGTTGCAATGCGATAAGAAGCTCCTATTCTTCTAGCAAAGAATCCTGATAACTTACCTTCTAAAGATTGGTAATTAATAATCTTAAAGGAAGAACCTTCTCCTAACATTTGGGTAAGATTTCGATTAATATCTGCAAAGATAAACTTTGTAAAAAAGTTCAAGAGTTGGCGTAAATATGAAGGCTGATGGCCATCATCAATAAGCTTTTCCATTATCACAACTCTTCCTTTTTTCTCAAGGACTCGCTCAGTTTCTTGCAGTGCTAATGTAGGATTTGGGATTGAAGCTAGAGAGAGAGGAAAATATATTTTATCAAACTTTTCATCTTTAAAGGGTAAATGCTGGGCATCCCCAATAAAAATATTTTCTTCTGGGATATCAAACTGGCGAGCCTTCAGTTTAGCTTGCTTCACCATTTCAGGGGAAAAATCGAAAGCTTGTAAATTTTTCTTATTAATGTTTTCTGGAAGTACTTCAAAATCGAGGCCTGTTCCTTCTCCGACAAAAAGGACTCTATCATTAGGTTTGATATCTAATTCATTGATTGCAATACCCCTTCCAGGCTTAAAACCACTCATAAGAGGATCCCAAAATGTTTTTGCCATGACTTGATAACAGAAGTTCTGAGATGCTCTAACAGCGCGACCAAACATCGTTTGCTCTTCTTTAAATGTATCTGTTGCTTGTAAAGGAGCAACTAGAGTCGTAAAAACCAAGAAAAAGAATGATTGTGATAGACGAACTTTCATTGAGACCTCACTTTGTTGCATTTCTTAATAAGAGTAGCGCAAGATCCAAAAATATCAAATCAAATTTTGTTTACTTTACTAGTGTTGAATCTCCAAAGAACAAGTAATTTTTATTAGCAAATAAAAACTTCTAACCAATATTTATGATTAAGAGGCTATAATTTTAAGACGTTCTTGTTTTATTGGTGTTAAACTTGATGTCTCTTCTTGTTGTTTAGCTTTTTTCTCTATTTGCGATTGTTCTTCTTGTTTTTGTTTTTCCTCTAGTTTTTTTGCTTCTTCTTCAGCTTGTTTTTTTCTAAACGCTGCAACACGATGTCGACGGGTTGCTTCAGCTGGGATCGTTGACACGATCCCAATCATAATGACCATGAATAAGCTTACTATTTTCAGCATTCTGTCGCCTCTTGTTGATGGCCTATTTCACATTTACACCAAAAGGGACAAAGATTTCTTTACCTGCCAGTTTGATCTGTAACCATATTTTATAAAAGCCTGACTTCTCTGGCATAAAATGAAACATTAACTCAGGTCCTCCTCTTTCCTTTTCATCTGTTGGTTCTTTACCCATAGGATGGACGTGAGCAATCGTATTAAAATCTTCGTTAATGGCAACAATATGCGCAAAAGCCCCCATAATTGGCTCAAGATCTTTCACATCTTTTCCTTCCTTATTGAGAACTTTTATCTTGCCCATAGCGGCTTGGCCTTTTTTGAGTTCTTTGATATCAAACGCTAAAGAATAAAGATTATTGTCTACCTTTGCTTCCTGACTGAGTTGCTTGTCAGCAGCTTTGCTAAAGCTTCCAACTGTTGCAAGAGACGCTGTAACATATTCTTCTTTTCCTGTTTTAAGAGGCACAATATCGACCCATATTTTATAAGCTCCTTCATTCTTAGGCGACCAACTAAACTCATAAACCCCAGGCTCTTTTGTTGGCTCTGGATGGACATGTTGATAATCAGTTAAGGTTTGATCAAAAATCAATACATGGATTTTCTTGGTATGGACTTCTTTTAAATCAGAAAGCAAAATTTCCTTATTATCCTTAATGGATGTCAGTTTTATTCTTGTTGGTATAATTTTGTCCTTTTGCGCTTGGCTTGAGAGCAAAACATCAACTTTAATTGTAGACTCCTGTTGATCTTCATGTGAACAATGGTTCATTTTCATGTCAGATGCCATTTTAAGTGACTCGCCTTCATGGGATAATGCTTGAGAGGCTACGGTTGTGATTCCAAGCGTAATTCCTAAAGCGTTTAAAAACTTCTTTTTCATTTAATACTCCTTCTATTCTATAATGAGTTTTTGTGTTTTAACCAAGTGCTGTCCAACCAGCCAGAAAACAATTGGTGTTAAGATCGTATCGAGTAAGGTTGAGGAGATCAAGCCGCCAAATATCACGGCTGCAACAGGATGAAGGATTTCTTTTCCAGGTTGATCTCCACCTATTAAAAGGGGAATAAGAGCAAAAGCTGCAACAAGTGCCGTCATAAGAACAGGGGATAATCTCTCGAGTGAGCCACGAATGATCATTTCCTTTGTAAATTTCTCGCCTTCATATTTCATTAAATGAAGATAGTGAGAAATCTTTAAAATACCATTGCGGGTAGCAATTCCTGTCAACGTGATAAATCCAACAAGGCTTGCAACAGAGAGTGTTTGATTGGTTACCCATATTGCAACCACGCTTCCAATGAAAGCCATAGGCACATTCGCCATAATAATAAGTGTCAAGGGAGCCGATTTAAAGTGGCTATTGAGAAGGATAAAAATACCTATGAGCGAGAGAAGAGACAAAAGGAAAATAAGCTGGGTTGCGGACTTTTGACTTTCAAACTGGCCCTCAAACTTAATAAAATATCCTTCAGGGAGCTTGAGAGAGGAAAGCTTTTTTTGAACATCTTCCGCAACATCGCCTAAAGCACGATCTTTGGTATTAGCAAAGACAACAATACGTCTTTGGGTATTGTCCCTGCTTATTTGATTAGGGCCTTGGGTTTCTTGAATGTCAGCCACAAACCATAAAGGGATTTTGCCTGCAGGGGAGTCAATAAGCGTGTTGCGGATTTTATCAAGATCTGCTCTTTCTGCTACGGGCAAACGAACAACAAGATTGTATCTTCTAGCCCCTTCTAAAATTTGAGTTACAATTTTTCCTGATAAAAGGGTTTCAATTGTCTCGCCTAAGGTATTAACATTAATGCCATACTTAAGTGCTTCTTCTCTTTTTGGGATAATTTGGACTTGAGGAATTAAGGTTATTTGTTCAACCTGCAAATCTGTTATGCCTTTTATATCCTTCAGCAGAGACTTCACTTTATCAGCACTTTCTCTTAAGTAATTAAGTTCCTCTCCAAAGATTTTAATGGCAAGCTCTGCTCTCACGCCTGAGAGCAAATGATCTAAGCGGTGAGAAATTGGCTGCCCAATATTGATGACTGAATTGGGAAGGGTTGCAAGGCGCCTGCGGAGATCACTTAAGACTTCTTCTCGCGAGCGCTTTGAAGGTTTTAAATCAATATCAATTTCAGAAGAGTAAACTCCTTCTGCATGCTCATCAAGTTCAGCACGCCCACTTCGGCGCCCAACAGAAATTACTTCAGGCACTTCTAAAACAAGCTTTTCTGCAATGGTACCCACTCGATTGGTCTCCTCAAGGGATGTCCCTGGGGGAAGCCTTAAGTTAATGGTCACCGTTCCTTCATTAAAGGAAGGAAGAAAGGCCTTTCCTAAGAAAGGAACGGATGCAGCTGCTAAAAGGGTGAATAAGACTGTTGTGAGAATAGGAATCTTAGGGTGTGCAAATGACCATTGAAGAACTTTAGTATCCAACTCTTTAAGGTGCCTTACAAGCCAGCTATCCCCATGCTTTATCGCCTTTATACGTGGAAGCAAGTAATATGATAAGACAGGCGTTAAGGTAATCGACACAAGGAGCGAGGCTAGAATTGAGACGATATAAGCAACCCCTAAAGGGCTAAAGAGTCTGCCTTCAATACCGCTTAACGCAAAAAGAGGCAGAAAAACAAGCACGACGGTCAGGGTTGCATAAATGATCGAACTTCTAACCTCAACTGAAGCATCTTTAATCACTTGAATAATAGGGAGAGGGGAACTGAGCTTGGCATTTAATTTAAGGCGCCTTAGGATATTCTCAACATCAACAACAGCGTCATCCACAAGCTCTCCAATGGCAATAGCAAGCCCCCCTAAGGTCATGGTGTTAATGGATAAGCCAAATTGATGAAAGATAATGGCTGTAATCAAGATTGAGATTGGAATTGCGGTAATACTGATAAAGGTTGTACTGAAGTTCATAAGGAACGCAAATAGGATGATAAGGACTAAAAGTGCACCATCTCTTAAAGCTTCTTCTACATTCTGGATTGAATTTTCAATGAAGGTGGCTTGTTTAAAGAGAATTTGATCCACTTTGACATCTGCAGGCATTGTTTTTTGAAGCTCTTTAAGGCTTTTTTCAATGTCGCGCGTCAAAGACGCTGTATCAGCACCTGGCTGCTTCTGAATTGATAGAATAACAGAAGGCTTGCCATTAATGCTAGCATCTCCTCTTTTAACAGTAGGCGCAAAGACAACATGACTTACCTGATCTAGGGTTAATGCGTGAGCGCCTTGATATTTAAGCGGCGTCTTTTTAAGATCTTCAAGCTTGTTTGTAAGGCCTAAGAAACGAATCAATGACTCTGTTTTGAACTTCTCAAAATATCCACCTGTTGTGTTTTGAGCAAACCCTTCAAGACTTTTTAAAAGATCATCTAAGCTTACATTGTATCCAAGCATCCGGTGGTTCAAAGGTTGAACTTGATACTCCTTTACTTCACCCCCAATTGGAATCACTTGAGCAACCCCTGGAATACTTAAAAGTCGTGGCCTCATTGTCCAATCTGCAATCGTTCTTAAATCCATAGGAGAAGTCTCACCACGCAGAGAACTCACACCAATTAAAAGAATCTCACCCATAATGGAAGTCACAGGCCCTAAAGCAGGGATAACATTGGTAGGAAGTTGTGAGAGTGTTGTATTAAGTCTTTCATTCACAAGCTGCCGATTACGGTAAATATCAGTGCCCCAATCAAATTCAACATAGACAATTGAAAGCCCAATGCCAGAAGTGGAGCGGACACGCATCACGCCAGGAAGACCATTCATGGCTGTCTCTATAGGGAAGGTTACTTGCTTTTCTACTTCTTCAGGAGCAAAGCCTGGTACTTCTGTTAAGAGCGTTACAGTGGGCCTGTTGAGATCTGGAAAAACATCAATTGGCATTTTAGGCACAATCAAAGAACCATAGATGACGGCAGCCATATATAAGAAAATGATAAGCCATCTATTTTTTAAGGAGAATTCAACAATCTTGGTAAACATGATGTGCCTATTTCTTAAGGACTATTGCTAAAGTTTCAACATTTTCAATAACACGTTCGCCAGGTTTTAACCCTTCAAGGATTTCAGCTTTATCGTCAAAGAATATCCCAACTTGAATGGAGCGTGAAAGAATAAGCTCAGGTTCTGCAAGGATAAATACATTATAAGTCTTACCATTTTTAAAAAGGGCTGTTTGCGGAATGACAACCTTTTTAAAGGTTGAAGGAAGCGAGATCATCACATCAACAAACTCTCCTATCATGAGGGCAGGAGCTGTTTCTTTTATGCTAAATAAAATATGACGGGCTTGATCATTTTCACCCACCTTTGGGCTTAAGCCTTTAAGGGTTAAGGGATAAACTTTCTCAGGCTCTAAAGAAGATCTGAGAGAGGCTTCTTTGATTTGATTGGTGAGGGCGTAATCATAAGTGTAAGCCTCAATTTGAAAGGACGTAGGGTCGACAATTTCTGCAATAGGCTGTCCTGGCTGAACAATTTGCCCAGGCAAGAGATGTGAATCACTAAGGATGCCTGCAATAGGTGCACGGATAACCTCACGCCCAAGTCCTGTTGTTAAGATTTGTTGCTTGCGTTTTTTAGCACTTTCTAAATCTGTTTTTGCATCTTCAAGCTTTTTACGTGCTGAAAATTTTCCTAAAGTGGTTAGTCGCTCAACATCTCTTTCAAGTTGTGCAATTTCACCTTCAATTTTATAAAGCTCTGTCTTTTTGTCCGTTAAATCAACAGAACTCACAAGAGGCTCAACAATAGCAATTACTTGATTGGCCTCAACCTTATCCCCTGTCGTGGGCATGGGATAAGTTGGATCTGCAACCACTCTTGAGGCTTGAGGAACATGCACTTGGGCATAGCCATTAGGGCTTGCAACGACTTTAGCTGGGAGAAGCACATACTGAGGACGGTCAACATCTCGTGCTTGGAAAACTTTAAGATTAGCAGCACGTTGCTTTTGTTGAAGCAAAAAGACTCTTTGAAGCAAGCTTAAATCACTGGGAAGGGACTCTAAAGTCGAGGTACTCTCCTGCGGAGAAGGCTTACTTTCTCCATGGTCTTCATCCCCATGGGCGAGCCCTTCAAAGGTAAAGAGCAAAAACGCAAAGACATAAATTCCCACTAAATTAAATATTTTGTTCATAGCCTTCCTCCCTCAAATATTTATTATTAAACTGAAACTCTTAATAGTTTGCTAATATAATTTATTAAAATTTTCTCTTCCTTAACTTTAATACATTCCAAATAACTGAAACCGAACTTAAGGGAACTTTGCAAAAAGTTAGAAAATTATTGGATGGATGATTTTAAGTGCCGTCACTTCCAGGTGACATTATTCTTGGCTGTGTTCGCTGGTATTATAAGTATGGGATCAGTTATAGGAACCTTGAAGAAATGATGACAGAGCGAGGTATTGAGGTTGACCCTGTAACTTCTTTATCGATGGGTTATTAAATATGCTCCTGAACTTGAAAAGCGTCTTAGGTGGTATTCGAAGCCAGGACTTGATTATAGCTGAAGAGTTGATGAAACTTACGTAAAGGTAAAAGGCAAATGGGCTTACCTTTATCGAGCTGTTGATAAGCGAGGGCGTACTATAGACTTCTACCTTTCATCTACAAGAAATGTTATTGCTACCAAACGTTTTCTTTCAAAGGCTTTAAGGAAATTTAAAGAATAGGAAATGCCAAACACCATTAATATAGATAATGCTCCGACTTATGCTATCGCTAAGAACAGCTTATGCAACGATTAAAGGATTTGAAGTTATGCCTATGTTTAAAAAAGGGAAGATGGATCTTTGGAAGTATGATCAAGGACTCAAGGGAGAAATCCGTCTAGTTAAACAACACTTCAACGTCTATACTGCTTAATTTAAAGCAGAGCACACCCTAGCTGCAGCTTTAGAAAGTTTTTGCAAGAGTGCTATCTCGACAACCTTTATTTCACTTAAAATTAGAAAGGCTTTAATTTTTTTTACAAGTAAAAATTAAAAATATGAATTATTCCCTTTTTTTTTGTACTAAGATGGCTCCTTAAAATAGATAAGACCCAAGCTTACATATGATTAAATTCTTCTATATTAATCAGATAGTCTCCCTTCATATAAGTATACACTTAGACTGATTCGAAAAACATTTTGACTTTTTATTGAATGCTTCTCCTAAATCTGTTTCTTGATTTTGATCTGGATTTTTAAGAGTTTCTTCACTTACATCTTCACCGTTCAGCATAGGCATGGAACTTTGGATATTTGGATGCTCAATAAATTCCTTTATTTCTTCTTTAGGTGTAAGGCTAATAATCTTAGTCAGTTTTTCAATACCTTGAATGAGGAGAGCAAGTTTCTTTTTACTGTTTTCTCCAAAAGATCGTGTATATTTCAAGAGAAGATCTTCAATTAAAGAATAGTTTGTATAAGCAGAAAAGAGGAATGGACCCATAAAACCTCCTACTGCAAAAAATAAAGAGTACTCTTGTTGGGGAAGGACTTCTTGGATAATATCTACAACCATAAATCGGCCAACATAGGCTGTTACTCCCGCTAATGGTATACAAAGATATGGAAGCACCCTGGAGAACTTAGGATAAAGTGAGTGTAATAATGAAGGCTGAGGGTCTCCAGAAATACGATAAAAAGCAGCATCATACAACGAACGTCCTGTTTGAATGGTAGCTTGTAGCTCAAGAATAAAGATAGGGATAGTCGTTATGACAGCCATTGGTATATCAAAATTAGGGTTCTCATAAAGGAATTCCCACCCTTTATAAGCACAGTAACCATTATGGAAAATGTTAATAACAGCCGATAGACTTAGACCGCTTACAAAAGCTATTTTAGGATATCCTTTCTTCCAGGTGTCTGGAGTTTCTCTAGAAGGGGGATTAGAAGAATTAAGACTCAGCATGGATTTAAGATAGTTCTCTACTGTAAGGTTCTCTTCTTGATAAATTGATGTGATAAAATTATCTCTTTCCTCATTCGACATCGTAAGGAGAGCAGAGATAGTTTTACGCGATAGATGATGTATCAAAAGCTGCTGTATGTTCTGAAGGTAGGACTCTAATTCGAGATTTTCTTGGCTCCCACCTATGCAGCTCTTAACCTTGCTTTCTTGAGCAGTCAAGCTCTTAAAAAAATTAAGATAGCCATTTGTCTTAAGGCTATAGTCTAAGCCGTAACTTATGCCTGCGAGCCATTTATGGGTATTATACAGAGAAGCCATGTAAGCGGTAGGAACAGCGACAACGAGACCAAGCGTATGAGAAGCAAGATGGCCAGGAAGCGGTAATTTACTTTTTTGTAAAAGGATCTTTTCCTCGTCTGATTGAGGATCAAAACCTTCCAAAAGATTAAAGTAGGCCCAAGCGCCCGTTCCTGATGTTGCTATCGTATTTGTAATTCCCATTCCCCAAGCTAAAATTCCATTCCCACCTCCTGCTTGCCGTGCTATTTGAAAGTAAGGGACGCCTGCTGAGCTGCCAAGCACAACGCAAATACCTTGAGCCCCAGAACGTAGAATTTTTTTAAGCTTGGATTCTGGTATACTTTCTTGTTGAACAAGATATTTATGAATGAAAGAATAAAGATGACTCTCTTCCTCTTCGTTTCCTCCCCCAATAAATGGGGTTAATTCTATATCATACGATTCTACGCTTTCAACTTTTATAAGACTACGAGAGGAAGCATTGGATAGAGTTTCTTCTTCATTCAGCATTGTGGAAGCATTGCTAGAACTTAGAAACCCAAGAAAACAAAGCATGGAACATATTATAAGAAAATGATGAAAAATCCGCCTTTTAATTATGGGTATTCTGCGATTTTTATTCATTTCTATTTTCCTTTATTGCAGTTTTTGGCGTACTAACCAGCTCCCAAATTTGAGAATAAATTTTTATTAAGATAAAGCCATTTTCTGCTAAAAAAATGAGTAAACTCATACTGAGCTAACGTCAGCATTAGGTATTTTGGCATTATTTATCCTTTTAAGCAAGCCAATGGACACAGATTTCCCTAAATGGATAATTTTATTAATAATGAAGCCTCTAATCATAGCTTCCATCACTTGGAGAGGCAAAGTTGGCTTTGTGGCGTAAATCAAATGACAGGTTAGAGTTACCCTTATAGTTTCCGCTTCAAGCAATTTTAACTGACTTTGACATACCAACTTAGTCACTTTGTTAAGAAGGCAACATATTAAATGTGCCTCTGCCTGCTGATTATTCCAGTTCCTTGAATTAAGCTTTCTACCGAAAAAATTTTTAGACGATAAAAGGTGTTCTCAACCTTATTTCGACGGCCATAGTAATTTTTATGATACCAGGCCCGATAACCTTTCTTCTTAATATAAACAATACTTTTGATGTTAATCAGATTCTTATATCCTGAAAGGTTTTGAGCAAAAGAAGTAATCTCTTTCTCAAGCTTCTTAAGGCTTTTCCTGATGGCTTCTAAGTGTTCAGCAATAATATCGATCTCAATCTGTTCTAAAGAAAGCCAAGCGTGCTCTTGAGTCACACGCTGAAATCCTTCTTTAGAAGTGAGCACTTCTTTCTTAATCTTGATGCCATTCCTATTAGAAAGGCCATGAACTTTATTGATCAAAGAAACACGTAATTTAACAAGTTGATAGCGTGTTTGGATTAAAGAGGCTAACTGAGTATATTCTGGTTTTTTAATACGTGCTTCTGGCAGCATATTTTTACTCAAGAATAAAGCAATAGCACGAGCGTCAAATCAACAGAACTCACCAGGGGCTCTATCACAGCTATTACTTGATTCACCTCAACCTTATCCCCTGTCGTCGGCATGGGGTAGTTCGGATCTGCAACCACTCTTGAGGCTTGAGGAACATGCACTTGGGCATAGCCATTAGGGCTTGCAACGACTTTAGCTGGGAGAAGCACATACTGAGGACGGTCAACATCTCGTGCTTGGAAAACTTTAAGATTAGCAGCACGTTGCTTTTGTTGAAGCAAAAAGACTCTTTGAAGCAAGCTTAAATCACTGGGAAGGGACTCTAAAGTCGAGGTACTTTCCTGCGGAGAGGGCTTACTTTCTGCATGCTCTTCACCGCCATGTGCAAGCGTCTCAAAGGTAAAGAACAACATCGTAAAGACATAGATTCCCACTAAATTAAAGATTTTAGGGAGTATTTAATGAAGTGTGTCAGTTCTGATAATAATGTAATTATTGTAAGGA